>Ga0070698_100006582_pt1 | contig 12600 bp, 13 predicted proteins | sample KBSK1502metaG_FD_65477 | JGI IMG/M metagenome (GOLD analysis project Ga0070698, IMG submission 65477) | Corn, switchgrass and miscanthus rhizosphere microbial communities from Kellogg Biological Station, Michigan, USA - KBS K1-50-2 metaG | ecosystem: Host-associated > Plants > Roots >...
AACGGCGCGTTCATGATCCTGGCCATGCTGGTTTTGGCGCGTTCCGTTGGGCCAGCCGCGGGGACACGCGCGCTCCTCCTCTCGCCGCTCGTCCTGGCCGCGATTCCGACGCTCAGCACCCTGCAGAAAGGGAATGTCCAGGGTCTGGTGATCGTCCTGGCCGTGATCGCCATGGCGCTCTTCGAGCGAAGACGCTGGATCGGGGGCGGAGCGGCCCTCGCCTACGCGATGGTGAGCAAGCTCTATCCGGGGCTCTTGCTCCTGTACTTGATCTTCCGGCGTCAATGGCGTGCCGTCGCTTCGACGGTGGCGTTCGCCTTCCTCTTCGCCTTGGTTGCCTTGGTTGACATCGGATGGGGACCGTATCGGGCCTTCTTCAGCCGGTTCTCGGACCTGGTGGGCGGGGAGGCATTCCCGGCGTTTCGGAATCCAATGGCTCAGGCGATCAACTTTTCGGTCCCGGGACTTGCGTTCAAGCTCAAGCTATTCGGGGTACCGGGGATGGGATTCGCTGCGGCAAAGATCCTCGGATGGCTCTACACCCTGGTTGTCGTCATTGCGATCGCCGCGGTCGCGAGACGCACTCTCTCCGAGCGCCAGAAGCCCCTCGTCTGGCTGGCGATCATCATCCTCGCCACATTGCGGAGCCCGTTTCTTCCTCAAGCCTACGCGGGATTCCCGGCGATCCTGCTGCTCGTGATGGCCGGGGCGATGTTCGCCCCGACCCCGAAGACGCTGGCCACGGTTCTCCTGGCATGGCTATCGCTCAACATCTTGTGGCCGCTCGACTGGCCGTTGGATCCCCGGCTGCTCGCCGTGCTGAACGGTGTACCTCAAACGGTGACGGTCGTGCTCGCGATCTTGGCGATCCGGGGGAACAGTCGAATTTCACGCGCGGCCGCAGCCGCTAACCCGGCGTCGACCCGATTGGGTGGACGGCCTTCGCCGGCCCGGCGCGAGAAGACAATTCCCTCAAGTTAGGTCGCGGCCCGGGCGATCCATTTCGAGGACCGTCGAAACCCGTCGCGAGCCATTCGTCGAGGGATCCCGCATGCCGATTCCGGAGGTGCACCAACCGAATGCCGGCGCCTCGGACGAGCCGTCGGACCTCGGCTTCCGGAGATTCCTCGAGTCGGTCTTCGGGCTCGTCTCGGCCGGCGCTTTCGTTGTCGCGCTTTGGCCCGGGGTGCTCGAGGTCGCCTTCCCCGGACTTCGCCTCGAACAGTTCGGCGGCGACACGCCCGTCCGATTTGCCGCGTTCTTCGCGTTCCTGGTCGCGCTCACGATTCGCATCCGTGTGAGTCCGGGGAGGCGGCCCTCGCGCGCGGGCGCGGCCTGGGCCCAATTCGCGAACGGCATCGGCGGAACGGTGGTCCAGAACCCCCGCATGCCGACCGTCCTGGGTTGGGAGGGAGGCACGACCGTGCGGTGGGAGTCGCACGGCGCCGCGATCGAACTCTCCGGGTACACGGACACGAGCCGGAACAGCCAGACCCGGTTCCAGTCCGACCTTCGCCTCTCCCAGGCGTTTCGGTTCTACGCGCTGCCGCGGAATTTCCTGACGAGGGCGTTCGCTTCGTCGCAGGTGTGGGGAATGATCCTAGCGGGACAGAAGAGCGCGGAACGTGAGAACGGGACGATCGGGACGGGCGCCGCGGTCTCCGAACAGATGGCGTTCATGGTGGAGAAGGAAGTGACGACCGGCGATCCCATGATCGACGCCTCCGCCCTCGTGAAGAGCGACAACCCGGGCCTCGCGAGGGAATTCTTCTCCGATGCAGGCGTCGCTCACTGGCTGCGCGAGGTCAACGCGTGCCGGAAGGGATGGCAGCTCAGCCTGGTCGTGAAGGGCCTGCCGGACCTCTATCAGCTCACGCTGACGATTCCCGGCGTCCTCGGCGAGGCGAAGGACCTCGATGCCTGCCGCCAATTGATGGAAGCGGCCGTCGGCCGCTTCGCGGATCGTGGCATGCTCGACGCCCGCGATCGAAAGGCTGCCGGCTCCGGCCGCTCGTAGTTACTCCGCGCGCCGTCCCCGCCTGAGACTCCCGATCGCCTCGTCGATCGAGTACCGCCCGCCGCCCGTCAAGATCAGCGTCAGCATCGGCACGCCATAGACGAAGGCCAGCTCCTTGTCGCCGAAGGGATCGGCGCCGTGCTGGACGAAGGCGGCGACGACCGTGAAAATGACGATCGGCACGGCCGCCAGCCGAGTTCCCAGGCCGAGCATGACGGCCGCCGCGCAGAAGACCTCTGCGAAGACGACGAGAGCGAAGCTCGTCTCCGACCCGAGACCGATCGGGTCGGCGAATTTCGGAGCACGTTCCGCGAACTTCGTGATCTTGCCCCATCCGTGTCCATAGAGCAGGAGCCCGCCGGCGCCCAATCGGAGCACGAGGAGTCCCAGCGAAAGCATCCGTTCCTTCAAACCATTCACTCGCGCTCCTCCTCGGTTGAGTGTCGATACGGGTCGCGCGTGGTGTATCCTCGCGGGCGCGATCGCCAACGCCATCCTACCTCAACTGGAGTCACGCCATGGCCGCGAACCCAAGCCCCAAGACCCCCCTCGCGCTCCTCACCGGCGGCAACGGATTCGTCGGGAGTCGCCTCGCGCGCCGACTCGTGTCGCTCGGCTGGCGCGTCCGGGCGATCGTCCGGAAGAAGGGGGCCGCGCCGGACCTACGCTCGCCCTCGGTCGAGGAGATCGAAGGCGACTTCGTCTCTCGGTACGTCGCCTCTCCCGCCGCGGCGGGATGCGACGCGGTGATTCACTGCGCCGCCGGTGCGGGCCCGGACCTGGAGCCGCTCCGCCGCCTCAACGTGGAGGGGACGCGCACGATGGCCGAGGTCGCGTTGGCAGCGCGTGCAAAGCGCTACGTCCATGTCTCTACCGTCGCGGTCTACGACATCGCCGGCGCGCCGCTCGTCACCGAGGACACGCCGCTCAAGACGCAGGGCGATCCGTACGGGCTGACGAAAGCGGAGGCCGACCGCGTGGTCTTAGGGGCGATGGGCGCGGGACTCCCGGGGGTGATCCTCCGGCCGGCTGCCATCCTCGGCGTCCATCCGACGTCGACCTGGGCGGTCAAGATGCCGGGAATCGTCCGAGACCGGAAAATGAAGTTGAAGGACGACGGCGGCGACTCGTGGCCGTTCGTGCACGTCGAGAACCTGGTGGACGCGATCCTTCTCGCGATCGAGTCGGACCGCGCGATCGGCCGAGCCTATAACATGGTCGACGAGCACCGCACCTGGCGCGAGTACACCGACGAGATCCGCGGCTGGTTCGGAACGGAGCCCCTCGAAACCATACCGCGCGCGGAACTGGCGCCGAACGCCTACTGGACGGGGAAGGTCGACGCGAGCCGGATTCGTTCGGAACTGGGGTACGCGCCGAAGAAAACCTACGACGAGGGAATGGCGGAGGCCGCGGCCTATTGGCGATCGCGCGAGGCGACGCCCGCCTAAGGTGCCGGGGCCGGGGCCGGCTTCCGGCCGCCGAAAAGTCCCACGGAGACGCCCACGAGCACGAGCGCGGCCCCGGCGTACGTGGCTCCCGGCGGCGCTTCGCCCTTCACGATGGCCCCGAGGATCACCGCGAGCACCGGGATGATGAGCGCCGAGACGCTCGCGCTCGTCACCTTCCACTTCGTGATGAGCCACCCAAAGAGCCCGTACGCCCCCACGTTGCCCAGGACCGCCAGGTAGAGGATCGGCCACCAGCCGGCCGCGCCCTGCGGCCACTGCCTCGGCTCGCCGAGCACGAGGCTGCCGACGAGGCAAACGCACGCTCCTACCGCCGCGCCGAATGAATTGAGGGCCCACGTGGACTGGGGCGGCGCCTTCTTGACGAGAACGGTCGAGAACGAGGCGAGGGTCGCTCCGGTGAAGACGGCCGCCAGCGCCGGAGCAGGCGCCCCCATTTGTAGTTCTCCCGAGAAGATCAGGGCGACTCCGGAGAGACCGATCACGGCCGAGATCAGTTGAATGCGGTTCAGCGGATGCACGCGGAGCATCGCGGAGAAGAGGCCGCTCGTGATCGGAATCGTCGCGTAGAGCACCGCTGCCGTTCCGCTCGGGACGGTTTGCTCCCCCCAATAGAGGAACACGAAGTTTACGCCCAGGTTGAGCGCCCCGAACACGAACGCGGCGCGGAGGGCGGACCCGCGAGGGAAGGAGCCACCGGTGGCCCTCATCACGAAGAAACAGAGAATGGAGGCGATCGCGAGGCGAATCGTCGCTCCCCAGACCGGCGGGACCGACTCGGTTCCGAACCGGATCGCCAGAAACGTGCTTCCCCAGATGAGGCACGTGCCGGCGAACGCGGCGTACGTCGCGGGGGAGCGGTCCTCGGACTGGAGGCGACTCGATTCGGCGGCCATGGCCGGCGAATCTTGCCAGAATCGGCACCCACGCGAAAGGGCCGACCCCTTGCGGAGTCGGCCCTCGCTGAATCACTGGGTTGCGTGACGTCTCGCCGTCCGTCCTAGGGGCGAATGGAAACCTGAGTTCCCTTGTTGTCGATCAGATTGAACTTCGGTTCCTGGTTCCGGTCGATGTGAATCTGGACCCGCGGCGTCTCGGTCGTGTCGAGGAAGTCGAGTTCCGGTCCTTGTTCGGTCACGCCGATGTTCGCCCGCAGCTTTCCGTTCGCGTCGAGCATGGTGATGGCGGGACCGCCGTCCGCCATGCCGAGGATCATCCGTGTGTTGCCGCTCGCGTCCTTGATGAGCAGGAGATCCGTTTCGAGAGACTTTCGAGGCGCGCTCACCCCCAGGCACAGCGCGGCGAGGCCCGCCAGGATCGCCACCGATCCCACGACCTTCAGCGTCCGGTTCTGCCGCTCCAGCCTCACAATGCGCCCCTCCAATGATTCCCGCTCCAACTGCATGCAACGCCCCCTTCCTTCGCACGAGGTTTCGTGGTTCGACATGACGCGCCGCGGCGCACGGCCGCCGGACGAACAGGCTCGCGCGCGCGCGACATTCATATGTCGGCAGAACGGGGGGAAAAGTTTAGTCGGAACGGCCGCGGCGACTCGTCGCGACGTCGCTTTTCGTGGCCAGATAGCGCCACGTGAGGAGGCCCTGCGCCACCATCACGATTCCCAAGACGGGCACGATCGTGTCGAGGTCGCCTTCTCGCGGAATGGCATTCCACACGAAGAGGAGAACCCCGGCGAGCGAGATGCCGACCGCTCCGATTCGCACCGCGAGCCGAAGCGGGGGCACCGCGACGGGGAGGCGGAGGAAGAGAATCGTGACGACGCTTTGGTCGATCAGGAGCAGGCAGGCGAGGAGTTTCGGCAGGAGGTCAGAAGCGTGCGAGAGAACAAGGGTGAAGACGAGCCCGAGCGAGCCCAACGCGGTCGCGCCGCAGGTTGCCAGAAGCAGGGTCGCCACCGAATCCTCCTCCCATTCGAGGTCACTTCCAGCGCATGGCGGAATCTGCTGAAACCACAGAACTTACACGAAGCACGGTCCTAAAGTCACAGCCTCGACGTGCCGATATTCCTGGAACAAGCAGAGGCGTTCCCAGGAGGCACCTAAAGGAGGCGCTCCATCCCGCTCACCACGCGTCAATACGTCCGGATCGCAACCTATCGCGTCACGCTCATGCTTCTTGCCCTGCTCGTCGCGGCCCGCGCGGCGCACGAGTACGTGGCGCCGCAATCGGCATGGCCGCTCGCATCCCTCTTCGCTGCGAGCGCGGCGGGGCTCGCCATCTGGCCCCTCATCGTTCCGGGTCGGAACAAGACGCTCGTTTCGTATTCGCTCGCGTCGGCGTTTTTCCTCGCCGGGATGTTCCTTCTGCCCCCGGCCGGTCTCATGCTGACCGTCTGCTTCGCCGTCACGCTGGCGGGGATGCTTCGAGGCACGCGCGCGTATCGCATCGTATTCCAGGTCTCTTCGGCTGTCCTCGCCTATGTCGCTCCGGCGCTTCTCTTCAACTTGGGACCGAGGCCGGGCGAGTTCGTGCTGCATCCGGCCCAACGAGCCGGTCTGGAATTGATGATCGCGATGTCCGCCGTGTCGTTCCATCTCCTCCTGCGGAGCATCGGCCTCCGCCTGGAGCAGGGAATCGCGACCCCTCGATGGGGCGCCTTCTCCGGCCCTCCGCTCGTCGAGGCGGTCTGGGGGCTGGTGCTGTCCGTCACGATTCTGGTCCTGACGCGACTCCACCCTGCCTTTCTCGGCGTCGTCTTCCTGGAACTCGGAATCACGCTCTGGTTCGTGCGACGTTACCGGCTCTACGTGACGGACTTGAGGCGCGAAGCGGAAGGCACGACGTCGACCTCGGATGGGTCCGACGATTGGGAGGAGGAAGAGGAGAAGGTGCCGCGGTGGGAACTGGGTAAGATCCGGAGGATCCGCTAGGTCCGCGGTACCTTTCCGTACCGGGCGGCGACGTAGTCCTCGACCAGCGCGAGAAATTCCTCCGCGATGCGGGGGCCCTTGAGCGTCGTCTTGAGTTCCCCGTCCACGTAGACCGGAGCCTTCGGGTTCTCCCCCGTTCCGGGAAGCGAAATGCCGATGTCCGCGTGCCGCGATTCGCCGGGGCCGTTCACCACGCACCCCATGACCGCCACGCGCATCTCCGCGACGCCGGGGTACTCTTCGCGCCACGCCGCCATCCGCTCGCGCAGTCGGTCGTTCACGCGCTCCGCCAGCTCCTGAAAGAAACTGCTCGTGGTCCGTCCGCAGCCGGGGCACGACGTGACCTGAGGCGTGAAGTGGCGAAGGTCGAGCGATTGGAGGATCTGCTGGCAAACGAGCACCTCCTCGCGCCGGTCGCCGCCGGGCGTGGGCGTGAGGCTGACGCGGATCGTATCGCCGATCCCCTCGAGGAGGAGCGTCGAGAGTCCCGCCGTGGAGGCGACGACGCCTTTCGTGCCCATCCCCGCCTCGGTCAACCCCAGGTGGAGGGCGTAGTCGGTCTCGGCCGCGAGCCTCCGGTAGATATCGAGAAGGTCGCGCACGCCCGAGACCTTGGCCGAGAGCACGATCGCATCGTGCGGCTGCCCGAATTCCTCCGCGAGCGCCGCCGATCGGGTGGCGCTCTGGAACATCGCGTCGAGCGTCACCTCGCGATCGGGAAGAGGCGATGCGCGGCGGGCGTTCTCGTCCATGAGCGACGTCAGGAGTTCCCGGTCGAGCGATCCCCAGTTGACCCCGATCCGAACCGGCTTTCCGTGCTCGACCGCCGCCTCGATGATTCGCTTGAAGTGTTCGTCGTGCTTCTTGCCGGCGCCGACGTTTCCGGGGTTGATCCGATACTTGTCGAGGGCGCGCGCGCAGTCCGGGTGATCGGCGAGGAGCAGGTGCCCGCTGAAGTGGAAGTCGCCGACGATCGGTGTCGAGAGCCCCGCGTCGCGGACTCGCCTCGCGATCTCGGGGACGGCGCGGGCGGCTTCCGGCGTGTTCACGGTGACGCGCACCAGTTCGGATCCCGCCTCGGCCAGGGCGATCACCTGCGCGGCGGTCCCGGGCGCGTCCGCGGTGTCGGTGTTGGTCATGGACTGAACGACCACGGGGCGTCCACCGCCGACCAGGACCGACCCCACGCGCACCGTCGTGGACGCGCGGCGCGGGCGCCCGTTGCTTCCCGGGTCGGAATGGAGCTTGATCGAGACGAGTGGCATCGCCCCAGTCTACCCCGGGCGCGACGGGCGGTCAAAGGCGGCGCCGGGATGGTACACTTCGCCGCATGCCCGCCTCGGCCGAAGTCCGCACGATGTTCGCGTCGGTTGCGCGCTCCTACGACCGTGTGAACCAGATTCTTTCCTTCGGCATGCACCACGGCTGGCGCCGCGCGGCGGTACGTCTGAGCGGTGCCCGCCCCGGCGATCGTGTGCTCGATTGCGCGACCGGTACCGGCGACCTGGCGCTCGAATTCAAGCGTGCGGTCGGCGAAGCGGGCGACGTCACCGGCACCGACTTCTGTGCGGAGATGCTCGCGCTCGCCCCGGCCAAGGCGGAACGCGCGGGCTTGCCGGTTCGATTCGAGGTGGCCGACGTGCTCGCGCTCCCGTACGCCACGGCGGTCTTCGACGTGGCCTCGATCGCGTTCGGAATCCGGAACGTCGAAAACCCCACGCGGGGGATTCGCGAGCTGGCCCGGGTCGTGAAGCCGAGGGGCCGCGTCGTCGTGCTCGAGTTCGGGCAGCCGGGCAGGCCGCTCTTCGGCGCGGCCTTTCGGTTCTACAGCCACACGCTCCTCCCGCGGATCGGCGGGTGGGTCAGCGGCCAGCGATCCGCCTACGAGTACCTCGATCGGACCGCTTCCGAGTTTCCATCGGGGGAACGATTCGCAGCGCTGATGCGGAGCACCGGCGCCTTCTGGGACGTGCGGATGCATCCACTCGCGGGCGGCGTCGTGTACGTCTACGTGGGGGAGACGCTCGCGGAGGCGGACGCGGCAACGACGACGTTGGAGGCGCCTCGATGAGCTTCGAGCACGGGATGCAGGTGCGGTTCCAGGACGTCGACGCCGCCGGCGTGCTCTTCTTCGGTCGCGTCTACGACTACAGCCACGTCGCGTACGAGGAGTTTTGGGCTTCGATGGGCGTCGAACGTGCCTGGATCTTTTCGAAGGCGGACTTCCTGATTCCGATCGCGCACAGCGAGGCCGACTATCGGAAACCGGTCCTGCACGGGGAGCGCATCTCCGTTCGGCTGGACGTGACGCGCGTGGGGCGCGCCTCGTTCTCGCTCGGGTACCGCATCACGGGGCCGGGCGGGGCGGCCGACGTACGGGCCGAGGTGAAGACGGTGCACGCGTTCGTGGCGAAAGAGACGATGAAGCCGATCCCGATCCCCGCCGATCTACGGGTGTTTCTGCTTCGCCACCTCGTCCAGGAACCGGTCGCGCACCACCCGTCTCAGTAGCTTCCCGGACGCGCTCCGGGGGAGCGCGTTCACCACCATCAGGTGGCGCGGGAGCTTGAAGCCCGAGAGGTTGGCCGCCGCGTGGGCGCGGAGCTCCTCCAGCGTCGTGCTCCGGCCCGGCTTGAATTCCACGACCGCCGCCACTTCCTGGCCCCACTCCGCCGAAGGCAACGCCACCACGCACGCTCCTTCGATCGCGGCGTGGGCGAGGAGCACCCGCTCGACCTCCTGCGGGGAGACGTTCTCGCCGCCGGTGACGATGCGATCCGAGCGGCGGTCGAGCACGATCAACCGTCCCGCCCCGTCCCAGGCGCCGACGTCTCCCGTTCGAAGCCAGCGTCCGGCCAGCCCCGCGGCGGTCGCTTCCGGATCGCCCATGTACCCGGCGGTCACCGTCGGGCCGCGCACGACGATTTCCCCTTCGACGCCGGGCCCGGCGACCTGACCGTCGTCGTCGCGGATCTGGACGCGGGTGAACGCGAGCGGGGAGCCGGCGGTCGTAAGCCCGTTGGGCCAGTCGCGGAGCGAGAGCGTCGTCACCTGGGACGTCGCTTCGGTCAGTCCGTACGTCGGGAGCGCGCGCATGCCGAGCGATACCGCTTCCTCGAGCAGCGTCGGCTCCATCGGTCCGCCCCCGATCAGAACCGCGCGGAGCGTGGAGGGGAAGGGACGCCCGCGCCGCGCGGTGAGAAGGCGCCGCAGCATCGTCGGCACGAGGGAGAGAAGGGTCACTCCGTCGCGGTCGATGGCCTCGTTCACCGCCTCGGGCACGAAATGCTCATGGATCAACACGCCGGTGCCGTAGGCCGCGCTTCGCGTCAGGATCGAGAGGCCGCCGACGTGATGGAGCGGGATGCAGCAGAGCCAGAGGTCGTTCTCGCGCACGCCGAGGTTTCGCGCGGACGCGATCGCGCTCCAGAGAAAATTGCCGTGCGTCAGCACGGGGGCGCGCGCCGGTCCGGAAGTCCCCGACGTGAAGCAGATCGCGGCCGGAGCGTCGAGCCGGCGCGAAACCGGCCCGCGGGGGATATCGACCCGCGGGCCGCGCGCGATCGCGCCTGCCTTCGTCCCTTCCGGCTTGAAGTAGTCCGCGGTGAGGCTCAAGTCCACGTGCGCCCGCTCTCGAAGCGCTTGGCGTTCCTCCGCCGTGCCCTGCGGCCCGATCACGACGGGGAGGAGGCCCACGCGGTGAAGGGCGTGGAACGTGACGGCGAAATGAAACGCGTCCTCCGGGTCGAACTCGAGCGACACGTGCTCGCCCGAACCGAGACCGCGTGCGAGGAGCATCTCCGCCGAGGCCCAGACCGCGTGGTCCAGCAGGCCATACGTCCAGGCCGAGCGGGCGCTTCGAAGGGCGACGCGCTCCGGCTGCACCGCGGCCCAGAATTGGATGGGATCGTGCGTGATCATTCCGATCCGAGCCTCTCGATGGTCGTGAGCGTGAGTCCCTGCCTCGCGAGGCCGTATTCGGCGTTGAGCCCGAGACCCGGTTCCCGAGAGAGCTGGACGAACGCCGGCGCCTCCTCCGCGCTCGGCATCGGCAACACATGCTCGAAGCCGCGCGGCGCGCCCACGCCGTGCGCGTACGGCGTCGGGCCGAGGGACGCCGCCAGATGCGCCGCCCCGTGCCGCCCGACGACCGAGTCGAGGAACGCCGTGACCACGACATCGTGGCCGTGCTCCCGCGCGAAGCACGCCACCGTCCTGGCCGGAAGGAGTCCGCCCAGCACCATCGGCTTCACGACCAGGATGTCCGCGGCGTTCTCCTCGATGATCTGCTGCGCGGTGGCGAAGTCGCGAACCGCCTCGTCGGCCGCGATCGTGACGCCGCACTTAGCCCGAACGCGTCCCAGCGCAGCGATGTCGTCCGCGCGCACCGGCTGCTCCGCGAACTCGAGGCGAAACGGTTCCATCGCTCGGAGCGCCACGATCGCTTCCTCCTCGGTCCACGCCTGATTCGCGTCCACCCGGATCCGGAGCGAGGCCCCTCCCGCGTCGCGGAGGGCGCGCAAGCGATCCAGGTCCTCGGCGAGCGGACCGCCGCCGACCTTGAGTTTCACCGTCGTCACCCCCTCCACCACGTACTGTTCCGCGAGCGGCCCGAGTTCCGACGCCGGAATCCGTGGAATCGTCGCGTTCGCGGGGACCTGTTCCAACGCGTCCGGCCCGCCCATGAGCCGCGCGATCGAGACGCCCCAGCAGATCCCGAGAAAGTCGTGCAGTGCTAAGTCGATCGCGTGGCGCGCGGCCGGTGCTACGGCCACGGGTGCCAAGTGCCTGAGGTCGCGGATCGCGCCCGAAATTTCGTTTTCCGTGAGCGAGATGAGGTGCTTCGCCGCGAATCGGAGCGCCGCGACGCTCGCGGCGAACGACTCGAGCCCGAACCCGGGCATGGGCGCGCTCTCGCCGACGGCGGCGCGCTCGAGCCCGCCGACGGGGCCGCTATGAAGCAGAAGGAACGCGCTCTCGCGCACCGAGACTGGTCCCTCGACCGTGGGCCACGGTGTGCGGAGTTCGGTCCGCATCGTGGCGATCGAAACCGTCTCGACCATCATCGGAGGGCGATCCCCGCCGCGAAAAGGAGCCCGAAGAAGGCGTGCAGCCTGGCCGTGTCGAGGAGCGCCCGATTCAGGGCCGGGCCGTCCTCGCGCGTCGCGACGGCGCGCCAGGCCCGCATCGCCAGCGTGAACGTGGCGAGGGGGAGGAGCGCCGCGGCGGAGAGATGTCCGCGGAGCCAGAGGCCGACCGGCACCGAGAAGGCGAGGAAGAGGAGCGCGCCGTACTCCGCGCGCGCGCCGTCGCGTCCAAGGATCACGGCGAGCGTTCGCTTCCCGCTCGCCCGGTCGGTGTCGACGTCCCGCACGTTGTTCACGACGAGGATCGCCGTCGCGAGGGCGCCGACGGGGAGCGCGACGAGCCATATGTCGGGATGGACCGAACCCGCTTCCACGAAGTAGGTCCCGGCCACGGCAGTCAGGCCGAAGAAGGCGAAGACGGCCAGGTCGCCGAGCCCGTGGTACCCGAGCGCCCATGGGCCCGCGGTGTACCCGACCCCGGCGGCGATGGCCGCCACGCCGATCGCGACGACCGGCCATCCGGCGATGGCCGTGAGGTAGATCCCGGCGACCGTCGCGAGCGCGAAGCTCGCGACCATGGCGGCGCGCACTTCGACGGGGGAGAGCCACCCCATCGCGAGGACGCGAGGCGGGCCGATCCGCCCGCGGGAGTCGGCGCCCTTTCGAAAGTCGTAGAGGTCGTTCGCGAAGTTCGTGCCGATCTGGATCAGGAGGGCGCCCGCGAGCGCCGCGAGGGCCGGGCCGGCCCGGAAGCGCCCGTGACGGAACGCGAGCGCGCTTCCGACCGCGACCGGAACGATCGCCGCGGTCAGGGTGGGGAGGCGGAAGGCGGCGAGCCACGCGCGCGCGCGCGACGGTTGGGCCGCGACGGCGCGATCGGACACGGCGGTCACGTCCACGCCGCTAGGGAAGCCGACGGAACTTGGAAAAGTCGGGCTTGCGCCGCTCCAGGTAGGCGTTTCGGCCTTCCTGGGCCTCCTCGCTCATGTAGTAGAGGAGCGTGGCGTTCCCGGCCAGCTCTTGGAGTCCCGTCTGGCCGTCGCAGTCCGCGTTGAGCGACGCCTTCACGCAGCGGAGCGCGAGCGGGCTCATCGCGAGCATCTCTCGGCACCACGCGACCGTCTCCTCCTCCAGGC
>Ga0070698_100006583_pt1 | contig 12599 bp, 11 predicted proteins | sample KBSK1502metaG_FD_65477 | JGI IMG/M metagenome (GOLD analysis project Ga0070698, IMG submission 65477) | Corn, switchgrass and miscanthus rhizosphere microbial communities from Kellogg Biological Station, Michigan, USA - KBS K1-50-2 metaG | ecosystem: Host-associated > Plants > Roots >...
CCGCAGCCGGCGCCGGCGACCTAGACGGTATGACCGGACCCGGTCGCGGTGACCGGGTTGCGGGCCGGCCTCACTCACACTCCCAGAGCGGTCACTCCATACCGTCTAATGCGCGTCCTCTTGCGCTCCGTGAGGGAGCACTTGCTGCGGTGCTACCCCGCGAGACGCTGTTGTTGGACGTTCTGTTCCTCGGAACACCTTCGTTGAGTCTCTCCCCTCGACGTTCCTAGGTTTCAGGGATGGCCGGCACAGCAGCCATCGGCGGCACGACGGGAGGATCGCAATGGGCGAACCCCAGCTCGGGCTCCTGCCCGACGTGTCTGCCGAGCTCTCGGCGGACCTGGACCTCAGCAATTGCTCTCTCGGCACGTCGGCCCGGCTGTGTCGGGAGCACCTCTCGGAAAAGGGGATCGAATGCCGGACATGAACCGCAGCCTCTACACCCTTCGGTTTACCAACCGCGCGTGGTTCACGCACCTCCGCAAGCACGTAGGACCAGACGCATCGAATCATCATCGGACTGAGACGAGGAGGTCGTGATGATGGTTCGGCAGCCACGAGGCGGACTTGGAGTGGGCGTCAGCAGTTGTCGGCGAAGGTTCACTGGGGCCGCGGCCGCGGTTCTCGTGGTGAGTTGGCTCGCCTTGGGGGTGGTGCATGCCGGCGCTGTCCCTCCGCTGTCTGATGTCGTTGATGGCGACCAGGCCCACTTGGGTGTCAATGACCCGGACATCGGTTGCGCCACGAAGGCTAACCCGAACGGTTCGGGCTATCGTCCGCCGGGTTCGGGCTCCCGTTCACTGCCGTCCGAAAGTCCTCGCCCGGGTCCCGACATCCTCTACCGACCGTTGGCGACAACACCTCAACTGGAGAACACCGGGATCTGGATGGCCCAGCCCATCCTTGTCTCAGGTGCCAGCGCGTACCGCGGTGGCGAGTTCTTATACCAGGACTACCTGTACGACGACCACGGTGCGGACACTGGAAGCAGTCCCGAAGCCAGCTACATCGGGTTCGGCTCGCGTGCATCCAGTTGGGGCACCTACACCTACCCCAAAGACACGAACTATGCCGGAAACGCGGCGGACATGGTTGAGCTCCGCATCAGGCGAACCGCGCAGGCGACGGCGGTGCGGATCACCTACAACGCGATGGTTGACCCAGAGCTCACCGCTACCACGATCGCCCTAGGCGACTCATCCGAAGCCCGCGAGATGCCGCACGGCGCCAACGCCCGGATGCCTGCCGCGAAGTTCGTCACCGTGCATGGCTGCGAGGCGGACGTCGTGGATGCTGTGAGCGGCACAACGTTGATGTCGAGTATTCCGGTCTCGGTCGATCTCGTCCGGCGTCAAGTGGAGGTGCGCATCCCCTACTCGGCGTTCGATCCTCGAGGGCAGCAGAACGTGCGGGTTGGGGCGGCGACAGGGCTGTGGGACCCAACCCACGGGAGATATCTGCTGCCACAGGAAACCGCCGACGACAACAGCCCCGGGGGCTCGGGAGGGGTCCAGGCCCCTGCGGCCTTCTTCAACGTGGCTTTTCGTTACGACGAGCCGATCCGTGCCCAGGTATCTGCCACGGACTCGCCCGGAAACCTTCCACCACTCAACACATGGATGGAGTACCGGCAATCCCAGGCACTGAAGTCCGGGGATCTCAGTGAGTTCTTCGCCACTGTCGATTTCGTGAAGCTCGCGGACGGCGTTACCGACAACATGCGCGGGCAGGTCAATGGCGTCCCCGAGAGCGGATACTTCCAACGGATCCTTGTCTCCCACTTCGCAGACGGCCAGGGACGCAGCGCTAACAGCAACAGCCCTTCGTACACCGACACAAGTACTGGAGTCCCTTGCAACCCACCGGGATGCGTACCCGAGCTCGCCGGCCCGCTACAGCCGTACTCGATTTACGTCCCGCCCGGGCCAGTGCCACAGTCGGGATGGGGCCTGACCGTCGAGCTGCATGGATGCGGTCACAACTACAACTACGGCGCAGGTTTCCAAGACCGGACGGAGGTGGCCGAACGCGGGCCGGGTTCGATCAGCGTCGCCGCGGGCGGTAGGGGTCAGTGTTACTGGTGGTTCGGTCAAGCCGGAGCGGAGGTGTTCGAGGTCTGGGCCGACACGGCGGCGCGCTACGCCTTGGATCCCGCATATACCGCAGTCGAAGGCGGGTCGATGGGCGGGTACGGGACCTACAAGCTGGCAGGTCAGTGGCCCGATCTCTTCGCCCGGGCCGCCCCATTCATTCCGTGTCCTAGCTCAGGGACGTACTGGGCTGCTCCCGGGACGCCGGCGCCAGGCGGGGAATGGACAGTAATCCGGTCTCTGCTTCCCAACTTCCGCAACCTGCCGTTGTTCGTGATCGCTGGAGCGGTCGACCCCGTCTGTGCCTACTGGCGGCAAAAGGAGGACGTCGGCGTTCTCGACGATCTTGGGTATCGCTACAAGTTCTGGTCGCTGACGGACAGTCATGGCCTTCCTCTTTGGGTTCACTTCCGCGGCGCCGCCACGGCGGAGTGGATGGGTGCCCACCGAGTGGACCGCGATCCGGCGCGTGTGACCTACACCCTTGTCGGTCGCATGAATGAGCCCCTCTACGGACTCAATGCCGATCACTCCTATTGGCTCTCGGGATTGACCCTGCGAGACGAAGGCGGCGACTCCCCGCATGGCGAGGTCGATGTCCGCTCACACGGGTTCGGAGTCGACGATCCGCCTGCGAACCCGACCGAGTACTACGCAGGCATGTTGTACGGGGGTGAGCAGCTTCCTGCGATCCCCTATGTCGGCCAGGACAAGGACTGGGGGGCGCCACTTGCCGCACCGGTCGAGAACGTGCTCGACATCCGAGTCGAGAACATCGGTGCCGTGACGATCAACGTGGACCGCGCGCAGGTCGAATGCGACGCCGAACTCCACGTATGGAGCGATGGACCGCTGACGGTGACGCTCGAGGGCGACGGTTGCGACCGTCGGGCGACCTTCGGGTAAGCACAATGAGCGCTCCAGGTTCTCTGCCGCTCCTATGCGGGGTTGCGGCTCTCGGTTGGGGTCGCGTGGCAGAGGTTCTCGAACTCGACCGACATCATCATGCCAAGCAACCCGTGAAGGCGTCACTGGCACGATCCTCCTGTCACCTTGGCCGCTGCGCTGCGCTGCGCTGCTCGGCTCGGCCGCGTTCGCGTCGACGCTGTATCCCACCCAGTACTTTCAACTGGCACAAGGGCCGTCGCCGACGTCGGCAGGCGTGATGACCATGTCAGCTGTCGGGGCGATGTGCATCGGGAGCGCTGTGTCCGGCGGTGCCATCAGCGTGTCCGGAAGATGGCGTCCCTGGCTCGCCTTCGGGGCGGGCGCGGTTCTCGTCGGACTGGTCATGATGGGCACGATCGGAGCCGAAACGAACCTGGCCCTCGTTGGACTGTACGTCGCACCGCTCGGTTCGGCCTTGGCGCCACGATGCAGAACCTGATCGTCGCCGTACAGAACAGGGCGACCTCGCTCAACTGGGCGCTGTCAGCGCTCTGGGGGCTTCTGCCGCGCTCTGGGCGCCGTCGGGGTCTGCGTCATGGGCGCCGTGCTTTCGGTGAGAACCACGTGGCACTTCGAGGAGGGTCTGTCACGGCTGGATCCGGATCGGCAACCGGGCCAATCCCCGCTCCCGGCCAGGTCCACGTCCTCTGCCTTCTGCTGATTCGCTCGGGAGCTCCGATGACTGAGCGGGAACGGGCGGAGGCCGGCGACCTAGACCGCCGAGGTCAACAGCCGGGTGACCTCCCGGGTGACGAGCTCGTCGACGCGCGAACGATCGGTTCCCAGGCCCACGACGGTCCATTCCTGGTCCTTCGCTTCGAAGGACTCGACATCGGCGGACGGGATCCCCGATTCGTCACCGACCGTGAAGAAGAGTTCTTCGTCGGTCGTGTCGACACGCACGTTGCCTTCGACGATGTGAAGGCGACGTTCATAGACGACGGTAGCCTCGCTTAGGGCTCGCCGGACCAAGCGTTCGCGCACCGTTGCGCCACGCTTGACACGCGCATACTGGCGCGCGTCGTTCAACGAAGCGAAGACCTCGACCTCGCCGCCAGCGGCTCGTACGACGTACACGCTCGTGCGGCATTCGACCAACCCCATGGCGTCCCTCTCCTTCATTGACCGTATCCATGACGTTACGAAGTAGGAGCCCGGGATCACAACCACTGCATTCCGGTGTCCAGAACCGTCCTCGGCTGAATCGTTCAAAGCGACAGCGAGGAGGCGATGTACTCGCGATGCACTTCGGGTCGACCCAGGAGCACGCGATTGCCCGAGGCCCTCTTGAGGTAGAGGTGCGCATGGTGCTCCCAGGTCACGCCGATGCCGCCGAATATCTGCATGGCGTTCGCGCACACGTCATAGCCGGCTTCGGAAGCGACCAGCTTCGCGATGCTGACTGCGCGGCGAGCAGTCGGTTGTCCGTCTTCGAGCTGGATCAACGCGTCATGGACGGTGGCACGGGCGAGCTCGAGGCCGAGTAGTGAGTCTGCGAGCTTGTGCTTCACGGCCTGGAAGGAGCCGATCGCGCGGCCGAACTGGTGCCTGTCTCGTGCGTACTCGACCGCGGTGTCGAGCATGTACTGGGCCACGCCCAGCTGCTCAGACGCGAGACAAGCTGCCGCCACCGTCATTGCTCGGTCGGTAACCGCAACGGCGTCGTCAGTCGACACGAGTACAGCGGTGCAGTCGTTCAGCATGACCTCGGCGAACGCCCGAGTGTGGTCCAGCGCCGCGTTGGGAGACCTCACTGCATCTTTGAACTCTGTGACCACGTACAACTGGATCGTTCCGTCACTCGTTCTGGCCGGGACGATCAGGATGTCCGCCGAACCACCATCGATCACGTGTGTCACACTCCCGCGCAGTTGGCTGGTGCCGTCGGTGGACTGGAACGCGGCGACTGAGGTCGTCGCAATGGACCAGCCGGCCCCATGCTGCGGAAGCAGCACGGTCGCGCGCTTGCTCCCGTCCATCAAGCCGGGCAGGTACGTGTCGATCGCTGCTTGATCCCCGGTCTCGAGGAGGAGCTGTATGCCCATGACGACCGTTGCTAGGAACGGTGAGGGTAGGAGTCGTCGTCCGAGCTCTTCTGCCGTAATCGCCAGTTCACGTGCTCCGAATCCGGCGCCGTCGAATTCCTCGGGAACCGCCATTTCGCCCACCCCGAGTTCGTTCGCCAGTCGGCGCCAAAGCTCGGGGTCAGTCTGCTCGGCCGAGCCGTCGGTCAGACGCGCGGCTTGCGAGGTGTGACGGTCGAGGAGGCGTCGCAGCGACTGTCGTAGTGCCCGGTGCTCAGCGGACTCGAGCATGACTTCCTTTGTCTCCATCGTGATCAGCCCCGCAACTCTGAGTAGGGCACGTCCTTGTCAACTCTCGGCTCCGCTGGGAGTCCGAGCACGCGCTCGCCGATTATGTTGCGCATCATCTCGGTCGTGCCCCCCTCGATCGAGTTGGCGCGAGAACGCAGGTACAGCAGGCGTGGATCGGCGCTGTCAGCTCGGGGTGGTGATCCGACGGTCGACGGCTCCGCGTCATAGTTCCCATAGAGGAGAGCGTCGTCGCCGAGCAGGTCCAGGCACAGCTCGTAGCCCGCCTTGTTGAGTTCAGCGAAGCCGACCTTGCTCAGCGATCCTTCGGGCCCTGGCGTCCCGGCCGCGCTGCGTGCTGCGCCTTGTGCTGCATAGAGGCGCAGGCTGTGCGCCCGCACCCAGAGGTCGACTAGGCGCGAGCGTAGGGACGGATCCTGCGGTCGGCGGTCGCGGTACAGCCGTAGCGCGACCTCCACGGGTCCTGCCTCGGTCGTCTTGATGCCGAACATGTCTCGTTCGCTCATCAGCGTCGACAGGGCGACCTTCCAGCCGCCGTTCACCGGCCCGAGTCTGTCGCGATCAGGGATGCGGACGTCGGTGAGATAGACCTCGCTGAACTCCGCTTCACCGGTCATCTGGCGCAGCGGCCGGATCTCGACCCCCGGTGACGCCATGTCAAGGACGAAGTAGGTCAAGCCTTTGTGCTTGGGTCGGCTCGGGTCGGTCCGCGCCAGTAGCATCCCGCGGCCCGAAAGCTCCGCCATCGATGTCCAGACCTTCTGGCCGTTGATGATCCAGTCGTCCCCGTCCTTGACCGCCCGAGTGCTGACGGCCGCGAGGTCCGATCCTGCGCCTGGTTCGGAGAACAGCTGGCACCAGCGCTCCCCGAGAAAGAGCGGTCGCAGGTATCGCTCCTTCTGCTCCTCCGAACCCCATGCCTGCACGCTCGGCGCGCCCATCGAGTAGGCCAGTCGGTTGTCGACCTGGCCGTTGGGGGCGCCCGCGGCATCCAGGAGGCGGAAGACCTCACGCTGGGCCTGATCGGGGAGTGCTTGGCCACCCTGGCCGGCGGGGAACGCCGCCCACGCGAGACCCGCATCGAACTGCGCGGAGAGGAAGTCGCGGCGGGCGGTCGTCCCCGGGGGATGCTGGGCAAGCAGGTCCGCGACCTGGTCGGTGATCCGGTCAAGGACGTCGTCAGTCACGTGCATCGAAGATGCTCCGGGGATCGGACCGTGCCCATTCGTCGAGGGACGTCGTCGGGATCCCGTACGCCGCTGCGTGTTCGGGGCGTGCCGGGGACCCGACGATGCGCAACCACTCGGAGGCGTTGACGAGCGGCGGGATCAGGCCCTGCTCCAGCGCCTCTGCCGCCGTCAGGTTCGGCGGAGTGATCGGCGCGTCCCACGCGGCAGCGAGGATCGCGGCAAGTTCCTCCATCGTGACGAAGGACCCGGCCAGCTCCAGATCGACCTTTGCGAACTTCTCGGGGTCCAGCACCGCAGCGGCCACTGCACGGCCGATGTCGCGGACCGCCACCAGCGACACCTCGACGTCGGGGGTCAGGGCGGCTCGCATCCGGTCGCCGGTCCGGTCCTCGAAGTACAGGGACGGGCGCGCGAACATCTCCATGAACGTCGAGGGATAGATGATCGTCCAGTTCGGGAAACCGGCTTGCTTGATCAGCTCGACGACCTGAGCCTTGGCTTCCCAGTACTCGCTGATCGGCGGAGCGCCCGGCGCCGGCGACTCGAACCAGCGGCCCTCTTTCCAGCCCGGCGCGTTGCGATGGTATTCACCGGCGCCGGAGACGGAGGAGTGGATGAAGTGAGGGACGCCGGCCGCAGCGGCGACCGAGACCAGGTTCTCGGAGTGGACCCGCTCGTTATCCCCACTCAGATTCGCCATGTCAGGGGCGAAGACGCCGAAAACGGCGCGAACCTCGGTGCACGGCGCGACCAGGGAGTCCTTGTCGTAAAGGTCGCCGACCACAAGGGTCGCGCCCAGTTCCTCGATCGCTCGCGCACTGCGGCTGTCCGGATTGCGTACGAGTGCGCGCACCGGGACCCCAGCTGCGAGGAGTTCTCGGGCGGCCGCGCCGCCCTGCTTGCCGGTGGCCCCGATGACGAGGACAGACTTGGCGGCTTCTGGGGTACTCATCTTGAGTCTCGCTTTCGTTGGATGCGCCGCGGATGCAGCACGGGTTCGGTGTAACCGGACGGAAGGTCCGCCCCTCGGAGGATCAGGTCACGAACGGCCCGGAAGGCGTGTCCGGAGAAGTCGTCGGCGGCGAGCGGCACGTAGTCCGGGTCGCCGGCATTCTGCTCGTCCACGACGAGCGCCATCTTGTGAAGCGTCGCCTCGACCCGGCTCTGGTCGACGACCCCGTGCAGGACCCAGTTCGCCACGTGCTGGGTCGAGATGCGGCAGGTTGCGCGATCCTCCATCAGGTTCGTGCCGGTGATAGCAGGGACCTTCGAGCATCCGATGCCGGCGTCGACCCATCGGACGACGTATCCCAGAGCGCCCTGGAGGTTGTTCTCGATCTCTCGGGTGATGTCCTCCTCGGTCAGGGTGTCCGGATCAAGGAGCGGGATCGTGAGTAGGTCGTGGAGCATGGGCCGGGGCCGTTCGCGCAGACTCTCCTGCACCTCCCGGACATCCACCTCGTGGTAGTGCAGGGCGTGCAGGGTGGCCGCGGTGGGCGATGGCACCCAAGCGCAACTGGCACCCGAGCGCGGATGGCCGACCTTTTCGACCAGCATCGCGGCCATGTTGTCCGGCTTGGCCCACATGCCCTTGCCGATCTGTGCTCGTCCGACGAAGCCGCAAGCGATCCCGAGGTCGACGTTGGCCTGCTCGTACGCGGCGAGCCAGCGCTGGGCCTTCATCTGGTTCTTCCGGACCACGGGCCCCGCGTGCATGGAGGTGTGGATCTCGTCGCCGGTCCGGTCGAGGAAGCCGGTGTTGATGAACGCGATCCGGTCCCGCGCTGCATGGATGCAGGCCTTCAGATTGACCGAGGTGCGTCGCTCTTCGTCCATCACCCCGATCTTGATCGTGCCCGCCGGGAGGCGGAGCAACTGCTCGACCTCGTCGAACACCCGGCAGGTCAGTGACACCTCGTCCGGGCCGTGCATCTTGGGCTTCACCACGTAGATCGAGTCTGCGTGGCTGTTGCGCAACGCACCCGTGCCGCGCAGGTCGTGGAGGCTTCCCAGGGTGGTGAGGAGGGCGTCGAGCAGGCCCTCGAAGACCGGTGAGCCGTCGCGGTCGAGAACGGCGTCGCTGCGCATCAAGTGCCCGACGTGCCGGACGAACATCAACGCGCGGCCGGGAAGGGCGAAGTCCTCCTCGTTCGTGTCGAGGTAGTGCCGGTCCGGATTGAGGGTGCGGGTGAAGGTCCGCCCGTTCTTCGTCACGTTCTCGGACAGCCTGCCCTGCATCAAGTGGAGCCAGTTTCGGTAGCCCAGGGTCTTGTCCTCGGCATCGACTGCGGCGACTGAGTCCTCAAGGTCCATGATCACCGTGAGTGCTGACTCCAGGATCACGTCCGCGACGCCGGCACCGTCGACGGAGCCGATCGCGCTGGAGCGGTCGATCACGATCTCGACGTGAAGGTCGTGATGACGCAGCAGGTAGCGACGATCGTCGGAGGACGCGGATCGACCGCGGAACTGCTGGGCGTTGGCCAGCCGACAGGTGCGGCCGTCGACCATGGCGACCAGCCCGGATGCATCGTGGTCGTATTCCGTGACGTCCGCGTGCGACACATCCTTCAATGGGAAGTGACTGTCGAGGAAGGTCCTGGCGCGTGCGATCACCTCGGCGCCACGGCGCTCGTTGTACGGACCCCGGTTCGATCCGTAGACCTCGTCGATCACGTCGCTCCCGTACAGCGCGTCGTACAGCGAGCCCCAACGCGCGTTGGCCGCGTTGGTGGCGAACCGCCCGTTCAGGATCGGTACGACCAGTTGCGGACCCGCGACCCGACCGATCTCTGGATCGGCCTCGGTGGTCGAGATGCTGAAGTTCTCGGGTTCTTCGTCCAGGTAGCCGATGCGACGGAGGAAGGTCTCGTACGGCTCGTCGGAACCGGACCGGTGATACTCGTCGATCTGGGCCTGCAGGAAGTCCCGCACTCCAAGCAGCGCCTCGGTCTCTGGGCCGAACTTGTGGAAGAGCGCCGCCGCGCCGTCCCAGAAGGCATCTGGATCGATGCCGGTGCCGGGCAGGAGTTCCCGCTCGACCAGGTCGTGGATCGACGGAGCGATCCGGAGACCTGAACGGTGCTGGACGTGGTCAGAGTGCATGGGCTTCCTTTGGTCGGGTCAACGGGGGCGCTGCGGTGTGCCGGCTGAGCTGAGGTCGATGACGGTCCCGGTGACTGTCAACGCGTCGCTCGCGGAGGCGAGCAGGACATACGCGCCCGCGTAGTCGGCTGGTTCGATGGCGTACTCGAGGGCCGAGTACTTGCGTTGGTAGGCCTGGAGGGGAATGTCCTCGATCGTGCGATGGTCGAGCCCGAGGGACCGAGGTCCGGTGAGATGGGTGTTCGCCCCACCTGGAGCGACGCCGTTGACGCGCACCTCGGGTGCGAATTCGTAGGCCAGTTGCCGCACGACGCCGAGCCCCGCGTGCTTGGACGCCGTGTATAGGACGCCGCCGCCCTGGGGGTAGAACGACGCGTTCGAAAGGGTGAGGACGATGGTTCCCCGGGAGTTCCGGAGTGCTTCGGCCGCGGCTCGTGCGCCGAGGAGGTAGCCGAGGACGTTGACCGAGAACATGTCGTGGAAGCCACTCTCGAGTTCCTCCGGTGTCAGGTCGACGAGCGCACGGCTGAAATCCCAGATGCCGACGTTCCCGATGAACGCGTCGAGCCGGCCGAAGGTGTCCGTCGCGGCGTTGACCGCGCGGGCGTTGTCGTCGTAGGAGGTCACGTCCCCCTCGACGACGACCAGGTGAGGGTCGTTGAGTGCGCGCAGCGCATCTGCGTTCGCGGGGCGCTTCTCCATCGCCACCACGCTGGCGCCCTCAGCGAGGAAGCGATCCACCACGGCGCGGCCGATGCCCGAGCCGCCTCCGGTGACGAGGGTGACGCGACCGGCCAGTGAGTTCATGTCCGACAGCCCGGGGTCAACGCGGGCGGACGAAGTCGGCCACGAGACGGTTGAACTCCGCTGCGTGTTCCAGCTGGGCCCAGTGGCCGCAGCGGTTGAGAAGCACCATCCGTGAGTCCTGAATCATCGACATCGCGCGGAGGCTGATCTCCCAGTGGACCGTGCGGTCATCGCGCCCATGAATGATCAGCGCTGGTACCGAGGTGGTGGGCAGCGCGGCAGCCGCGGACATGAATGCCTCCTGTCCCAGGCCAACGCGCATCCGCTCCAACCAGTTCGTGAGGTGTTCGGGGTTTGCCAGGGCCGCAGCGGACCGCTCGGCGGCGAGCTTGTCCGTGGCGAACGCAGGGTCGAAGCACATGACTTCGACGAGACGCTTGAAATTCTCGGGCGACGGGTCCTGGTAGGCGGCCAGAAGCACCTTCATACCTTCGCTCATCCCGGCCGGAGCGAGCACGTTCACTCCCCAGACCCCCGATCCCATCGTGATGAGGTGAGAGACCCGCTCGGGCCAGCGAGCGGTCATGACGATGGCGACGCCGCCGCCCATCGAGTTGCCGACCAGCGCCGCGCGCTCGATGTCGAGGGCGTCGAGGAGTTGCCTGACGGCCTCACCCTGGTCGAATCCGGTCGCTACGTTCTGGGGACTTGATTCTCCCCAACCCGGCATTGTCACGGCGATGACGCGGAAATGTTCGGCAAGGGGCCCAACGTTGGGCGCAAAGTTCGACCACCCGGTGGCTCCAGGGCCGGTGCCGTGGATCAGCACGACGGGATGCCCCTCACCGGCCTCGTTGATCTGGATGTCGTAGTCCGGCGTCCTCACGATCCGGGTGGTGTTGTCGAACGTCAGAGCGGGCGCGTTGGCGTGTGCGGTCATCGTGACTCCTCTTTCGTGTATGTACGGCGGACGTCAGTCGGGAAGGTCGACGAAGATGTCGTCGCCCTCGACCTTGACGGCGTAGGTGGACACCGGGCAGGTCGCCGGGGGGCTCAGAACCGCACCCGTACGGATGCAGAACCTGGCGAAGTGCCAGGCGCACTCGACAACATCCCCGTCGAGGTACCCGTCCGCGAGGGAGGACTCGTCATGCGTGCAGGTGTCGTCGATGGCGAAGTACTCGTCCTCGACGTTGAAGAGCGCGATCGGACGCTCGCCCTCGAACTGGAAGCCCTCGCCCTCCTCGAAATCATCCTTGTTGCATGCCTTGGTCCAGGTCACGTGATGCACCTTCTTCTGTCTGCGCGCGTGCGCTGGTCGTCGGGCGGCGGCGTCAGCCGCGCGTGATCGTCTTCAGCAGAGTCCGCATGTCGACGCTGTCGTCGACAAGTGCAAGCCGGTAGGCCGCGACGTCGACACCGATGAGCCTCCGTGCTGCAGCGACGTCCCGGGAGCGATCGAGGCCGGCCACGGCCGCCACGGAACCGTCGCGCAGCCAGAACGCGAGATACGACTTCGACGTTGCGTCGCTGCGCAGGGCAAATTCGTCGGTCTCCCGCGGGCGACCGAACAGCTGGAACGTCAGGCCGAACTGGTCAGACCACACGTACGGCGTCTCGGTGAATCGGGTCGGTCGCCCCGCGATGGATGCGCCGGTGGCGGCGCCGTGCTTCATAGCGACGTCCCAGTGCTCGATGCGGCCGCGCCCCAACAATCCCGGATGTGGCTGGCTAGCGACGTCTCCCGCGGCAAAGATCCAGGGCACCGAGGTCCTGCCGAACTCGTCGACGACGATCCCTTCGCCGTCAACGTCGACCCCGGCGGCGATCGCGAGCTCAGTGCGCGGAACCACTCCGACGCCAACCACGACGGTCGACGCCGGCACTCGCGTGAAGTCGTCGAGCATGACAGCCTCGACGACCTCGTCCCCTTCGAACGAGGACACGGCCCGCCCGAGGAGGAATCTCACACCCCGATCCTGGTGAAGCTCGAGAACCAGCTCTCCGAGACGCGGGTCGAGTCGTTGCAGCGGCCGTTCGCCGACCTCGATGACTGTGACGTCTTGTCCTGCTTCCCGGGCGAGCGCGGCCAGCTCTAGCCCGATGAAGCCGCCGCCGACGACCACAAGGGGCCCTCCTGCGCGGAGCCTTCCGGCGAGGGCGTCAGCGTCGGACGCTGTCCGGAG
>Ga0070698_100006584_pt1 | contig 12594 bp, 6 predicted proteins | sample KBSK1502metaG_FD_65477 | JGI IMG/M metagenome (GOLD analysis project Ga0070698, IMG submission 65477) | Corn, switchgrass and miscanthus rhizosphere microbial communities from Kellogg Biological Station, Michigan, USA - KBS K1-50-2 metaG | ecosystem: Host-associated > Plants > Roots >...
CGCGGCGAGGCCGAGGTGACGTGGTCGGCTTCGATGCCGCCGTTCGAGATGCTGCCGCCGTTGCCGAGCCCGGTTCCGTCCAAGAGCCATGCGAAGTGGCCGGCGTTGCGGACGATCCAGTCTCCACGGTGCTCGCCGCTGTCGTTGTGGAAGTACTCGACACCGAGCAGCGCGGCTTCTGGGCGGCCGAGATCGCGCCACTTGATGACGCGGTACATCAGACTGCCGTGGATCACGATCTTCCAGTAGAAGTTGTTCGCGGAGAGGAAGATCAGGTTCCCGCCGCGGTTGCGATAGTCGGTGACCGCGTCGAACTCGTGCGTGGTCACGTACTCGTGGTGGCCGGAGAAGATCAGCAGCGAATAGGCATCCGCAAGCTGGCGTCCGCTTGCGCCCTTCAGCTCGGCGTCGGAGATGATGTCGACGTCGGGGTGGGTGCGGCTCAACCAGCGCAGGAAGGGGATCTCGTAGTACTTGAAGTGCGGCGGCGTGCCGCGGTCGAGGAACGGCCTGCCAAGCCGCGCGGTGTGCTGGCAAGCGCACGCGTACCACGTATCGGCCTTGCCGTCGCCGTTGTCGTCGCGATGGTTGTAGGCCTGCCACGTCTGCGTCGGCATCACGACGGCGACTCGGTGCTCGCCGAGGTGCTTCGGGCGCAGGACGAACGGGGCATAGCCGATCCGGCCGCCGGGAGCGGTGAGCTGGACGAAGTAGACGCCGCTCTGCCAGTCGCCAAGACGGACGTTGACGATCCGCCGGCCCGAGACGCGGCCGATCGAGTACTTCTTCGAGACCGGCACGCCGGTCATGACGTCGTTGCCTAGCCGAGCCACCGGGCCGCTTTCAGGACCCACGTGGCGGACCTCGATCGAAACCTGCGGGGCCCGATCGGTGATCACGAGGTGGGCGGTGCTGTTCGGCCCGTAGCTCTCTAGCGGGAACGCGGCCTCGACCGTCGGGCGATGCGAGGTCTGTGCTGCAAGGTCGCGACCGTCGTCGGCGTCGAGGCCGTAGACGGGCAGGGCCTTCGAGTGGCCGGCGCCCATCAGGGCGGCGGCCGAAACGATTGCCAGAACCTGGAACGTGCGCCGTGCGGCGCTCTGTGAGATGTGCGGGTTGGTGTGCATGGCCCGACGCTCGGGCCGAGCCCCAACCGCTCAATCACGGCCCACCAACGGCCGGCTAACGGGCCATATCCAGTGACTTCAGAAGGTGATACAAAAGTCACGTGCTCGAATTCCGCATCCTCGGTCCGCTCGAGGTGGTCGACGGCGAGGACGCGCTGCACCTCGGCGGGCAGAAGCAGCGCGCGCTGCTGGCGCTCCTGCTCCTGGACCCGAACCGAGTCGTCTCGACCGACCGGATCGTGGACGCCCTGTGGGGCGAAGAGCCGCCACGGACTGCGGCCACCTCACTGCAGAACTTCGTCTCGCAGCTCCGCAAGCTGCTGGGCCCCGAGACGCTCGTGACCAAGCCGCCCGGCTATGAACTCCGCCTGGCCGGCGAGCAGCTCGATCTCCAGCGATTCCGGCGCCTAGTCGACGAGGCCCGCGGTGAGCCACCCGAGGAGCGCGCAGAGAGACTTCGACTGGCGCTTGCTCTTTGGCGGGGCCCGCCGCTCGCCGACCTCGGTTTCGAGTCGTTCGCCCAGTCGGAGATCGTGCGACTGGAGGAATCTCGCCTAGCGGTCGTCGAAGACAGAATCGAAGCCGAGCTCGAGGCGGGTCGGCACGCTGAGCTCGCGGGAGAGCTGGAGACACTCGCAGAGGAGCATCCGCTTCGCGAGCGGCTGCGGGCCCAGCTCATGCTCGCGCTCTACCGGGCCGGCCGTCAGGCGGAGGCGCTCCAGATCTACCACGACACCAGGCGCGTGCTGGTCGAGGAGCTCGGAATCGACCCGAGCCCGAGTCTCCAGCATCTACACGGGTCGATCCTTCGTCAGGATCCCGGCCTCGAGATGGGCGGGCCTGCGGCCGCAGCACCTGCTGACCGAGTCCACGACGTCGTCGAGACGATGCTTGCCGGACGCCTCGTGCCGGTGCTCGGGACCGACGTCGCCGAGCTGACGACTCGGCTTGCGGAGCGGTTCGAATACCCTGCGGCGAACGGCGACGCCTTGCCGCGTGTTGCGCAATACATCGCCGTCATGAAGGGCTCGGGCCCGCTGTACGACGAGCTCCACGCGATGTTCCAGGCGGATCTCCCCCCGACGCCGGTGCACAGGTTCTTCGCTGCGCTTCCGCCCCTCTTGCGCGAGCGCGGAGCGCCGCACCAGTTGATCGTGACTACGAGCTACGACCTGGCCCTCGAGCGGGCCTTCCTCGACGCTGGCGAAGCCTTCGATGTCGTCTCCTACCTCGCCGCCGGGCGGAATCGCGGCAAGTTCTGCCATGTCGGTCCTGACGGGACCGGCACGTTGATCGAGGTTCCGAACACGTACGCGACCGAGCTCTCGCTCGAGGAGAGGACGATCATCCTGAAGCTCCACGGGCAGGTCGGGAACACCGAGGACCGGGAGTGGGAGAGCTTCGTCGTCACCGAAGACGACTACATCGAGTACCTCGCGCAGTCCGAGGTTGCGAGCGTCGTTCCAGTCGCGCTGGGCGCGAAGCTGCGGCGCAGCCACTTCCTCTTCCTCGGTTACACGATGGCCGACTGGAACCTGCGGCTGCTCCTGCACCGGCTCTGGGGCGACCAGCCGCTCAGCTACCGCTCCTGGGCTGTCCAGCCTGAGCCGATGCCGCTCGAGCGCGAGTTCTGGCGCCGCCGCGACGTCGACGTGCTCGAGATTCCGCTCGAACGCTACGTCGGGGCGCTCGCACGCGAGGCCGGCCTCGAGCCGATCGGAGCCTCGGCGTGAATCCAGCGGCGATCGCGGCTCCCCCGACCCCGTACAAGGGCCTCGCTCCGTTCGAGGACTCGGCCCTCGACGCGCTGCTCTTCTTCGGCCGCGAGCGGCAGATCGAGGTGATCGTCGCCAACCTGATGGCCTCGCGGCTGACCGTCCTGTACGGGGTGAGCGGTGTCGGGAAGACCTCGTTGCTCCGGGCCGGGGTCGCGCATCGGCTCCGGCGAGCCCACGACGCGCTCGTCGTCGTGCTCTCCTCCTGGACCGGCGACCCGGTGGCCGACCTGCTCGACGCCGTGCGCGCCGCCGCGCCCGAGGGTGTCGAGCCCGTCTGGCAGGGTGGTTCGCTCGCCGACGAGCTTGCCGCTTGGACGCGACGACTCGACAGCGACGTCTACGTCATCCTCGATCAGTTCGAGGAGTACTTCCTCTACCACGAGAACGAACGCGGGCCCGGCACGCTCATGGACGAGCTCCCCGAAGCGCTGCGGCGGGGCGGCCTGCGCGTCAACTTCCTGCTGGGTGTTCGGGAAGACGCGCTCGCGCAACTCGATGCCTTCAAGGTGCGCATTCCGAACCTATTCGGGAACTCGCTGCGACTTGACCGGCTCGACCGGATCGCCGCGCGGGCAGCGATCGAGGGCCCGCTCGAGCGTTATAACGAGCTCGTCCCGGAAGACCAGAGGGTGTCTGCCGAGCCCGAGCTCGTCGAGGCCGTACTGCATGAGGTGGCCGTGGGCCGCGTCGACCTCGGTCAGTCCGGGCGCGGAGGAGTGGGGGAGGAGGACGCCGATCGGATCGAGGCTCCCTACCTCCAGCTCGTACTCGAGCGGCTGTGGGAGGTCGAGACCGCCTCGGGGTCGCGGCGCCTTCGCCTCGACACGCTCGAGCGTCTGGGCGGCGCTGCGCACATCGTCGAAGACCACCTGGAGCGCGCGATGGCGGAGCTCTCGCCTGAGGAAAAGGACGCCGCTGCTGCGATGTACAACTACCTCGTCACTCCGTCGGGCACGAAAATCGCCCACCGGGCCGGCGACCTCGCCGGTTACGCCTCGGTGGACGAGGCCGAAACCGAGCACGTGCTGAAGAGGCTCGTCGAGGAGCGGATAGTGCGAGCGGGTGAGGACGGCGCCGCCGGGCCGCGTTACGAGATCTTCCACGACGTCCTCGCCGAGGCCGTGCTGGCGTGGAGAGCGCGGCACGAAGCCGACCGGGAGCTCGAGCGAGAACGTCGCACCGCCGCGCAGCGCCACCGGCGTCTCCTGGTCTTCGCGATTACTGCGGCGGTCCTGCTCGCGCTGCTCTCGGCGCTCGCCGTCTACGCGCTCGTGCAGCGTGGGGACGCGCGGACGCAGGCTCGCCATTCGCGGGCGCGGGAGCTGGCGGCGCTTGCGGAGGCGGAGCTCCCGGTCGATCCGGTGGGAAGCGTGCGTCTCGCCCTTTCGGCGGCGCGCCTGGAGCAGTCGAGCATCGTCGAGGACGTTCTCAGGAAGACCCTCGCCGCGTTGCGGGTCGAGCATGTTCTCCCGACGAACGGCGCGGTCTCCACCGTCGCGCTTGATTCATCGAAGCACTTGCTCGTCACCGCTGGGGAGGGAGGCGCGCGCGTCTACGACGTCACGAACGGGAAGCTCGTCCGCACACTCATACCCGGCGCTGTGGCCGCGGCGTCCTTCAGCCCCGACGACCGCGTGATCGTCACAGTCGGTCCGACGGGAGCGCAACTCTGGGACGCCGCCACGGGCAACGAGGTTAGAGTCCTCGACCGCCGGGTCACCACCGGGGCGACCTTTGCGCCACGCGGGGGCGTTCTCGCGACGACTCGCGAAGACGGGAGCGTGAGCCTTTGGAGCATTCCGTCCGGGCGACTCAGGGGTCGACTGCGGCAGCCGGGGTCGATTACGGGAGTCTCGTTCAGCGGAGACGGAAGACGGCTTGTGACAGCTGGAGATCGGGTGGCGCGCGTTTTCGACGCGCGAACGGGACGCCTCGTCGGCCGATTCGCTCAGCCCACCACTGTCACTGTGGCTCGGTTGTCACCGGACGGGCGGCTCTTGGCCACCGGCGCACCCGACTACCGCGTCCGCATCTGGAACACGGCCACGGGCCGCCGCAGGACGCTCATCGGCCACAAAGGCAGCATTCTGGACGTCGAATTCAGCCCGGACGGGGATCGGCTCGTCTCCGCCAGCACAGACGAGAGCGCGCGTGTCTGGGACACGCACACCGGTCAATTCGTGACGATCCTGCGCGGGAACGAGAACTTCGTCGTCAAGGCGATCTACAGTCCAAACGGCGAGTGGATCGCCACCGCCAGCACGGATCGGGCGGCGCGGATCTTCGATGCGGAGAGCGGCGATCTCCGGGCGTCGTTCGTCGGCCACGGAAACTCGGTCACCGACGTCGCGTTCAGCTCCGACGGGAGGAAGCTCGTCACCGGCAGTACCGACGGGACGGCCCGCGTCTGGGACGCTCGGACGCGCCGTGAGCCCGACTTGCTCGCCCACGACAGTAGGCAGATCGGCTCACTCGCTTTCACGGCAGACGACAGAACCGTTGTCACGGCAGGAGCAAGCGGAGCACCGGGCGGGCTCGTCAGAGGGGTCGGTCTCTCCGCGGCGCAGGCGGACTTCACCCGCATCATTCCGGCTGGGTCGACGCTGACGGCGATTGCGCTCAGCGACGACGGCAACCGGGCCGCCACAGTCGACGTGGCTGGGCGCGGGCGCATCTGGAACCTGAAGGCTGGACGCTCAGGAGAACTTCCTGGGGGCGACATGCACCCGGTGCGCCTTCTCGCCGGTCACGGCGTGGCAATCGCGCTGGGCTTCAGCTCAGACGGGGAGTTGCTCGCAGCGGTTGACGGGCAGCGGACGCTTCGTGTCTGGCGGGTGAAAGATGGGTCGCTGATGCGGACGACGGACGTCCCGGACGGCACGGTCGAAACGGTTTCCTTCAGCCCGGACGACCGCCACCTCGTGACGACGGGCGGGAAGACTGCGCGGATCTGGAACGTCGATTCCGGAAAGCTCGAGCACGTCCTCGCCGGGCACACGAGCGCGCTGACCTCGGCCGCGTTCAGCCCCGACGGCCGGCTGGTCGTGACCACGAGCTTCGACCACGACGCCCGGATCTGGGACGCGAGGACGGGCAAGCCCAGGTCGCTACTCAGGGACAAGGTCGACTACGCGGTCGTCAACGACGGCGCTTTCAGCGCCGATGGCCGCTGGGTCGTCACGGCAGGGCCCCAAGGCGCCGCCATCTGGAGCGCCCAAACGGGCCGCTTCCTCTTTTTCGTTCGCTCGCCGCGCGAGCTCCTGCTCAGCACCGCCCGCTTCTCGCATCACGGCTGGCGAATCGCCACAGGCGGCGCCACGAACGGATCGATCGAGGCCTACGACTGCCGACTCTGCGGCACGCTCGACGACCTCGTCGCGATGGCCGAGGACCGCCTCGCGAAGATCGGTCGCAAAGGCTGAGGCATCCTCCCAGGGTGTCCCTGCGGAAGTCTTCCAGCGCTGGAACGCGGCCGCTCGTCGGGATCACGACCTACGTCACGCCGGCGAAATGGAGCCACTGGGAACTCGAAGCGGCGCTCATTCCCGCGCAGTACGTGCGCGCGGTCGACCGGGCCGGCGGGCGCGCGATACTCGTCCCGCCGAGCCAGGAGGGCATCGGGGAAACACTGGACGCACTCGACGCTCTGATCCTCTCCGGTGGCTCGGATCTCTCGCCCGAGACGTACGGTCAGGAGGCGCATCCCGAGACGCACGGTGTGATGCCCGAGCGCGACGACGCGGAACTCGCGTTGCTCGCCGCGGCCCTTGAGCGGGACCTCCCCGTGCTCGCCATCTGTCGCGGGAGTCAGGTGTTGAACGTGGCGCTCGGCGGCGATCTCCTCCAGCACCTGCCCGAGGTGGTCGGCGACGAGAAGCACAAGCACACGCCGGGGGTCTATGCGGATCACGACGTCAGCGTCGTGCCTGGCTCCCGGATTGGAACCTTGCTCGGGGAGCGTGCCCCGGTGAAGTCCCATCACCACCAGGGCTTCGGTCGGCTCGGCTCGGGCCTTGTCGAGACGGCACGTGCCGAAGACGGAACGATCGAGGCCGTTGAGGACCCCTCGCGCCGGTTCACGCTCGGCGTGCTTTGGCATCCGGAGGCCGGGGAGGATCTGAGGCTCTTCGAAGAGCTCGTGCGCGAGGCTCGCTCGTACTGCGCTGCGGTTCGAATCTGAGAACGAGCGTGGTTGAATAAGGCGATGCGCCTGCGGCGGAAATCCGAGGGGCCGGCGCCGGTGCGACGCATCCTGGTCGGCACGGACCGGTCCGAGACAGCGACCCGCGCCGTGCGCTGGGCCGCCCAGATGGCGAAGCTCTATGAAGCCGAGCTGGTCGTCTGCCAGTCGGTTCGTGACGGGATGGACAAGGTGGCGACGCAGCGCGAGCTGGCCGAGTACGTCTCAGACGTCGTCGGCCCAGCAGCGCGTGCCCTCGCAGTACAGGGAAACGATCCGGCGCGCGTGATGGTCGCCGCCGCCGAGGCCGAGGACATCGACGTGATCGTCGTCGGCAGCGTGGGCATGACGGGCCGCAAGGAGTTCCTGCTCGAGAACGTTCCGAACCGCGTGTCCCACAACGCGAGGTGCACGGTCGTGATCGTCCAGACCCAGCTCGACGGAGGTAAGCGGTGACGCAGGCGGAGGTCGAAGGAAGTCTCCTCGGCCGCGCGACGCGCGTCGCTTCCGTCTTCGCGAAATACGGACTGCGCGAGACCCGCGGCGGCACCGACTCTCCGGAGATTCGCGCTCGCCGGCTGCGCGACGCGCTCGAGGAGCTCGGCCCCACCTACGCGAAGCTCGGGCAGATCCTCTCGACGCGGCCCGACTTGCTGCCGCCGGAGTTCATCACGGAGCTCGCGACGCTGCAGGACGACGTCGCTCCGCTCACCGAGGCCGAGGTCGTCCAGGTGATGGAGGAGGAGCTCGGCGTGCCCTGGGAAGACGTCTTCGCCTCGATCGACCCCGAGCCGCTCGCCGCAGGGACGATCGGGCAGGTACACAAGGCGACGCTCGAGAGCGGCGATCGGGTGGTCGTCAAGGTTCAGCGGCCCGGCGCGCGCAACGAGATCATGCGCGACCTCGGCCTCCTGCGCCTGTTCGCCGAGAAGACCGAGAGCCGTGAGGCACTGCGCCGGATCGTCGACCTGCCGGCCGTGGTCGAGCACCTCTCGACTTCGCTCCAGCGAGAGCTCGATTTCGAGCAAGAGGCGACGAACATCGACCGGATGCGCGAGGTGCTCGAGCCGTTCTCACGGCTCGACGCCCCGTCTGTCCACCACCGCTTCACGACGAAGAGGCTGCTCGTGCTCGAGCTGATCCCGGGTGGTCCGGTGCGCGAGGCGCCGCAGGGGCCAGAGCGAAAGGAGGCCGCTGGGCAGCTGCTCGAGGCCTTTTACCGGCAGATCCTCACTGACGGCTTCTTCCACGCCGACCCACACCCCGGGAACTTGCTCTGGTGGGACGGGACGATCTATTTCCTCGATCTGGGCATGGTCGGCGAAGTACCGCCCGATCTTCGTGAGCGCGTGCTTTTGCTGCTGCTCGCGTTCTGGCAGGAGGACGTGCCGTTTCTGGCAGAGATCTTGCTCCTGCTTGCGCCGGAGCTGCCGGAGAAGCTCGACCTCGACGCCTTCCGGAACGAGATCGGCGAGCTGCTCGCCGAGTACCGGCACAAGTCGCTGTCCGAGATCCAGCTCGGGCCGATCATGCAGGGGCTGACCGAGATCGCCAGCCGCCACGGCGTGCGGTTGCCTGCCTCGCTCGCTCTCGTCGGTAAAGCGCTCGCACAGATGCAGCTGACCGCGGCGGAACTGGATCCCGAGCTTGACCCGTTTTCGGTCGTCGGCGGGTTCGTGGCCAAAAACCTGCTCACTCGCGTCCGCACGAGCGCCGATCCGAAGCGGCTGTTCTACGAGGTGCAGAAGCTCGAGCTGCGCGCGAATGCGCTCGTTGAAGCAATCGAGCGGATCGCCGGAGCGAGACCGGGGGCGAGAATGCAAATCGACCTCCGCGGGACAACGCCGCTCGAGGACACAATCCGCAAAGCGGCGCGGGCCCTTTCGCTTGCGATCGCGGCGGGCTCGTGCCTCGTCGCCGCGGGCTCGACCGCCTCCGCGCACGTGCAATCGTGGATTCCCGTGACGCTCGGCGCGGCCGGAGGCGCCCTTACGATCGTGTTGCTGCTCGGCCTGCGCCGGCGGAACTGAGGTGTTCGACCCTGTGACGATCCGGGTCTCGGACCGCGGGCCCTCCGAGCGGTTCTACGACACGGAGTTGGGGACCCTCGGAATCGAAAAGACCCGCAGCGGGGAGCACTTCGCGGCCTGGGGCGACTTCTCGCTCGCCCAGACGAGCGCCAAAAGCCCGGTCACGCGGCGGCTGCACATCGCCTTCGTTGCGCCATCGCTCGAGCACGTGGACGAGTTCTGGCGGATCGGCACCGAGGGCGGCTACCGAGACGACGGCAAGCCTGGCTTGCGGCCGCAGTACTCGCCCGACTACTACGGCTCGTTCCTGCTCGATTCTCATAGTTAGCTTCTAACATTGATTCGCGAAATCGGCCCTCGGGCGACCGTTGGGAGCGGGCGCACGATTCGAGGCGCCAGCGCGTCGAGATCCGCCGAGCCTTTCTTGCCCCCTTTCCCGCGGAGATTGTGACCTACGTTGCGACGCCCGGGTAACGCCTCGCACTGAGGGACGGCTGAGGCTCAGGACAGCGGAGCGAGGCGCCCCCTATGCTGGAAGGCGCCAGAAGGGCGAGCTGAGTCTCTAGAGGCGGACGACCCGGCTAAGCCCGGCGAGGTGTTGGCGATCAGCGCCGGTTCGAGCGCGGAATTTGTAGTGCGTACCGGCTTTGAGCGGCCTCATGAGCATGAACGTTGAACGCCGCGTCGTCTTCACCTTCGCGAAGGTGACCCACCGCGAGCCCTTGCGGACCTGGATCACGACGAGGCGTTTCGGATGGCGTGGGCCGATCTTGCCCCGGAAGTACGCCTTTCCGCCCTTCTTGGCGATGGAGAGCGTGACGAGATGCTTGACGAGCACCGTGACCATGACGTCGGGAGCGCCGGCGAAGCTTGCCTTGTAGGTGGTGCGCCCTGCCGGCTTCACGGCTCGGCTGTACGTTCCCGTCGCGCTCGTCGTTGCCGACGTGAGGAGTGTGAACGCCGTCGCGCCCACCCGCTCCGCCGCGAGCGTCACGGTCGCGCTCGGGACCGGCGCACTGCTTTGCGTAATGAGCCCGGCGAGCGTGACGCTCTTGCCGTAGATGATCGTTTTCGGCGTGGCTACAAGCGTCAGGACCGGCGGCGGAGGTGGCGGGGGCGGTGCGGGCGCGCTGTCGTAGAGAACTTTGAACGAGTTGATGCGCGGCGTGGCCTGTCCGTCGGCGGACTGAAGGCCGAACCAGACCTGGAGCGCCTGGTGCGCCGACGCGGCAATGCCGCTCAGGTCGAGAATGGTGTCGCCGCCGATCGTGAGAGGAGTCGATACAAGCGTCTGGCCGCTCCCGGCATCGATAACCGCCGCGCTCGCCTGACCGCTCCCGGCGCCGTTCGGCGAGAACAGCGAGGTGTTGACAGTGAGGGTCTTCCAACTCGTCACGACGCGACCGACCGAGGGCGTAATGGTCGTCGAGGTCGCACTGCCCGTGGAGAAGAAGCTGACTGGGGCGTGGGTGATCTCGACCTTGTCGAGAGCAGGAGCGCCTGACGGACCGGCGAGCCGTGCCTGCCACCGGATTCCGTGGACGGTGAGGAGAAAGTTGAGCGCCTGGCTCGTCGTCGAGACAGTCACCGGGAAGTAGTCAGACCAGAATTCGTTGCCCGCCGCCGAATAAGGCTGGAGGAAGCTGGACCAAAGCGAGACGCCTGTGCCGCTCGAGGTTCGCGCGATCTGGCGAAACTCTCGCACGCTCGTCGAGGCGTCGCCGAGCTGGTAGGTGGCCCAGCCGCCCGGGATGCCGGAGGTCGGACTGACGGGCGTGGGATAGGCCGCGGTCGCGTGGTCGCCGCGCGTCCGGCCGGCGCGGTCGATTCCGCTCGTCCAGACGTGAAGCGTCGGTCCGTCAAGCAGCATTCCCGTTGGCTCGACCCCCGATTCGTCATTGGCGTACGCGACCTTGCTTGGGTCGAGGACGACGCCTTGCTTCGTCCAGGTTGTGCCATCGCCGGAGGTCGCATAGCCGACGCGCTCGACCCCGCTTGCGTCGACGCCGGTGTAGAGCATGCGATAGTCGCTCGCGCCAAGCTTCGCGACGACGGGATCCTGTACGCCCTTCTCGTCGAACGAGCCCGCCGCGCCGAGCGTCAGCAGGGGGTTTCCCGCGTCACGCGTGAAAGGGCCGGCGGCGGATGTCGCCGTCGCCCGTCCGATCTTCGGGACGCCGCCGGAGTCGGTGCCGCTGTAGTAGAGGACGTAGTTTGTTCCGTCCTTGATCACGGATGGATGACTAACGCCGCCGGCGTCCCAACCCGAACCGATGTCGAGCACCTGGCTTCGGGACGACCAGAGGCTGTTGTCCGGCTGCTTTGTCCCTGCGACCTGGGGGGTCGAAGCGATGCCGATCGTGCGCGTTCCGCTCGCGCTCACGCCAGTGAAATAGAGGTCGTAGGTACCCGCGTCGTAGAGGATGCTCGGGTCCCGCTCGCCGCCGTTGTCGAACGCAGCCGGATTGCCGAGCGCAAAGAGCGCCCCGCCGGTCGGCACCGAGACTGGGACCTTCGTCCAGCCGCTTCCGTCGCTCGAGGTCGCCTCGCCCAGTCGCGGCTTGAAGTCGCTGCCCCGCGTTCCCCAGTAGAAGCCCACAAACTTTGGCGTCGCGCCTGCCGGTGCCGCCGCCGTCAGCCCCGACGCCTGTCGCGCGTCGAAGGCCGTCGCGCCTGCGCCGATGTCGAGCACGGCGCCGCCGGTCTGTGAGCCGCTGACCTTGCCGAAACTGTTTCCGTTGCTGGACGTGGCAAGCCCGATCCGGGTGTGGAAATTTCCGTTTGCATCGAGTGTGTTGCCCGAGTAGTAAAGCTTGTAGGGCAATGCGGAGCCCGGATCTTGGAGCAGTCCGGGCGAGTTAAGGCCTGAGTAATCAAAGTTGGAGTTTGTCCCGGATGGATTGAGCGCCGGGCTCGGGCCTGACCAGGAGATCCCGTCGGTCGACGTCGTCGCCATGATCTTGGTCTGGAAGGTCGAACCGGAGACGAGCTTTCGCCCTGTGAGCAGCATCGAGTAGCCGCTCGCCGCCTTCCAGACCGTCGGCGCGAAGGCGCCGAAGGCGATGTTGGCGCTCACTCCCGGGTCCTCGGGAGCGATCACCTTGCCGCCCTTCGCCCAGTGGACTCCGTCGCTCGAAGTCGCATAGGCGATCCGCTTCTTGTTCGAATCGTCGCCCGTGTACCACATCTTCCAGACCGAGCCGTCCATCATCACCGATGGATCTGTTGCGCCGAAGCTGTCAGCGGAGCCTGGCGGCCCGTGGTCGACGACCGGCGTCGGCAACAGTCCCCCGATCCCGCTGTACTTCAACCAGGTGACGCCGTCAACGGAGGTCGCGTAGCCGATCCCAGCGAACGTGTCCGACCTGCCGCCGTAGTACATCCGGTACGGCGTGCCCGCGTCCGCGGGGTCGTAGATGACGTCGGGCCCATAGACGCCATCCGCGTCGAAGGCGCCGGCCGTCCCTTGGAGGACCGGC
>Ga0070698_100006585_pt1 | contig 12594 bp, 8 predicted proteins | sample KBSK1502metaG_FD_65477 | JGI IMG/M metagenome (GOLD analysis project Ga0070698, IMG submission 65477) | Corn, switchgrass and miscanthus rhizosphere microbial communities from Kellogg Biological Station, Michigan, USA - KBS K1-50-2 metaG | ecosystem: Host-associated > Plants > Roots >...
GGCGATGTCGGCGCAGCTGCCGCCGTTGCAGATCGTGCAACAGCCGAAGCAGTCGCAGCCGACCGGTGTTTTCGAGCTGCAGAAATTGATGCATGTCGGCTGCAACGAAATATTCCCGACCGGAGGTGGACAGGTCGCCGGGTCGTACCCGGTGAACGAGCACTGGGACGCAGTCGTGATGCCGAGAATGCAGCACACATGGACCGAGCAGCCATCGTCACCCGACCCACTGTTCCCGTCGAAGAAGCAATCCATCAGCCTGCCATCGATGTTGTCGCCGGCGATTCCGGAGCCGAACGAAGCCTCGTCGTTGTCGATCGGCATCGAGCATTCGACATCAGCCGAGTCGATCGCGCCGTCGCCATCGTCGTCGCTGCAGTTCGTGCAGGCGGTGGAGCCGGCCACGCAACCGGCTGGAGCATCGATCGAGGCGGAGCCGTCCTGACTGCCGCTACCGCTGCCGCCATCGCTGCCGGCGCCAGGACCGAAGAAACGGACGTCGCGAATCGAGCACGCTGCGAACAGAAGAAGCACGGCGACACCGAGCTTCATCACGCGTTCGGTTAACACCCACTCGAACATACCACACACCGCTGTGGTGGCAGGCACAGAGCAGATGCGCGGCAGACACGTTGACGAAGCTCGTCTGGCGCAAGCGCATCGATCGAGACGTCCGAACGCCTCGGCTTCGCGACAAGCTTCGACACGACGGTGTTGGTGGTACAGCTGCAGCTCGCGCTTAGATCGGCCAAGGTTGCTCGCGCATACCAGCGTGCCAGTTGTTGTGGCGACCGTCCCAGTGGCCGAGCGGCAGCAGGTTTGGATCGATGTCGTCGAGTGCATTGAGATTGATCGACAGAAAGTCTCCGCCGAGCTCGGCTAGATGCCCGGCGCCATAAAGGTGCGCGCCGCATGTCTTGCAGAAGTAGCGCTTCGCGACTTTGCTGCCCCATTCGTAGTAAGCGAGATGCTCCGCGCCGGTGACCTCGAGCGTGCCGAGCTTGGCGCGTCCGCCAACGATCGCGAGCTTCGTGCAGATGGTGCAGTTGCATCGCGTGCCCCTCGACGCATCAATAACGACCGAGAATCTGACTGCTCCGCAGTGACAGCTGCCGTTGTGGTTCGTTTCCATGCTGCAAGCATGAAGCACCGCGATGACAGCCTTATGTCAGGTTTTATGAGCGCAGCCGCCCGCCGAGATCTGCGAAGGCGGCGGCGCGCCGCGCTACGCGGAGCTATACGCGGATCATCGACTCACCCGCAGCGAGGCTGGCCGGCGACCTCGGCGCTTCGCCGTGACCAGATACGATCACGTGGTCGACGCTACCCGTCTGGGAAGCGGGTGCGGGATTCCGCGGCGACCCATCGCGATGGCGCATCACGAGACCCGCGACCTTGCAGCTCGCGCCGTCGAGTTGCTTCGACGGCAAGGCCGGCTACATGCTCGAGGTCGATGCCGTGACCGGCGGAATCATCCGCTACAACCCCGGCATCAACTGCGTCGTCTGCTAAGTGGCTTGCGCTGCGCAGCGGTACGCGTGAACGAACGCAGCCGGACACGAACGACACTACGCTCGCGCGAACAGGCCGACCTCTGGAGTCGCGAGAATAGTGCCCACCGTGCGTCGCTTTGGCGTAGGTTCGCCGCCCATGCTTCGACTCGGGGCACTCATCTCTCCATCGCCCGCGCCGGCGCTGACGCCACCACCGACTTACGACACGGCGGAAGACGGGCCCGCCTTGAGCGCGCGTGGGTGACGACGCGACGGTATCGATCACGCTCGTGCGTGTGGTGCTGCGCGCGCTGCGTCCCGAGCAAGCGAACGCGCTGCTTGCCGAGCTCGGCGTGTCGCCCGTGCAGCTCGCCGACGATTCGACGCGCTTGCCTCGCGAGCTATCGACCTCTGCGTGGCGGCGCGCGCCCGAGATTAGCGGCGACGAGTCCTTCGGGCTTCACCTCGCAGAGCAGCTGCCGTTTGGCACGTTCGGCGTGCTCGAGCTCGTCGCGCGCAGCAGCCGCACGCTGCGCGAAGGTCTCGATCGGCTCGTCCATTATTACCGGATCCTCGACGGTCGCGACGCACTGGCGATCGAGAGCGACGCGAGCAGCGCGAGCCTGATCTTCAATATTGCCAACCCGAACCGGCACGTCGCAGAGTGTTTGATGGCGACGATGTCGCGTGCGCTGCGCGAGCTGTGGACCGGGTTTTCGCCGCGCGAAGTGTGGTTCCAGCACACGGCGCCAGCGGATCCGCGCGACCACGAACGCATCATCGGCGTGCCGGTTCGATTTGGCCGCCCCTCGACGCGTCTCGTATTCGACGTCCGCGATCTCGATCGCGTGATGCCGTCGCCGGATCGTCAGGCGCTCGCCACGATCGAGAGCGACGAGCAGCCTCTCGCCGACAAAGTCCGAGACGCGATCTCGCAACTGCTCGGCGGCAGCGATTGTTCGAGCGCCGCCGCCGCGAAGCGGCTCGGCCTCAGCGAGCGAACGCTGCGCCGACGACTCGCGGAGGCCGGCACGACATTCTCCGAGCTCGTCGACGAAACGCGCAGCACGCTGGCCAAGCGTCATCTCGCCGATCCGCGCCTCTCGGTCTACGAGGTCGCGCTCGCGCTGGGATTCTCGGACCAGCGATCGTTCGCGCGTGCATTCAAGCGCTGGACTGGCAGCTCGCCGCTCGAGTTTCGCGCCGCGCACGCGAGCTGAGACCCAGCCGGCCATTCGTCGGACCGAAGAGGCCACGCCGTGGATCGATGGCCGACGCGTGGTAACAGCCGCGACCATGCGGACCAACCTTGTACTGATCGCACTCGTGCTCGGCGCTTGCGCAACGAACCCAGCCACAGGCGTCGCCTCCAATGGCAAGCCTCTCGTGATCAAGGACGAGGCCGGCACCGGGACCTACGTGTCCAACGACGTCGTGAGCGAAGACGCGATCGTCGACAACGAAGGCAACGACACCGGCCTCAAGGTGCAGCGCCGTGCCGACGTCCAGCACAGCTACGCGTGGCGGCAGTGGGGCTACTATCAGGGCCAGGACAAACTCGACGAGCAGGACTACTACCGGATCGCGGAGGACCGACGCGCCGCGGCCAACGTCGCGAGCGCGCGCAAGAGTGGCGTGATCAAGCAGGCGATCGGCGCGCCGATCATGCTCGGCGGTTTGGCGGTTGGCGGCGTCGGCTACTACCCCGGCGTGATCGATGACGACAACACGCGCAGGTTGGTCGCGGTCGGCGCCGGTGTCGTCAGCCTGATCGGCGCGCTCGTGTTCTACAGCGGCTGGTCGGCGGTCAAAAATCCGCACCATGTGTCGCAGGAACGAGCGATCCGCAGTGCGGATCTCGTGCAGACGTGCATCGAGCAGAAATGCAGCGTCGTACGCGGTGGACGCAAGCCCGTCGAGCTCGATCGCGAGGAAGCCTCGCAGCTGCGGCCTCCGCCAATCGCGCGCCCGGGCAAGGTCCGGTCGGTGATCGGTCGGTGGCGCGGCGAGCTGACGATGAACGTCGACGGCAGCGAAAGATCCGCCATGCGTGTGTTCGAAATCGAGAGCGTGGATGACGCGACGGTCGCGTTCATCGGTGATCCAGATGCGCGCACCGACTGCACGTACAAGGCGACACTCGACGGCCGCAAGCGAGCGACCTTCGAAGCCGGCATGAAGTGCAAGGAAGAACGAGACGGCGTCGAGCTGGTTTCGACCGTTCGTCCGGGCTCGACGATCGAGCTCGACGGCTCCAGCGTGCTCGTGCATCTCGAGCTCGACGTGAAGAGCTCCGCTCGCTCGAAGCGTCCGGCGCGCGTGACGGTTGTGCTAGATGCGACCGGGCAACGGTACGAATAGCCGTCCCAATGTTCAGCGGCGGCGCGGCCGATTCGCGATCATCAACGCAAGTGCGATCGCAGCAAGCGCAAGCGCACCGTTCGAGCGTCCGACGCTGCACGATCCGTCGTCCTTTGGCTGCCCAGAACCGGAGCCCGAACCCGAGCCGGTCTCTCCACCGTCGCAGTCAAAGGACGCCGCAACGCAATGGGCTTCGCAGTCCGATCCGGTGAGGTAGAAATTACAACCGCCGCCGAGGCTGCCGGCAGGAAGTAGCGCGCACTGCGGCGCGGTTGGGCACGCTCCGCTGCCACTGCCGATCGCGATGTCACAACGCTCGCTCTGGTCGAGTACGCCGTTACCGCACGGCGACGTTGCGGCATCAGGCCAGATTGCGGCGTCGGGTGGCGGCACGCCCGCATCGTCGGCCATCGCCGAGCCGGCAACGAACAGGATAAGTAAACCGCGCTTGATCATCATCGGGCCTGTACTACCGTCGGCAACCGAAATGTCGTCGGCACAACTGCTAACAGTTTCTTGATGGAGCGGCTCTCGTCGCCAGTTGCGCGTGCCCGTTGTCGGGTCGAGCACAGCGCCGCACAACGTAATGCCTCGATGCGCCAGTTGCCCGCCTGAACATGTCACTCCTCAAGATCGTTGCGCTGGCGCCCCAGTATTTATCGGATAGGCTTTTCTAGATGGGGTCAGAACGAGCCACGCTAGCTCTCGCCCTGCTCGCGGGATGCGGCGGCGCCAGCGCGACGGCGTCGGGATCCGCGTCCGCGTCGCCGTCGGAGTCGGTGTCCGTCAGCGCATCGATCGACGACACACCGTCTGAACCTCCGCCTCAGCACGTATGCTCGCGCACGCTACCCAATCACGCGCAGGATATCGAGAAGCTCTACATCGAGATCACGAGCAAGGGTGAACATCGCGACGTGTTGCGCGAGAGCGCGATCGCGGGCCTCAACGCGGTGCCGTACGCGGTCACCACCGAAGCAGGCGCGGATGTCGAGCTCCACGTCGAGGTTGCAGCGCTGACGCCGGCCGAATGCAAAGTGAAGATCTTCATCATGCGGCTGCCGCAACACGACTTGCTCGCGATAGCCGATGGCGGTGGAGAGATGAGCGGCCGCGTCAAACCGGATACGTGCCTCTGGCAAGTCGGTGATGCGATCGTGCGACAGAAGCTGCCCCCGTTTTTGCAGCGCCGACTCGCAGACAAGCGCTAGCAGTCGTCCTTAAATACTTCCGAGAACGACGTGCCTTCGATCGAGAAGTACCAGCGCGCCGTGCCATCCCACTCGCGGTAGCCGAGCGTCGCCAGCGCGTTCGTCGGCGCCTTCTTCGCGAGTGCCTTTTTCCAGACTTGCACCGCGCTGCACGTGGGCGCGCCGATCAGCTTTTCCTTGCACTCCCAGCCATCGATCGGCGCTGAGAACGCGCCGTCGTGGTCGATCATGACGCGGAACATGCACTTCCAGTCATCCTTCGCGCCGAGCGGCCTCTTCGGATCGCGCTTCGCACGCGATGGTGAGATGAAGCGAAAGTCGAGCGAGCCATTGTCGACCGCCGTGATATCGGCGCGGCCGTTCGGTGTCACGCCGCGCGCATCGATGCGAATCAGCACTGCATCGGGCACGAGCTTCTTCGCCTCGGCAAGCGCGAGAGGCGCGAGCTTATCGACCTCGAGCTGCTTCGGATCGATGCCACCGCCGAGGTTGAAGCGCCGAAACACGACCCAGCCGTTCGCGTCGAGGCCGGTGCCGTCGTCGACGTTGGACATCGCCGCCGCGGTATCCATCTGTCCCGTTGCAATCAGACCCGCGAGTTGCTTGCGTTCCTCGACGGGAATCTTGTTCCACGCACCGTACTTCGCGAGTGCCGCCTTGACACCGACGGGCAACACCTTGCGCTGCGCTGGCGTTAGCTGATCGATCATCTTGCGGTACGCCTCGTCGACCTGAGGCGAGAACATCTTGTCGGCGTCCCACTGAGGCTTCGGGGTGGCGGCTGGCTTGGCGGGCGTCGTGCCGCTCGCGGGCGTCGTGCCGCTCGCGCCGACCGCGATCGTGATCGCCGCGGCAATCACGCCGAGCGTCGCGATCGCGATCCAACGTCCCTTGCGCGATGCGGTGCGCGCCGGTGCGATCACCTGGCCGGCGGTTTGCGTCGTGTGCGGCGGCACACTTCTCTGGTTCCAGCTCTGAGGTGGCGTTGGTGCCCAGTTCTGCGATCGCGGCGCGTTCGCGGGCGTGATCGGAGCCCAGTGCTCAGCTGCGAGCTGCTGCGTCGCGTGTTGCAGCGCGGCGCTCATCGCGTGCGTCGACGCGAACCGCTGATCGGGAACCTTCGCGAGCGCCGTATAAATGACCTGCTCGTACGGCTCCGGGATATCGGCTCGCAGCTGGCGTGGCGATGGCGGCTGCGCTTCGATATGCATGCGCAGCAGATCGAACAGCGCCTCGGCCGAAAACGGTTTGTGCAGCGTCGAGCACTCGAACAGAATCACGCCAAGCGCATAGATATCGGCGCGCGCATCGACCGCTCGGCCCGCGGCTTGTTCGGGCGACATATAATGAGGCGTGCCGAGCAGCGAGCCGGTTTGCGTGGCGCTGCCGCCGAGCTCGGGGCGCAGCTTCGCGATGCCGAAGTCGAGCACCTTCGGCCGACCCGACGACGTGACGTAGATATTGTCGGGCTTGAGATCGCGGTGGACGATGCCTTGCGCGTGCGCAGCGCCGACTGCGTCGAGCACCTCCGCGAGCAAGTGCGCAAGACTGCCGAGCGGCAGCGGCGAGCTCGCCATCTGCGCCGCCTCGATGATCGATGACAGCGGCGAGCCGTCGAGATACTCCATGATGATGTAGGGCCGGCCGTCGGGCAGCGTCGAGAGATCGAGCACGTTCACGATGCTCTCGTGTCGGATCAAGTTGACGGCCTTCGCCTCGGCGAAGAACCGATCGACGAGATCACGCCGATCACTGCACTCGCGCGACAGCACTTTGATAGCGACTCGGCTGCCGATCTGCGGATGCACGCCCTTGTACACGCGGCCCATGCCGCCGACGCCGAGCAACCGCGCGATGCGATACGCACCGATCGTCGCGCCGAGCAGCGGATCGTCGCCGCTCGGTACGAGCTCTGAACCGTCCACGCTGCAGCGTCCTTCATACGGCTGCGACGCTGCACACTCGGCGCACACAAACATCCGGGCACCCTAACGCGCTCGACGCCTACGAGCCACCCGTCTTCGGTGCCGTGATATCGGCGCGTCATCGACCTGACTTTTCCTGCGACTTCGCGCCCGCGTGCGGCTCGGCCTCTTGTGAACCTGCGAATCGTTGCGCTGGCGTTGTTCGCAGCATGTCGCGGCTCGAGTCCGCGCATCGAGATCGATCCCGCGCCGCCGGCGTTCGGCGTGGCATACGAGCGACTGCTGCCGACGTCTGATCGGAACGAAACACCTCTTTTCGGCGGCGATGGCTGGATCACGGTTGGGTCGACTCGCTGGCAGCCTGATGGCAAACGCGCGGCGACGGCGACGGTCCCGCGCGAAGCGGTGGCAACGCGACTGCTCTCACCAAGGGGTGCAGCATTCGTCGGCGTCGAAGGCGGTTTCTTCGTCGTACGAGCAGTACGCCGTCTGCAAACCGTACTCGCGCGCGTCGCGCTCGCAGCAGAGGATGATCACCACGCATGCTGGGTGGACGACTTTCACATCGCGTGGCGCGACCACGCCGGCACGTTCGCAACGCTCGATATCGTGCGCGGCACGATCGAGCATATGCGCGCACCCGCCGGCTCCATCGCTGCGTGCGATCCGCGCGGCGGCTATGCCGCGCTCGCGACCGAGCGCAGGATTCAGATCATCGATCTTGCGACGGGTGCGCCACGAGGCGCGGTCACAACCGCGACACCCACCGAGCTCGTCGCGCTCGGCGGTAACGGATGCGAGCTCGCGACGTACTCGCGCCGCATCATCTCGGTCTACCGCTGCACGAATGACCGCTGGTACCTGCCGACGTTCGTGCGCGCGCTGAGCACGATGGCACGGCCGCCCCGCAAGCTGCAGTTCTCGCCTGATGGCGAGACGCTCGCGCTCGTCGGCGAGAGTCTCGTCGTGATGCGCGCCGGTGCGGTCGAGGTTCCACCACCTGCCCTGCCGACACTCGCCGAGTTACCGTCCGGGTTTGTCACCAGGCGCGTTGTCGTGCCCGAGTACGACGACTGGGAGTACGCGCAGCTCGCGATGCCGTCGGGATTGTCGCAGCTGCCGGTCGTGCTCATCAACGCCCGGCGCAAAGACGACCTTGCAGTCGTGCGTGCCGTCGCGATGCCGCATGCAGCCGTGTCTGTTGCTGCGCCAACGAGCGACGCCGATGATTCTACGATTCGTGCATACGCGCGAGGAGTCATGCCCGAGCTGTTCGACAGCTGGCGGCTCGAACAAGACAGCGACGAGCTCGAGATTCGTGTCGGTCGGCGCGAAGGCAAACCGTGGTTCGAGGCGCGAGAATTCTGGCGCGATGGCTGTGACTGGTATGATGGCTACACCCAAGTCGTCGTCGATCGCGATCTGTTGTTCGTCACGCGTGCGCTCGTGCTCCCGCACGCATCGACGAACCGCTGGTTGCAGACGTTTTTCGATCTACCATTTCAGCAGCGCACGCGCTTGGCGCGACGTCGTGGCCCCGAAAGTGGACCGTGCTGAGCGCTAACGCGTCGTATGATCGGCTTCGTGGAAGCGCACGAGCGTCATTTGCTCGGTGGCCGATTCGAAGTACTCGAGATGCTCGGGCGCGGCGGCATGGGCGTGGTCTATCGCGCGCGCGATTGCGAGCGCGGCATCGAGGTCGCGCTCAAGACGTTGCGCGGCATTAGTCCCGAGAGCGTGCTGCGCTTCAAGCACGAGTTTCGCGCACTGCGCGACGTGCGTCATCCAAACCTCGTCGAGCTCGGCGAGCTGTTCGAGAACGAGGGCACGTGGTTCTTCACGATGGAGCTCGTGCACGGGCAGCAGTTCTTGCACTGGGTGCATTCCGACCGCGGTGGCGACGAAGCGCCGGTCCGGACGGACACGCTCGTAAAGGGTGCTTCCGAAATCATCACCTCGGTCGCGACGCCGATGTCGGTCGTGCTGCGCAAGTCGGTCGCGCGTGATCGTCGAGACATCGTGCCGACACCGGTTCGCGACGTCGCACGCTTGCGCGCAGCGCTCGCCGGTCTCGCGCGCGGACTCGCAGCGTTGCACGCAGCCGGAATTGTCCACCGCGACGTCAAGCCGTCGAACATCCTCATCCAGCCAGACGGACGCGTCGTCTTGGTTGATTTCGGCGTCGTCGCCGAGCTCAAGCACGGCATGCGGGAAAAGCTGGTGATGGGCACGCTGCGCTATATGTCGCCCGAGCAAGCGCGCGGCGAGCGCGTCGGCCCCGAAGCCGATTGGTACGCGATGGGCATGGTGCTGTACCAAGCATTAACCGGGCGGTTGCCGTACGACGATCTCGGCAACGACGAGCTGATCGTACTCAAGCAGGCTCTCGATATTCAGCCGCCGAGTCGCGTCGCAAGTGGCATTCCGCCGGATCTCGACGCCGTCGCGCAGAGCTTGCTCGAACGCGATCCCGCCAAGCGGCCGATCGAAGCCGAGATTTTCGAGACGCTCGGCATCGCGACGGAGGAGCCACCGCTCGTGCCGTTGCGCGCGCACGATCAGCTGTTTGTCGGGCGCACGTTAGAGCTCGCGCAACTCGAGGAGACGCTGGCCGTCAGCCGCGCACATGCGGCGACCGCAATCATTGAAGGCGAATCGGGCGTTGGTAAGACTGCGCTCGTCGCTCGATTTCTCGACGTCGCGCGCGATCGCGACCGGCGCTTGGCTGTGCTGCAGGGCCGCTGTCACGAGCGCGAACGCGTTCCGTTCAACGCGCTCGATGGCGTGATCGATGACTTGACGCGGTTTCTGCTCGCGCAGCGCAACTCGCGGCTGGAGCGACTCGCGCCGGCGGGCGTGCGCGAGCTGCTCGCCGTGTTTCCTACGCTGCGCGCCGTAACCGTGTTCGCCGATGCAGCGAACTTCGCGCAGCTCACGACCGACAACGAGCGAAGGTTTACGACACCGATCGGTGGCCTGCCGACGAGCACGGTATCGATCCCCCGCACGCCGCGAGGCCTGCTGAGCGTCGAAGCTGCGCACACAGCACGCGGCCTCGAAGAGGATACACGCACGCTCAGCGTGCCACCGTTCGACGTGCCCGAGGATGTAAGCCGCGACCTGCGCGGCCGTGCTTTTCGAGCGCTGCGTGAATTGTTCGTTCGGCTCTGTCAGCGGCGCGCGGTCGTCATCGCGATCGAGGACATTCAGTGGGCCGATCGAGACAGCTTGGCGTTGCTGCGCGAGCTGTTCGACGGTCCTGATGCGCCGCGCGTGTGCCTGGTCGCGACATCACGGCCGGGACAAGTCGACGCGAGCGTGCACGAGCTTGGCATCGCCCGGACGATCGCGCTGGCCGGCTTGGATCCGTTTGCCGCCGAAGAGCTCGTGCGCCGTGTCGCCGGCGATGTGGCGGTGAACGCAGCCGCGATCATCGCCGAAACGCACGGTCATCCGCTGTTTCTGCTCGAGCTCGCGCGTCAGCCCGTCACGATGCGATTGGACGAAGCGATCTGGTCGCGGGCCACGAAGCTCGATGCGGCCGCACAGCATCTGCTCGCGGCGGTGGCCGCCGCGGGCTCGCCGACGCCACGCCACATCGTGCTTGCGGCGGCGGGGCTCGGCATCGCAGAGGCCGAGTCGCATGTCACGGCGCTCACTCGCGCGCAGCTCGTTCGCGTGCATGGCCCGCGGCCTGTCGATGCGATCGAGCCGTTCCACGATCGGATTCGCGAAGCGATTTACAGCCGGCAATCACCCGAGCGCCAGCGCGAGCTCGGCAACGCGATCGCGCGAGCGCTCGAAGACGCCGGCGCGCCCGCGGCCCAGCTGATCTCCCGCTTTGAAGCGGCAGGCGATGTCGAGCGCACCGCGCACTATGTTGTCGCCGCTGCCGAAGCCGCGCGTGCTGCATTCGCGTTCGGTCGTGCGGCCGATCTATTCCGTCGCGCGCTCGAGATGCCGAACTTGACGAACGACCGCCGCGCGTGGCTGCTCGTCCAGCTCGGCGATGCGCTCACGAATGATGGCCGCACGGCCGAGGGCGCCGAGTGTTACCTCGAGGCTGCTGCGTTGGCAGAACCACAATCGGTGCTCGAGCTCGACCTGTTGCGCCGCGCCGCCGAACGATTCCTGATGGGCGGCAAGCTCGAACAGGGACTCGATACCGCGCGTGCCGTGCTCGCGCGCGCCGGCATGACGCTGCCGCGGTCTCGGCTGCGCACGTTCGCCGGCCTTTTGTGGAACCAACTGCGGATGCGCGGACGTGCGCTGCACTGGGACGAACCTCGCGGCGACAAGCGTTCGCTCGAAGCGGATATCTGCTGGTCGATCGGCGCCGGTCTCAGCATGGTGGATACGCTGCTCGGTGCGTACTTCAACGGACGCGCAGCGCGGCTCGCGCTCAAGGATGGCAATGCACTGCAGATCACGCGCGGGATGGCGGCCGCGACGATCGGCGCATGTGTGCTCGGTCGGCGTGATCGCGCGGCTCGGCTGATGGGCTGCTGCGAGCGCGCCGCCGCGGACGTCGGCTCGCCGCTCGCGAATTGGTACGTCGGCCTCGGCCGCACAGGGACATCGTTCATTCTCGATAACGATTTCGCACGTGCGTACCAAGACGCGAGCACACTCGAAAACGAGTGGTACGCGGCGGGGCACGGGCCAAGTTGGGAGACCGATGTCGCGATGCATTTCTCGCTCGCATCACTACAGATGCTCGGCGAGTTCGGCGAGCTCGCCGCGCGTGTGGCAACGCTCGCGCAGACTGCGAAGCGCAACGGCAACGTATTTCAAGAAGTCACCTTGCGGGTGCGCTTCGCGGTTCGCCACTTGCTGGATGATCGCCCCGACGATGCGTGTGCGGACGTGCTCGACGCGCTCGCGGCGTGGCTGCCCGGCAGCGATGCCTTCGGTAATCAACGAGCCTGGGGACTGTGGAGCCTCTCGCGCACGGCGCTCTATAGTGGAGAGATCCACCCGGATCGCTACGAGCGCGAGTGGCATCGCATGCATCGCTCGCTGATCGGCCGCGTGCCGCTCATGCAAGCCGAATGGTTTCACGTCTACGGTACGTATTTGCTCGGCTGCGCGATCGACGCGAAGCAACGCGGCCAGCACTCCATCCACGCGGCGCTGTGTCGACGCGCCGAGCGCTACGCCCGCAAGCTGTCGCGGCTCAACTTCCGAGCCGCCGGCGTATCCGGCGCGATGCTGCAAACGGCGGTCGTATGGGCGCGCGGCGGCGATGTCGTCGAGGCAACACGCAAAGGCCTCGATGCGATCGCGACGTGCAACGTGCTGCCATACGCTCCGTTCTTCGTGCGGCGCCTCGGCGAAGCGATCGGCGGCGATGAAGGCGCGACGCTCATCGCCCATGGCGATGCGCAGGCACGGCGCGCCGGCTGGACGGTACCGGAACGCGGAGCGGAGCTAGCGATACCGACGGGTCGGTTTCGCGCGTGACGAATTCATGGCCGGCGCAACACGATCCCGTCGCCCGCGGCCCACAAGACGCTCGCCGTACCGCGGATCTCGCTGAGGTTCTTCGTCGTACCCGACGGCGACATCGTCCATGACGTGCCACTGCCATGCGCGATCGTGCCT
>Ga0070698_100006588_pt1 | contig 12592 bp, 11 predicted proteins | sample KBSK1502metaG_FD_65477 | JGI IMG/M metagenome (GOLD analysis project Ga0070698, IMG submission 65477) | Corn, switchgrass and miscanthus rhizosphere microbial communities from Kellogg Biological Station, Michigan, USA - KBS K1-50-2 metaG | ecosystem: Host-associated > Plants > Roots >...
TCTCCCGGTCGAGCTGATCTGATCACCGGCATTACAATTGTAACTTCATTTTGCGCGAACGAAACCGTGCGGTAGTGCGCGTTCTGCACGCTCTCCTCGATCAATAGTAGCGCTGGAGAGATTAATGCAGCTCGAGATCCAGTGGCCTGGCGATGCGATCGCCGCCCCTGTCTGCCACCTGGCCGGTTGGCCAATACGGCAGCCGCAACCCGACCGCTCTGTCACGGGCAACACAATAGAACGCGGCCTTGCTGGGGCCGAGACCGCACGGACCGATCTCGCCGGAGGACGAAGATGGATCCGAGCTACGGTGTCGATGCTGAGCGGGCTGTGGTCGAGAGTGCTTCGCGAGCGCGAGACCGCACGGATAAGAGCGGCGTGGAAGGCTCTTGACGATCGAACGCTGCGGGACATCGGGGTTTCCCGTTATGAGCGCGAGCATGCGTATATGAACGGCACTGGCGCCGATGTAATCGCCGTCGCCGACTTTGCGCCAAGCCTTGCTCCAGACACGTCGATCGGCTGGCGGCCTTAGCGGCAAGCCACATTTCCACAATGCCTCGTGCCTCGAGAACTTGGTCCCGTGCCGCCGGCCGTGCCGCAGGAACCGATCCGTCCTCTGTTCGCCGCAGGGCGGGAAGTTGGCTCACATTGCTTCTACTGATCAGCGGGTTGATTGCAGCCCTTCCTTTAGCCTCTGCGCAGCAGGCGCCTGCCGAGGAAGAGCCGATAACGCCGGTGCCTCCGCCACCTCCTGCCGACCCCCTGAAATTGGCTCTTGGAGAGCGCCTCTTTGCAGATCCCCGGTTGTCGGGCGACGGTTCGCGGGCCTGCTCGTCGTGTCACGACATACGGACCAATGGCGCAGACAGCAACCGGCACGACGAGGCTATCGATGGATCAGAGCTTCCGCTCCATACCAGCACCGTCTTCAACGCGGCGCTCAGCTTTCGCCTCAACTGGGAGGGCAATTTTCGCACGCTCGAGGCACAGGCCGAGGCGGCGCTGGAGAATCAGCAAACCATGGGGAAAAGCATCGACGCGGTTCTCGAAAAGCTAAGTGCTGATCCTCAGACGCGGCGTCAATTCGGCGCCGCTTACGGGCGCGCCCCGGACCGTGCGAGCCTCTTGGATGCGATCGCGACCTATGAGCGATCGCTGGTGACCCCCGGAAGCCGGTTCGACCGTTGGCTCGGCGGCGAGGCTGCCGCACTCTCGCCCGAAGAACAGAAGGGCTATCAGCTATTCAAGTCGATCGGCTGCATTTCCTGTCATCAGGGCGTCAATGTCGGCGGCAACCTGTTCCAGCGGCACGGCATTTTTCATCCGCTCGCCTCGCCGAAACCCGAGATCCTGCGGGTGCCAAGCCTGCGTAACGTGGCCACGACGCCGCCATATTTTCACGACGGCAGCGCTCCGACCCTCCGTGAGGCTGTGCGCAGGATGGCTATCGCTCAACTCGACCAGATGCTGCCGGATGAGCAAATCGAAGCGATCGTGGCCTTTCTGAACACGCTGACGGGGACCTATCGCGGTGCTCCCGTGACTCCCGCCCCACCATGAAGGTGACGTTAGCAGCGGCGGCCGTGTCAGTTCTGCTCGTGCTGCTTACTTGGCTGTCGTTCCGCGCGATCGATACGGATGCTGAGCGGTATGATCGCGCGCTCAAAGCCCTCGACCGTTTCACGATGATGGAAATTGCGCTGCAGCGGGATGTCCTCAGCGCACGCGCCGGCCTGTTGCGCAACTATGATCCACTGGTGCGAGAGGTGAATGCCCTTAGTGAATCGCTCGGTCGATTGCGTAATAATGCGTCAGGGGACGCGGAAGAGGCGGCAGCCATCGACCGATTTGCAGCTGCGGCCACCCGGCAGGAGGAGCTGACCGAGCAACTGAAGAGCGACAATGCTCTGCTGCAGAACTCCCTCGCTTATTTCCGACTGTTCAGTGCCCGCCTTTCCACATCGCACGAGGGCGGCCGACTCGCGCCGGCGGTGAGCGCGCTCGCCGCCGCTATGCTGCCGCTAACGCTCCACACGTCGCCGGCCGTTACGCGCGAGGTCGCGGACCGATTGAATGGGCTCGCTACGCAAGATTTTCCTCCGGGTGCCGCAGAATCGGTTCAAGCGCTGCTGGCGCATGGAAGGCTGCTTCTCGACCTGCTTCCGACGACTGACGGCGTGCTGAGGGCCCTGCTCGCTGCACCCAGCAAGCAAGAGCTGCAAACCCTCCGCACAATGGTCCTCACGCGCCAGGCCACGTCGAGAACAACAGCACGAGAATTCCGGCTCTTGCTTTACGCAGCTTCACTGCTTCTGCTCGGGATTCTTGTCTATCTCGGGCTGCAGCTCCGGGTGAGGGCCCTGACGATACAGCGACGCGCTGCGCTCGAACACGTAATCGCCGGCATCTCGACGCGCCTGATCGACGCGCAGCCGAACGAGATCGACGCCCAAATCGACCGGGCGCTGGCCGAACTGGCAGAGCTTGTCGAGGCGGACCGCGCATATCTCATGGTCTCAGGCGGCCTCACCTGGAGCCGTAGTTGGTGCAGAACGGGTATGACCTTTCCGCCAGGCTGGCTAGATCGGGTGCCGGCGCTGGCCACCCGGTTTGGGGTGACCCCGAAGGGCATCCATATCCGGAGCGTGGATCGGCTGCCGGCCGGCGCAGATAAAAACGTCCTTGCCGCCGCCGGCCTGCGTGGCTGGGCGTGCGTTTCGAAGTTGGGTAAGTGCGGTGGGTTCAGCGCGGTCCTCGGCTTCGACGCAGTACGGCGTGGCATCATGACGCAATCGGCTGAACTCGGCTTGTTGCGCATGGCTCTCGACGCTATCGCAAATGCCGTGGGACGGGAGCATCTCGAGCAGGAACGGTCCCGGCTGGAGAGAAACCTGCAACAGGCCCGCCGCATGGAGACGGTGGGTGCTCTCGCCAGCGGTATTGCACACAACTTTAACAATATCGTCGGCGCGATCCTCGGATATACGGAAATAGCGGAAGCGCAGCTCACGTCAGATAGCCGGCCAGCCCCCAACCTCGAAGAGATCCGACGTGCTGGAGAGCGGGCACGCGATCTCGTCGATCAAATCCTTGCTTTTGGTCGGCGCAGGGATGTACAGCGAAGACCAGTAAGCATGAGAGGGCTGATCGCCGAGACGAGCTCGCTCCTTCGCGTCTCATTGCCTTCGCAAATCGAACTCGCCATCCGCGAAGCATCGGACGCAGCCGTAATATCCGGTCAGCCTGCACAGTTGCAGCAGGTGATTCTCAACCTTTGCAACAACGCCGCGCAAGCGATGGATCAGGTGGGGCGCATCGAGATCGAAACCCAAGTGCACCAAATAGCGGGACCGCGATCGCTCGCGCATGGGGACCTCCGGCCCGGGCGTTACGTGCGCATTGCCGTAAGCGATGCTGGGCGTGGAATGAGCGCGGTGACCTTAAGACGGATCTTCGAGCCGTTTTTTACGACGCGTTTGACGGGGAACGGCCTCGGGCTCGCGACGGCACGCGAGATCGTGCGCGAGCATGGCGGCGCAATTAACGTCTCCAGTACGCTCGGTATTGGCAGCCGGTTCGAGGTGTGGTTGCCTTGCATAGAAGCGGCCACCCTTGCGCCACGCGACGACCAGCCCGCTCTTCCGCTCGGGCGGGGCGAGACAGTACTGGTTGTTGCGGATGCGTCCGAGCGCCTGATCGCCAACGAAGAAATGCTGGCGGCGGTCGGTTACGAACCGGTCGGGTTCGGTGACGCGAGCGACGCACTGGCGGCGTGCCGGGCGGCGCCGAAAAGGTTCGATGCGGTGGTCGTCGGCCGTCTTATCCCGGCGATATCGGCGCTCGATCTGGCTGCCGCACTGCACGATATCGTGCCAGATCTGCCGATCCTTCTGGCGACAATGCCTGCCGACGAGATCTGCGCCAACACGTTGATAGCCGCAGGTATTTCCGGGTTGGTGGGTTGGCCCCTCGCCGCGGCCGAGATCGCGCCGGCTTTATCGCGCTGCCTGACAAGTTCAGAAATTTCAGTCGGCGAGCTACAATCGTAACAACTTTCCTAGAGACTGAAATCACGCCGTAGCTCCCCGCCGTCATCCTCTCTGCGTGTATAACGGAGAGGCTCCATGAGTGATCGGAATGAACTGTCCCGGCCTGAACCCGCAGACAGAAGACTGCGACGCTTCATTGGCCGATGGACTTATGCGGCTGCTGCTGTGGGTTTCTTTGTTATCTCTGCCAGCGCCTCTGGCGGCGATCTGCCGACTGGCTATCCGGGAGCAAGCACGGTCCCGTTGCACGCGGCACCTCCGGCTCACGGATCGCCTAAAGCGCAACCCATTGCGCTCCCCCCAGCCAAACCGGATCGTGGCTGGGTTGTCGATCGCCTCTATGATGAGCTGATGCACTGGGCCCCTCCCGGCTGCTCGTCGACCTCGACAGTGGCCTCGATGGGGGGCGGCTGCTGACATTGTCCAGCAGAGCCGGTTAGCACTTCCAGGCGACGATGCATACGCCCTCGCTCGGCGGATCTGGAATGGCCCAGTGAACCGATATCCGGCATTGTTCGTCAGTGGGAGACCGCCAGCACATTCAAGCGGCGGTGATTCTGGCCGGATGGGTATTCGCGCTGCCATCCCATTTCTGCCCGCATCCGTTACGGACGTACGCCTTTGGCGGGGCTGAAATCACGCTGTAGCGCAGCCCATCCATCTTCCGGATGTCCAAAACAGAGCGATCCGAGGAAGGTTTGCATGAGTATAGACACTGCCGGTCTCGTCGATGTCGAGCGCGGACTGGTGGGCCGCCGCATCTTCATCGAGCCGGAGATCTACGAGCAGGAGCTGGAGCGTGTCTTTGCGCGCTGCTGGCTCTTCCTGTGCCACGAAAGCCAGATCACGCAGCCGGGCGACTTCTTCACCACGTATATGGGTGAAGACCCGGTGCTCGTGGTGCGCGACAGCATGGGCCGCGTGCACGCCTTTTTGAACATCTGTGGCCATCGCGGCAACCGCTTGTGCCGCGCTGATAGCGGGAATGCCGCGAGCTTCACCTGCGCCTATCACGGCTGGACCTATCGCAACGACGGGCGGCTCGCCGGAGTGCCCTACTTTAAGGAAGCTTATCACGGCGAATTGGACCGGGAACGCTGGGGGCTCACCCCAGTAGCGCAACTGGACAATTACAAGGGTCTGCTGTTCGCGACCTTTGACCCGGAGGCGCCGCCGTTACGCGAATATCTGGGGGAGATCACCTGGTATCTGGATACTTTTTTTGACCGTCGCGAGGGTGGCATCGAGGTCATCGGCGGCATGCACAAATGGGTCATGCCGTGCAACTGGAAATTCCCCGCCGAGAATTTCGGTGGCGATCTCTACCATGTGGGATGGAGCCATCTTTCGGCCGTTCAGACTGGCTTCAGCTCGGGGGTGTCGACCAAAAGGGAGACCACCGGCAGTATGGTGTCGCCCGGCAACGGCCACGTTATGATCTGTGTCGGGCCGGGCGATATCGGCGATCCGCCGGTGCCCGAGCTTCTCGACTACGAGCGGTGCATCCGACCCGAGGTCGAAAAACGCCTCGGGCCGCGATCGAGCCTGGTCACCCCGCTCGTCGGCACGATGTTCCCCAATTTCTCGATGCTACGCGCGACCTCACGCACCTTCCGCGTCTGGCATCCCCGCGGTCCTGAAAAGACTGAGGTCTGGCGTGGATCTGCGCCGACAAGGCGGCGCCGCCAAATGTCAAGGAAGCGATCCGCCTGGCCGGCGTACGCGGCTTCAGCCCTGCCGGTACGTTCGAGCAGGACGACATGGACAATTGGCAGGAATGCACGCGCACCTGCCGCGGAGTGGTGTCGCGGCGGTCTTTCCTGAATACGCAGATGGGACTGGGACACGAGCGGTTCTATGAGGGTCTCAACGGCTGGGCCAGTGATTTCCGGATGAGCGAGAGCAACCATCGCCAGTTCTGCGGGCGCTGGGCGCAGCTGATGACGGGTGCGAGCTGGTCCGAAATATCGCGCAAAGATGCGCGGAGAGGAGCGAGATATGCGTGAAGACATCATCCGTGAGGTGGAGCAGTTCCTCTACCGGGAAGCCCGGCTGTTGGACGAGCGCCGCTTCCATGAGTGGTTGGAGCTTTTCACTGACGATGTCCGCTACTGGATGGCTGGAAGAACCAATCGTTACCCTAGGGCGAGCAAGGCGATCGCGATCCTGGACCTCGACCGGTACGTTGACGAGGATCCGGCGGGGGAGGACGGCTTGGCCATCCTGGACGAGAACAAAAAAACGCTCGCCGCGCGCGGTTGGATACAGGGATGGCCTGGGCCGAGGATCCTCCATCGCGCACGCGCCACCTGATCGCCAATATCGAGGTGGAACCCGGTGACGCGAAGTCCGAACTGGCGGTCCGCTCCAACTCCATCGTCTACCGGAGCCGGTCGGAGACTGAGCAAGACTTCTACGTTGGGAAGAGGAAGGACACGCTCCGGCGAGTAGTCGACGGCGCGTGGAAGATCGCCTGCCGCGAGCTGATCCTCGACCAGAACGTGCTGTTGGCCAAGAATGTCAGCATCTTCTTTTGAGTAAGATTGAAGCGCGGCCGACGGGTTCAGCGCCGGCCGCGCTTGGTTTGCTTCCGCTTCGGCTGAAATCGGAGACGCTTGGCGTCAAGCCGGAGGCATTGGCGACCACCGCCCAATCGAGTTGTCTCAATCGTGCGCGCGACTGAGAGAGGGAAAGCGGGCGCAGCTGACGCGGTTAGTCTGCCGCCTGCAGCATCTCGGGATGCAACGCCTGGCCGAGGGTTTGCTGATAGGCTTCCAGCCACGGCTGACCCGCGGGCGCGATCAGCTCACCGGAGCGTGCGCTGCCGCTGATCTCCGGATCGTCGACGAGGGGTGGAACTGTCCCGTTGTCGCGCAACACCCGCACGGCATCGAGCAGCCGCCGGCGCGTCACGATGATCATCCGGTCACTCGGTGCCAGATGCTCGAGCGAGCGGTCGGTAATTTCGCCCATGCTCTCGGTGACCGCCGAATCTTGCGAGAAGATGTCGGCAATGCCGGAATAGCTGACCGTCCGCTGGGCTTCCCGATCGATCTGATAATCGTTGCTCTGGTTGGCGACAGGGCGCCAGCGGCCGAACCAGTCGGCGGTATTGGGCAGCGTCGGGGTCGTCCGATTGAGATAGGGGATCGGCGCGCCCGTTCTGACCACGTCGAGCGGCGGTGTCCGCCGGTTCCAACTGAAGTTGAACGACATGGTGTGGGTGTCGTCCATCGGAACCCATGCCTGGGCGATGATGTTGTCGGTCAGCGGTCCATTCGGGAAAAGTGTCCAGAACGGCATCACAAAATGGGCGAACCGGTAATAGACATAGCCCGGTTGGGCCGGCCGGTAAGCGGTGTACATCGTGCCCCAGTCGGTCGCGCGGACGTGATAGTCCGGCGCCCGATCGACGAGTTGAAAGCGATCCATATGATCGGGGTCGATGTCTGCGACCTGGACCTTACCTGTGTGCAGGAAGCTGAAATGCGAGGTGTCGATATCGCCTTCCAATGCCTGCAGCCAGTTGCATTTCCTCTGTCGGCAAACGAGGTCTGTCTCATGCTGCGAGCAGAGCGTTGCCTCGAGAGCGGGGAGCGGCGGCGCAACTTCCCGCTCGCCCATATAGACATAGACGAGCCCGCCGCGCTCGGCCACCCGATGGGCCTTTGCCTTGACTTTGTGCCGGAAGTCCTGACCAGCTGACAAGTTCGGCATATCGAGACAGTTCCCCGTCGTGTCGAATTTCCAGCCGTGATAGACACAGCGCAGGCCGCCCTCCTCATTGCGGCCAAAGAACAGAGACGCGCAGCGGTGTGGGCACCGGTGATCGAGGACGCCGACCTGCCCCGAGCTATCGCGGAAAGCGACCAGCCGCTCGCCCAACAGCATAAGGCGCAGCGGGTCGCCGTTAGCGACCAGTTCCGACGACAAGCACGCCGGCAGCCAATACTCGCGCATCAGCGCACCCATCGAGGTGCCCGGTCCAACGTGGGTAAGGAGCTCGTTTTCGCTCTGAGAGGTCATGTCTCGCTTCTCCGGCCAAGGACACCGCGATCCGTCTCTGCTTTTAAGAGACAGTGCAAACCCTAAGACACAATGCAAAACCTGGGCCAGATCCTGGGTCTTGCAGCTGCTGAATTGAGGCCAAAAATGGAACTTTACCGCCCTTCTCGGCCAACATGTCGCACCGCCCAGCCCGAGGCAATCCGGTTGCAAGCCCACATGGGATGGACGATCTGACCGATTCGTCGCTTTGACGAGGGTTCTCCGGCTCTCGATTGTTCGCGCTCTTCCTGTTTGGAGCACGCGTGGGGCGCCTCCAGCCCAACATGGTTAATAGGAACCTTGACTCGCTAAATTCGTTGACATAGCGTGTGCCTCTTCCCTGTGACACAAGAATATAATAGATGGCCGAAACAATCGTTAGCGACGCTGCTGGCTACGAGCATAATTGCCGGCTAGATCTGTGGCAATATTGTGACCAATTCCGGCGCCTTGCTTGGCGAGACCTCGACCTTATCTGAGCGCGATCTATCACGTAGCCATGTCAGAAGCGGTTATTGCTGTCGAAAATTTGTGCAAACGTTACTTGGTCGAGCACACATTGGCCAACCAAAGCCATAAGCGCTATACGGCATTGCGCGACATCATAGGACGCGAGGTCCGTAATTTCGTCCATAAGGCGATCGATTTCGGCCGCGGCCGACAGGTACTCCAAGGCGAGGAGGTGGAGGAGTTCTGGGCGCTAAAGAACGTGAGTTTTGAGGTCAAGGCAGGAGAGGTGCTCGGCATCATCGGCCGCAACGGGGCCGGGAAGAGCACGCTTCTCAAGATCCTCAGCCGCATAACCGAGCCTACCCAGGGGCGCGTCACTCTCCGCGGCCGCGTCGGCAGCCTCCTCGAGGTCGGCACTGGGTTTCATCCCGAGCTTACAGGCCGCGAAAACATCTTTCTCAATGGCGCCATCCTGGGAATGACGCGCCGCGAGATCGCCAAGAAATTCGACGAGATCGTCGCCTTCGCCGAGGTCGAAAGGTTCTTGGACACACCAGTGAAACGCTATTCCTCCGGCATGTATGTGCGGCTCGCTTTCGCAGTGGCGGCCCATCTGGAGCCCGAGATCCTCATCGTCGACGAAGTACTGGCCGTCGGCGATGCCGAATTTCAGAAGAAATGCCTCGGGAAAATGAGTGACGTTTCCCAAGGGGAAGGTCGCACCGTGCTCTTTGTGAGCCACAACGCCGCTGCTGTACGTCATTTGTGTAATAGTGTAATTGTTCTCCATAATGGAAAGGCGATATTTAGCGGACGGCCCGGCGCCGCGCTGGATTTTTATCACGCCGCCTCCGTTCGTAAAGCTTCGGCATCCTCCTTCGCATTGCGTCACCAAACTCCAGATTTAGCACTGCTTTCTGTGAATATCGTTCCTTCGTCGATCAGATTTGGGGAGAGAGTTTCAATAGAAACACGCTGGCTCGCTTCCCAGGCCACACAAGTTGCAATCGAATGTTTTTTGAAGGACAAAGATCAGCATCCCATATCAGGTTATAGTACTGGAGTTGCGGCAGGGTATGAGCTAGAGCTTGACGCTGGTGAGCACGACATATTTATAGACCTGCCGGAGCTTCCTTTAGCAGAAGGCGCCTATACAATAGATATTGCAGCCGGAAAGACGAATACGGAATTTTTTGTATACGCTGAAGACGCAGCGTCGTTTTACGTGCATGAAAGCGATCCACTTGGGTCCGGATTGAAATTCCTTCAAGGAAACGGTGCCGTGTTCTTGAACTGCAATGTGCGATCTAGAGCCAGAAGACAGCTCCTTGCAGCCACATAGCCGGCCGATTCCATCACGTCGCGAGGTACCTCAGGCTCTGGCCGAGGATGTCGAATGAGCCGCGTCGCAATAGTCATGCTCGCGTGCCGGGACTACGAGGCCATGGAGCTTTCCTTGGCTTGCCATACGGCCTACCTGCCCGAGGGCGTCCCGTTCTTCATCTTGCAGAATTGTCGGGGTGACTACGACGCGGAGCGAACGCTGGCGGTCGCCCGGCGCTACGAAGGTCTCTTCCCTCGCGCGATCACTGTGGTGGACGAATTTCCGCCCGACGCACCCTACCACAGCATCGCCGCCCTCCTCGCCTCCCCGCGCTTCGCAGCAGTCAAGTTGGTCTGCAAGGTTGACGACGACGCCTTCCCTATCGCGTCGGGCTGGCTTGATGCGCTGCTCGCCTGCTGGAAGGACGTGGGCATCCAGTCGAACCGGCCTCTCGCCTATGTCACACCCCTGATCAACAATAACACCTGGGGCTTCCCGCAGACGTTGGACGCGATGGGCCTGCGCGAGGCGTTTTTGGCGAAGGCCGCGCGGGAGCATCGGATCGGCGCTGGCACTCCAGAGGCCCCCGTCAGGATTGTGTCGGCGTCCGAGATCCACACAGGCGCCTGCGGCACGATCTGGGGCTATCCCCACATCGCGCGCTGGTTGCACGAGCGGACGACGCTCGATCCGGATGGCTTCATCGCCGCGACGCGTAGTCTCGACCACGTCGAGGTGGTGAACCAGGACCGCTATTCCATCGGTTGCATCTTGTTCCAGAAAGAACTGTGGCCGCGGATCGACGACGGTGGTGCCGACGACGAGCATATGCTCCACCAATACTGCAAGCGGACCAATGAACGTATCATCTGCGCCCGCTCTGTGCCCTTCGTGCACTTGGCGTACTTCTCGCAGCGCGAGGAGAATCGGGACATCGTCGAGACGGCTCGCAAGGTCTACGAATCACGCCTCGGTCATCCCTTCCCGATAGCCATGCGTGCATCCCGCCTCTTAGAAATCGAGGCAAGGCTGCGATGGATAGATGGCCAAGGACTCGGGTCCGCGCAGCGGCTTCCCGCCAACAACGGTCACCTACCGGGGGATTTAACGCCCGAGAGGCTTGGTGCTCTCGTTGCGAAGGGTATCTACCGGGCGGCCCTCTCTAAGCTTGGTCTACTTCGCCGCGCACGGTGAGGGCAACGTGAAACGTCCTCTTCTCCGTTTGATCGACGGACGCACTTATCCTGACAGCGCTACTACCATTGATCGCATTCCCTCCTAATACGAGGCAGAGAGTGCTTGGCAACGATCACAAGCTCGTTGTCGTCGGCTCGGGGTTTTTCGGGGCCACGATTGCGCACAAGGTTGCTGATGAGCTTGGCCTCCCTGTGTTGGTCATCGAGCGGCGTAACCATATCGGCGGCAACTCCTACTCGCAGGTCGATTCGACCACCGGCATCGAATACCATCGGTATGGATCGCATCTCTTTCATACGCCAAACGAGAAGGTGTGGGGATTCATCAATCGCTTCACGCAGTTTAACAACTATCGCCATCGCGTGTTCACGAGGCATCACGGTCGGACCTACACGATGCCAATCAACCTGATGACGATAAACAACTTCTTTGGTTTGGACCTGACCCCTGCTGCAGCGCGTGAATTTATAGAGCGGCAGACGGCTGCGGAACGCATTTTATCGCCGATGAACGTGGAGGAAAAAGCAATCTCACTCATCGGTCGCCCGCTGTATGAAGCGTTTGTCAAATCATACACTGCGAAGCAGTGGGAGACCGACCCGACCTTACTTCCAGTGGAAATCATTACCCGGTTGCCGGTGCGCTATAACCTGAACGACTTTTATTTTTCTGACCTTTACGAGGGCCTTCCTATGGACGGGTATGGAGCTATATTCGAAAAAATGTTGAGGCGGCCAGAGATTCGAATTATTACTGGATGTGACTTTTTCGAAATTAGGGACGTGATCGGTCAATCCGTACCCATCGTCTATACGGGTCCGGTCGATCGTTATTTCAACTATCGGTTTGGCGAGCTCGGATGGCGCACTTTAGATTTTGAGCTTGAGCGTCTCGATGTCGAAGACTTTCAAGGTGCAGCCGTCGTCAACTACGCCGATCCGGACGTGCGCTTCACTCGAATCCACGAGTTCAGGCACTTGCATCCGGAGCGACGCTATGGGAACAAGACGCTCATTATGCGGGAATACTCCCGCTTTGCGCAAAAGATAGACGAACCGTACTACCCCATTGGCCGACGAGAGGATAAGCTGCGTTACGACGAATATCGAAAGCTGGCTGACGCCGAAGCGAATGTGACATTCGGTGGACGCCTGGGTACCTATCGATACCTGGACATGCACCAGGCCATTGCCGCCGCACTGCGGGCCTACGACACCGAGGTAGCGCCGCTGCTGACGAATGGGAACGTCGGGGATAGATGAGCGCCGCGATGAACCGAAACGTGGTCGTCCCGCGCGCTTGTGCCGGTTCCCAAACTCTCCATGTTCGTCCGGCAGGCCGAGTACCGCCAATTACCACATGGTCAGGCGATTGCCCGCGCACAGTTGCTGGCTGTGCGGATTCTGTGTTGGCCACTCATGCGGAATGAGCCGGCTCGATGAACAAATATTGATCAGACCCTACGACGACGGATGAGTTTGGTCTCCGCCGAAATAGCCGGCGAATCCGGAATCCCTCGGAT
>Ga0070698_100006589_pt1 | contig 12590 bp, 16 predicted proteins | sample KBSK1502metaG_FD_65477 | JGI IMG/M metagenome (GOLD analysis project Ga0070698, IMG submission 65477) | Corn, switchgrass and miscanthus rhizosphere microbial communities from Kellogg Biological Station, Michigan, USA - KBS K1-50-2 metaG | ecosystem: Host-associated > Plants > Roots >...
ATGCCGCTGGCGGCCCGCGACGCGCGCGCCGCGGGCGCGCGGGTGACCTGGGTGCACGGAGCGCGTACCGCCGGCGAGCTGTGCGCCGAGACCGACGGCGACGAGGTCATCTGGGCGACCGACGACGGGTCCCGCGGCATTCAGGGCACGGCGGTCGCGGCCGCGCCCCAAGCCGATCTGGTCCTCGCGTGCGGCCCCAACCGGATGCTCGCCGCGGTGGCGGACCGCTGGCCTGGAGCCCAGGTCGCCGTCGAGACCTACATGGGCTGCGGCACGGGCGTCTGCCTGGGCTGCGCCGTGCCGCTCAAACGCGGCGGCTACGACCGCGCGTGCAAAGAAGGGCCTGTCTACCGCGCCGCTGACGTCAACTGGTCGATGCTCCCGGCGCACCTGGCGTACAGCGCATGACCGTGGACATGTCGGTGGCAGCCGGCGGCCTGGTTTTGCGAGGACCCGTGCTGGCCGCGTCGGGGACCTTCGGCTACGGCACCGAGGTGCCGCTGCTCGAGCGCCGCGCGCTCGGGGGGATGGTCTCGAAGGGCATCTTCGTGCGCGCCCGCGAAGGCACCGCGCCGCCGCGCATCGCGGAGACGCCGAGCGGGATGCTCAACGCCATCGGCCTGCAGGGCCCAGGCGCCGAAGCCCTGGTGCGCGACTACGCCCCGCAGTGGGCGACCTGGGATTTCCCGGTCCTGGTGAACATCAACGGCGAGTCGGCGTCGGAGTACGGGGAGCTGACGGCCCGGCTGGACGGGGTCCCGGGCATCGCCGGTTTCGAGATCAACATCTCCTGCCCCAATGTCGAGCAGGGCGGCCTCTACTTCGGCAACGACCCGCGAGCGGCTGCGGCCGTGACCGAGGCTGTGCGCAAGCGAACGAAGCTGCCGGTGTGGGTGAAGCTGACGCCCATGGTCGGCGACATCGGGGTCATCGCGCGGGCGGTCGAGTCGGCCGGGGCCGACGCGCTGTGCGCGATCAACACATTCGTCGGCATGTCGGTCGACCTCAACTCCTACAAGCCGCGCCTGAGCTTTCGCACGGGCGGGCTTTCGGGCCCGGCGATCCGGCCGCTTGCCGTGCACCTCGCGCACCAGGCCGCGCGCGCGGTCCACATCCCCGTGATCGGGATCGGCGGCATCTCCCGCGCCGAGGACGCGCTGGAGTTTCTCGTCGCCGGCTGCGTCGCCGTCCAGGTCGGGACGGCGACCTTCGTCAACCCGCGGGCGATCGCGGAGGTGCACGACGGCATCGCCGCATTTCTCGAAACGCGTGGCTTCGGCTCGCTGGCCGACCTGCCTCGGTATCTTCCTCGGGACTAGATGTCTGCTGAAATGCCGCCCGCGCGGAAAGACTCAGAGGCGATCCAGATCCTCGCCACCGAGCACTGGAGCCTGCTTGCGACGCGGGCCCTGACGTACCAGGAGTCGCTCGGCCGCGTGAACATGTTCCTGGCCATCCTCTCCGGCGCCGTCATCGCTCTGGCCCTGATCGCCCAGGCTGCTCACTTCGGTCCGACGTTCGTCTCGATCGCGATATTCATGCTCTTCGTGGTGTTCTTTGTCGGTGTTGCGACGGTGAGGCGCCTTCTGATGCTCAACCGCGACGACTACATGTGGGTCGTCGGCATGAACCGGCTGCGCCACGCTTACCTGGAGCTCCATCCTGAGCTCGAGGCGAACTTCATAACCAGCCCGCACGACGACCTGAGTGGAGCTCTCAAGACGCTCGGCCTCGAGCCGTCCAACGCCTCCGCGCTGGGCACCGTGTTCCACGGTTTCGTCACGCTTCCCGGGATGCTGGGGGTGATCGTCTCGGCGGTAGGCGCCGCCATCGCGGGCCTGGCGGCGGCGGGCTTTGGTGCGCCGGCCTACGGCGTCCTGCTGGCCGGCGGGCTTGCGTTTGCTCTTTCGCTCGGCGGCATCCTGTGGTCCGGCAGCCGCTCGTTCCGGGGCTATGGGCCGGCCCTCACGCCGATCTTCCCGACGCCAAAACCGCCAACTTCGGCGAGGTAGCCCGTCACAATCCACTAGCCGTGCTCGAGGTTGAAGGTCTTGCCAAGCGCTACGGCGACGTGCTTGCCCTCCGCGACCTGACCGTCCGCGTCGGGGAGGGCGATTGCCTGGTCCTGCTCGGACGCAACGGTGCCGGCAAGACGACTGCGCTGCGCTGCATGGCGGGGGTCTTGCTGCCGACGGCCGGCTCGGTCAGGGTCGACGGGATCGACGCCGCCGACGATCCGGCCGCGGTCCGCGCGAAGGTCGGGCTCATGCCCGAGGTGCCCGGGCTGTACGAGCGCATGTCAGCCCGCGCCTACCTCGACTACTTCGGCGCGGTCTACGACCTGGAGCCCGGGCTGCGCAAGCGACGAATAGACGACCTCCTCGAGCTCTTCGAGCTCACCGACGCGGGCGACCGCTGGCTCGGCACCTACTCGAAGGGCATGCGCCAGAAGGTCGCGCTCATCCGGGCCACCCTCCACCGCCCGCGCCTGGTCCTGGCCGACGAGCCCACCTCCGCGCTCGACCCCGACAGCGCCCGGCGGGCCTGGACGTACCTCAAGGACCTGCAGAAGGAAGGCTGCGCGCTGGTGATCTGCACCCACAGCATGGACGAGGCTGAAACGCTTGCCGGCGACGTCGGGATCATGTCCGCTGGTCTCGCCCTTGCCATCGGCAGCTTGGTCGAGCTGCGCCGCCGCTCGGGCTTGAAGCCGCGCCAGGAAGTGATCGAGCTTCCGACCCTGCAGGACATCTACCTCGCGATCGTGGGCAACCACCATGACCTGGCTGAAACTCGATCGGCGTAAGGCGGCGCTCGTAGCCAGCCGCGACCTCCGCGACGCGACTAGCGAGCTGCGCCTGATCGCGGCCATGGTCGCGCTGACGCTGGCCATCCCGCTCGCCTCCGGCTCCGGCGTGCGCGCGCTCGCCGCGTTCGGCGGCGGCACCGCCGTGGTGAACCGCCTCTCTCTGGTCGGTGCGTTCTTCGTCGTCTTCATCCCCGCGAGCTTCTCCCTCGTGCTCGCCCTCGAGTCGTTCGTTGGCGAACGCGAACGCACGACGCTGGAGGTGCTCCTCTCGACTCCGCTGCGCGAGGCGGAGATCTACGCGGGCAAGGTCGCCGCGGTGCTCGGCGTCTCGCTGACCCTGTGCTACGGCGGCCTGATCGTCTACTGCCTCGTCACGTTCCCCGGGCTCGGCTACTTTCCGCTCGCCATCCTGCTCGCGCTCGCGCTGTCCACGATCTGCCAGGTCGCCGCGATGGTCGCGGGCGCCGTGATCATCAGCCTGAACGCGCGCACTATGCGCGCGGCCAACGTCATGGCCTCGTTCATCATCCTGCCGATGTCGGTCGTCCTCCAGGTCGAGGCGGCCCTCATCCTGGTCGGCCGCGCCGAGTTCCTCTGGAGCTTCGCCCTTCTCATGGCGGTTGTCGCGGTGGTGTTCCTGCGCATGGGCCTGGCCGGCTTCTCGCGCGAGGCGCTGCTCGCGCGCGACGTCGGGCTTCGACACCCCCTGCGCCGCGCGCTCGGCGCGGTGCGAGCGAGCTTCGACCGCCGCCCCGATTTCGTGCGCCTGGTCTGGAGCCGCCGCGTGCCGATGCTCATCGCGGCCGCCGGCTTTCCGATCGGCGCACTCGCCGGCTACCTCGCCGGCTCGACCGGCGCCATCCCCGCCAATGTCGTCAAGCCGGTCCTGACCAGCCTGGTGCGGTCGGCCGGGGGCGGGGGAGCGATCTCCGACGCGCTGGCGATCTTCGGCCACAACGTGTTCGCCTTCATCCTGGTCGCGGCGCTCGCCGTCCTCACCGCGGGACTGAGCGGATTCCTCCTCACCTTCGCGCCCGGCTTCATCCTCGGCTTCGCGGCCGCCCTGACGTCGTGGTCCTTCGCGCTGAGCGGGATCGTCCCCAACGGTTTCGTCGAGATACCTGCCGCGATCATCGCCGGCGGGCTCGCCATCCAGATCGGCGCGGCGGCGATCCACATGGACGAGCGCGGCGGGTGGAGCGCGAGGGTGCTGGCCGCGTTCGCGGACTACGTGCGCGCGCTGCGCTGGCTGGTCCCGGCGCTCGCGGTCGCCTCGCTGCTCGAAGTCTTTCTCGGCTGACCGAACGTCTCCGGACGAATCAGCGCCATGGCCAGCACCACCAGCCCCGCGATCGACGCTCCGATAGCCATCGCCCACGGCGCTCCCAGCAGCGTGGCCACGCCACCGGCGAACAGGTTGCCGAGCGGTGCGACTCCGGCCAGCGCCTGCCCGTAGAGCGCGATCACGCGCCCGCGCAGGTGGTCGGGCGCGATGGTCTGGATGCGGCTGTTGGTCGTGGCGAGGAACGAGATCTGGCAGTAACCCGCCACGCACAGCGCGACCAGGGACAGGACCAGGACGCGCGAGAGGGAAAACTCCAGCAGCGCCGCGACCCAGAGCCCGGCCATCCACAGCTGGCGGCGCGGATCCGCACCGAGCTTCGGGAACAGGGCCAGCGTCAGGGCGCCCAGCAGCGCACCGAAGCCCTGCGCCCCGAGGAGAAAGCCGAAGCCCTGCGGCCCGGCGCGGAGCACCTGGTCGGCGAACAAAGGAAGGATGGTCTGCCGGTTCATCGCGAAGAGCGAGAAAACGGCGACCGCGATGAGGAGCATCCCGACGACCGGCTCCCGCCGCGCGTACGCGGCGCCCTCGGTGAGGCGCGCGAGCCAGTGCTGCTCGTGGTGCCCGCGCGCGACGTCGGGCAGATCGCGCATCAGCAGCAGGGCGACAACCGCCGCGAGGTAGCTGACGGAGTTGGCGAGGAAGCAAAGCGGCACGCCCGCGACGGCGATCACGATTCCGGCGACCGAAGGTCCTATCACCGCAGCGCCGTTGAACACCGACGAGTTGAGGGCGATCGCGTTCGTGAGGTCGCGTTTGCCGACCATCTCGACGGTGAAGGACTGCCGCGCCGGGAGGTCCAGCATGGTGATGCAGCCCGTCGCGACGGCGGCGAGGATCACCATCCAGTACTGGGCGTGGCCGCTCGCGCTGACCGCGAACAGGGCGAAGGACGGCACCATGAACGCCGCCTGCGTGGCCAGCAGCACGCGCCGCTTGGGGAAGCGGTCGGCGATGACACCGCCGAACTGGCTGCCGACCAGCACGGGTGTGAACTGGGCGGCGAGCACGAGGCCGACCAGGAGGCCGCTGTGGGTCAGCTCGAGGGCGAGCCATGGCATCGCCACGCTCTGCATCCACGTGCCGACGGTGGAGATGATCTGGCCGACAAAGAAAAGCCGGTAGTTGCGGTGACGGAGCGCGCCCAACGTGCGCGCCTGAGGTATCTCAGCCACTTGATGCGATCATCCCAGTGTGGCGAAGATCCACGAGGCGGTCGACATCGACGCGCCGGCGGAGCGCGTGTGGGCGGCCGTCGCAGAAGACGTCAAGAACGCTCCCAAATGGTCGACAAATCTCGACAGGGTCGAGAAGCTGGACGACGGCCCGCCGGGCAGAGGCACGCGCTACCGTTATCACCTTGACATCGGCGGCCAGAAGGTCACGCTCGAGGTCGAGCAGGACGACTTCAACAGGCCGAAGAAGTGCGCGGGCAGGTTCCTCAAAGGGCCGCTCAAAGGGACGTGGGCATACACCTACACGCAGCGCAAGGGCGGCAGCACGCACCTGGTCTACGACATGGACTTTGAGCTGACAGGACTTCTCCGATTCGCATCCGGCGTCCTCGGACCGCAGTACGCGGCCGGCATCCGAACGAACATGGAAAGGCTGAAGCGCTACGTCGAGTCAGGGAAGGGCCCGCAACCTAAGAGGTAACCGCCTCGGCCTCGATCTCGACCTTCCATCGCTCGTCCAGCAGCGCCTTGACCACGACCATCGTCGCCGTGGGCCTCGCGTTGCCCATCACCTCGCCGTGCGCGCGTCCGACTGCCTCTCCGTACGCGGCGTCCGTGATGAACATCCGCGTCCGCACCACCTGGCCGACCGACGCGCCGGCCTCGTCCAGCGCGTTGGCGATGATCTCAAGGCAGCGCTTCGCCTGGACATACGGATCCGCGTCAACGGAACCGTCAGGCCAGACAGGCGCGGTGCCGGACACGAGCACGCGATCGCCGGTGCGCAAGGCGCGGCAGAAGCCGATCGTCTTCTCAAACGGCGACCCTGAGCTGATGCGCCGGCGGTCGTTCAGGGTCGCTTGAAGGGAAGCAGCTCGAGCTGCTCGAAGCGGTCCTGCACCGCCGACTGCAGCTCGCTTACGAGCGCGCGCAGCCGTTCCTGCGCCGCGCTGTCGGTGACGTTGACGACACGCACTCGGCGCAGGGTGGTCTGCAGCGCGTACAGGCCGGCCGGTTCGTTTCCGGTCATGCGCGCGGCCGACGTTCGAATGTCCCTTGCCGCGTCGTCCTGGCCATGGGTGCGCAGCCACTGGGCAAGTCGAGCCGCGGCCACGAGCACGCGCTGGGTCTTCGGGTTGACCACGCGCGAAGCGACCTCGCGCACCGGCCGGGGTTGAAACATCGCGGCGATGCCCTTCGGCCGGCGGAGCGAGCGAATCCTGCGCATCGCGTTGCGGGGACCGACCATGATCAGCACGCCGGTCGTGAGGAGAATCACAACCACGACCGCCACGATCGCGTCCAGCATTTTTCCCTAGGTTACGCTTGGGCGGCGGACAACGTCGTGAATCCAATCGCAGTCGTCACCGGCGCGTCTTCGGGCATTGGCGCAGCGACCGCGATCGCGCTTGGGCGGCAGGGTTATCAGATCGTCGCCGGCGCGCGCCGCGTAGAGCGATTGGAGCGCGTGGCGGGCGAGGACGGACTCGCGCTGCGGCTCGACGTCACGGACGAAGACAGCGTCAATGATTTCGTCAACCAGATCGCCAGGCGCTTCGGTCGCATCGACGTGCTCGTCAACAACGCGGGCGGCGCGCTCGGACTCAACCCGGTGGCGGACGCGAAGGACGATGAGTGGATCGGCATGTGGAAGACCAACGTGCTCGGCCTCATGTGGATGACGCGCGCCTGCCTGCCGCTGCTGCGCAAGGCGAAGCATGGCCACATCGTCAACATCGGCTCGATCGCGGGGTTTGAGACGTACAAAGGCGGGGCGGGCTACACGGCCGTCAAGCACGCCGTGCGAGCTATCACGAGGACGCTGCGCCTCGAGCTCAGCGGCGAGCCCATCAGGATCACCGAGGTCGCTCCTGGCCTAGTCGAGACCGAGTTCAGCGTCGTCCGTTTTCACGGCGACCGCAAGGCCGCGAAGGCGGTGTACGAAGGGATCAAGCCGCTCACCGCCGAGGATGTCGCCGACTGCGTCGTCTTCGCGGTCACCCGGCCGCCGCATGTCGACGTCGATGAGATCGTCGTCCGCCCGGTCGCGCAAGCGAACGCGGTGACGGTCGCGCGCAAGCCTTCGCGCAAGAAGGCCTAGGGAACCAGCAGGATCTTTCCCGTCGTCTTGCGCGCCTGCAGGTCGATGTGCGCCTGCCGGCCCTCGCGCAGCGGGTAGCGCGCGCCGATGCGAACGTCAAGCGCGCCGCGCTTGACCAGCTCGAACACGGCGGCCGCGCGCTCGCGCAGCAGCTCTGGCGTCCGCGTGTAGGTCTGAATCGTCGGCCGCTGCACGTACAGCGACCCGAGCGGCGCCAGCGACTGCACAGGCAGCGGGTCGGGCTGTCCGCTGGCGCCGCCGTACAGGATCATGTGTCCAAACGGCCGGATCGCCCTCAGACCTTCGTAGAACGTGGTCCTGCCGACGCCGTCGTACACCGCGGCCACGCCCTCACCGCCGGTGATCTCGCGCGCCCTTTCGGCGAAACCTTCGTAGCCAAGCACCTCGTCGGCGCCGGCCTCGCGCGCCAGCCGCGCCTTGTCCTGGGTCGAGGTCGTGGCGATCACGCGACCGCCCAGCGACTTCGCGACCTGGATGAGAAGGCCTCCGACGCCGCCAGCGCCCGCGTGCGCGATCACCCAGTCGCCCTTCTGAATGGGGTATGAATCGTGGGCCACCAGGTATGCGGTGATTCCCTGCAGGAGCACCGCCGCGGCAACTTCGAAGTCGACGCCATCCGGAATCGGCACCAGCTTGTCCCGTCTCGCGGCCACCCGTTCGGCGTAGCTACGGGGAACGTCGATCCAGGCGACTCGCTCCGAGGCGCCGGCCACGACGCCGGCCCCTTCGACGCCGATGATCGCCGGTGGCTTCTGGCCGTAGCCGTGGCCCTCGCGCTCGTAGACGTCGCGGAAGTTCACCCCGACAGCTTTGACGTCGACCAGAACCTGAGCGTCTTGGGGCGACGGCTCGGGGACGTCCTTGAACTCCAGCACCTCAGGCCCGCCGTTGCGCTCGAAGACAACCGCCTTCATCGGGTTATTTGATCAAACCGGCCGCACGGGCCTGAGCGCGGGGGAGGCGGGCCTCCCCCGCGGGCCCCCTCTTTCCACTGTCCACGATTGGCAGGCGCTTGGTTGTACATGCTGGGAGACGGCCCGAGTGAATCGGGCCTTCAGCTTCACCACGACTACTTGATCAAACCGGCCGCACGGGCCTCGTCTTTCGTCATTCAACAGCCCGGGTCGCCGTAGTTCCCGCAGCAGACGTGGCTCGGCGAGCGCCGCGCGAGATTGGCGGCGACGCGACGGAATCGTTCGATCGGGCCGTAGTCACCGGCGAAGAGGTTGCGAGCGAATGAGACACGCCATCCTTTTTGCCTGCTCATTCGTAATAGTTGTTCTTGTACTCGATCCACCCCGGATTGGGGCAGCCGCTCGACGTTTGCGCATGCGTGCAGTGCACCCCGTAACGAGGACCCGGATCGATGTACAGCTGGCCGTGGATCACAAGCCCGTCGCCCTTGTGCGCCGGCACCTCCTGCGCGAGCGTTATGTTGTGGTCCACCTCGAGCATCTCGCCGGTGGGGACTCGAACCTCGAATCGCTCATGGCCTCCGCTGTCCGCCGGCTCGATCAGGATCGTGGCGTCAAACGTGACCTCGGCGCCGCCGAGGTTTTGCTGGATGTCGCTGTGCAGGCCCTGGTCGTCGGGGGTATCGCGCCCACCGCACGCGACGAGCACCAGCGCCGCCGCGACCAGCGCCAGGCGCCTCATGTCGCCAGGGCTTGGTCCAGTGTGATCTTGCCCTCGTACAGCGCCTTGCCCAGGATCACCGCCTCCGCGCCCGCGGCCGCCACCCGACGGATGTGGTCCAGCGATGCCACGCCGCCCGAGTACTGCACGTGGTGCCTGGTCATCTTGCGCACCCTCCCGAGCGTATCGAGGTCGGGTCCGGACAGCGTGCCGTCACGGTCGATGCACGTGAGGATCACGCCCGCGAGCGGCAGGTCCGACCAGCGGCCGACGAGCGCCTTCAACGTGACCGGATCGGTGTCCAGCCATCCGCTTACGGCGGCCTTCTCGTCACGCACGTCGAGGGCGGCGAGGACCTTGTCCGGGTGGCCGAAAGCGCACCGTTCGAACAGGTGCGGGTCGCGAACCGCGGCGGTGGCCATCACGACCCACTGCGCGCCGCCGTCGAGCAGCGCTTTGACCGCGTCCTCGCTGCGCACCCCGCCTGCGACCTGGACCTGGATGTCGGACTGCCGGAGCAGCCGCGAGACCACCTCGCGGTTGCTGGCGGACCCTCGCGCGGCGTCGAGGTCGACGACGTGCATCCGCTTTGCGCCCGCGGCGGCGAATCGCTTCGCCATCTCGACCGGGTCTTCGGAATACACGGTCGGCTCGTTGTAGTTGCCCTGCGTCAGGCGCACGCAGCGCCCTCCGAGGATGTCGATGGCGGGAATTACGACCATGCGAAGCCGGGCCTAGCGGTAGTTCGTGAACTGAAGCGGCACCGGGATGTCCTCGGCGTCGCGCAGGGACTTGATGACCAGCTGAAGAGCGTCCTTGTCCTTGCCGGCGACGCGCAGCTGGTCGCCCTGGATGCGGACCTGCACCTTGGGCGAGACGTTCTGGATCCGCTTGCGGAGGTCGCGGGCGAGCTCGTCGTTGATGCCGGCGTTCAACCGGACCTCGATCTGGCCGCGGCCCTTGCCCACGGTCTTGGGGTCACCAGCCTTGAACAGCTTGGGTGAGAGCTGCCGGCGCGCGGCCTTTTCCCGGAGCACCTGCAGCGCCGCCCGGGCGCGGTCCTCGCTCGAGGACTCGATGACGATCAGCTCGTCGCGGTGGTCGTAGCTGGTCGCCGTGTCCTTGAAGTCGAAGCGCGTGCCGACCTCCCGGCGGGCCTGGTCGAGGGTGTTGGTCAGCTCCGCCGGGTTGAACTCCGAGACGACGTCGAAGGAGAACTCAGCCAAAGATCGCCCGCAAGCCGGCAATGACTGCGACCACGGCCAGCGCGACGCTCGCCAGCGAGAAGATGGCCAGCAGGGCGCCGATACCCGCGGTGCCTTCGTCCAGAGGCTCAGGCGGCGGCTTGTCGTACGGGTCGGGGCCGTAATCGAGGTCGTACATGCCCTCCGACTTCGCCCGCTCGACAAGCTGGTCGAGCACGGGCTTGCCGCCAGGCGGCAGGGCCTTGCCTTCGAAGTTCCCGACAGCTTCATTCAGGTTGTCCCGTGTCTTGCCAAGCTCCGCGACGACCATGTCTAGCGTCTGCATGGCCGCCGGCGTCGGGTTCTCCCGGCGCAGGTCGGCGATGATCCCGTAGAGGCTCATGTCCCGAAAATCGTAGCTTCCCCGCCGAATACACTTAACTTCGATGGGTGTGGACGCCAAAGCGAAGGCCGCGGTGAGAAAGCCGACGGTCCATCCGAACACGTGGGTGTTCTTCGATAACGACTTCGCGCGCTACAACGACGTCAAGCTCGGCATCATGACCCACGCGCTCCACTACGGCACGGCCGTGTTCGAAGGCATCCGCGCCTACTGGAACCCGAAGAAGAGCCAGCTGTACCTCCTTCAGCCGGCGGCGCACTACGAGCGGATGAAGCGCTCGGCCAACGTCATGCGCATGACGCTCCCGTACTCGACCGAGGAGCTCGTCAACCGCACGCTCGAGGTGCTGCGGCGCAATGGGTTCAAGTCCGACGTCTACGTGAGGCCGCTGCTTTACACCTCGAGCGAGGAGATCGGCGTGCGTCTTCACAACCTCGACCGCAACTTCTTCATCTACGCCATCCCGTTCGGCAACTATGTCGAGGTCGAGGCGGGAATCCGCTGCATGGTCAGCAGCTGGCGGCGCGTGCCGGACCAGGCGCTGCCCGCGCGGGCGAAGATCACGGGTTCTTACGCGCAAGCGGCGCTCGCCAAGTCGGAGGCCGTCGAGGACGGCTTCGACGAGGCGATCGTGTTGTCGATCGACGGCCACGTCTCCGAGGGGTCGGCGGAAAACCTTTTCATGGTCAAAGACGGCGCGTTCGTCACGCCTCCGGTCACCGACGACATCCTCGAGGGCGTGACCCGGCTGCTGCTGATGAAGGTGATCCGGGACGAGCTCAACATGCCCGTAATCGAGCGCAGCATCGACCGCACCGAGCTCTACACGTGCGATGAGCTGCTGCTGTGCGGCACCGGCGCGCAGATCTCACCGGTGATCGAGGTCGACCGCCGGCCCGTCGGCAACGGCAAGGTGGGCGAGTTCACGCAGGAGCTGCAGAGCATCTACTTCGGCGCGGTTCGCGGCGAGGCGCCAAAGTACAAGGACTGGACGATCCCGGTTTATTAGACGAAGTGGGGCTGTAGGCCGGATTCACTCCGGCCGTCACCAGACGTGACCCGTCCAAACGCATCCAGGCGCTGGGTGCAACGGAGGGGGCTCCACGGGGGAGGCCTGCCTCCCCAGTGAAAAAGGTTCTGGTGGCGCCCAACGCTTTCAAAGGCACGCTGACCGCATCCCAGGCCGCGGAGGCGATCGCACGCGGCGTGCACGAGGTGTTCCCCGACGCCGAAGTTGTGCGGGTCCCGGTCGCGGACGGCGGTGACGGGACGGTCGAGGCCCTGGTCGACGCCAGGCACGGGGGGTTCCGCACCGCCACCGTCGAGGGGCCGCTCGGCGACCCCGTCGAGGCGCGCTACGGCCTGATCGACGGCGGGCGCACCGCCGTGGTCGAGCTTGCCACCGCGAGCGGCCTCGTTCTCCTCGACCCGTCGCGTCGCGACCCGCGCAAGACCTCGACGTTCGGCTTTGGCCAGCTCCTCGATGCCGCGCGCCGGGAGGGCGTGGCGACGATCATCGCCGGGATCGGAGGCTCCGCTACCAACGACGCCGGCGCTGGCATGGCCCAGGCGCTGGGCGTGCGGCTGCTCGACGCCGAGGGCCGCGACCTGCCTCGAGGAGGCGCCGCGCTGATCGACCTTGCCACGGTCGACACCTCCGGCCTCGATGGGGGCTGGCACACGGTCAAAGTGCGGGTGGCGTGCGACGTCACCAACCCGCTCACGGGCCCGAATGGCGCGAGCCACGTCTACGGGCCGCAGAAGGGCGCCGACCCCGCGACGGTCGATGAGCTCGACCGCGCCCTCGAGCGCTTCGGCGAGGTGGTCGGGATCGACGACCTGCCCGGAGCCGGCGCCGCGGGGGGCACGGGAGCGGGCCTCGTCGCCTTCCTGGGCGCCACGCTGGAACCGGGGGCCCCG
>Ga0070698_100006590_pt1 | contig 12590 bp, 10 predicted proteins | sample KBSK1502metaG_FD_65477 | JGI IMG/M metagenome (GOLD analysis project Ga0070698, IMG submission 65477) | Corn, switchgrass and miscanthus rhizosphere microbial communities from Kellogg Biological Station, Michigan, USA - KBS K1-50-2 metaG | ecosystem: Host-associated > Plants > Roots >...
ACGCGCGGATCGGGCCGGGGGAGACACCAAGACGCCGAAGTCCCGCCGCGCGCTGAAGCTGGCGCAGATGGCTGTCGGGGCGCTCAGGGAGTGGCAGGCCGACCAGGCGGCTGAACGGGAAGCGGCCGGATCCCGGTGGCAGGACACAGGCCTGGTATTCACCACAGCCAGCGGTACGCCGTTGGCTGCGAGGCCGATCCGGAAGATGTTCCAGGACGTATGTGAAAGGGCCGGGCTCGGCCGGGACGGGGCGCCTCGAGATCTGCGGCATACGTTCGTCTCGCTGCTATCCGACGACGGCATGGCGATCGAGAAGATCGCGCGGCTTGTCGGACATGCCAGCAGCCATATCACCGAGACCGTGTACCGACAAGAGCTCCGCCCGGTGCTGCAAGAGGGCGCCGAGGTGATGGACCGGCTCTTCGGCAGCGTCAACGGTGGCCTGGCAGAGCAGCCCTGCCGGGCCAGCGAAATGTAGTCGGCGCCCGGCTCATGCCGGGTAGCTGTCGGGCTATATCTCGTTGTGTCACATGGACCGGGCGAGGCTGGCCAGGGAGAGAGGACAAAGATCGATGACAGGAGCCAGCCGAGCGCGGCCGAACCGAGATCGCAGTAGCGGAACGGCCGGGCGGAATTCCCGCTGCCGCTGGTACCGTGCTCGCAGGCCGGTGCTCATCTCCTTCGATCCGACGGGAACACTTCGCCGGCGGCCATTGCCACGCGCGATGGCGCTGGATCATCCAGCTCTGGCCTTTTGACTGCACGCATATCTAGCCCCAAGTTACGCGAAATGTAGCCAGAAGAATCCGGCGACGCCCTTGGCGTGGTACCAAGTTGATCATCAACGGATGGCCGGATGCCGCGCTGGACAGCGGCATGTAGCCAGAACGCCGACTTGCCTTCCCTATCGTCTGCCCAGGTCAGCGCCAGCATTCTCATCCCTTGGATTACGTAACTTCGGTCTAGCGCATTGGGTCAACTACTTACAAATGCAGAGTCAGCAGGTCAGGCCGATTATCAGCAGCGGGCCGAACAGGAGAAGGAGGCCCTTCTTATCTCCCTCTGCTTGCCTTAGGAGTCCTGCTATCGTAGCTGCGAGAAGGGCGGAGTTGAGGCCGACGTAGAAGTTCAGATATTTGTACGTCAGTGAACTCCAAGTCACTTCTAAGCTCCGACTTGTAGTGCTCGTACAATTGCAGCAAGGTTCCCGATGTCAGGATATAAGCGTCAGCTCCCTCGGTTTCCTTCCTTTCCCTGTCTTCGACCATCCTTTTTACCCTCCGATGCCCTCCGTTGGCCGTGTCACATGCGATCGCTCTGAGCGTGTGCGTGGGAGGCTCCCAACCCCATCATCGCGCAGGTTGAAGTACGCGCATATGCGCACGCGAACGATCGCGTACGCGGAGACACTGCAACCAGTTCACAGTCAAGGTCGTCGTGTTCGCGTTTGTGTGCAACCTGCACCACATAGTGGGACCGTGACTGGCGGTCCCGCGAGCACAGATGGCCTTGACGGTGCTCTTGCTCGGCTTCAACAATGGCCGCGCCGGGAGGATGACCCCATTCCCGCACGCGCGGCGGGTTGCGGCGCCTAGCTGGTGCGGCGAGCTGCCCTGGGGTCCGTGCCTCAGCGGACGCCGCCGTGGGCTTTTACGCAACGCGAGCAACCGCGTGGTGCGGAGGGTTCTCTGCGCGCATCGCGCCTGTTTTCTGCTGTTGGCGCAGACTCTCCTCACGGATGAAGATGCCGATTGGCGAGCCGCGAAAGCTGCGCTGGCCCAGGAGTCGAACTGATCAGGTCGCCACCGCCTTCGATCCGTTGGTGTGGGCGGCTACGCGCAGTGCCCGGTACAAGAGCCTTGGGTCCCCTAGACGGCGCCGGAGTTCACGTTCAAGGCCTGCGATCGGGTAAAGGTTCTGTGGCGCGCGGGCGTCTTTGTAGGCGGCTGAGGCGAATCTTCCGAGGCACTTCTGGCTTACGGCCGCGAGCCGGATCACCCCAGAAACAGGCAGATCGGCCGAGCATTCGATGCGTACCACGCCCGCCCACGGCGACCCAGGAGCGCCGGGCAGCCGCAGATACCAGCTGTGCCGATCCCAGCTGGTGCCCATCAGGAATACGGGAGTGCGTTGTCCGGGCAAGAGCGCGGCGACGAGCGCATTCAGTTCCGGCGGCAGGTAGGTGCTGTGATGGGACTTGATGTAGCCGAGGGAGCGCGGCAGGTGCTGGCGCCCGCGCAGCGGCCCGTCAACGACGAGCAGGTCGCCATCTGTCGGCACGCCGTGCTCGTGGACCGCGGTCCGTGCCTCGACCGCCGTTACCACTTCGACCTCGGCCAGATAACGCTGGAGGGCTTGGGAGAGCCGGACCATGAGCGGCGTGCCGGCCGCCTTGCCTGCGACATGACATGCCCCGTAATTGCCTGCCCAGGTGGCAATGTCGCTGGCGTGCGACGCAACGGTGAAAAGGCCGCGCCGTATGTCGGCCAGGACGAGGCGGGCCTGGTGGCCGGAGCAGCACACCACTCCTGCCGCGTACGACGCACATAGGGCCGCGCTGGCCTGTGTCGCCTGGCCGTTGCTGCTTGAGTTCTCGTCTATCCAGACGCGGGCTTCGATCCGGCGGACGCCGTCGACGAAGAGCAGCGCCTCGGGAACGAGACAGTCCACATCGGGGTCAATTGCCCGCCATCGGTCTGCCGGCAGTTCGACGTTGACATCCACCACGGCGGTGGACTCTTCCAGGAAATCCTCGAGCTCCAGGCTGGTGCCGTAGGCGGGATCCCACCCGTCGACAGTGAATCGCATCGCGTTCCCGCTCGCAGCGGTGGTCGCGGCGCTGTCCTGGCTGGCCTGGACGTCGTCCGTCATATCGCTGCCGCCTCGTTCGTGAGGCCTTCCCGTATGACGCTCGAGGTCCGCGCGTCCCTGGAGACCAGGAACCGGACCGGGACCCGCTCGGCGAGCGCTGTTACGTGGGTGACTACGCCTACCATACGCTGACCTTGGGCGAGGGTCTCCAGCGTGGTAGCCACCACGTCCAGGCTCTCGGTGTCCAGGGTGCCGAAGCCTTCGTCGAGGAATATGGAGTCCAGCCGGGCTGCGCCCGCTGCAGCGAGGGCGGAGATCTGGGATGACAGGGCGAGGGCAAGCGCCAGGGATGCCTGGAAGGTCTCGCCCCCGGACAACGTGCGAGCCGACCGGCGCGCGTCGGCGTCGGTGTGATCTACCACGTAGAAGTCTCCGTCTTCGTAGGTGAGATCGAACTGACCGCTGGACAACGCGGCCAGGTTCGCCGAAGCATCTGCGACGAGTACATCCACCGCCTCGGTCAACAGCCAGCGGGGGAAGTGGTCGGAGCGCAGCAGGTCACCGAGAAGCCCGGCCACCTGCTGGTCGCCTTGGGCGTCCTGCTGCCTGCTGATCAGTTCCGCCGCCTGGGCGCGCCGTTCGATGACGCGTTTCGTCGCGGCCCGGGCCCGCTCGAGCGCTCCGGCGACGGCCGTGGACGCGGCGGCCGCCGCAGCCTCCGGGGCGAGGTCGATTCCGGCCGCCGCCAGGTCACCGCGCAGCCGATTGGTTAGTCCGTTCAGGTTCGCCCGGGCCGTGGCGGCTCTGGAGGACGCGGCTGTGATGTCCTGGTCTCGCGACCGGGCCTGGCCGGCTGCCCACGTCACCAGCGCTGCCCATCCGTCCAGCAGGCCGGTGCGGTCGAGAGGTGGCGCTCCGAGGGTGACCACCTGGTCGCGGGTCGCGGACAGGCGGGCTCTGGCATCAGATTCGGCCCGTTCCAGAGCGGCGAGCGCCGTTTCGCTCTCCGCCCGGTCGTTGCGGGCCTCGAGCAGCTGCCCCTGGGCGTCTGCTGCCGATGCTTCAAGCCGGTCGCGAACGGCGAGTTGCTCGATCACCTGCTTCTCGTCGGGAGCGTCCTGGAGCAGCCGGTCAAGTTCCGCGATGCGCTCGGTCAGCTGGATCAACTGCGTCCTGGCCTCCTGGTCGGCCAGCGCTGTACTCTTCGCGTCCTCACGCAGCCGGGTGAGGTTCAGCTCGTCCCTGCTGAAACCGGCCGTCAGCTCCTGGTGCCTCCCGGCAGCCGCCGCTGCTGCCTCGCGTGCCTCAGCCAGTTCCGCCGCCCGCGTCTTGGCTTGCTCGCCGGCCCATCGGGCCAGGCTCGCCCACCCGGCGGCCAGGGCGGCGTCGTCGACATGCGGTGCCCCCAGCCCGACGAGCGGATCGCGTGCCGCGCGCAACGCCGCACGGGCGGCGGCCAGGCCGGCTTCCGCCCGCTCTGCTGCCGCCTGAGCGGAGCTGAGCTTCGCGCGCGCGGCGCCCACCGTGGCGGCGGCCTCGTTCGCTGCCTGGTCAAGCTCGTGTCGTGCGCGCAGGCTGGCGCTGAGCTCTGTGAGCGCGCCACTCACCAGGTGTTCATCGACGGCGGCGGCCGGCGCCACGTCAGCCTCGGCATCGAGGAGGGCTGTGACGGCTGTCAGGCCTGCGCGGGCCAGCGGGCCGCCGAGCGCGCCGGCCAGGGTGGTAGCCAGGCGGGTCCTGCGATCAGCCACCGATTTCAGCTCGGACTCGGCCCTGGCCCCGGCCAGGGCGGCGGTCTTCACCTTCTCCCGGGCGCCGAGCATGGCCCGTTCGGCCTCATCGAGACGCGCCTTGGCGTTATCGATCTCAGGGGCATGCGGAGCTGAGGGGAGCGTACCCACGGGTTGCTCGCACAGCGGGCACGGCTGCCCTGCCACCAGGTGGGGACGCAGGTCGGCAATGACATGCGCGCGGCGCACCTCATCCATAGCTTGCTCGCACTGGCGATGGAGGTTCTCCGCCGAGGCCAGTGCGGTGTCAGCTGCCGATCGTCCCGAATGGGCCCGCTCCAGGCCGAGCCGGGCTGATCCGAGGTCTGCGATGAGATCTTGCAGGTCGCGTACATCACGTGTTGCCTGCTGCAGCGCAGCCTCCGCTACCGCCGAATCGCGGGCGGTGCGGGCGGCGGTATCAGCCTGCTCCGCCTCCCGCAGGGCTCGTGCGGCCTCCGTGACAGCATCAGCAGCGGCCCGGCGCTGCTCGTCGAGCTGGTTCGCTTCATCGGGGACCGAGACCGCCGTGAGGGCAGCGTGTTCGGTGCCGAGCCGGTCCACCCGCTGTCCTGCCGTCTCGGCGCCGCGTGCTGCCTCGTCCCGCTGGCCACGCAGCTCCTCCAGGCTGGCCGAGGCCGCGTCCACCTTGGCCGAGGCGTCGCCTGACCCGGCCGCTAGCCGGGCGGCGTTTTCCTGCAGGGCAAGCCGCCCGGACATGCGCTCGCTCCGCTCGGCACGGCGGTCCCGAGCCAGCTCCAGCGGCGCTCGCTGCGGGCCTCGCGCGAGTGCTTCCCGTGAAACCCGGTCGGCCTCCTCAGCCAGCCTCTCCGCGTCCCGGAACTTGCCGAGAGCAGCCCGGCTGGCCGTCAGGTCCGCGTCCAGGCCGGCGACACCCTCCGGTATGGACACTGCCGCCAGGGAGGCCTGCTCTGTTTCCAGCCGCCCGAGCCGGTCCCCGGCGGCCGATAGTTCCTCCTGGCCTGCGCGGATCTGCGGCAGGACCGTCTCCACCCGCTGGTCCAGGGTAGTCAAGGCCGTCTCGGCGGCCCGCGCCGCCTGCTCCGCCTCAGGCGTCGCGTCGGCCAGGGTGGTCAGGGTCTCGGCGATAGCCTCGGCTCGCTGCCCGGCCACGTTGGCCCGCTGGTTCGCGCGCACCATCATCTGCCGGTAGTGCTCGGCTCCGAGCAGGCGCAGCAGGATCTCCTGCCGCTCGCTCGCCTTGGCGTGCAGGAAATTCGCGAACTGGCCCTGGGGAAGGACCACGCACTGGCAGAAATCCTCGTAAGACAGCCCGAGCATCCGCTCGACGGCGTCGGTGACTCCGGACAGGTCTTTGGCCAGGACATCGGTCGGATCACCGGGCTGAGCCAGGCCGTGCGGGTCGGTCAGCCGTTCCAGGCTCGCCGCGCGCTGACTGACCTGGCTGCCCATGCGGCGCAATTCGCGGGCCACCACGTAGCGCTGACCGTCAACTTCGAAGACGAGCTTGACCGTTCCCCTGGAGATGGTGGGAGCCAGCGCGAGGGAGACCATGCCTTTGCGGCCCCAGCGAGGCACCGACCCGAACAAGGCGAACGTCATCGCGTCGATAATCGTCGACTTGCCCGATCCGGTGGGTCCGACCAGGGCGAAGAAGTCGGCGTCGCTGAAGTCGACATGAGTCCGTTCGCGGAACGAAGCGAAGCCGTCCATGTCCAGCGCGATCGGGCGCATAGCGGATCCCTTCCCCGGTCAGTCGGCGTTACCCGCGGCGGTGGCCTCGTCGTACAGCTCCCCGAACAAGGCGGCCACCCGCGCGTCCTCGACCTGTTCTGACGCGCAGTAATCGGCGAATAGCTGGCCCGGGCTCCGTACCGCATAAGCTGTCACGGGGCGCTCGGTGCGGCACGGCCCGCCGAAGGCTGGGTCGATGCGCACCTCCAGGGCGTTCGGCAGGACCGCGACGGTATCGTCGCGCAGCCCCGCGCGCGTCGGCTCGCGCAACCACACCCGCAGGTAGTCATCGCCGAAGGAGGCAGCCTGCGTTTCGAGCTCCGGCAGCGTGCCGCGGACGGTCCGCAGGCGCCGTCCTGACGTGATGGGAATGTCAGTGACGCGGGCCGGAACCGAGGGCCGCGCCTCGACCACGCACACCACGCTGGTGTTGTCCTGCTCACCGAAGTCCACCGCGATCGGCGAGCCGCTGTAGTGGACCGGGCAGTGGGCGGGCAGTGACTGCCGCCGGTGCAGGTGCCCGAGAGCGACGTAGTGCGCCGAGACCGGGAAGATGGTGGCCGGGACGCTATACTCGAAGATCGACTGGGCCGACCGCTCGCCGCCGCCGAAGACGCCCCCGACGCAGGTGAGGTGCGACATCAGCAAGTTGACCGTGGCATCGCCGAATCCGCCGGTCAGCGACTCGACAACCTGGCGGATCATCTCGTCGTAGGCGCGTACGTTCTCCGACGGGGTCTGCGCGACGATCTGGGCCGCCCGCACCGCATAGCGCTGAGTCAGGAACGGCAGCACCGCCAGCTGCACCTCCGCCCCGTCCGAGCGGGCCCGGAAGCGGATCACCCCGCCCTTGTCCGGCGCCCGGACCGCTCCGGCCAGGGTGATACCGGCCACGCCCATCAGCGGCCGGTAGGCCTCGAACGTGGGTCCGTGGTCATGGTTGCCGGCGATGACAACGACCTCGGCGCCCGTCTGCCGAAGCCTCAGCAACGTCTGGACTACCAGGTGCTGCGCCTGAGCGGACGGCGCCGAGGACTCGTAGACGTCGCCGGCGACCAGGACTGCATCTACCTGGTTCGCCTCGGCGACCTGGGCGATCTCGGCTAGGACGGCACTTTGCTCGTCGAGCCGGTCACGACCCTTGAGGGTCTTCCCGACGTGCCAGTCGGCGGTATGCATGAACTTCACGGTCGGTCATTCTTCCTTCTGGGATCGGGGCAGCCACGTTGCTAGAACGGCGGGATATCGTCATCGGCGTCGGGCAGCCGGGAGAAGACGTCTCCCGCGGGCGCGGCGGGGGAGCGGGGCGGCTCCGGGCACTCCGACAGCCGGGTCGCCCAGGCCGGGAACGGGAACTCTACAGCCAGCGGCACCGGGATCTCCGGCTGGGAGATGAACATCGCACCCGGCTTGGCCAGGGTGGCACGGATCCGCTGGGAAGCGGGCAGGAACCCGTACTCGGGGCGTCCCGCCTCGGCGGAGTCCAGACGCCCCACGACCCGGATCGCCGAGTTGGACACGATGCGACGCTCGACCTCGCTCGCGGTCTGCTGCGCGCCGATCAAGATGATGCCCAGGGACCGCCCGCGTTCGGCGATGTCCAGCAGCACGTCCTTGATCGGCGAGCTGCCTTCCCGGGGGGCGTACTTGTTCAGCTCGTCGATCATCGTGAACAAAAGCCCGCCCGGGCCAGCGTCCTCCTTGCGTGCCGTTTCGGCCGCGAGCACGACGCCGACGACGAAACGCTGAGCGCGCTCATGCAGGTTATGCAGGTCCACGACCGTAACCTGCTGATCCTGGGTCGAGATCTGGCGGCGCGGCGTCCCCGTCACGTCCGCGCGGATAATCGGCCGCAGCGGCCGCAGCGACGAGCGCAGCCGCCTTATGAACGCGTTGATCGTCCCCACCCCGGTGACCGGGCCGGCCCAGTCCTGCCTGGTCGTGTCGTCAGTGAGCCGGCTGACGATGACATCCACCAGCTCCTCGTACGTGGCGACGACGTCATCATCAAGCCTCACGGCGCCGTTCTCGCCGTAGGCGACGGCATCAAGGCGCAGGCGCGTGGCGACCTGGTGGATCACGATCGTGTACTGGTGGCGCTCGTCCTCCGCATCAGCGAACAGATACGGCAGCAGCTGCCGCGAGCAGAACTCGGCGATAGTCCACCAGAACGCCTCGACACCGCTCGTGCGGCCGGTAACGTTCGGCCTGCCAGTCTGGTCATCCAGGATCGGCGGCGCCCAGAAACCAGCCGACGCGAACGGCTCGGCGGGCAGGCCGAGATCGGCGTACGCGGACCGCAGATCGTCATCCAGCCGGACATTCGGCTGATCGAGGAACAGCAGATCCTCGCCCTTCACGCTGAACACCAGAGCCTTCGCATTGACAGCGCGCGCACCAAGAGCACCAGATCGGAAGATGGAATGAAGAAGGAACAACGCGAAACTAGTCTTCGTCGCCACCCCGGAAATGCCGCTGATCGACACGTGGGCTCCCCGCGTGCCATCAAGGAACTCCATGTTCACGTAGATCGGCGACCCGTCCCGGCCGCGCCCCACCGGCACCCGGTGGGTCATCTGATCAAAGTAAAGAGCCTGAGCCCTCTCCTGCCCGGTGGCGCGGCGCACCACCTCCCCCGGGCGCGGCGGCACGTAGATTTCAGGCTCAACCCGCGTCGTGCTGACCTCCGCGATCTCCTGCCTACGGGCCGGCAGCACCCCATCAGAGATGAGGAAGACGTCCGATCCAAAACTCGCGCCCTCGTGCCTGGCCCGGACCTGGGTGACTATGCCACTGGTCAGGACCGGCCCGACCCCAGGGACCTGCCGTAGCGTGACCACCACGTCGTCCAACTGCAGGTAGGAGTCCTCATCCAGGGCAACAGCGAATTGCAGTGGAGTCGAGTCCTCAGTCCCGGCCACCAGCCCTACCGGATGCGCCGACCCCTCAGCCGGGCTCTCGACGTCGGCAACGTCGGCCGGCGATGGGGACGCACTCTGGACTTGCGAGCGTTCGCTCGCAACAAGGCGATCGACCACGACGGCTCCTTCAGGGTGACGTTAGTAAACTAAGGGCCCAGGGGTAACACCATAGACAGCGTTGCTGACATCCGCCTTAGCACCTTACGTCGTCGTCCGGCGAGCATTTGGGAAGCATCCGTGCGCGGTTCGCTCCCGCCGATCCTGGACGGAGTGGAATTTGTGCTCGAATGATTCGCGATCACCTTCCGCGCCCCTGCCGGTCAGGCCAGAGCCGGACGAGCAGCCCTGATCTCGGCGAGTCCCCTGACTACCTGGTCAGGGCTATATACCGTCCGACGACCGGCCTGGTCAGGCGTGGCCGCGTCCCGTGGCTCGATATTGACATATGGCCATGAGCTTCACTTTTTCTGCCACGCTGCCGGGCGGTGTCTGGAGCTATGCGAATGGCCTATCGACATCAGCAACGAAATGGCGATAGCGTGGCCGATCATGGAGGGCGGGGCATGACGGGAATCAACGTCGCCCCTGGCTCGGTTGTCGTCGTCCGGGACGAAGAATGGCTGGTCACTGCCGTCGACCAGACCAGGGACGGTCGGCTGTTGCACTGCCAGGGCCTGTCGGAACTGGCAAGGGACACCGCAGCGAGCTTCTACGAGGGCCTGGAAAAGGACAATATCCAGGTACTCGATCCTGCCAGGGCCACCGTGGTCGCCGATGACTCGCACTATTACCGCCTTATTGCGTGTCGCGCACTTGGCGGCTAGCTGGCGAGCCGGGTCACGCACGGTCAACGCGGCCGCATCAGCTGACCAGCAGCACGAGCTTGCCGCGAACGTGACCGTCCTCGCTGACGCGGTGCGCCTGCGCGATCTCGGCGAGCGGGAAGGTTCGCGCGATCGGGAGCGAGAAGCGCCCGGACTCGATCAGCTCGTCGATCTCGGCGAGCGCGTGAACCGCGCGGCCGTCAGACCCTCTGCTGAACGTCACTCCGTGTTCCTGCGCGCCACCGAAGTCGGTGATCGTCACGACGTGCTCCGGGCCGCCCGCCAGCTCGATGAGCTCGGGCAGCACGCCGCTCCCGGCGACGTCGAGCGCCACATCGACGCCGTCGGGCGCGACCGCGCGAACCCGCTCGACGAGGCCCTCGCCGTAGGCGACGGGCTCGGCGCCCAGCGAGCGCAGGTAATCGTGGTTGGCGGGACTGGCGGTGCCGATCACGCGCGCGTCGCGCGCCACGGCGAGCTGGACGGCGGCGCTGCCGACCCCGCCGGCGGCGCCGTTGATGAGTAGCGTGCTCCCGGCCCCGACGCCGAGCGCGTCCAGGGACCGCGTGGCCGTCTCGAGGGCGACCGGCAGGCCGGCGGCCTCGGCGAAGCCAAGCGACGGCGGGATCGGCGCGTAGTGGGAGAGCAGTGCCAGCTCGGCCGCGCCCGCGCCGTCGTCGGAGAAGCCGAACACTCGATCGCCGACGGTGACGTCCGTGACGCCCTCACCGACCTCGTCGACGACGCCCGCCACCTCGTGACCCGTCGTCCGCGGGAGCTCCCCGCCCATCAGGCCCTTGCGCAGCTTCCAGTCGGTCGGATTGACGCCGGCCGCGCGCACCGCGACCCGGATCTGGCCGGGCCCCGCGTGCGGATCCGGAAGATCCACGATCTCGAGGACCTCCGGGCCCCCGAACTGGCTATAGCGGACTGCCTTCATCATTCGCTCCGATCTCGGCCCCGGGGTGTCGCGCTTGCTGCGCGCTCGAAAGCCTGCCAGCCTCGCGTGCCGGGCCCGCGCTCAGAGCACGCGCCCCAGGGCTGACCGGCCGCCCCGCGGCCCAGCTGCGCGGGGCCTGGAAGATCTCGCCGGGGAACACCGCGAAGGCGGCCGGAGACCTCAGGCTGCGAATGGCCGGCCGTGGCAGCGGTGCTTCGTCCGCTTCCCGGTACATGCGCGCGGCCGGGCCGCGGTGTTTGCCAGCCAGTACAGCGTGATGTTGTCGACGATGCGGTCCCGGGATGTAGTCGCGGCCGAGCGCCCGGCTGGTCTCGGTGACCTCGAAGAAGATGTGCAGCAACTCCTCGATGCCGTCGTTGGGTTGTTCGCCGTGCGCGCGAAGTCGAGGATCCAGCCGTGCATCTGCTGACCGCCGCGAGGGCCGGGTCCGGCGAGGACGATTGATTTGGTGACGGCACTCAGGCCGAACGTCTCGTCCGCACGTCGAACCCGTCGAAGCCCCTGGTGTGCCTACTTGTTCTGCGCCGAGCCTCGCCATTTGCGACCCCGTCCGGAAGTTCACGAGAACGACGTGGCCGCGCAGCTCGGCGGGGCCGAGTGGCTCGGAGTTGAGCCACGCGGCCGCCCCGCCAAGCGAGGGCATGTGCAGCCGCTCGAACACGGTCGTCTAGCGAAGTGGCCTGAAGCCCGCGCGAACCTCTTCCGCGAGCAGCTGCGGCTGTTCCCAGGCCGCGAAGTGTCCGCCCTTGTCGACCTTGTTGTAGTAGACGAGATTGGGATACGCCCGCTCTGTCCAGCTCCGTGGGGTTTGAATGACCTCGTCCGGGAAAGCGGTCACCGCGACCGAGATGGCGACGTTTTTCGGTGCGAAGAAGGTGTATTTGTTGTTCTCCCAGTAGATGCGCGCCGACGAGACGGCCGTGTTGGTCAGCCAGTAGAGCGTGATGTTGTCGAGGAGGTCGTCTCGTGTGAGACCTTCGGGCTGGCCGTGGAAGTGAGTGGTGTAGTCCTCGAGCCAGCCGCTGTCGCCGTAGTCGCCGGTGAAGTTGAACTCCTGGTACTCATAAACCGTGCGGGCGTAGGTCACGATTGAACGGACGGCCTCCGCGCCCTGCGCGGCGCCCTCTATGAACGCGCCCTCCCCGGTGACGTCATCGGCCAGCTTGTCCAGCCACCACGGGTAGTAGGGCTGCCTGCGAGCGGGATCGCCGCTTCCCAAGTATGTCGGGGTAAATGTCATGCCGTGCCTCCTCCCTCGGAATCCGGCAGCGGGCCGGATGCTGTGCGCGGTCCCCTCACGGTCGCGCATCGGGGGGCGCGTCGCGCCGGTCACATTCCCTGGCCGTTTACCCTGGCCCGTACCCTGGCCTGCGATAGGGCGCAGATGGAGGCTGCGGCGCGTCAAGCTGGCGTAGGTCATCCTGGAGGAAGCACCGAGTCAGCGATCTGCGCGGATTGCATCCAATAAGGTGACACCCTGTTCGCAGCATTCTGTAATCGCCACCCGCCGCCCCTCGCGAGAGAAGCGCTACGGGCCGGTCCGGGTAACCACCTTTGTCCCCGGCCCCAGCATAGGGCCCCACCCGGC
>Ga0070698_100006591_pt1 | contig 12589 bp, 5 predicted proteins | sample KBSK1502metaG_FD_65477 | JGI IMG/M metagenome (GOLD analysis project Ga0070698, IMG submission 65477) | Corn, switchgrass and miscanthus rhizosphere microbial communities from Kellogg Biological Station, Michigan, USA - KBS K1-50-2 metaG | ecosystem: Host-associated > Plants > Roots >...
ACCATACCACCAGTATACCCCCCTATACTGGTTCCGGTGCTTTCGCTAAAACTTTCTCTTACATCTGTGGTAAAATCAATTTCTGTACCCAGTGTTGCCGCTGTAATTGTTCCATCATTTGCATTATCATCAGTTTGCAACACATCTATATTATCATTGTCCAGTTCTTTTGCTTCAGCTTTTTCGTCTTTAACGCGGTAATAATATTCAGTGGACGAGATCAGGTCACCACCTTTATTAAATACTTTAACTTTTTTCGGTTTTCCGTGCATATCATTCAGCTCGATCTTAAAGCCCTGCGATGTAGCTACCCTGTTTATCGAAGTAGATGTAAAAAGTTTTAAGATCAAACTGTTTTCATAATTCGTCTGATCCAGCGGCAGATAGTCAACAATGGTTGGAAAATCCCGTGCAGTATAAAACTCATTTTCTATATAGCCAGTATGTTTATTAGTTACAGCGCCGCTGCCGGAATAATCATCTCCAAAAGAAGTAACAGTTACGTTGCTATAACCAATTGATGCAGCCGGAAAATAACTTTCGCAAAAAGGTTTTTCAATAAAGTGATTACGATCGCTGCTCCAGTGTACTTTTTCAGTAAAATTGATGGGTTCATGAAAAGGGTTTTCTTCGTTGCCGATACCGGGCTCATAAGATGCAACACCAGAAGATATTAACTGGTTGTCTTTATTTTTTACCGTATAATCATATCTCTGGCCGTATTTAGCTGTCTTACTTCCCGCCACATTTGTCATGGCGTTCCATTCATCTGTTATCTGCACTTTACATACCCTGGCCCCTCCACCTGTTTTACGGAAATCATTATTTACATCATAATAAATACCGGGGCTGCATAATCTTACCATACTTTTTTCCTTAATAATGCTATTTCCAAATCCTCTTTTCTCCGCCTTTTTCTCAAATCCCCGAACCACTTCACTAAGATTACCAATAGAAAAAACTATTGACCTGATAATTGCTTTCAGATCGCCGCCGAAATTTGTCGCATCAGAATTATCATACCCATCGTAAGCAAATTGTGGCAGATCTGTTTTCAACATTTGCCAGGCTGCTTTCGCAACAGGATTAATTCCATTTAATTTATTAACAGCAATAGTAGCTGTAGCGCCACTAACTGTTGTGGCAGCCCAGTTTATTTCTGCGTAACCATGTACATATTCATATTTGCCCTGAGCATTCAGATCAGTATATACCTTATAAAATAATTTATCAGCAAGCCGCCCATCGATTTCCGTCATGTATAATTTTTTAAACTCAGTAAGATCGCTGACCGCCCTGGGAAGTTCTATTACAAATTTGTCTGAATTGATCAGCCCTGTAGTTTGTCCTTCAGTAGTTATTCCTTTGATAAAACACATCTGCATGGCTTTGCGATTCTGTACAGCATAATAATCATCGCTTTCATAATCCACAGTAATAATTCCACTGGAGGGTGTGATAATTTTATTAAGCTGCCATTTGGAAGCGAACCTGTCAGCCAGCACTCTTTCGTTGAAGTTTGTGTTTACATTTTCCTGGAGGCTATAAGGAAATTCAGAATTGTTTACTGTTCTTACGCCAGTTATATTGTGGTTATAAAAACTTTTTTTATAAGTACCCCAACGGTCTGTTTGTCTTTCCAGGTACAGATCGTTGTATTCTTCATCAGCGCCTGGAATTGGCGGGAGATTGGGAATTGTGCCGTCACTAATTGGTCTTAAATCATAAAAGAATTGGTAGGGGTTTGATTTGCCGCGGGTGCCTGATCCGAAAGTGAAATAAACCATTCGAAGGGTTAGTTTACCTTTTCCTTTAGCTACATTTATTTCAACGGGATTTGTGTTGGCAGGATTGTCCGGGTCAGGGCCTGAAACTGCAGTGCCTGTATTATTCTGGACCCCTGGATACAAAGAATAATCATAAACAAATTGAACAATTTTAATTGGCACAGCTGTAGCAGGGTTTTTTACCCAATCTGCTTTTGAATACAATTTTATCCTGTCCAGCTTTTGAATTTTTAATGAACCCATTCCACCTGTATTGCCTGACACACCCAGCCCATCTTCTCTGTCACTGGTTTCAAAAATGGCAATCATAGTTTTACTTTCAACAGATTTCAGGTACCAAATTTCTTTTTCGCCATATACATAGTTTGCCTTATCATCTTTGCGGTCACTGATGAACCCTTCATTGAAATTGGCCTTCATATTGGCATACGGTGCTCTCCACTTATAGGGATTAAGATCTGTTGTAAGTTTTGAATAATTAAATTTTACTGAAGTGCCAGGATCATCATCAGTAATACCATCGCCTTTCAAATCAACATAATCAGGCGATAAAATACCAGTTATTAAATATGAAGTAGTATAACTGGGAGTTACTTCTCGGCTATATGTATTATATCTTCCATTTGTATTTGCTGTACTGGCATCTGTTGTAGTGTAGGATATTATCCCGGTTCTTCTGGCTATTTCAAGTTGGGTTGGATTTGTTGGTGCATTCACGTCAAATGTTACTTCTTCCTGGTGAAGATTATTTACAGGAATGCCATACACCATACGTTTGCCTTCGTTATCTGTAACTGTTATCTCTGATATGTGATGAGATTTGCGTCCTCCCGAATTTCTTGGAATAGCTGTAGAAGATGTAGCGTTGGCATTATAACTTTTCAGGTTTTTATCCAGCCCATATCGTTGTGCCTGGTCAGTCGTCAGATAGCTGAAGCCATAATTTCTTTTCTCTCTATTATTCTTTGTGATAGCGGGCAACGAAACAGGAGTACTCCTTGTTTTTAATAAAGCACTGGTATAAGCTCCATTTGAACGCTGCCCTGTTATAGCAACTTTACCGGTAGTTGTATATCCAAACTTATCGTAAAAGGTTTTATCCGCTCTGGTCTTTTCACCTACCTGTTTAAAATAAACAGGCTCTGCGTCAATACTGTTACTTACATCTGCATCTGCGCTGGTTAAATAGAAATTATTTTTTGTCCATTTTTTTGTTGTAGTTCCTCCGTTAGTAAGATCAATCCGGCCTCCTCCTTTGAAAACATTTCCTCCTCCTATAGTAAGCCCGATACTGGTATTATTATTAGTGTTGCTGTGTATTTTATCAAATACAACATAATTGCCACCGAAATGAGGTCTGAATTGTTGTGAACCAGTTTGACCAGTTGCGGTAAAAAAATCATTCGTTGCAACAGGTACAGCAATTGCCGGGGCGCTGGTAATAAATACGCCATCTTTTTCACGGTTAAAATCCAGCAATGCCCCTTCATTTTTTCTGCCTTTGTAATAATTCATGTAACCAAATGCAGGTACAGAAACAGAAGGCTCAAGATTACGCTCCTGGTAAACGTATCCGGAACCACCTAGTCCCAGGTAACCACCAAAAATTGATGCGCCAAGATCAAAACTGAAAGTAAATCCTGAATTGGATGTATTTGCGTTTATGCTTGGAGTGTATGACTGGCCAAAATAATGAACAGCTGACAGATCAAAGCTCGATGTAAATTGTTTATCATCGCTATAAGTTTTGGTTGTTGAAAATGAAGAAGAGAGAGAAACATTTTTCAAACCACTCCGGGTATTGTAGGAAAAGCCACCGGATAAACTGGTGCTTCCGCTTACATCTTTATTTTGATCATAATTTGCCGTTAAAGAAAAGCTAGGGCTTATATCCACTCCATTCCGGATATCAGAGTTTACATCTAAGTTTAATCCAGCTGTAAGAGGCGAATTATTATTTTTAGCCAAACTAAAATTAATACCTGCTCCTACAGATGCTCCTATTCCAAAATAATTGTCTTTGTAAACATTCAGTTTAAGGCTGGCACTTCCAAATTCCCAGGCAAATATGGATGGTTTTACTACAATTTGTGCTCCTACTTTTTTAAATTCTTTTTTTGAATATTCTTTATCAATTTTATCTCCTTTTGTTCCGTCGAAATCATCTGGTAAGCCACGCATCGTTCTGTTAACTGTTCCGGGATTCAATGTCCATCCTGCTCCTACCCAACTGGCTTCTTCTTCCATTCCTGTACCTGAACTATACGAAAGATTGATCGGATAACCTCCTACATCAATGAGTGGAATATTATATTTCATATCGCCGGAGAAAAGATCTACCAGATCAGTGGTGCCCGCCGGCTCAAACTTTGCCATCTCCGGTTGTGAAGGTCCGCTTGTCAATGCATAAGAGACCGTTGGTATCAGCAACTGGGCAGAGAAGATAGCCAGGAAAAAAACTGCTATAATTTTTTTACGCCATGTGATCCGCATAATTCTGATCATTATTTTTTGTTACTGTTAATTATTAGTTGCTGTACACCCCAAGCACCATAAGAATCAATATATATAAGTGCATCGGGTTTTTTATCCTTTGGTATTTCAAAAACAAGGATGCCTTCATACTTATGGTTCTCCATTTTTTGCCTCGGCTGGTAAAAAACAGCTTTCAGTGAATCTGTATTTACCAGCATTGTCCAATCTTTCTGCATATCATACTGATAATATTTTCCTGTTTCAAGACTTTTCTTGTCCGGTGCTTTTGCCACAGTAAGACTGTCAATAAATCCCACGCGGAAACAATGAAAAGCAGTAAGGCTTCCGGCGCTGTCTTCATTTTGTATAACTGTTCTGCATGGCACTTCATCTACGTAAATCATTCCGATTCCTTCTTTTTGTATTTGAGCCTGATGCATTTCTGTTACCATATTTGATTTAGCAGAATTGCAGGCACTTAACCATATTGCTCCGCTTATTATTCCTGGTATCAATAACACACAACTTTTCATTTTTATCTTTTTCTGTTATTGCATTTCTATAGTATCATCTTCTTTATAAACAAATCTTACTTCAACCGGTGGTTCATTAAAAGGATAAACTTTTAATATATAATGATTACCCGGCTTTAAACCCAAGTCGCCAAGATCTATATCAATCTTATTGAACCCTTGCTGAAGTTTTACTTCAGGTAAATGTTTCAATTCCTCACTTCCCTTTGCTACATCAAGAATTGAATATTTTAATTTGCTTATGTTATAATCATTCCTAAAAGAGAATTTTAAAAACCTATTGGCGATATAATAATTACCGTTAACCATTAATTTCAGTTCGCGGTAGCTATCATTCGGTCCGGGTTTTACTGCTTCTTTACACTGCACTGTAAACTCCCATATTTCTGATTTTGAAATAATGATACCCTTTTCATAAGCAACCGCCTGCCAGTAGTAAGTTTTACCTTCTTTCAATTCAGGATTTACTGAAGGATAATTAATTGTTGTTGCTGAAATATTATCAAGCAGTAACAATGGCGTTCTCATCAGCAGGTCTTCCACTCCTTCATTATCTCCTTTTTTCTCTGTAAGAATTAACCTGAATTTCATTGCTCCGCTGAAAGGCATTGGAGGTTGCCAGCTTAATACAGGACGTTTGGTGCAGATACTGTCCATATGTGCCGGATTCAACAGGGTGATAGGAACAAGCGGTTGAATTTCGGTATCAAAGCAATTTTCATAGTCATCAAACAATGTTTTATCCTTAGGTGTAAAATGAAAACAAAATGTATATTCTCCCGGAGGAAGATTGCGTGTCTGGTTAGCAAGTGAACCATAGGCATTAGAAGAAAAATTAAAAGCGCTGCTATTAAAAACTGATTTTGAAAAATTGTTAAGACCTGTATTAAATGTAACCTGTGGTGTAGTAACTGTGACCACCAATGATCCACTCTTATTTTCTTTTACTGTAACAAATATTTGCCCGGTCATCTTTTCTTGTCCCAGGTTTTGCACCTGGAATGTTCCCAGCCCATCAATGCTGCGGCCATAAAGCTCAGGCAGAAAATAAAAACTGAGTTGTGCATTTGCAGCTACAATAACAACAAAAAAAGAAATCAATATCAGAATAATTCTTTTCATACTTCCTTTTTAAAACCTGTAATGAACAGATGATCTTATAAAAACCTGGTCTGCCAATTCAGGCCTGATAATTTTTACGGCTTTTTTCCATGACACATCAATATCTATATCAAATTTTTTAAATACTGTTCCGCTTATTTGTTGTTTTAAACCTACCTGCTTATTCCATCCTGCATTAGAATAGAAACCAGCTCCGCTATTCAGTCTTATTTGCTCCCCTGCTTTGTATGAATAACTGATCTCTGTATTCAGGAACGATGTATTAAAATAATAATCCTTGTTGTTGGATTGATTTAGTAATACAGTCATCGTCATAAGGTTCTCATTAAGTATAAGTGAAGATGTGTGAGTGATCAGCCATGTTTTGCTTGCATACTGGTTGCCTGTAAGCATGGGTATATTGAAATTTTGTCTTGCAAGGCTAAAGTTGTTGATCACTTTCCTGCCTTTTATCCTTAACAAGTAGTTAGCGTCGCCCTGCAGACTGAAGCTTGATCCATTAAGCAACTGATCCTGGTTTTTATTATTGAAATGATAACTATTATGCCGTAAAGAAAAACCAAAACGATTATTCCTGTTCAACCGATAACCCAGCTGCAGATTGTTGGAGAAATTATTGTATGTATAATTTTTTTCCGGATCAAAATGCTGATTTCTGAAATCAGTTTTATAGCGCAGTGTGATCTTTTGGTTTAAAAATTTTTTACTGATCCCAAACCCAATTCTCGTTTCTCCTTTTCTTACAAATACATTTCCCGGGTTGTTATAACCTAACCCGGCATTTTTAAACGACAATTGAACATCTGTTTTTAAAAGATTTCCTTTATAATCAATAGCAACAGCATAATTAGATTTTCCTTCATTACTGAGGATATCTCCGAAAGCATTGTTCTTTACAGTAGTACTGTCGGCAGAAAGACTATTTCGATACGAGCCAAATGATCTGGAAAGATCAACGGATACTTTTTGATTGGCAGCAACATTGAACGAGGACTGCCAGGTAATCACTGCATCACGACGCGGCAGTGCAGAAAGATATCCTGTCTGTAACAGAGAAGGATCAAAACGATTCAAATCCTGTAAAGCATTAAAATCAAAAAAATTCAATGAGATAGATTGTTTAACACTGCTGTTCCAGCCAGATCCGAATTTTATTCCCGTAAGTCGTGAATATTCATTGGAGCCAAAACTATTTAACCCACTCTGGAGCCAACGATTAATATTAGCGTTTCCTGAACCATGGATCAATCCGACTGAAGTACGTTTACTGGTGAATTCTGTATTGATACCATTATTCATAATGTTCTGCAGGTTCAGTTCACCACCGGTTAAAGGATTAGAACCAAGGTCAAGTTTTGTGATATTCATAAATAGCTGCTGAATGCCATTCAGATTTGCATGCGTCTTTATTACGTCTACAAGATTGCCGGGTTTTTTTATGAATGATTTAAAATTTCCGGGGGTAAAAGGAAGGTGTGATCTTAATTCTTTTACCAATGAATTATTATCAAACTTTTCTTTCCAGTCTGTTATCCTTGAGTAAATTTTTTCCAGCGCCTCATGTTTTTTAATTTTTCCCAATGCGGCTGTTTTCAATGAATCTATTACAGCTGGTTGCATTCCATTTTTTACAGTAAGTTCCTGGTATAACTCGCTGCCCTCTTTATATTCTTCAAGTACATTTTGCGGAATGATGATACTTTTCAGGCTGGTGAGATCACTTACTGATAAATTCAAAACTCCCGTGGGCAGATCGATAATGCTTCCGTACTGCGATTCAAATTCCTGCTGAATTTTTTTTATCTCATTCCTGAGAGAATATTCATATTGCGATTTAATGGCATTGATCCTTGATAATACTGAAGCCAATACTGTTTCAGGGTTTATTTTATCAAGCACCTGCTTTTGTAAAAGCTCTAAATATTTTTTGTGGTTGAAATTAAATTGTGGAAAGTTGTTAAATGGAGTATTGTAGAAGTTATAAATACCATCATTACCTGCAAGTCTCGCATCGAATGGCATATTAGCTAATGATAACCCGATCCCCAGATCGTACCCAACAGTTGAACGTATATCATACAATAGACCGGTTGATAGCCCTGATGTATCCTTTAAATAATTATAATCAATGTCGATATTTATCGTATTTATTTTAAAAGCCTGGGGTTTGAAGAAATTTAATTTTCCGGCGATTGACTGAGTAATATTTTTTCCGGATTGAAGTAAAGAATCGAGCAATTTTTTTTCAGGTTGGATCAGTGCTTGTTTTGTTTCTTTTGCCAATGAAGATATCTGCGCTGCCTGTTTGTCAATTTTTTCTTTTGCGATATTTTTCCTTTCTGGTATGTCTTTCCTGCTTGAATCAGTTTTAGGTATTGCTTTGGCTGGTTGCTGAGCAAATGCATACTGCATAAAACCACTCAACAAAAGCAGGCAGAGAATATATTTTATAACAAAGTGCTTCATTACAGCTTATTGTTTCTTGTTACTTTCCAATTTCTTTTTCAGTATGGTATTTTCTTCAGAAAGCTTGTCAACTTTTTTGTTTACTTCAATAATATAAAGAGTCAATTCTTCAATTTTTTTAAGCAGTATTGCTTGATTATCGCCTAAGTCAAGTCCATTAGCTTCAACATCGGCTGCGGAAGGAACATCGGGTAGATGTTTATTTTTTTGTATGAACTCTTCAAGTGCTTTTAAAGGAAGTAGATTATATGGATTGTGAAAAACATAATCGGGCCAGGTTTGCTGATCGACTCTTATTTTACGGGCACGAATAAATCCCTCTACAAATAATTTATATGAATCACTGAAACTGGTTGTACCAATACCTACTTTACCTGCATTGTAATAAATGTTTGATGCGGTTGTAATCCATTGGGAAGAACCACCACCACCGCCTAATGTCGAAGCATCTCTCCATGATAAATTGCCGCTAGCATCAGCAGCAAGTATATTGGTTAACGTATTATTGGTTGATAAACCTTCAAATTTTGCAGAGCCATTAACATTCAGTTGTCCATTTACACGAAATAAATTACTTGTAAAATCACCATAAACAAGCGGTGAGCTTGTAATTGAATTGTCAATGTAAAGTTTGTTGTCTCCGGTTTCATTCAAACCTGCATTATTTCCAAGAAAAATATTTCCGGAACCGGTATTGTAATAACCAGCCTGGCTACCAAGAAAAACATTTCCGGTACCATTATTAAAATATCCAGCTTGGTAACCGATATCTACGTTGTGAATACCGCTGGATGTTGCTCCGCCAGCCAAATATCCTATCCCAATATTATATGACCCGGTAGTCAGATTAGGTAATGCTTGTTGTCCCACTGCAATATTCAAAGAACCTGAAGCACTACCGAGAGCTAAAGAGCCAACACCTACATTATAATTTGCACCTGCGGAAAGTCCGCCGCCTCCAATGTTGATATTTTGCTGACCTGTTGTAAGGCCAGATGATGCTTGAGCGCCAATCGCAATATTTTGAAACCCAGTTGTTGCATTTAATAAACTCTGATAACCAATTGCAACATTACTATATCCGCTGGTAACTGTATTTAATGCAGCATATCCTAGTCTTGAATTTGTAGAACTCCCTTTCCAGCTTTCCAGCCCGCCTTCAAATTTTCCACTACCGCTAATCCACATGTCTGCAGTTTGTGCTGAAGCATTTTGATTATTGATATAACTGCCACCACCTAATGTCGACGCATCTCTCCATTCAAATTCTTTTGTTGTACTATTCCAGGTTACAATTTTTGCTTCTGCATTATCTTGACCAAGTGTTTGAAGTTTTAGCTGACCTGTTCTTGTTATTCTAAATTTCTCTGTTAGCGTTTGAGGGGTCGCTCCACTACCTCCTGCATCTGGAGTTCTAATAATAAAATCACCACCGCCTGTTGCATTACCAGTACCGGCAGTCATATCCCAATAAGTATTTCCTCCATTTGTGTTTGTTCCAGTAGTATGTGCATTATAAAAATAAACATCTCTTACTGTTGAACTGTGATAACCAAAAGTAAATTTTGTACTATCATCATCAACTTGTAATCTTCTCTCATTCAAGCTACTGCCGGTTACGATATTTACTGAAACTTGTGAGTTTAAATTAAGTGGCGAGCTTAGTCCATTAAGGTTTAAACCACTTGTTAGGTTTGATCCAGATATTTGCCATGAGTTATTTGAGCTTTGTGATATATCAAGTGTTCCGCCCATTCCAGTTGAACCAAACCTCCATTTATTTCCATCAGGCATATCTATTAAAGCTGTTTGTCCATTTATACCAGAACCAACTATATGTAGTTTGTATCCAGGATTTGTGGTATTGATACCGACATTGCCTAAATCGTAATAGATATTTGAACCAGTCGTAGTCCATTGTGAAGAGCCGCCACCTGATGGGGTAAAATATTCTAGCCCGGTACCTCCTGCATTTACTCGCAGTTGTTGATTAGCTAAGCCCAGAGTACTTAATCCCGTGCCGCCATTCTGGTAAGGTAATATGCCGGTAACTTCCGAAGCCAGATTAGCTTGCCCGGTTAATAATGAAGATCCATTTCCTCTTAATAATCCATTCAGGTTAGTTGAAAGCGAAAGTGCAGGGGTCGTTGAAGCATTTGTAACAGTACCGGTGAAGCCGTTTCCGTTTGTAAAAGAAAAAGAAGTAACTGAGCCACCGCCTGCAAAAGACTGCCAGGATGCATTACCACTTGCATCACTAGTAAAAACTTTCCCGTTTCCGGCTCCTGTTGGGAAAAAAAATCCAGTTGTTCTTAATGTACCATTTACATCTAACGTGTAAGATGGCGTTAACGTATTAATACCGACATTACCCCCATTCAAAACTGTAAAATAATTACTGGTATTTTTCTTTAAATTAAAATAAAAGCTGGTGCCAAGATCAATAGAGGTATTTTCCGTTAGCGCATTTGTTCCGCCGAGTTTTACAGTATTGTTACCAACTTTTGTTAGTCCGTTTGTAGCTGTAGTAATGTTCTGTGTAAATCCTTTTATACCTAGAAAAATAAAGAACAAAAAAAGCAGTTTGGGAAATCTCATAATTTTAGTTTTTGAAATTTAAAAAACCGATGCATGGCTTATAATCACTCTTGTTAAAATCATAGCTGCCAATCGCTACTTCTTTATCTGACTGTTGTTCTGATGAATTTGATTTGAATGCTACCAGGAGATGATGTTGCCCTTGTATATAAAATGATTCACTTCGCAGCTCGCAGAAGATTTGAGCTTTTGAAAAATTCATGCATAAGTATATTATCATACTTATGACAGTTCCTGTCATCATAAGCAGTGGTTAAGTGATGAATTGATCTCCGAAGTGGTGTTACGAAGTAGCTTTGGTTTTAAACAGGATGTAAAACTGAAATTATTCGACTATAGTATACCAACAAATACCCCAAAAGTGGTATTTGTTGGTATACTTCAAAGATGTATGAGCAAAAGAAAAAAACAAAAATTTCAGTGTCGGAAAAAAACGGTGAAAAAATGTTTTTTTCCCATTGCTGTTATTTATTTTTTTATTATTCAGGAATTTTTGAACCAGCTTTCTTATATTGAAAAAATTCTTAGCGAAGAAATTAAAAGTCATTCGCCCTAGCATGTTTGTAGGTTTTTAAAAAGGTATATTAAGCTGACGCATCGCATCATTATAATTATTAAAATTTATACCGGTGTATAATCTTCCGCCTAGAACCGCACCCGGAATAAGAATATATCTATACCTGTTAGTGGTTGACATAGAAAGATTATTTGTTTCGATCCTTATATTCCCTACAGAGTATTTTGGATTATGAAAATAAATTTCGGATCCGACTATCTCTGTAAAAGGTAATTGTCTTACATTATTTACTGTATCGCCTAAAACTGCCCAATAAACATGTATTGATCCGCCGCTCAAAATTGATTGAGTTAATGAAGTTGATGGGATATTATAAAAAACCAATCCTGTACTTGCATCCGACGTCCACGTTGATCCATTCGTCCATCTTGAATAAATAACATTTGCAGTACCTGTGGGGCCTTGTGGACCAATTCCACCAGCAGGCCCTTGAGGTCCTGTTGGTCCGGCAGGTCCTGCTGGTCCTTGTTTTTTACAGGCAGAAAAAATAAAGAAGCTTAAAAAAAAGAACACAAGGATCGTAGATAGATGTTTTTTATTCATATTATTTGGTTTGGATGTTATCATTTTACAACAAAGATCTTTATTGCATCATTGTAATTTCTGTATTTCACTACAATGAAATAGTTGGAATAATTTCTGAGCTTGTTCGCTATATTTAATTGAATTAAGTTTTGTCCTGTTCTAATCAATCTGGGTGATAGTATATATAAAATATTACCATACACATCAACAACACTGATCGTTGCTCCATCATCATATTTTGCATCTATTGATATATTTATCGGATCACTTGAAGTTGGATTCGGATAGACTTTTAAATCATGATGCGTGATTTCATCTGCAACAACTCTTTGTGCACCGGTAGGTTTAGGCTTACAATAAAAACACAATGTATTGGACAGAGGGGTAAAGTTTACTGCATTTACTGTAATGACGGGGTTGTTGATCGTTACATTTCCTAGATCTGTAACTGGTGGTGTTGGTGTGGAAGATGCCGGTGTAATTACCGAAAGATCCATTGTATTAGA
>Ga0070698_100006593_pt1 | contig 12588 bp, 13 predicted proteins | sample KBSK1502metaG_FD_65477 | JGI IMG/M metagenome (GOLD analysis project Ga0070698, IMG submission 65477) | Corn, switchgrass and miscanthus rhizosphere microbial communities from Kellogg Biological Station, Michigan, USA - KBS K1-50-2 metaG | ecosystem: Host-associated > Plants > Roots >...
GCCGAACGCTTGCCTTTGCGGATCCTGGTGGCGGAGGACAACGTCGTCAACCAGCAGCTTGCCGTGCTTTTGCTGAAGAAGATCGGCTACCGGGCCGACGTGGCCGCGAACGGGCTGCAGGTGCTCGACGCACTTGAGCGCGAGACCTACGACGTTGTCATCATGGACGTGCAGATGCCGGAGATGGACGGGCTCGAGACCACCCGCCAGATCCGCCAGCGGTGGCCGGCAGGGCGGCGGCCCCATGTGATAGCGGCAACCGCCAACGCCATGCAAGAAGAGCGCGAGGCGTGCCTGGCAGCGGGAATGGATGCATACCTCAGCAAGCCGATCCGCGTGGAGTCCCTCGCCACCGCGCTGAGCAACTGCCGCCCGCACGCGCCCCGCACTCCCCCGGCTCCGGCGGGGGAACCCGGTGTAATCTCCTGGCCTCCGACTCCCGAGGTGCCCGAGCAGCAAGGGCGGGCTTCCGCCGCGGGGGTCGTCGATTCCGCGGCACTCGAACGGCTCGTAAAGATCATCGGTGACGAGCCCGGTCCTCTTGCGGCGCTGATTGACACCTTCCACGACGACGTGCAGCGGCTGGTCGACAGTGCGAGGCGGGGGCTGCAGCAGGGCCAGGCAGAGGAAGTCCGGCGAGCGGCACACACGCTGAAGTCCACCGGGGCCACCTTCGGCGCAACCAGGTTCTCCGAGCTGAGCAGGTCGCTGGAATCACTGGCCAGTTCGGGCACGCTCGACGGAGCGGCCGATCTGATCCGCCGGGTCGAAGCCGAATACCAGGCGGTCAGGATCGCTCTGGAGACGGTGCGGGAGAGGGGCAGGCGATGACCGAACGTCCAGGCTGCGTTCTCGTCGCCGACGACGACATGGTGAACCGCCTGCTCCTGGCCCGCGGCCTCGAGCGGGACGGCCATCGCGTACGGGCGGTAGCGAACGGGCTGGAAGCGCTCGAAGCGCTGCAGGATGGGCTGTTCGACTGTGTGCTGCTGGATGTGCTGATGCCTGGCATGGACGGCTATCAGGTGCTCGAGTGCATCAGGAGTCAGCCCAAGTTCCGTCACATCCCGGTCATCATGATCTCCGCACTTGACGACATCGAGAGCGTCGTCAGGTGCATCGAGATGGGCGCGGACGACTACCTGCCGAAGCCGTTCGATGCGGTGATCCTGCGGGCCAGGATCAATGCCGGGCTGGCGAGGAAACGCTTGCACGATCTCGAGCAGGAATATCTCGAGAACGTCGGCCACGTCGTCGAAGCTGCGGCAGATGTCGAGACGGGAAGGTTCGAAAGCAGGCAACTTGACGGCGTCGCCGGCCGCGACGACGCCCTCGGGCAGCTGGCTCGCGTCTTCCAGCGGATGGCGGCCGAGGTACGGTCGCGTGAAGACCGGCTGAAGCAAGAGGTGCGGCAGCTGCGCATCGAGATCGACGACGCGCGAGCCGCCCGGCAGGTGGCCGAGATCACCCAGACCGAATACTTCCAGGACCTCCAGGCGAAGGCCTCCAAGCTTCGCCTGGGCCCGGACTCCCAGGAATAACACATAGCTCAGAAACGCAGAGGAGCGAGACGATGTCGAGAATCATCTCGGTCCATTCGTTCCGCGGGGGAACGGGCAAGTCGAATACGGCGGCCAACGTGGCGGTACTGCTGGCAGCAGAGGGCCAGCGCGTCGGGGTCGTCGACACCGACATCCAGTCCCCCGGGATCCATACGCTGTTTGGGCTGAATCAGGAAGCGGTGCGCTTCTCGCTCAACCAGTATCTGTGGGGAACCTGCGACATCTTGCAGGCCGCTCACGACATGACAGCTAGCCTCGATGCCGGACTACGCGGGCGCGTATATCTCGTGCCTTCCAGCATCAAGGCGAACGACATCGCTCGCGTGATGCGCGACGGTTACGACGTGGGCCTGCTCAATGAGGGGTTCCGCCAGCTCGTCAAAGAACTGTCCCTGGACGTGCTCATGCTCGACACCCATCCGGGCTTGAACGAGGAAACGCTGCTGTCGATCGCCATGTCCAACACGCTGGCGATCGTGCTGCGCCCAGACCACCAGGACTACGAGGGCACCAGCGTGACCTTGTCGGTGGCCCGCAAGCTGAACGTTCCGGACCTGGTGCTCGTGGTCAACAAGGCACCACCGGTGTTCGACCCGGAGCAGGTCAGAGAACGCGTCGAGACGGCTTACGCATGCGAGGTCGCGGCGGTCCTGCCGCACTCCGATGAGCTTATGGCCCTGTCGAGTGCCGGCATCTTCGCGCTGCGCAGTCCAGATCATCCCGTCACGGGCCTGCTCCACCAGATCGCAGCCCGTCTCACGGCCTAAAACCCGCAATGGCCCCAGACGAGACGAATCTGTTCCCGGACCGGGAAGAACTCCTCGCGGGCCTGCCCGCCAGGCGGGCCGACGCTCTGCTGTTTGTGATCGAGAGCCGGACCGCCCACCTGCTGGCCCGGTCCCGCCGGGCGATGGCGCGGTTCGCCACCGATGAGGACGACGAGAGTGAACTGGAGTTCTTCGGGGCCTTCTCACAGGGCCGGGATCCCCCGATAGTGCCGACAATCCAGGATCTCGAACGCCACGCTGGGCAGTGGGCGCCGCTGGTTGCCCGAAACCCCCGGGTCCGGGCCGCCGTCGCCCACCGCCTCGGGAACAAGTACCGCTTCACCTACCAGGACACACCCGGCATCCGGGGAGCCCTGACGCTGGACGATCCGCAGGTCAGACGAGCATACCGCCGTCTCTATCAGCAACCACTCGGCGACATCTTCGCCTCCCGGGTGCCTGTTACTGACCGGCTGCGCTGGGCATGGGCCGCCGTGGGCGCGCGCCTGGAGCGCCTGTCCCCGTTTTGGACCGCGTACTCGCTGACTCTCACCGAGACGGCGGGCGCGACTATTCTCGCCCTGCCCATCGCGCTTGCGAGCATCGGCCCGCTTGGTGGCGTGGCGGTGCTGGTGGTGCTCGGCCTGGTCAACATCGTGACGATCGCCTTCATGGCCGAGGCGGTGACACGCAGCGGCGCGATCCGGCACGAAGGCGCCTACCTCGGCCAGCTGGTGGGTGACTACCTGGGCGCGGCGGGTTCATTGGTCCTGTCTGTGAGCTTTTTCGTGCTGTGCTTGCTGGTCCTGCCGGTCTTCTACATCGGCGTATCGACCACGCTGCAAGATGCCACATCTGTGTGGGCTCCGGCGTGGGCCGGCGTGCTGTTCGCCGTGGGCCTTTACTATCTGTGGCGCAGGTCACTGAATGCCACCGTCGCCTCGGCGCTCATGGTGGGCGCGGCGAATATCGTCTTGCTGGCGGTCCTTACGGTCCTCGTCGCGGCCCACTTGCGGATGAGCAACGTGCTCCATGTGAACGTGCCGTTCGTGGCGGGCCGGCCGTTCGAGCCTTCGGTTCTCCAGCTGGTCTTCGGGGTCGTCCTGGCCGCCTATTTTGGGCATTCGTCGGTGAGCCTGTGCGGCCGGCTGGTGCTCGCTCGCGACCCGGGCGGGCGTTCGCTCATGCGGGGCTGCACCGCCGCGCAGGCCACTGCGATGTTGCTGTACTGCCTCTTTGTCATCGCCGTAAACGGAGCTATCGCGCCCAAGATCTTGGCTGCGGAGAGGGGAACCGCCCTCGCACCGATCACTGCTGAGGTTGGCCCGATCGCGGCCGTGCTCGGATCGCTGTTCGTGGTCCTTGGGATGGGCATGGGCACCATCCACTTCTCGCTGGCCCTGTCAAACCTCATTCGCGAACGGCTGCCCGCCCGGCCAGCACCGATCGTGGTCCTTCCCCGGCAAGGGGCACGGCTGTTGTTCGAGGAGCGAAGACACCGGCGTCCATGCAACGGCCTCCAACTCAGCGTCACCTACCTGGGGCTTCGCAGGGGCGACCCTGCGTTCCACCTGGACATCAGCCTCGGCGGCGAGGTCCACCGTCTAGAGGCCACCGCGGCTGGCTCGTGGGAGATCCTCGGGCCAGCCGGCCTGCCATCTCTCATGGACCAGATGCCTGGCTTGCATGAACGCGGCATCAGCCTGGTGCTTGACATCATCGACGCCAGCCCCCAGGGCGTCCGCCTCAAGCCCACCTCGTCGCTGCGCACGACGGTCGAAGACGCGTGGGACACCTCCGGGCTCAGCCTCGCTGGCCTGCTGGCGCTCGCTGACCCGGAAGCGGAGCTCTTGGGCTGGATCATGCGCCAAGGCGGCGCGACCGCGGCCGAAGCGGCCACTCACACTAGCGAAAACGAACCCGCCGCCACGGCCAGGCTGAGATCACTCACCGACCAAGGGCTGGTGCAGGAGACAGAATCTGGGTCACGCTTCACCGCCCGGCTGGCACCCCGGCGACGGCGGGTCCTGCCCGAGGAGATCTGGAAGGCGCTGGGCCAACAGCCAACACCCAAGGATCCCCAGGAAGTTCAGCACGGGCCGCCAGGTGGGCACGGAGTCCGCCGTACCCTCCTCTGGCGGCACGGGCGCTTCGTGCTCGGAGCTGCTCCCGTATTTGCGTGCTTCGCGGTAACGGAGTGGATGCTCCTCACCGGCTCGGGCTCATTCGCGGGCTTGATTGGCTTCATCGGCATCATCGTCGTTTCCCTGCTGGCGGGCATCTTCCCCGTGCTGCTGCTGATTGCGAGCAGGCGGAAAGGCGAATACATGCCGAGGACCGTCCACCGCCTGCTGGGCCATCCACTGCTGCTCGGAGGGGTTTACCTGCTGTTCCTGGGCAGCGTTGTGGTACATGGCCTGGTGATCTGGCAAGAGCCTTGGCTGCGAGCCGGAGCGGTGCTCATAGCCGCCGGGATCGTGGCAATGACCATCCGCATGGCCCGCAACGGCACCTTCAGCCGCCGGCTGAACATTGAAGTGCGCGAAGACCAGGCTGAAGGCCGGGCGTTTTTTGCCATCACCGCGGACGGCCAGCAATCACCGAGCAACGTCACGCTGAAATATGACGACAGCGAACGGTGCCTGCAGGCCAGCGCGGGCGAGATACCCGCCTTCTCATCTCTGCGGCACGCCCTCTTCGAACCGGCAGTCGCGCTGTCACCGCGGCAACCCCCCCAGCAGCTAAAGGTCCGGGTCCACGCGGTGACACCCGGCGGAGATTCCGAACCCATCGGCGGATCCATCACGATCCAAACCGGCGGTGAAACCAAGACATACGACATTCAGCTGGCCAAAGGCCAGGTCACCCTGCCACTGACCGGCACGACCTGCCGGGTGGACATCCAGCCGGCGGAGATACGGCACCCCGAAGCGCAGGAAGCGTGACAACGCCACGGCACCGGTGAGCGATGACACCCGCAGCAGCGGTGCAGAACGACCTTTATGAATGGCCATCACCAGCCGGATGGTCCACGCGGCTTGCGCGCCGATCGGCGGCTATATGCTCGCGCAGCTGCTGTTCCAGCCTGATCCGTCGACGCCTGGCAGGCCGAGCCGGGTTGCATGATTATTCATTATCGCGCGGTCACGGGAGGCGCGCTCATGCCGCGATGAGGCATGTCCGTGCCAGCGAGCGGCATGACTACATGGCTCATCGAGGTCGCCGTCACATACGCCAGGCCCAGTCGGTCACGTCAAGCGGCTTCGGCAAAAGATCACTGAGCGTGGTCGAGTCCTGATACCGGCACGCACGCGTAGCCGCCGTTATGCACGGACGCCGGGGGGCGCCGTTCAATGCGCTGGCCGTCCAGAGGGGGGTTCTGCGCGGTCTGGCCATCTCGCTGCCTGGATGGATGAGCCTTTGATCTAGGGGTACCGCGACTGCGCGGGGGGTGTCAGCGAGGATGAGGCAGGCGCCCCGGGCAGACACCGCCGGTCCCGGCCGCGGCCATCAGGGGTGCCATGGCACTGGGCCGGCCTGGTGCGGGTTAGCTGCGGTGGCGGTCGGCTTGCCGGGTCCAGGTTGTGCCGTCCCAGTGCGCGATCAGGGTGTGGTCGCCGCCGCTGAGCCCGACTGCCCAGGCCCTGTGAGCGGATGTGGCGGCCACGCCGAGGAACTGGGGTTCGTCACCGGGGCTGGGGGCGGCCACGTCCGCCCAGCTTCTGCCGTTCCAGTGCACGATCAGGGTCTTGTTGCCGTCGTACCCGGCCGCCCAGGCATCGGATGCGGAGATGGTGGCGACGCTGGTGAGCACGTTGCCGGCTATGGCTCGAGACGGGCTGGGACTGGGTACCCGGGTCCAGGTCTTGCCGTTCCAGTGCTCGGTCAGCGTCTTGCCGTCGATGGTGCCGACCGCCCAGGCGTCGGTGGCCGAGCGGGCAGCCACGGCCTGCAAGGAGCCGCCGGGCGCCGCTGCGGCTGGCCCGCGCACCCACCTCCAGCTTGTGCCGTCCCAGCGCTCGATCAGGGCGCCGCGGCCGGTACCCCCGACAGCCCAGGCATTGGACGCGGAGGTGGCCGCCACGCCGAACAAGCTGTCGCCGGGGAACTGGCAGCCACCGCAACCTGGCTGCGGGGCGGGGCTGGGCACGTGTTTCCAGGTTCTGCCGTTCCAGTACTCGATCAGCGTCGTGGACAAGATGCTGCTGCTGCCGGCGGAGCCAACCGCCCAGGCGCTGGATGCGGAGGTGGCTGCCACCGCTGTCAGGCCATCACCCTGGCTGGACGGCGATGGACTGCGTACCCGCCGCCACCGCTTACCGTTCCAGTGCAAGATCAAGGTATGGCCGCCGACGGCGATCTCGCCGACCGCCCAGGCGTCGCGGGCGGACAGGGCAGTCACCCCCTGCAGCGGGACAAAGCCCCGCCCAAGATCAGGGCTGGGCACCTTGGACCAGGCCCGGCCGTCCCAGTGCTCAATCAGCGGCTCTCTGCCTGTGGTGACACCAACCGCCCAGGCGGCCCGGGCCGAAACAGCAGCCACAGCGGACAGCTGACCCGGCCGGAACGAGCCCGCCGGAGCCGCCGGCCCCGACCGGGCCGGGCCTGCAGGCGCGGGCCGGCCCGCGGCCGCAGGCACCGCCTGCGAACAGCCGGCCGCCATCCACGCAACCGGCAGCACGAAGGCGGCAAGCACCCCGGCCCCACCCACAGCGAACTGTGGCAAGCGCACGACGCCACCCCCTCCCGCCAGCATCCCGCACCAGCGACCGGCCCGAGGCCCATACGGGCGGCTTAGCAGGACCGGCCCGCACTTCACGTGCCGTGAGCCAGCGCCGATACAAGTTCCCCCCGACCGCCCTGCGCGCTCGTCCGCCGCGCACACGCAACCGGCCGGCGTCCGAAGCACTTCACGCACCGCCAGGTGGTATGCCCGTGCCGTTCAAGATTGTGCAGCCTGCATATGCGGGGGTGTGTCAGCCCCAGGGGCCTGGTCCGGGGCCGAAGTAGTGCGCCGGGTTCTGCGGGCACGTCTGCGGCGTCTGGCTGACCAGCACCATGCGGGCCGGCATTCCCCCGCTTGGGGGCGCCGCACCTGTCCGGCGGGTGCAGGGAGCCGCCGGCCGCGCCGGTCAGCGGGCCGCGTTGCCCAGTTCCCGGCGCAGGGCGGCCGTCAGCACGGCCACGTCCGGCACCCGGCTGGGATCGGACAAGACGGTGATCCGTAGCCTCCCGGCGTAGGACAGCACGCCGAAGGTGACGGTGACGTTGCCAGTCGTATTCGGGATGGAGATCACCGCCCGCACCGGGGCACCGGCGGATGTGAGCGGCTCTGCCGGGCCGCGCAGGTTGGTGGCGAAGGTGTGGATCAGCCGCTGGCGGTTGAAGAACCAGCGGAGCAGCCTGGTGGGGCCAGCCGGAACGGCGGTCCGAGCAGCGCCGCCGACGTGCCGCGGGCTGCTGTCTTGCGCTCGCGGGTGATGGCGGCGATCTGGGCCACGCGGGCGGCCAGGTCGCCGCTGGTGGGCAGGGCCACCGGCATCACCCCGACCTGGTTGCCGAGCTGGCCGCCGGTCGCTGCCTGGCGCGCCGACACCGGCACTGATGCCGTCACCAGGTCGAGTTCCTCGCCCCGGCCTGCCAGCAGCGCCCGCAGCGCCCCGCATGCGCGGGTGGGTGATCTATGATAACCCGTGGGTGTGGCTGGGCCAGGTTGACGTAGAGATCCCTGGTGGTGAACGGTTCTGGCATCACGTGGTGCGGCTGCACCGGGCTGCGGTGATGGTTCTGGTTGATGATCAGGACCGGGTTCTGATGCTGTGGCGGCACCGGTTCGTGCAGGACCGGTGGGGCTGGGAGCTGCCCGGCGGGCTGATCGATGAGGACGAGGAGCCGCGGGAGACGGCTGTCCGGGAGCTGGAGGAGGAGACGGGGTTACCGGGCTGGCCGGATCGAGCACCTGGTGACGTATCAGCCGATGGTCGGGATGGTGGACTCCGAGCACGTGATCTTCGTCGGGCGGGAACCGGAGAAGTTCACCGAGCCGGTAGAGGCGAACGAGGCGGACAAGATCGAGTGGGTTCCGCTGGCGTCGGTGCCAGGGCTGATCGCCTCGGGGGAGATCTGGAATTGGGGCGTGCTGATCGGGTTACTTGGCCTGCTGGCTGGTCAGGGTTAGGCTGCGGTTCCGATCTTGCGCCGTAGCTCTGTGATGCGGCGTCGCTGGTGTGCGGAGCCGGTGAGCTGGGCTAGCTCGCTGGCGCGGGAAAGGTGGCTGCGGGCCGCGGTTCTCTCCCCTGCGGTGTGCAGGGCGGCGGCCAGGTCGCAGCGCAGGCCTGCCTCGGCGCGGGTGAAGCTGCCGTCCATGGCGGCCAGGCGCCGGTCAGGTCGGCGATGGTTTCACTGTCGCCGAACTGGACGAGGCAGTTGCCGCGCCAGCGGGCCAGGTGCGTGGCGTCTAGGGCGAGGTAGGGCAGGGCGTTGTCGGCCTGGGGGTGGGTGACCTGGCGGGCGGCGAGGTCCAGGGCGCTGCGGCAGGCGGGCTGCTGCCCGGCGGCGGCGGCCATCTCGGCTTCGGCGGCGTGCAGCCAGCCGCGCAGCAGGCGGGGGATGGCGGTGCGGGCTTCGACGCGGACGGCGCGGACCTTTTCGAGGGCCTGGGCGGGCTGGCCGAGGTCAAGCAGGACATAGGCCTGCTCCCCGGCGGCGAAGGCGAGCAGGGAATCGTCAGCTGCCTCGCGTGCGGCGGCGGTGGCCATCTCGAAGTGCGCCCATGCGGCGGGCAGGCGGCCCATGTCGATGGCCTGCCATCCGGCCAGGGCTGCGGCATCGGCCAGGACTGACGCCAGCCGTGCGCGACGCTGGGGGCTGAGGGAGTGGCGCAGGCTGTCGCAGAGGTGGGCGAACATGTGGGCTTCGAGCTTGGCCGCGATGGCGGGGGCACCGAGCCTGCGGTCCAGCAGCCGGATGGCGTCGGTCTCGTTCTGCAGGACTTCGAGCACTGTGTTGTCTATGTAGCGGGCGCTGGTGATCCGGCGTAACAGCTCGGCGGCGTCGCCGGGGCTGCTGGCCGTGACGGCCGGGCGGGCGGGAGACGCGGCAGGCTTGCGGGGTGACAGGCCCAGCCAGGCGCGGGCGTGGTCAGGCATGCCGAGCCCGATGGCGATCCGGCTGAGCAGGGCGTAGCTGGTGACGGCCTGCTTATCACGCGAGATGAGGCTGACCCGGTTCTGGCCCAGCCTGTGCCGCTCGAATACTCGATTGTGCGGCTGACCTGCATGCTTGCCAAGAGCTGGACGCTGTGATGGTTGCTGGCCGAATGCTGCTCAAGATCGTCTACCTGCTGACCGGCCGTGTGCCCGGCATGACCCTCCTGGTGTTCCACGGCGACCAGCCGAAGGATGCCGCTGCTGGTGCTCAGGCATGAGAACGCGGTGCTGCGCCACCATGTCGGCCGGGTGCGGTACGAGCCCGCTGACCGGGTGTGGTTCGCTGCGCCGGCGAGGCTCGGGCCGCGCAGGCGCTGGACCGGCGTCTTCCGCGTTACGCCCGCGACGCTGCGGCCATGACGGACGCCGGCGAGCCAGTGCCCGAACCCATCCATGTGACCGCCCTGATCGGTACCGGCACCAGGGGCAGCATCATCAAGCAAGCACCGCGGACCGGCTCTGCCTGGAGCTAGCCGGTCCCATCCCATCTACTCAGCTACGAGTCCCTATGAGGTGCGGCCGGGCTACGATGTCCGCCTAGTTGCCGGGGCATTTTTGCGCTGGCGACAGCAGCTCTCGAACCAGCATCAACGATGACGACATCGGCGCGCTTACCGGCCGGGACTTCCTCGTCCGGCGCACGCTCACCTACATGGGCAGCCATGGGAAGTTCGTACCCGAATAGCCGAACAAGCACGACTGCCCAAGAGGCGGCTTCCGGGCAACCGGGCCCCCGCCCTCGCGGCTACCACCAGGAGTGAAACACTCTGGCAAGGGCGCACCGCGGCCCGGCGTGCCTCCCGCTCGCTCTTCGGCTGCGCTCCGGTATGCCGTATGTGCACAGGCAACAGGAGGACGGCAAGACCATGGCAACTCAGGAACCTGACGACGAGGCCGACCGCGAGGAACTCGCCAAGAACGCTGCAGAGGTCGTCGAAGACCTTGACCGCATGGCGAGTCCGACGTGTTCCCGGAACGCCTCCGGGACTCTGCAGGCCGCAACGCCGACGCCTTCGTCGCGACCGTGGCGCAGGGCATCGACAACGCGCGCCGGTTCGACCAGATGGAGAGCCTTCTCACCGACGCCCAGACCCTCCTGGACGGCGAGGACATCCCCGCACTCGCCGGCATGCTGATCGGCCGGCTCACGCCCGGCCAGCTCGCCGACCTCGCACGGCGGCTGCTGATAGCCGGACCCTAACCAGCGGACCGGAAAGGCCGCGCAGCCCATGAATGTTCCTGCTGCAAAGCTACCTGTAAACGATCGTTGAACGGCCGGCCCCTTTTCGTGATTGACCAGTCAATACAGGACCCCTGAACCGGCAGCCGCGCGTCGCGCGGGCCGTCTGCCTCGCTCACATTCACGCTGTAACCGTGACGACATCTGACCGTGATGACATCCCCCGCGACGGCCGCGGCCGGGTGGCGGCACCAGGTCCAGCACGGTGACCGGGATGCGCAGCCGGCGATGCTGGCCGTGCACGGCCATGGCTATGCGAGCATCGCCGAGACACCGGGCTACGGCAGCCGGCAGGACGCCTGGCGCAGCGCTCGCCAAGCGCTCCTGGAGCTTGGCTCGATGCGGTCTCTTGACCAGATGCGCGGTGAGCTGGTGCTCGAGCTGAGCGAGCTGCGGCGCCATTCGTGGGAGGCCATCACCGATCCGCCGCCGTCGTTTGACAGGGTCGGCCGCGCGTAACGGGGAGTTCTGTACGAAATGTGAGCTTCGCGCCTTCTCCGGCAGGCCATCATCTCGAATGGATCTTTATCCGCCCGGGACGACCGCCAGATATCCGGCAGCTGAGCTGGGTGCCAGCCCTATGACAGTGAGTCGTCCAGCTCGCCAAGGGACTCGATGAGCTCGTGGTTGGCGGAGTAGTCAACGGGGCAGGCGATCACTGACACGGTGTCGGCTGCCAGGGCGGTGCGCAGCGTCGGGAGCAGTTCGCCGGGCGACCTGATCCGGTATCCGGTCGCGCCGAAGCTTTCGGCGTAGGCCACGAAGTCCGGGTTGCCGAAGGTGGTGTCCACGTTGCGGCCGATTTCCAGGTTCATCTTCCAGCTGATCAGGCCGTAGGCGTCGTCGACCCAGATCAGGATGACGAACGGCAAGGCGAGCCGGAGCGCGGTCTCGATCTCTTGCGAGTTCATCAGGAACGCGCCTGTACCGTTCCAAAACCCGTCGCGTGTTGTGTGACCTGCAGGTTCGTGGAGTTGTTCACGCGGCTCTGTAGTACTCGTTGATCACGCCGCCGAGTACCTTCCGACGCTGAACCGGCAAGTTCAGCGCAGCGCTGACTTGGTCGTCCTGGTCGGGCGGTCGTTGCTGGCGGGACTGGCGGGGCCGGTGCCGGTTGTAATGGCCGGCGTACTGGCCGAGGACCGATCGAAGGTGCCGTTCGTCGTAGATCAGCACCCGGTCCGTGCACTCGGCCCGTGCGGTGCGTATCCATCTCCCGGCGTAGCAATTCGCGCGCGGTGCCCGCGGCGGAGTCTTCACTATCGTCACGCCCTCGCCGGCGAAGATGTCGTCGGATACGCGAGTGAACTTGGCGTCGCGGTCCCGGATGACGAAGCGAAACGAGGTGATCCGGTCTCCGAGGTCCATGAGCAGGTTGCGGGCCTGCTAGGCGGTCCATCCGCCGTCCGGGTTGGCCGTCACCCCGAGGAAGTGCACGCGCCGGGTCGCCACCTCCATGAAGAACAGCATTCTGTGGAATCTGGCTTGTCGCGGTTATCCGTGTTTGCCTGCCGGGCGTCGATGATCGCCAATGACCATCTCGCTGGGCCAGGCTCAAAGCGGCAGCGAGGAGGAGGCAGGCGCATGGAAACGGCTGGTATGTCCACTATCCGGGGTCGCCGGATCAAGATCAATCGCATGAGCCTTGTGATCAAGTCCTCTCCGCTGCCCAGCTTGATTCCACGTAACTAATACGTACAGCCGCTTGAGGAAGACCGTGTCGGCGTGAAAGAAGTCGCAGGCGAGCAGGCCGTCGGCCTGGGTGCGCAGGAACGCCCGCCAGGAGGTGTCCAGATTGCGGGGGGGGGGGG
>Ga0070698_100006597_pt1 | contig 12585 bp, 11 predicted proteins | sample KBSK1502metaG_FD_65477 | JGI IMG/M metagenome (GOLD analysis project Ga0070698, IMG submission 65477) | Corn, switchgrass and miscanthus rhizosphere microbial communities from Kellogg Biological Station, Michigan, USA - KBS K1-50-2 metaG | ecosystem: Host-associated > Plants > Roots >...
TTCCTCGTCGTGGGCGCCGCCCTTGTGGATTCCCTATCTGACGATGTCGCTCGGCATGTCGCTGCTCACCGTGCAGATCCTGATGCAGGTCGTCCGCCGGTCATGAGCGTCCTGCAGATCGGCCTGCTCTATGGTGGCGCCACGCTTCTCGCCATGTTCTCCGGCATGCCGATCGCCTTTGCGCTCGGCCTGGTAGCCACTGTGTTCATGGTCGCCTTCATGCCGGGCGCTGCGCTCGATACGGTGACGCAGAACGTCTACGAGGAAATGTCCTCGATCACGCTCTTGTCGATCCCGCTGTTCATCCTCAAGGGCGCCGCCATCGGCCGCTCGCCCGCCGGCAAGGATCTTTATTCGGCGCTGCATGTCTGGATGAGCCGTATTCCCGGCGGGTTGGGCATCGCCAATGTCTTCGCCTGCGCCTTGTTCGCCGCCATGGCCGGCTCCAGCCCGGCCACCTGCTCGGCGATCGGCTCGGCCGGCATCCCGGAGATGCGCCAGCGCGGTTATCCTGGCGGTTTCGCCGCCGGCCTGATCGCCGCCGGCGGCACGCTCGGCATCCTGCTGCCGCCCTCGATCACCATGATCCTGTACGCCGTGGCCTCGGAACAGTCGCTCGGCCGGCTGTTCCTGGCCGGTATCGGGCCGGCGTTGCTGCTGGTGGCGTTTTTCGCGGCATACGCGGCCTGGCGCTATCGCTTCGAGACGCGCCGCGCGCGCACGACCCGCGAGGGCGGCGGCGTCGATTCGGCGCTGCTGTCGACCGAGAGCTACACGCTCCGCCAGCGCCTGGCGGCGCTGCCGCGCGTGCTGCCCTTCGTCATCCTGCTGACCGGCGTCATGGTGGCGCTCTATGGCGGCTTCGCCACGCCATCGGAAACCGCAGGCCTGGGCGCCGTGCTCGCCCTGGTGCTGATCGCCGTCATCTACGACACCTGGCGGCCGCGCCAGCTCGATCCCATCATGGTCAACACCATCCGCGAATCGACCATGCTGATGATGATCATCGGCATGTCGCTGCTCTATTCCTACGTGATGAGCTACCTGCACATCAGCCAATCGGCGGCCGAGTGGATCGTGTCGATGCATTTCTCGCGCTGGGTGCTGCTGGCCGCCATCCTGGTGCTGGTGGTGATCCTGGGCTTCTTCCTGCCGCCGGTGTCGATCATCCTGATGACCGCGCCCATCATCCTGCCGCCCTTGAAGGCCGCCGGCTTCGACCTGGTGTGGTTCGGCGTGGTCATGACCATCGTCATGGAGATGGGGCTGATCCATCCGCCGGTCGGGCTCAACCTCTTCGTCATCAAGAACATCGCGCCAGACATTCCCCTGAGCGACGTGATCTGGGGCGTACTGCCGTTCGTGGCGCTGATGACGCTGGCCGTCGTGGTCCTGTGCTTCGCGCCGGAAATCGCCGTCTGGCTGCCCGACAAGGTGATCACGACGACACGGTAGCCCGGGGCTCCCTCTTGATTGATACTATATCCGATACTACAATCATTTCATGAGTGCGGCCGACAAGCGGCTGATGAAAATGCGCCAGAACCCCAAGGCGGACTGGCACATTGAAGATATGAAGTCAGTGGCCCGAGCCAAGAGCATCGAATGGCGGCAGCGGGGCACCAGTCACGTAACGTTCCGCCGGTCTGACGGAGCGAAGCTGACGGTTCCAGCTCGCAAGCCGATCAAACCCTGTCTATGTCCGGATGTTCGTCGAGTTCGTGGAGAAACTGTGATGGCCAGGAAAGCAACCTCACGACACAGCGATGTCGATGCCGGCGCCTATGCCGCGACCGTCCTTCCCCTCCCTTCGTCCGAAGGCGGCGGATACTTGGCGTCGGCCGTCGAGCTGGCGGGCTGCGTAGCCACAGGCAAGACGGAAGTCGAAGCTTTGGAGGAGTTGCGCGACGCGATTCGCTCCTGGATAAGGACGGCACGCGAATTCGGCGACGATGTGCCGCCTCCGGCGTCGAAGCACCACTACAGCGGCAAGTTCGTCGTCCGGGTGCCGGCGTCCCTGCATCGCTCGCTCGCCCTCAGAGCAGGCGTCGAAGGCGTCAGCCTGAACCAGTTGGTCAGCACACTCCTGTCGGGAGGCATCGCGGTGCCGGCGAATGATCGGCGACGGCGCAAGGCTGCTTAGAGGCTAGACCATCGAGCTCGGCCGGTAGAACGGCTGGTGCTTGGACGTGTCGATGTAGTCGGCGTAGAACTTCCGCGCGTGCGGCAGCAGTGCCTTAGAGAGCTTGCGCCGCTCGACCTCGTCGTCGGCCAGCGCCTTGCTGAGATCGTCGTGCAGCGCCTTCAGCGCCACCGTGCGATCGACCTTGGTGAACCGGCCGTCCTTGTAGATCACCTCGCCGTCGCACATGGTCATGGTCACGGCCTCATTCTTGGCGCGCTGGACCACGGCGTCGAGGGTGGGCGTGAGCTCGTCGAGATAGGGATAGGCGACACTCTCCCAGTCGATCAGCACCATGTCGGCCGCCTTGCCGACCTCGAGCGTGCCGATGCTCTCGCCGAACGGCGTGGTGCGCGCGCCGCCCACCGTCGCCATGCGCAGCACCTGCGCCATGGTCGGCACGTCTGCCTCGACCATGCCGGGCACGCGATGCGCGCGCAGCACCAGCTTCAGCTCCTGCAGCATGTCGCGGTCGTCGTTGATGCCGGCCTCGTCGAGGCCGATCGCGGTGTTGATGCCCTTCTTCTCGAAGAAATTGAGCGCCGCCACGCCCGAACGCAGGCGGAAATTGGACGAGCAGTTGTGGCAGATGCAGCCCTTGGCCACGGCCAGGCGGTCGATGTCTTGTTCGTTCAACCACACGCCATGGCCCAGGGTCAGACGGTTGTTCACCATACCGAAGCGGTCGATGTACTCGAGCGCCGTGCAGTTGCCGCGCCGCCAGGCATATTCCTTCTGGTAGGCGGTCTCGACCAGATGCATGTGCATCGGCGCGTCGTACTTGGCCGAGGCGTCGCTGAGCACCGTCAGCGCCTTGTCCGAGCACCAGTGCAGGTTGGCCGGCGCGAGCTGGATCTTCACCCGGCGCTTGTTGTGGTGCTGCGAATGGAACGACTTGAACATGTCCATCGCATCATCGAGGCTCATCTTGAAGCGGTCGAACCAGCGCTGCATCGGGCCCTGCAGCTCCTTGGGCAGGCTCGCCAGGAACTCCTCGTCGGCCTGGTAGACCAGCCGGTTCTGGTCGCGCACGGCGTAGCAGTAGCTGACGCGCATGCCGACATCCTCGTAGGCCCGGATGGTCTCGGTCGCGCGCTTCTCGACGTCGGGCAAGGTGCCGGGCATCCAGCCCTGGATGTGCTGCACCGTGGTGATGCCCGAGCCGATCATCTCGAAGGCCGAGTAGAGCGTGTCGAGGTAGAGGTCGAGGTTGCGGATCACCATGCGGGTGATGAACCAGAGTTCCAGCGGCATGTCGGGCGAGCCGAGCTGCACCGGGGTGAGGCCGACGTGGTGATGGCCGTTGACGAAGCCCGGCAGCAGGATCTCCTTGCCGGTGCCGATCACCGGCACGGTCGGATGCTTAGCGCTCAGGTCGTCGTAGGTGCCGACGGCCGTGATGACGCCATCCTCCTGCAGCACCGCGCCGTCCTTGATCTCGTTCCACGTGAAACGGTCCTTGGTGCCGGTGATCGTGGCGCGGCTGCGAACGAGACTGGTGGCCATGCTTCCTCCTAACGCAATTGTCCTTCCTCCCCCGTCATACGGGGGAGGTGCCCCGTCCCACGGGGCGGAGGGGGAAAGCCTCAGTCGAGGCTTTTGAAGTTTCAGATCGGAAATTGTCAAGCATTGTCTGTGAGGCCCTCCCCCTCCGGCCCTGCGGGCCACCTCCCCCGTAAGACGGGGGAGGCAGGTCTAGGCCGGAATGGCTTCCTGCTCGGCGAAGGCGCGGTCGACCTCGTCGCGCAACAGTTCGGTGAGCTGGATGCGCAGCGCCTCGGCCTCGCGTGAGAAGAGATTGCGCGGCCGCGGCAGGCTGATCGGCATGATGGTCTTGATGCGGCCGGGCCGCGACGTGAACACCACGACGCGGTCGGCCAGCGCCACCGCCTCGTCGATGTGATGGGTGACGAACAGCACCGACGCCCCCGAATCGCGCCACACATCGAGCAGGAAGTCCTGCATGCGCGCGCGGGTCTGCACGTCGAGGGCGGCGAACGGCTCGTCCATCAGCAGCACCTTGGGTCGCATGGCGAGAGCCCTCGCCACCGCCACCCTCTGCCGCATGCCGCCCGACAGCTCGTCGGGCCGCTTGTCGATGGCGGCGCTGAGGCCGACCCGCTGCAGCGCTTCGGCGGCGACGGCGCGGCGTTCGTCCTGCGAGGCGCCGCGGATGGCGAGCCCGAAGCTCACGTTCTGCCACACCGTCAGCCAGGGAAAGAGCGAGGTCTCCTGGAAGATCAGGCTGCGCTGGGGCGACGGCGTCTCGACCAGGTCGCCGAACGACCAGGTCTTGCCCTCGGTGGCGTCCTCGAGGCCCGAGATGAGATAGAGCAAGGTGCTCTTGCCGCAGCCCGAGGGGCCGAGGAACACGACGAACTCGCCCGGCGCGATGTCGAGGTCGACGTCGCGCAAGGCCTCGTGCGCCCGCTTGGTGCCGGCCGCCCAGGTCTTGCCCACGCCGCGGCAGACCACGGCGTCACGCGACGAAAAATGCGGGGCGGCGTCAGAGGCCACGCAGCTTCTCCTGGGTGTCGGGGAGCCAATAGAGGAGGCGCCGCTGGGCGAGCCGCAACAGCCAGTCGAAGGAAAAGCCCAGCACGCCGATCACGGCGATGGTGAAGAACACCAGCGAGGGGTTGAAGGTGTTGCGCGCCAGCATGATGACCTGGCCCATGCCGTAGCCGACGCCCGTCGACTCGGCGATCAGCACCACCATCCAGGCGCCGAACAGGTTCATCCGCAGCACCTGCAGCATGCCGGGCAGGATCGCCGGCACGATGACCCGTCCGTAGATCTGCGGCTTGGAGGCGCCCATGGTGCGCGCGACGTTGATCAGGTTGGGGGGTACACCGTCGATCTGGGCGATGGTCGCCAGCACCATGTGGAAGAACAGCGCCACCACGACCATGAAGATGGCGGGTGCGTTGCCGATGCCGAACATGAAGATCGCCACCGGCAGCCATGCGATCGGCGACACCGGCGAGAGCAAGGTGACGGTCGGCAGCACCAGCTTGTCGAAGACATGCCAGTAGCGGACCGCCACGCCGATGCTGATCGCCAGCACCGAGGCGAGCACCAGGCCGACGAACACGCGCATGGTGGTGGCGGCCACGGTGATCATCACCGATTCGAAGGCAGAGGGTCCCTCGTCTGCGGAATTGCCGACCTGCCAGCGCGTCGCGGTGTTGAAGAACTTGCCCTGCTCGCCGAAGTTGCTGAGGAAGATGTGCGGCGGCGGCAGCAGTTGGGCGTCGGCCCAGCCAAGCGCCCAGCACAGTTCCCAGATCCCCGCGAACAGGCCGACCGACAGGCACATCCACCAGACCTTCGACAGCCAATCGAGGCCAGCCATCGAGGCGAACAGGCGGGTTACCGCCGCCGGGCGGGATGCTCCGGCGGCGGCGCCCACATCGCCGTCGCGAGTGACGACGGCCATCAGGCAGACTTGTACTTGAGCTTGCCGTAGAGGTCGGGGTTCTCCTTGATCACCGCCTCTAGCAGCGTCCAGTCGATGGCGTCGCGGCCGGGCTTCTTCTTGATGTAGCCCATCTCCATGACGCTGTCGGTGCGCTGCAGGATGAAGTCGGTCTGGCTCCGCGCATCGACCACCGCCGGCTGCTTGCCCTGGGCGATCTTGGCGTTCTCCATCGACGTCTTGTAGTACTTGCCGACCAGTTCCTTGAGCACGGCCTCGGTCTGGGTCTCGGCGTCGAGCTGGGCCTGCATCATGCCCTTGATGATGGCCTTCAGCCCCTCGGGATTGTCCTTCATCAGGCTGGCGCGGGCGGCCAGCACGCAATCGGTGTAGCCCTTGCCGTAGAGATCGATGCCGTCGGTCAGCATGACCGCGCCCTTGACGTCAGCCACCAGGGCCGAGGCGTAGGGCTCGATGGTGCAGATCCAGTCGATGGCGCCCGCCTTGAAGGCCTCGACCGCCTCGGGCGTGTTGCCCATGTAGCGGACTTTTACGTCCTTGAAGGCAATGCCGTGCTTCTTCAGGTAGTCATACGGCATGACCTCCAGCGTATCCATCTGGAAGGTGCCGAGCGTCTTGCCCTTGAGTTTCTCGGGCGAATCGAGGCCGGGACGGGCGACGATGGCGCAGCCTTCGACGCCGCCGCCGGCCACGATCTTGACCGGCGCGCCCTTGTCGTAGAGCGCCATGAAGCTCGTGTAGGGCATCAAGCCGATATCGACCTGGCCCATGCCGAGGAAGGTCACCATCTCGGCCGAGGTCGGCGTGTTGATGAACACCAGCTCGGTGCCGGCGGCCTTCGAGTATTGCCGCGAATGGGCGAGGAAGATATTGAGGTTGCAGAAGCCTGAGCCGTGCGTCGACTTCACCGGACCGGCGGCGTGCGCCGCCCCGCCGAACAGGCCCGGCCCCATCGCCATGGCGATGGTGCTGGTCGCCACGGCGCCCTTCAGGAAGCGGCGGCGCGAGGGAACGGCGGCGCCGGAAAAATCCATCTCGGAAAGCTTGGGAAAATGCATGCAGCCAATGCGATCGCACATGACGTGTCCTCCTCGATCAGCGGGTGGGTAGTGGGAATTCGTTGTCGGTATCCTGGCCCTGACGACTCCTCGCCGGCCGCCACGAACGGCAGCCGTCATCGAAATTGTCGGCACGCCAACCTGAGAGAACCGCTGATGCGGCCTGCGCTAAGGAGCAAGGTGCAAGGCCCGTGCCACCCGCTCCAATCGCGGACGACCGGTCGACGGGTGCAACCATGCTGCACTGCGGTCGCCCAAAACTTGGTCAGATGATCAAATCTTGTTCGCCAGCCGTCGATAGCGCAGCCGCTCGGCATGGCCGAGATAAAGGCCGGAGCAGACGATCACCGCCGCGCCGACCCAGGCCCAGACGTCGGGGATCGTGTCGAACACCAGATATCCCAGGACCGCGGCACCGATCAGCTGGACGTAATTGAAGGGCGCGACGACGGCGGCCGGCGCCTGGCTGTAGGCGATGGTCAGGAAATAGTGGCCGACGCCCGCCATGACGCCGATGGCGACGAACAAAACCCAGTCCCAGCCGAAGGAGGGTGTCACCCATTCGAACGGCAGCAATGGTGCGGCGGCGACGGTGCCGACGATGGTCGCCATGGTCGCCGAGGCGTCGGGCCGCTCGGTCTGGCCGTAGCGCCGCGAGAACAGCTGGTAGAAGGCGCTGCACAGCGTGCTGGCGACGATCAGCAGCGAATGCCATTCGAATTGGGCATGGCCCGGCCGCACCACGATCAGCGCGCCGGCGAAGCCCAGGCCGACGGCGATCCAGCGACGCACGCCCACCGGCTCGCCGAGAAAGCGCGCCGACAGCGCCGTGACGACCAGCGGGCTGGTGAGCGAGATCGAGGCCGCGGTGGCCAAGGGCAGGTAGACCAGGCCATGGAAGTAGAGAAAGGACGAGAAGAACAGCAACAGCCCGCGCACCACCTGGCTGCCGACATTGTGCCAACGGAACAGCGCCAGACCGCTGCGCGGCAGAAACAGTGCCATCATGAAGGCGAAAGCGAAGACGTAGCGCGCCCAGATCACCTGCACGACCGGATAGTGCTGCATCAGCGTCTTGGAGATAGCGTTGAGAACGGAGAAGCAGGCGACCGAGAAGACGATGGCCAGGATGGCGCGCAGGATGTGGTCTCTCGCCGGCGGCGAGGCGTGCGCGTTCATGGCGCGGAAACTAGCGACCCCGGTCCGGCGAGCAAGCGCGCCCGCTGTCGACAGCGCATCGCGATTTGCATGGGTGCGCTTCTCGTCAGTCGGCCGCCGACGCCTTGTCTTCCCCGAACTCCGCTTCGGTCGGCCACACCAGCAGCGACACGATCATCAGGGTGGCCAGCCCGCCGGTGATGCCCACGAACCGATCGACGCCGGGCAGGATGCTGTCGGGCGGCCCCGCCCCCTGGATCAGGGTGACGATGAAGACGAACGCCGCCTGGGTTCCGACATAGCCGACGCCATGCTTGCCGACCTGCACGTGCATGCCGACCCATACGGCGGCGCCGATCATGGCGAGCCACCACAGGAACGACGTCACGTTCAACGCCAGGCAGGCCAGCGCAACGATGCCGCCCAGCAGGCAGCCCGTGACACGGTGCACGGATCGTTGGGCGATGGCGCGGCGCGTGTCCAGCCCGCCGGCGGCGACGACGGGGGCCGACATCACCACCGCGATCGTGATGGCCATCTCGGTAACCTGCGGCAGGTCGAGCAGGACCCAGACCAGCAGCACCACAACGACGGCAATTGCCGAGCGCGTGCCGTGCAGGACGGCGGGCCATTGCGCGCCCAGCAAGTGGCGCCATCCCGGCGCCGTCGGCGGCGGGTCGGCATGCCAGTCCTGCAGCAGGTTGGCCACGATGACGGCGGACGTCACGCCGATCGCCACTTCGAACGTCCGGTAGAAGGCTATGTCGACCGCGTTCAGCGGGTTGTCCAGGCTCGACAGCAGCACCAGGCTCGAGGTGATGGTGAGGAACAGCCAGGCGAGCCCGTGCGGGCTCACCTGCATGGCGATCACGCCCAGCATGGTGGTCGCGGCCAGGAACAGGTAGAGCGCAAAGTGGTCGTAGGGCAGCCAGCGCGCCATGACGAAGCCCAGCAGCGCACCGGCCACCGTCCCCGTCATCCGCAACAGGCCGCGGCGCAGTGAGCCGGCGCCCGTCGCCATCACCGACATGAACCCGCTGATCGCCGCCCACCACGGCGATTCGACTTCGAGCGCCAGCGCCAGCACGGTCGCCAGCACCACCGAGCAGGCCGCCACCAGGCCCTGCCGCGTGCGCGCCGGATCCTCGCCCAGCTCGCCGAGTTCCCGCCAATAGCCGTCGAGCGTCTGGCCGATTATCTCGCCAAGCTCGGCGAAGTCGTCGATCACCGCCTTGATGGCTTTGCCCATCATCGGACGGTGCCGCCTGTGGGGAAAATGACCGTGCGGGCATCGGCTCCCATGTAGAGCTTGCCGCCCGGCGGCTGCTCGTCGAGCACGATCGTCACGGGAATGCGGCGCTGCAGGCGAATCCAGTCGGTGGTCGGCGCGACATAGGGCAACAGCATCGGCGCCTGCGGATCGCGGCTGAAACCGCGCGCGATGCCGGTGATCCTCGCCCGATAGAAGCGCCAGGGTGCGCTGTCGAGCCAAACCCAGGCGGTGTCCCCGACCTCGAAGGAGCGAACGTAGTACTGCTTGTAGTTGGCGATGACCCGCCAGGCGTTGGCATCGACGATGCCGATCATCGGGATGTTCACGGTCGCGGTGTCGCCGGCCCGCGTGGTGAGGTTGGTGATCGTGCCGTGGGTCGGCGACAGCACATCGGTGCGACTGAGCTTCCACTCAGCCGTCGCCATTTCCGCCCTGGCGACATCGAGCGCGGCCTGGTGGGCATTGATGCTGGTCCGCGCCTTGGCGATCGCCACCTGCGAGATCGTCATCTCCGCCGTGGCGCGGCGTAGTTCGTCGTTGGCGCGGTCGAGCTCGGCGCGCGGCGCGTTGTTGGACGCGGCCAGCACGGCGTAGCGCGCCTGTTGCTCGACGGCATAAGTGTGAGTCGACGTCGCGGCATCGAGAGCGGCCTGCGCCGTCGCCAGTTGTTCCTGCGCAACCTTGACCAGGGAGGTTTGCTCTTCGATCTGCGCCTGCCGCTGATTGACCTCGAGCTGGAACGGCGTTGGATCGATGCTTATCAGCTTGGCGCCGAGCTTGATCTCCTGATTGTCGACGACATGAACGGCGATGATACGGCCCGTCACCTCGGGGGCCACCGCCACCAGGTCCGAGCGCACATAGGCGTCGTCGGTGTAGGCGACGAAATAGGTGAAGCTCTCCCAGGCGATCAGCAGCACGAGCAGCGTGCCGCCGACAGCGATCACCCGGCGCAACCGGCTGCGCGCGGTCTTCGACAGCGCCGCCGGTGCAGCGTCCGCCGGCGCTACAGCAGGAGCCGGCTCGGCCACCGGCGCCGGTGGTTCCGGCGTCGGCAGCTTGGCGGCTGGCGGCTCAGCGCCCGGCTGAGACGGCTCCGCGGGCTTCGCGGCCGGCTTGGCCGGAGCGGGTGCAGGCTCGGAAGCCGGCGCTGCAACAGGCGTCGGCTTGGCCTCGGCAGGCGCCGAAGGGGCGTCGGCCGGCGGCTTTGGCGGGGCTGAGTCAGGGCTCATCGAGTCTAAATTTACGCTCCCTCATCGGGCAGGCAAAGGCCACCGCCGAAGATCATCCAAGGCCAGTCATGACCCCGACACCAGGTCGATCAGCCATTTGCGGCCAGCTTCGTACCACGACGGTGGCTGCACGGTGATCAGGACGAGCTGGCGATAGAGGCTGCTCACCGTGTCCTTGCCGCTGTTTTTGGTAACGCTGTTGAGTTGGAGGAGCAGCCTCTGCGGACCTTGCTGTCGGGGGGTGACTGACCATGCCCAGCGCATGTCCGCGGTCAGGCTTATGGGCTGGGGTTGGTCCTTGTCGGGAACGACAGTCAAAGACGCAGGCGGTTCGCCGGACAGGCGCGCCACGATGACGTCCGCACCCAGGACATCGCGAGCCCCGACCTGACCGCCGGCCGCGGCATTGGAGATCTGTTGCGCGCCCTTTATCACCAGAACCACCGGATGAGGTCGGTCGACTGTCATGGTGCGCGCCACCAGCAGCCCCACATTGCCCTTCCAGAAATCCACCGGCATCGGCGACCGCTCGGACAGGGCATCGAACGGCAGCACGGCGATGCCGAAGGCGAGCACGCCCGCCACCATGCCAGCCGCCGTCGTCGCGGACCGCGCTTGCCAGCCGGCAAAGGCCAGGGCGGCGACGGCGAGCGCCATCGCCAACGGTTGCGAATGGAAGAACGGCGCATCGAGAAGATCGAAGCCTGCAGCGAGCTCGATTTCGGTCACGACAATGGCGAACAGGATGCCGAGTGCCGCGATCTCCGCCATACGCCGAAGCCATCGAGCGTTCATGGCGGGCGGGATCTATCCACTGATCGACGGGCCGGCCTCGTGGCCCAGCCATTCCTCGATCAGGCGGCGGGCGATGGAATCGCGGCGCGGCATGAAGAACGAGCCGTCCTTGGGCAGATTCTCGGGCCGCAGTTCGTCGCGGCTCAGCCACAGCGCGCTTTCGAGTTCGGATTCGTTGACGCTGAAGTCGAGCGACTCGGCCTCGGCGTGGAAGCCGATCATCACCGAGGCAGGAAATGGCCAGGGTTGGGAGGAGCGGTAGGTGACGTTCTTCACGTGCACCTTGACCTCCTCGTAGACCTCGCGCGCCACGGCATCCTCGAAGCTCTCGCCCGGCTCGACGAAGCCTGCGAGCGTGGAGTGCATGCCGCGGGGAAAATGCTTGCCGCGGCCCAGCAGGCACTTGTCGCGGTGATGGACCAGCATGATCACCGCCGGGTCGGTGCGCGGGAAGTGCTCGGTCTTGCAGTTGTCGTTGGTGCATTGCCGCACATGGCCGCCGCGGATCACCTTGGTGCTGGCGCCGCACACGCCGCAATAGCGGTGGCGGCGGTGCCAGTAGGTCATGCCGCGGGCATAGGCCAGGATCGAGCCTTCGCGCGCGAACAGCAGCGCGCCGACCTGGCGCAGATCGACGAACTCGCCGAGCTCCTTCAGCGGCACGTCCTTGCCGCTGACATCGACGGCGAAATAGGGCGTGCCTTCGACGTAGCCCAGGAAGATCTGGGTGTCGGCGGCATTGGCGATGGCGCGGCCCATCATGCCCTGCAGGAACACTGCTTCGGGGTTGCCGCCGGTCCTCACCAGGTTCTTCTCGGTGTCGATCGGCACGAAGCGCGCCGCTCCGGACGAGGCCAACTCGATCATGCGCTCCTCGTCCTCGCGCTCGTGGCTGGCGCGGTCGATTTCAGCGCTGGAATAAGGGTTTCTGGATCGTTGCTGCATGGCGCGCGGACCGTGCCACAGTGACGGCGGCGCTGCAATCTTTGCTGGGAGATATGCTCTACTCTGTCGTCGCGCGCGGGGTAACCCCCGCGCTGAAGCGAAGCGAAGGACCTCATCGCCGCTTGCAACCGGCATGAGATCCTTCGCTTCGCTCAGGATGACAACGATCGCGCCAGGACTTCGGCGACGTGTACCGCCTGTCGGTTGCTGCCGTCGGCGATCTGGTGCCGGCACGACGTGCCGTCGGCCACGATCAGCGCCTCGGGATCGGCCTTGCGAACGGCGGGCAGCAACGACAGCTCGGCCATGGCGATCGACGTCGCGTAATGCTCGGCCTCGTAGCCGAAGCTGCCGGCCATGCCGCAGCAGCTCGAGTCGATCACGCTGACGGCAAGCTCGGGCACCAGCGACAGCGCCTCCTGCACGGCGCTCATGGCGCCGAACGCCTTCTGGTGGCAGTGGCCATGCAGCAGGGCCGTCTTCTGCGGCAGCGCTTTCAGGTC
>Ga0070698_100006599_pt1 | contig 12581 bp, 13 predicted proteins | sample KBSK1502metaG_FD_65477 | JGI IMG/M metagenome (GOLD analysis project Ga0070698, IMG submission 65477) | Corn, switchgrass and miscanthus rhizosphere microbial communities from Kellogg Biological Station, Michigan, USA - KBS K1-50-2 metaG | ecosystem: Host-associated > Plants > Roots >...
CCGGGAGTGGAAGAGGCGCTTTCAAGAAGAGCGTTTGGCCGGACTCGATTCGCGTTATCGCGGTAGTCAACGCCGAACGCGGACAGCCGAGACCGAGGCGCGTATCCTGGAGGCCACGCGCCAAGGTCCCACTGATGGTACGACCCATTGGAGCAGCTATCGGCTTGGCAAAGAGCTGGGCATTAGTCAGTCGAGCGTGAGCCGTGTCTGGCGCGATTTCGGTATAGTGCACTAGTTACCTCGTTGGCCGTGCTTCGCGGGTTTGTCTAGAACCCAACGATTGCCAGACTGTGACGTCGGCGGTAGCGGATGACCCTTAGTCGAGTCACACTCTTCGCCGGTAGCGCCACCACGCGGTCCCACTTCTCCCCAAATACCTGAGATTGGCGTGATAGCGCCAGGTGGTAGTGATTTATGACGCTGGAGCCCTGGCCGCCGAAGAAACACCTTTGTCCCACGATCATCGGAAAGGAGCGGGCCGGAAAAAGCCCAACACGCGCGCCCGGCTACGCGGCGGGCGTAACGGTTCCTTCTAATCAGCCGCCTTTTTCTCCGGGCCTTTCAAAATCCGCACAACCGCGAGGATTGTATTCCAGTTGCGTGTAGTCGCCGGCACACCGAACATCTTGTCGATCTGGCCAAGATAACCGATCGTTCTCACGTGGCGACGGTACACTCCGAAGACGTATCGCTTTTTTGGCGCGATAACTCGCACGAACCACTCTCCACGTGGCGGAAGGTTGCATGGAATGTCAGCCGGGCTGCGGCCGGGTCTCGACAGGATGTTCACGAATCGAACGATATCGGGGCGTGACGGCTCGGTTCCAAATGGATTCTCCATCTCCAGGCCGATAAGGTCGCGGCCGTCGCACAGCACAGCTTCCGCCTCGAATGGCTTCGTCCGGAGCACTTCAGCACGAAACTTTGCTCGATTGAGACCGGGTTTCCGAACGATAAACGTTCCTGCGGCACCCACATTCACAAGATCATAGTCGCTCAGTCCTCTTGCTAGGATGCTTGGGCGAAACGTCCTGTGCCCGCCAACATTGATACCTCGGAGGAAAACGACGAGAGCCATATCTGTCACCTTTCCTGTCACACATCACAGAAAGATGCTGTGGAAAGAATTTTCCTTCCACCAATAGCTACTGCCCTCAATCACTCCTTGGCAAAGCGTCTTCCATCGATTTAAAGAGAAAAAAGTGGCTGGTTTTGATTCGACCCTGACTGGCCGGTTTTGATTCGACCGCCGACAACATAGTCGCTCGCACTGTAACGAGTCCCTGATCAAGTTTCTCGTAAGGATTGAAGCTGATTTCGGTTCCATCAGCGTAGCTAAAGAGCGTCACATACTTCCATGGACCGACGAAGACGTTCTTATTCGCCGCTTCGTTTCCAGTGTAGGCGCGATTAGCTGCAATCTTGTCCCAGGCGAGGCCCGTTGGTGCTCCGATTGTCGGGTCACCGTAGAGAATTGCGTTATCAAGTGCCGAGCTTAACCATCTCGGGTGCTGCTTTGGTTTTCCGAACTCCTCCAACGGCTTCTCCACTCCGCACTTCCTGCAGGTCTTCACGTCAGAGACCGGCTTATTCTAGAGCAGCGATTCGCGATTCGATGGGTTGGATGCGCGATTGCAACGGGTCCTAGGTCACGTCTGACCACACAGTGTCCCACCTCGTCAAAAAAATGCGAGCTTCATTGAAAAAGAAAATCTCCACACATGGATAGAGAAGGCGGCCATATGTGGAGATTTTTGTTTTACTTGGAATTGAAAAAAAGCCCGCGACGGACACTGCGTTTTCTTAGAATCGCCTGGAGGGACCCGTTAGCGCGCTACATTGGCCCAGGACGCGCCTTGCTTTCTGTAGGATCAATTATTGTCTAGCTGCTAAAAGCCTACGCTGGCTTGACGCTGGCACGGCGCTACCGAACACGACATGCGGCCTCGGCTTTCGGATCAGCCCACACATGCCGCGGCGCGCAGAAGCGTACACTGCTAACAGGCTTAGGCCGCATCAGTGAACGCATACTCGTCCGACGTAGCTGTGCGCGTCTGCGCTGCTTGGCGCTCACACGATGCTTAAAAGCTCGCTGCCTATCAAAGCTATGATCTCCAGATTGCCTTGCGTCTTGGATCAATTGAAACGCAGCATTTAGGCTCTTGTGTGACCAACAAGGAAATTCTCTGCCTCCATCGGCAACATAAAAGCAATCAGGATCGCCGAGCAATGGTTTAAGCTTATGCCGGCATAACTCGAGCCTACGTGCAGATTCTAATAAAGAATAGAAAGCGAGCGGCTCATCTGGCGGTTCAATCACTTGGCCCTCTCGATACGCGAGCACGCGAGCGACTCGCCACGCTTGCACTTCGCGTCGACCGTTTATGACTAGCGCACATGGCTTTCCGATTTTGCGTTCTACTAGGGTTCGATCACAGCCTAAAATATTTGCAGCTTCACACCTCGACAGCAGCTCTCGCATCGGTACCGAAATGCGCTGATGTCTACCGGGAATTTCACACCTTGGTGAGATAGATGCCTGCCGCCCCTATATACACATAGGGGCGGGCGGCTATCATCTCCTACCTTGAAGGAGAATTAAGGTAAATTAGAGATAGATGCCGAGATAAGTGCGCGCGGCAGCTATCTCGATCTGACATATTTTACCTCGGGCCGAGTGCCTGAGCGGGGATGTTCACTGCGCTTGATTTCGTCAGCGGAGACTAACTTGGCGAGCATCTCGGTAATGCTTTTCTGCTTGATCACACCTTGAGCCGCTTTCGAGATATCGTCCTGGCTCTTTGGATCGAGTCCGAATGCAGGAACGAACGGAAGCAAATCCTCTGGATCTTCAGAAAGCTGACCTTTCTTGATAGATGCGGCACCTATCTCATCTTTGGTGGACGGTACCCATAAAAGCTTGTCACCATTGCTGTGGGAATAGTGCATCTCGTACATGGGATAGCCGGTATTCGGGTCAGCCCAACCGATGCGCTTTCCGCGCTTGGCTGCTATGAATCGATAGCAGCCATAAACCTTAGTCGGATCGATTACGAGGATAGCCCTCGCCCAGTTTGTTAAGCAGGCCGCGCCAGCTCCGCGATACATCCAGTCACTCGGCTTCCAATCAGTTGTGTCCTGAAACGTGGTTTTCGGAGTGTGATGGATGATGACGGCCGCGCATTTATGCTTGGTCAGTATCGGGTTAAGCCGGTTGCGCAAGAATTCGTTATTTTTGCCGTCCTCCTTGATGTCTGCGCCCAAATATGACGTGTACGGATTGATAATGACTAGATCCGCTGGAAATTGTTCCAAGCAGCTGTCCAGAGCATCGATAAAATGACCGGCAGATAGGTGGTTTAAAGACTCCATCCAGACGTTTTTCTGAAATGCATCCATCTGCGCCTGGTCTAACTGCAGATACCTAGCGATCTGTGACATTTCCTTAATATCGCCGTCGTCATCCTCAGCCTGAATAATGAGTACGCGCAGCGCTCTCGCTGGCTTGATGCCAAAGGCTGATTTCCCTACAGCCCATTGAATAGCCATTTGGATCGATAGAACGCTCTTTCCGATTCCGGACGGCGCAACTATAAACATTCCACCGCCCTGACACAGATAACGATTGCCGAGCAAGATGGTTGACGGATCTATCGGAAGATCGATGTAACCCGCAAGAAAACGCCCCCTAAGCTTATATCGCTCTGGCTTATGCTCTTGGCCTATCTCTGTATTCTCTAATACTTCCGGCGCCATTTGGTACTCACCAAGGTCCGCATTTAATATCACGCTTTTAGATTGTTGCGGATTCATTGGCGAATCCCTTCCGGGTTAAAGAAAATTACTGTTTGGCGCTTGTCCTCTTCGAGTGGATCGTTCGCTTTCCGTACGCCATCTGGCATCCGAACATATTGGCCAAGTCTTAGCCCGGCAGGGTCCGCGCCAAGGCTGATAGCGTGTCGGATAAAGCGATTCAATCGCCCGCCTTCCGATTCGTCCAGCCCTTCACAGTAGAACCAAGCGTGCAGACTCTTACCGGCTGAATCGAGTACCAGCATGAGCGGCAGAAATGACCGCAAATGCCAGATTAGGCTTGCCTGTTTGTCTCGGTCTTTCAGTTTGTCGAATTCTGCGACAACGTACCGCCGGACCTTAACGGCGTTCTGGCAACGAAAGCTATGGCGCCCTTCCTGAGTAGTTCCGCCTTCCGTATGCATCGGAGCCGGAACGATGAAAGAGAACTTATGCAGCCGACCGCGCAATTCTTCTCTTGTCTCGTGCGTGACATGGTTCTTATCGAACCCAACCGAAAGGTATTCGTCTGCAGAAAACAGAGCGTCTATAATCTCCTCGGCGTGTGACTGGTCGTCTTCAAAGCGGATCGGCGACCCCTCCCACAAGTCATAAACTCCCGGACCGCTCTCAGTGATGTCTGCAACGGCCGCCGAGTTAACAGCAAGAGCTTTCGGCTTAGGCTTGAAAGGATTAGCGAGCGATACGTCTGCGCCCTTAACGAATCCAGCGTAGGCCGTCTCGACTTGACGATTCAACTCGCGCTCGATCTCGAAGGCCGATCTCCCCGCCCTCGCCTGCTGCAGGTAAGGGCGAATGATCTCCTTTGCTTCGACCGCCGAACTTGCCTCGTGCCGAATGTGATCTGCTACACTCAAAAGATAGTCGTTCACACCGTCGCCAGAGCGCATAGAGCCGAGAGTTTGCAGCTTGCTGACTGCTTTATCAGTAAGAGCGCTCATTTCGCCGACCCCTTAAGCTTCGCGCGACTGGCCGCAATTACCCTGAGCTGATAAGCCGCTTCAATCCATGCGCGAGTATCTGCAATATCCGCTGCAGTCTCAATGCGCTGCCACAGCGCTTCTTCGATGATAGAAAACCGCTCGAAGGCTCTATCCAGAATTTCGCGATATTGGGCGCCAGTATTTGACACCATGACTGAGTTTGCGGGTTTACTCGTCTCTCCTTTTTGGCTCGGTGCTTTCGTCGGTGCCGAGCCTTCTTTCTTTCGGCTCACGCTGCCGCCTTCCTCTCGTATCGCTCAAGCGAGGACATCACCTTTTCGATATCGAACAGGACGACGCGCCCAATCTTAACGAACGGGATGATTCTGCGCTCCTGCCAGTTTCGAACACATCTCTCCGAAACGTGCAACGCTTCGGCCAACTCTTTTTGACGAAATAGTTTCGGCATATGCCGTTTGGTGCCGAGTCAACCGCTTGAGTGTATCACCCATGTAGTGCGGGCGTTCCCCTAGGAAAATAAACCTTTTGACCATTGCAATGGCTTAGGTTATTCACCGATACTAAGCCATGTCCACATTTCAGAAAGAAGATATTCAGCTAGCGGCAGCTCACGTTCATCGATCGCGTCGAACAATTCGCCGATGGGCAGCGCAAGGAGTCGATGTCCGAGACATAACGAAGCTGGAGACGTTCGCGAACCAAGTCGGCGCCCGTACGTTTGGGCGCTACGGGAACGGCGCTCAACTAATGGGAAAGCAAGGTGGTTCAAAGACCTCGGGCGCTAAGAGACCGTCATCAAAACTGAATGGAAAACGTGGAGGACGTCCCAAGGATGGCCTATTCCTTCTGCGGAGTGCCGTCCGAAACGGAAATCAGCTCGATTTAAAAAACGCGTCCGATGACGCCCTGAAAGCGATATGGCCCGCGCTGCTCGAAATCGATAAATACTATCTCTTTTGGGTTGGCGATACTTTGAACGAGATCGGAAGACGCTATGGAGATGGCTCCGCGAGGCTCGCCATCAATAGTTCTCCTATGCCTAGGAAATTTCGAGAGGCTATGGTGGTAAGCCAAGCGTTTTCTGCCGACCGAATTACGCTCTCATATGCACATCATCAAACCGTGCTTACTGAATTGCGCATGGGTCGCCGACCGAGATCGAAAATTTAATGGCAGTATTCCGGCAGTCACCGAGATTTAGGTGCGATTTTCGAGGTTTGCTGTGCGTTTTAAGCTATTCAGCGTGAACGATTTGCACCCGGCGTGATTCGAACACACAACCTTCTGATCCGTAGTCAGATGCTCTATCCAATTGAGCTACGGGTGCCAAAAGATCGACAAGCTAATGCGAAGGTCCGGGAAGTCAAGCAGACTGGAAACCGGAAAACGATGCTTCGTGGCTTGTGTCTTTGGGTGCGACTTCTCTATCACTACTTCATTTCAGCCAGCTGCTTCTCCGTTTCCTCTAACAAAGTCCGTGCCTCGGCACTAAGCTGATGCTCGTTTTGCAAAAGCGTTAGAAGTTCCCGGGCGCGAACCAGCGTTGCCCGCGCCTCGACCGGCCGAACCTTTAGCTGGAAAGCTTCGCCCAGGCGGAGGTAAGCGCGAGCGAGATTCGCTTGCCAGCGGCCGTTACTCGGGTCCTGCTCAACCAGTTTCTGCAAGATATCGCGCGTTTGCTGATAAAGCTCGAGCGCCTGATCTAGTTTGCCCTCTGCCTTCAACAGGTCGCCAACACTCCCTAAGCCCATCGAAAGATCACGTTGCCAGACGCCATTGGTAGGGTCTTGTTGAACCAGCTTCCACAATATGACGTCGGCTTGCTGATAAGCCGCCATTGCTTGATCCGGTCTCTTCTGCGCCTCCGACACATCGCCGAAGTCTTCCGGCTGGCGGATCAACTGCGCAATCTCGGCCGGCATCGGCAGCAGCAAATCATATTGTCCATCGCCTCCTTTGAGATCGATCAAGGCCGGCAGTTCCTGGAGGCGCGGATATAGATCGGTGCGCAAAGTCATGAGCACGAAGACTCGTCCACCCCGGACCAACGCAGTCAGCGCCGTAGCGAATTTCTCTCGCGACTCAGGCTGATTCAGATCCTCGCAAGTAAACAACTCTTCGGCCTGATCAATGACCAATGCCAAACGCGTCTCCCGCTGGGTCAAACCAGCCAGCAGATGCTCGTACCTGACCGCATCGGCTGACCGTCCCGCCTCCTGACTTTCTTCAATCCAGTCCCGGATCTGGTGAGCTTCACGTTCTCGATGCACGGCCGCCACTTGATTGAGCGCGCCCCGAATCAGGAGCGCGGCCCCGGCCGGATTCGAGCGCAACTCGGCCGCTAGCTGACTGGTGGTCGCGCCGTCATTGGTTAGTTCAGGTAGCCCCTCGCCTTCCTGTTCACTACTCAGTAAGGCGTGGGCAAAGCGATCAAACACATCTCCCTCGACATTCTTGCGCCCAGGCTGAAAAATCACGCGTCGCCAAGGTAACAAAGGAACAAAACCGCTGAAATAGCCGCAAAGAGCACAGCACGGCAAGCCGCAACCAAAGTGATGTTAGTTAGCCATCCGGTGATTCCCGTGTCCAGGTAGGGCGGACGTTATCACTGAATCTGCGGTAGGGCCTGTCGCGCCGCGACCGCCGAAGGGAACTAGTCAATGATTCCCGCCTTCGCCGCCGTGTCTGCCAAAGACTTAACCATGTAGAAGCCGCCTGTTACCAGGTGATTTCCCGGTGGCCGCTTATTGCAGAATTACAAACCGATGCGGAGCGAGCTGTAACTGCACGAAAGTACTCCCATCCGGAGACTGCTGTACCGGAACATTAGCTAAACCTCCGAAAAGGAAACTCATTACGTCACCGACCTTGTGTAAGCTGTTATCCACAATGACAAAATCGTTCCTTGGCTGATCAGAGACGTTGTAAGCAACGAGAACTTCCCTGCCGTACACAATCCGGGAAAACGCCGACGTATATTCCGTTCCGTAGGGCAAGCCAAAGTGAACGCCGTCTCCCGATATCTGGCGAAAATACACGCGACCGAAACGGAGGGCAGGTGTTGTTCGCATTACTGCCGCGATTTTGGCGATCTCCTGATAGATCACGCAGTCGGGATTCAAAAGACTTCGCCCTGGCACCGCTCGATCAAACATCGCTTCCCGCACATCATTATCTCCGCCGATCCCATCAAAGCCCTGCTCGGTACCGTAATAGATACAGGGCGTTCCCAGCGCACAAAGTAGATAACCAATCGCACCGATTATCTGTTGGTCCGAGGCGCTAGCGCCGAAACGGCCGCCTGGCTCCCAGAATGTGTCGTGGTTATCTACGAAGGTAACTAAATAGCGACCGATCTCTCCCCGGTTCAAGGCACGCTCGCGCTGCGCTTCCAAACGATTAAATACGCTCTCGGGCCCCGCCAAGCCTTTCAACACGTCCCGAAGCGGACGATGGCTCGAATCATTGTACCGACCCTCGGCGAGAGGAAAGTCTAAGATAGAATCAAGTCCAAAGAACACCGTGTTATCCCCATCCTGCCGAGAGGTATTCTGGCCAATGTACCGATTGACGATGTCATCGTCCGGAGTGGCTAGCTCTCCAAAGAGGAAGAACCCTCTCTTGCCCAGCGAATAGGCATATTCGCGGATGTTGGAGCAGAATCGAGAACAGGCTAACTCTCCCATATGCTTTACCGCATCTACCCTAAAGCCATCGACGTCTGCTTCACGGATCCAATAACAGTGCGCTTTGATTAGTGCGTTAATGACAGCCGAACCGATCTCATCATCATCATTGGCATAGTCCTTCAGGCCGGATAGGTCACCGTGCTGGTTTTCCGGGTAATTGTCATAGTCGGCCATGTTACCACGGCGATGATAGTAATTCTCATCGCGCAACTCCGTTGGGATTGGCCGATCGTCACGTCGCCAGAGTCCGAAGGAAAATTGTTGATCATTGCTGTAGTTGTAGGTGAAGCCACCGGGATAAGACCAATTGTCACCTGAATGGTTAATTACCACGTCGAGGATGATGCGAATCGGATTTGGCCTGCCATTCAATTGAAAGGCGTGCGCCGCATCGACGAGATCAATCAGATCTTGTTTGGTGCCAAAGTGCGGATCGATGTCGAGGTAATTGTTAATATTGTAGCCGTGATAGGCTCCCGGGTTATTTTCAAAGACCGGCGAGAGCCAAATCGCGGTGCAACCTAAGCCGGCGATGTAGTCGAGATTCCGGGTTATTCCCCTGATGGCGCCCCCGTAGAAAGCGTTGTCCGGTGCGTGCACGCCCTTAGAGCGTTGCGCCTGCAAAATCGGCGTCCGCGGACTGTCATCTTGAAAGCGATCGACCATCAAAAAGTAAATGAATTCCTCTCGCCATTCTCGCTCGAAATTGAAATACGTCTTTCCAGGCAAAGGCGTGAGGTCGACCTGGGTAATGGATGTGGGTCCGGGCATATTTAGCACAAATCGTGATAGCCGATTTTAGATATCAAGCACTCGAGCCGTCCAACTCTTTTTATTCGCAAAGAGTACTATTATCCACAAATAGTAGTGTTTGTCCGTACGTCGAATTACGTACCCACTCGTCAGCGAACGCCAGGGAGGAATCGCGTCCTTAGCCGTCGATCTTACGCTTCAGTTTTCGATTTCGCCGGCGCAAACTGGGCGATACGGTTACGGCCGATGATCGATGATTGGCGCAATCACCGGGTTTCTTCGCGAGCGATGGGCCCGCTGTGTCGTTTGCTATCAGCTCTTCGGAGTAGATCGTTTACTCTTCTGATCGGATCACCCGCGGATCCCGCCTAACAACAAACGTTCGAGCAATTGAACAAGCTGCCTTCACGGAAGCGGAGCGGAAACAGATTTTTCCTGAGAACGGACTGCGACTTTGGCAATGACTCGCCACCGATGCTTTTCGAGCCTAAGTCCCACGAGGCCGACCAGTTGCCCAGCAACCAATTCTAAAATCATTCAAGAATCGAATCCTGGCATAGGCACAAAAACTGAAACCAAATCAACGTATTTGCGTCGCGTGGAGGTTGACAGATGCCGGTGGCGCAAAGACCTTCAGGGCCATTGTCACGTCAAATATCTCAAGAAATGGCTCGCTCTGTGTCTGATGTGAGCGCGCACTATCGTGAGGCGCCGCCGTTCAGAATTGCTCCGGAATCAAGATGGTTCGTTGTGCTGCTCGCCATGATCGTGACTCTGCCCTCCTTCTCCATCGACTCTTGTCTCGCGTCGATGTCGAATATTGGTTTTTCGCTCCATGCTCCGCCGGCGGCTACGGCTCTGGTCCTTAGCCTTTTCATGGTCGGTTTCGGCTGCGGACAAGTGATATTTGGTCCGCTCTGTGACCGATTGGGAAGGCGCCCGGCGCTTCTTTTGGGATGCGCATTATTTACTCTCGCTGCCGTAGGTTGCGCGGTCGCGCCTTCGATCGAGAGTTTGGTCTTCTGGCGATTCGTCCAAGGAGCCGGAGCGGCCGCCGGCTCGGTCATTGTATTCGCGATCGTTCGCGATCTGTTTACCGGAACCGCGGCGCGGGCACGCTTTGCGTATGTGAATGTGGTAGCAATGATTGCGCCCATGATCGCGCCGACCTTAGGCGGTTTAATCGCTGCCTGGGCGGGATGGCGCGCAGTTTTTTTCTGCCTCGCTATCGGTGGCACCCTGCTGGCTTTGGTAATTACCCTGAGTCTTGAGGAATCGATTCGATCCCGCAACCGGCAGGCATTGGTATTAACAAATCTAATCGCCAACTATTGGCGTGTTCTCTCACACCGCACCTGTCTAGGATACGCGCTGGTCGGTGGATTGAGCTTCGGTTGTCTGTTCGCCTATGTCTCCGGATCGGCTTTTGTCTTTATCGAGGTATTCAAAGTGGACGCGCACGTTTATGGTGCACTTTTTGCCGTGAATGCTTTTTGCATTGCGATAGGAGCTTTCACCAGCGGAAGGTTAGCTACTCGTCGCGTTTCTGGGAAACGAATCATCATCACCGGCTTGGTAATCGGTGTGGTCACTAGCGGGCTGTTGTTGGCGTTTGCAATCAGTGGGATCACTACCTTGGCTTCAACGATGCCGCTCTTGATGCTGAACACCTTCGCAACCGGGTTAGTGGCGCCGAACGTGGTTCATGGCACCCTAGAACCGCTACCGGAAATTGCGGGCGTCGCATCTTCTGTCTTTGGTGGAACCCGGATGGTCATTGGAGCTGTTGCCAGTGAGGTGGTCGCAATGTTGTATCGAGGCACACCTATGGCCATGAGCGAGACAATGACTTTGTTCGCGGCCGCTTCACTGTTTTTTGCTTGCCTGCTTTTTCTACCGTTATGGCGGCGGAACCGCGAGGGTCATTCGGAATCTAGAAGCCAGAAGCTAGAATTTAGAAGCCAGGAGCCAGAAGCTGGGAGCTAGGAGAGGTCCCCCAGCTTCCCTTTGCCTCCTGCTCCATTTCGCCCCTCTGTTTACTCCGTTATTTTCTATCAGAAAGGCAGATTCCCAGCAGATTTCACCTGGTGGCAGATGTTTTCTAGATTCCCAATATGAGCTTTTAGCTTCTAGCTCCTGGCTCGGCCGAGGTATGCGGACTTTTCGCTGCGGAATGTTCGATTATCGTTTAGTCGCGAACGTAGCGATGGCGACTGCGGTTTCTGGCGGTTTAACGCACACAACCCGGGAACGTCTTGAGCTAGCATCGACCCGGCGAGCTAACTGGACAGTCGCCGCTACCACTCTTGGCTCCTGGCCTCTAAATTCTAGCTCCTAGCTTCTAATGAGAGCCTTTGGTGGTTAGAGTTGTCACTTGTTCGACATTCTCCGGAGTCACGAAGCTCGGTCCGGTTAGTATCAAATCGTTCTGGAGTATCGAACCGTACTTCACGTAGTTCGCTAGAAAGATGACCGGGAGATAACCCTGAAGCCACTGCTGTTGGTCTAAAGCAAAACCCATTTGCTTTTGTATCAGCGCTTGGATGACTCGAGGCGAGATATCGAAAGTGCAAAGTTTAACCCTGTCGACCAGGCCCATCTCATTGAGCACCTGCAGGGCTGGTTCGGCTGCCGCTGGACCAAGAGCTAGTATGCCATCGACCTCCTGATTTTTCTGTAGATAGGCAGCCACCGCGTCGTGACACTCCATAAAGTCGATCTTCACGGGAAGCACCTGGACGTGATGGAAAGGACCTTCGAACCCGTCTCGAAAACCCTTGGTCCGCTGATCCAGCGCAACATTTCCGATTTCCTGATTTAGAATGACCGCCTGTTTCACTCCCAACGCCTTCAGACGTTGACCTGCCTCCCTTCCCGCGGATTCTTCTTCCTGGCCGATGTGCATGAGACATCCGAGTTTCTTGGACACATCCAATCCCGAGTTTATTGAAATCACCGGGATTTTGGCAGCCACCGCTGCCTGAATCGATTTGCTCAGAAAAGCAGCGTCCGGAATCGACACGACTAGACCGTCTGGCTTGGAGGCGACCGCTGCATCGACTAACTTCGACATGGCTGGCAAGTCGAATTGTCCCGTTGCTTGATATTCGACGTCACTGCCGGTCTCCTTGGCGGCAGTTTCCACGCCGTTCCGCACGACTAACCAGAATGGATCCGATGCTTGACCGTGAGTGACGACGATGATCTTCGGCTTCCTTTGGGCAAAACCGGCCAAAGGAACCAGCAAGCTGGCCGCAAACGCCAGCCAGAAAGCAGGCCTCGGTTTAGTCATAGCTGTAAGGGGGGTGATTTCCGTATTGTTCCCAGCGTACACAAGATAGCTATTGTGCCGCTCGATTTCTCAAGTCTTGTTTTGATATAA
>Ga0070698_100006600_pt1 | contig 12579 bp, 9 predicted proteins | sample KBSK1502metaG_FD_65477 | JGI IMG/M metagenome (GOLD analysis project Ga0070698, IMG submission 65477) | Corn, switchgrass and miscanthus rhizosphere microbial communities from Kellogg Biological Station, Michigan, USA - KBS K1-50-2 metaG | ecosystem: Host-associated > Plants > Roots >...
CCGGTGGTTGCGGGAGTCGCTCGCACCCAACGTGTGAGTTTGACGCTGCTGTTTGGAACAACAAGCTTGGTAGTCGATTTGAGATCTATGCCGCTGTTCATCGCCTGCAATTGAGCGACGCTGATTCCGGTGCGATTCGCAACATTCTCTAAATCTTCACCGGGCGCCATTGAAATCACGCGCGCTGTCTCGCGTTTGTCCGGCGAGATGCGATGCAACAGCGCCGCAAACTGCTTGGCGCGTCCTGCTGGAATGCGAACGTTATAAGTGTCACCACGAGGCGTCACGTCGCGTCTCAGTTCGGGATTCAAAGCGCGAATGTGGTCAACGCTCGTGTCAGTCGCATCAGCAACGAGTTGGAGACTGGTCGCGGTCGGCACCTGAACAACGTCGTAAGCCATCGCCGGATCGGCCTTGATGCCTTTGAACCCGTACTTCTCAGGGTTCTTGGCAATCAGGATCACGGCGAGGATCTGCGGCACGTAATTTCGTGTTTCCTGCGCGATGTACGGATAAATCATCCAGAAGTTAGCAGTGCCGGCACGGGCGATTGCGCGATCGATGTTGCCTGCGCCTGTGTTGTACGCGGCCATCGCGAGTTCCCAGTTGCCGTTGTAACGCGTCGCGAGATCCTTCAAGTGTTTCGCTGAAGCGCGTGTGGCCTGTTCAAAACTATTGCGCTCGTCGATGTAAGCGTTCTGGCGCAGACCATACATACGGCCGGTGCTCGGAATGAACTGCCACAATCCTGACGCAGAAGCCCACGAAACGGCCTTTGGTTTCCATGAGCTTTCAACCTGGCCCAACCAGGTGACGTCGAGCGGCACGCCTTCCTGCGCGAAAATCTGTCGGGCGAGTTTCATGTACTGTCCCGAGCGACGAAGACCACTCTCCATCGTCGCACGACCGCGCGGGCCCTGGAAATAATTGATGTATTGCTGAATTAGCGGATTAAGTGTGAAGGAAAAATTGACGTTCTTCTTCGCTTGTTCCAATGCGAGAATATCTTCACCGGAAACTTCTTTCTCGGTCTCGGTCAGCACCAGCTTGCTGAGTACATCGAGCGGCGACGGCTCAAACTTCTGATCGCGGAAACCAACCTGTGGCGGCGTCTTTGGCTGCGCAGGTTCTTGCGTCTGCGTGTTTTGGGCCACCAGCGTAGTGTTTGTATTTACCGGCTGTTGTTGTAGTGGTACTTCTTCGCGATAGATGCGCTCGACCAGTTCGAGGTAATAGGTCTGCAACTTCTGACTGGCGCGCACGTCGAAACCCGATTCAAGAATCGAATCGACTGCTTTATCAAACTCATCGCGCGCCTGTTCGCGTTTGCTGTCGTCGAGATTCAGCTTGCCTTTGCGGAAGTGATCCTCGGCACGCGCAATAACGTGCGCAATGCGTGCTTCCGATTGTTCTACGTCGGTCGGTATCGAACGAGCAGAAGAAGCTGCGGGAATTTGTGCGTAACTGCTTGCCGCGGTAGCGACGAGCGCCGTTAGTAAAGCCACACGGGCCATCAAACGAGGGAAGCTCGCTGACATCAGATCGTCCTACTCCTTCAAAGGTAGATGCGAATCCTTGAGCGACTATCGTCGGAGGAAAGTCACATCGGCAACATCACGTCTTGTTGTGCGGTATCTACTGGCTCCTCTATGGTTTGGATATTACGGGTCTCACGCGGGAGCCAAAACACATTGGAGGTTACCACACGATTTTTTGGGGTGTCAAACAATCCCCTGAAATGAAACAGAAGCCGAAAGCGTAATCTTTTCCACCAAAATTTACTGTCCAAGAACTCGTGTCGGTACAGATGCGTCGCGGCTTCTTCAAGGTTGCGCCTGCTACCTCATTAAACCGCGCGAATACCTTAACGCCGCCGCCCTGGGCCCCGTTGCAAAAAAACACGCGGCAACCACCCGGCTGGGAGCATCAATTCCGTACAGAACTCAATTGAATTCATTTCGCAACAAAACGGTTAACTACTGAAAAAAGCAACTCTTACCGTTCCAGGCCCTTCGTAACTTCGGATGGAACAACGCTTGCCAACCATCAATCAGTGATATCGGACTCTCCACATTTTCAGTTAGTTACCAAAGAGAACTATGTCAACAGTCGTTAAGCGAGAAGCAACAGTTCACGAATTCACCAAGCCGATCGGCCTCGTCCCTCGGTCCAGATCTGAACTCTTTTTTAACCGAGAGCTCAGTCTGCTGGAGTTTCATGCCCGGGTTCTGGAGGAGGCTCTCGACAAGCGTAATCCGCTGCTCGAGCGGCTGAAGTTTCTGTCCATCTTCTCGTCAAACCTGGACGAGTTTTTCATGATTCGCGTTTCGGGTTTGAAAGAAGAGTTGGAACATCACGTCGAACTCTCAGCCGACGGACTGACACCAGCGCAGCAGTTGGCGACGTCGCGCGAACGAGTGCTTGAGGTGATTGACGAGCAAGCGAGATGTTTGCGCGAGGATGTTTTGCCGGGTCTTCACAAAGCGGGAATCTCGGTCGTGGCTTACACATCGTTAACGCGGCACGAACAGGACAGACTGCAGCAGTACTTCATGGAGAAAGTTTTTCCTGTGTTGACGCCGCTCGCGGTCGATCCCAGTCACCCGTTTCCATATATCTCGCCTCTCAGCGTCAACATCGGCTTGATGGTAAACCCGTCAAAGAACATGAAGTTGATCAGTGCTCGGAAACTGATTGAACCTCGCTTTGTGCGCATTAAAGTGCCGGACGTCTTGCCACGACTCATACCGGTGGGTGGCTCAAGCTCGCGCTTTGTGTTGCTGGAAGAGATCATCGAGGCAAACATTCACGCTCTTTTTCCCAGCATGGAACCCGGTCCGTGTTATCGCTTCCGCGTCACGCGCGACGCCGATATCGAGATTCGAGAGGAAGAAGCGGAAGACCTGCTCAGTTCGATCCAGGAAGAATTGCGGCGGCGGAGATTTGGTACGCCAGTGCGGCTCGAAGTGTCGGCCGATATGTCCGACGAGATGATCGAGTATCTCACCGCGTCGTTGGGTCTCGAGTCGGAAGACGTTTACAAGTTTGATGGTCCACTTAACCTTCAGGATCTCATGTCGCTCTACGATCTCGATCGGCCGGATCTGAAGGATGCGCCGTTCACGCCGCAGGTTCCAGAGTGGTTCACGGATCACGAGAGTATCTTTGAAGCGATCAAAGAGCGCGACCGGCTGCTGCATCATCCTTACGATTCGTACGAGTGTGTGACGGGATTCATCAACCAGGCCGTCGATGATCCGGACGTCGTTGCAATCAAGATTTGTCTCTACCGCACGGGTCCTGACTCACCCATTCCGCCGGCGCTAATCCGTGCGAGCGAGCAACGCAAACAAGTCACGGCATTAATCGAGCTGAAAGCCCGTTTCGACGAGGAGCACAATATCGAATGGGCGCGCAAACTCGATGAAGCCGGCGTTCACGTGGTCTACGGCATCGTTGGTCTGAAGACCCACGGAAAACTGACTCTCGTCGTCCGGCGTGAAGGCGATGCGCTCAAGCGGTACGTCCACGTCGCATCGGGCAATTACAACCCCACAACATCGTGCACCTACACCGATCTCGGATTGTTCACCGTCGATGAGGAGATCGGCAAAGACGCCACGGAACTGTTCAACTATCTAACCGGTTTTTCCGAGCAGCGACACTACCGCAAACTGATGGTTGCGCCGGTTGAGTTACGCGACAAACTCAACGCACTTTTCGATCGCGAGATCGAACACAAGCGGAAAGGCCGCCCGGCGCGAATCATCGCGAAGTTCAATCGTTTGGCCGATCTTCAGATCGTCGAGAAGCTTTACGAAGTCTCACGCGCAGGCGTGGAGGTCGATCTGATCGTGCGCGGCATCTGCATGCTGCGGCCAGGCATTCCCGGCCTGTCCGAGAACATACGTGTGCACAGCGTCGTCGGACGTTTCCTGGAACACAGCCGTGTCTTCTGGTTTGCGAATGGCGGCGATGATGAACTCTACATCGGCAGCGCTGACTGGATGGCCAGAAATCTCAAACACCGGATCGAAGTGATCGCACCCGTATCCGATCCAAAAGCAAAACGGTACCTCCGAGACGTCTTGCTCGACGCCTATCTCACCGACAACACGAAGGCCCGCAAACTCCAACCCGATGGAAGATACACCCCTGTATTGACCGGCTCTGAACCCTTCAATAGTCAGGAATACTTTATAGGACGCCCCGGTAGCGACTAACAATTAACGCCCGGAGTTGGAAAAATGAATCGTATAAAGAGAGCGCGTGTCGCGATCCTCATCGGGATCGTGTTGTTAATTCCGTCCATAGAAACCGGTTTCGCTAAATCGAAAAAGAAACCAACCGCTAAAGGAACTCCAGTCCTTTGGCAGAGACCAAACGACATCTCGTCACGTGATCTCTTTCTTGGACCAGGAGGCGCGAGCATGCGTCCCGATCTGCGTCGCATTACGCTTATCAAAGAAGAGAAAGGTGGTTACTCGAAGAAGTATCGCGTGCGCGACGGCTCGGGTCAGGAGTGGGTCGTAAAGATCGGAAAGGAAGCGCAGTCGGAAACCTCGGCGGTGCGACTGTTGTGGGGCGTAGGGTATCTGACCGAAGTCAACTATCTCGTTCCGCGCGTCACAATTCCCGGGAAAGGCACTTTCACAAACGCGCGTTTTGAAGCGCGTCCCGATGATTGGAAGCGCTCGGGCGAATGGAAATGGAAGCAAAACCCATTTACTTCAACGCCCGAATACCAGGGGCTCAAGATCATGATGGCGCTGATTAACAACTGGGACCTGAAAGACTCGAACAACGTGATGATCCAGGTGCGCAATGGCGATGGCAATGAACTCCGCTACGTCATCAGCGATCTCGGCGCAACGTTCGGCCATGCCAGCACGACGCCGCTCTTCTGGCGTATCACGCGCAGCCGTAACAACCCGTCGAACTACGCGAAGTCTGATTTTCTCGAGAAAGTGAAAGGCAACCGCGTCATGCTGCACTTCGGCGGCAAGAATCGTGGGCTGATGAAAGACATAACGGTAGACGACGCGATCTGGATCGGCAGTTGGCTGGCCCAACTCAACGATCGCCAAATCAAGGATGCTTTTCGCGCCGCGAACTACAGACCCGATCAAGTCGATCTACTTACCCGCGTAGTGCGCGCGCGAACAAACGAACTGTTGAGTCTGCGGCCAAACATCCAGATCGGTAACGGTCAATGAAGCCGCAGAGAAGGCGTGAAATCCTAACTCTGGTTGTCGTCTTTACCGGCGTTCTGCTGGTTAGCGGGCTGGTTGTCTACCTGATCGGCAACAGGGGAACGACGTCTGAATACACGCAGGTGCAACAACCGGCAGCAGCGGAACGAGAACCCCTCTCGCGTCCGTCGCCGGGGCCGCTGCCGGCGGAGGACGAAAGTATTCTGGATCGTCTGTTGGGCACTCGGCACACTGAGCCGTACGTTCGCGGCGAGCGTTGGATAGAAACGATGGGACGTATTGCGCTGCGGCTCCTTTTGGCAACAGGGCTCGGAGCAGCACTGGCCTTTCGACCGCGCAGAAGAATTCTCGCACTCAAACGCAATCCTTACGTTTCACAGACACAGATTCTGTTGGCGATCGTCGCTGCGGCGCTGATGATCATCGTCGGCGACAACGCGGCACGGGCGTTTGGAATCTTCGCGGCCGTTTCACTGGTTCGCTTTCGCACGAACATTCGCGATCCGAAAGAGATTACCGTCTTACTGATCAGTATGGCCCTGGGACTCGCTTCGGGTGTCGGACGGTGGGATCTGGGTATTGTGCTCGCGCTGTTTTCGTTAATTGTGCTTTGGATTCTAGAGTGGCGCGAACCGGAACTGGTGTTTCGCTCAATGGAGTTGAAAGTGATCACGAAGAACGTCGTCTCGACGCAGCGCGCGCTACGCGAGATGTTCAAGAAACACGGATTTGATAAAGAACTGCGCGCGATTGATCGTGAAGCTACTGAAGAATCGCCGGGCAGTATTGTTTATTCAGTTGACGTGAGTCCAACGATTAGCACGGATGAACTCAGTGCGGACATCCTGGCGCATGACGGGCACAACGTCGAGGGGATTGAGTGGGACCAAAAGAAGAGCTATTCGTACTTGTATCAGTGAGGAACGATGTTTCTGTAAAAGCGGTTACTGGTTGATCGTGGTGGTTACTGCCGCAGCGGCTGTGGCTGCCGTGCGGTTGTGGAAGCTGGTGGCGTAGTCCTGCACAAACTTCTTCATGTCGCCGTGGCCCCAGCGAGTGTAGAAGTCGTACTTCTTCATCTCGGCATAGACCTGTTCGTAGTTCCAGTTGTAATGATTGAACCGGTAAACCGCACCCATCACTCCGGTGCGATGCCGGCCGCCTGCGCAGTGCACAAAGAACTTACCGGTTGAGGGATCGTCAACGAGCTTCAGAAACTCATCGATTTTCGAGGTCTCGGGATAGTCCTTGTCGCTCATCGGAATGTTGACGTAACGGATTCCGGCGGCTTCTGCATCGCGCTTTTCGTACTCTGTCGGATCCTCACGCAGATCAACAATCGTCTTGATCCCGATCGCAGCTAACTGTTTGTAATCTTCTTCTTTCGGTTGAGCGCCTCGATAGAAGCGATCGTCCATTTGACCGAAATTCTTAATCTTGATGTCTGCTTGCTGGGCAAATGCGGTGATCGACGAGGCAACAACTAGTGCGAAAACGGCACACAGGGTAAAAACGTAGCTGCGTCTTGTAAAACTCATCAAAACTCCTTGATTGTTAATTGGACGCTACTGTGATTCGTCGAGCACCACCATGGTTGTATCACATTTTCACGCCCGAAATGAACCTCTTCACACGGGTCGGGGACTCGCCGCCTGCGGCATTCGCTGAGGCCGCGGTCCGGCAGTCACGGGCGGAATGACCTTTTCGCCCAAAGCCTCGCGAAACACCTGCCTCATATTGTCAACAAATACAAACCGGATGTCTTTGAAAGGCTCTTTCGGCACTTCATCCAGATCTCGGCGGTTTTGTTGCGGAAGAATTATAGTCGTCACGCGCGCACGCCGGGCCGCCAGAACCTTCTCCTTAACGCCTCCGATCGGCAAGACGTTTCCGCGTAGTGTTATTTCACCCGTCATCGCGACATCTTTGCGCACCGGGCGTGCCGACAAAGCCGACACCATTGCCGTTGCAAGCGTGATGCCCGCTGACGGACCGTCTTTCGGAATCGCGCCTTCCGGAATGTGAATGTGCAGGTCGTAATTGCTGAAGTCTTCTTCCGCGATATCGAGTTCTTTTGCACGCGACTTGGCGTAGGAATACGCAGCCTGTGCGGATTCGCGCATCACGTCGCCGAGTTGGCCGGTCAAAACAAGGTTTCCCTTGCCCTTCATGCGCAAGGCCTCGATGAAGAGTACGTCCCCACCGACGGCGGTCCACGCCAAACCGGTGGCCACGCCGATTTGATCCTTCTTCAGTATCTCTTCAGGAATGATCTTCGGCGCGCCGAGAAACTCGTGCACGTTTTTCAGTGAAACGCGAAGACCGCCTTTGTGTCCTTCAGCGATCTTGCGCGCCACCTTGCGGCAGATTCTTCCGATCTCGCGTTCGAGTTGTCTCAGTCCGGCTTCCTGTGTGTATTGCTGAATGATCGCGGTGAGTGCTGTTCTCGAGACGTGCAGGTCACGCGACGTGATGCCGTTTTCCTCCATCTGTTTGGGTAGGAGATGGCGAATCGCAATTTCGCGTTTTTCTTCTTCCGTGTAACCGGCGATTCGAATTGTTTCCATGCGGTCGCGCAGCGGAGGCTGAATCGTGTCGAGCACGTTTGCCGTCGTCATGAAGATCACGTTGGAAAGATCAAAGGTGACGCCGAGATAGTTATCGCGGAAGCTATTGTTCTGTTCAGGATCCAGTACCTCGAGCAACGCCGACGACGGATCGCCGCGAAAGTCAGCACCAACCTTGTCGATCTCGTCCAGCATGATCAGAGGATTGTTCGTGCCTGCCTGTTGTACCGCCTGAATGATGCGGCCGGGCATCGCGCCCACGTATGTTCTGCGGTGTCCGCGGACCTCTGCTTCGTCGTGAACACCGCCCAACGACAGCCGCACAAACTTTCGATCCAATGCGCGTGCAATGGATCTTCCCAGCGACGTCTTACCAACTCCCGGTGGTCCAACGAGACAAAGAATCGGGCCCTTCGGTTTTTCCTTCAACTTGCGAACTGCGAGCGCTTCGAGAATTCGGTCTTTAACTTTTTCCAGTCCGTAATGGTCTTCGTTAAGCACGCGTTCTGCTTTTTGCAAGTCGAGATTGTCTACGGACGAACGCGACCACGGAAGATCGGTCATGATCTCCATCCAGTTGCGCAGCGTTGCGGTTTCGGCTGCGTCCGGATGCATGCGTTCGAGTTTCTTGAGTTGCCGCAGCGCCTCTTCTTCGGCGGGTTTGGGCATCTTGGCGGTTTCGATCTTTTCTCTGAACTGCGCGATCTCTTCGGCGAGTTCGTTTCCTTCGCCGAGTTCGCTCTGAATCGCTTTGAGTTGCTGGCGTAAATAGAACTCGCGTTGCGAACGATCGATGTCGGCGCGAGCTTGCGTGTTGATCTCCTGCTGCACCGTGAGGACCTCGATCTCTTTATTCAACAGATCGTTGACGCGCCGGAGGCGCGCAGTAGTGTCAGCAATGTCGAGCACTGATTGTGCATCTTCAACTTTTAATTCCAGATTGGACGCTGAGAGATCTGCAAGGCGTCCGGCATCATCAAGGTTGGCGATGATCGCCATCACTTCCGGCGAGATGTTCTTGCCAAGATTGATCGCCTTCTCCATCGAAGCGCGAACGTTACGCACAAGCGCTTCGACTTCGAGCGAACGTTCAGGCGGAAGCACCTCCTGCATCACACTCACACGCGAACGCAAATACTCACCCGTCGCATCAACCGATTCGACATGCGCGCGCGCCAGGCCCTGGACCAGAATACGAATGCGGCCATCAGGCAACTTGAGCATGCGCATGATGACGGCCGCCGTGCCGACCGAATACAGATCGTCAGCAGTCGGCTCCTCCTTATCGAGATCCTTTTGCGAGGCCAGGAGGATCATCCGGTTCTCTGCCAGCGCCTCATCGACGGCTCGAATCGATTTCTCGCGCGACACAAAGAGAGGCACGATCATGAACGGATAGATCACGATGTCGCGCAACGGCAGCACCGGCAGTTCACTCGGAATCTGTAACTGCTGATCGTTATCGGTTGTTTCTATTGCTTCCGTGAACTCTGCGTCTTTTACAATTGCCATATTTCAGTTTCCTACTCCGTACTCGCGTCCTTGACCCCAATCATTACTTCCGCACCTCGGCGATCTTCGATCTTCGGCAGATAGATGTGAAGCACGCCGTTTGTCAGCTCGGCTGAGGCTGTGCGAACGCAGATGGTCCAGCGCAAGCGAACGACGCGATTAAACTTTCCATAACTGCGCTCCGAACAAAGGTACGAAATGATTCGGCGTCGCGCCTGCCTTCGCTTTTTCTCGCCCCAAATTCTTAACTTTGTATTTGTTAGACCAATCTTAATTTGCTCTGCGGTTATTCCCGGCAGTTCCACGCGAAGCCAAATGCCCTTCTCAGTTTCACAAAGATCGACTGGCGGCGCCCACGCTCCCGATGCGAGCGGGTTCTCTGCTTCCGTGGCCTCTTCCAAAGCAACGTAAAGTCGGCCAACGCGATCGCGAAGACGCTGCAACTCAAGTCGTTCTAATCCCGTTGCTCGAACTGGTTTGATCATAGAGACCTGCGTGCTTCTTATGCCCTCGTGTTTCTCATGCCTTCGTTTTTCTTGTGCCTCTTTCTGGCTCACTTCCTACTTGATGGCCCGCTAGCCCGTGTTCGCACCAGTTGCTTGAGTTCAGTCATAAACTCCGACACATCCTCGAACTCGAGATAAACAGACGCGAAGCGAACATATGCGACTTTGTCGAGTTCTTTCAAGCGTCGCATGATCATCTCTCCAATCTTACTCGTCGGCCGTTCACGCTCGGGCGATTCCTGCACATATTTTTCAATTCCATTCACAATGCTGTCGAGCTTCGCCGATGCTACCGGCCTTTTTTCACAGGCGCGCAACAACCCCGCCATTACTTTGTTGCGATCGAAAGTCTCACGGCGGCCGTCTTTCTTGACGACCATGTAGGGTATCTCATCAATTCGCTCGTACGACGTAAATCTCCGCTCGCAACGCAAACATTCGCGGCGCCGGCGAATGGCGTCGCCTTCCCGCGACTCGCGCGAGTCAACCACTTTGTCTTCGAGGTATGCACAGAACGGGCACTTCATAAACTAACCCTCCGCGTTTGCAGGCGAGATTAACGTTCTCAATCGTGAAATACTGAAATCGCCGCGTATGAAATAAAAGAGTCCAAACAGTACGGCTGGTCCAAAATCAACTATGTGCAGAACAATCGAGAGCGCCGCGGCCGTTTCTTTCTTGACACCAAGGAACAACAGCCCAGCCGCAGTTGCAGCGTGAAAGGCTCCGGCCGCACCGCCCGGTGTCGGCACAAGCGAACCCAGCAACGACCAGCCGAGAACGAAGATCGTTTCCGACATACTGACGTCCAGATGGAACGCACGGAGCACCAGCAGGTTCGCCGTGGCGATGCCGAGCCATACCAACACGGTCCAGCCGGCTGTCTCCGCCAACTCCGCCGCGTTCACTAGGACTCGCAACGCACTCGATAACTGTTCGAGAATTCTGATTACCAGTTGTGCCAGACGTTGCGGGATGAAGTGCCAACGCGAGAACAATCTGTTCAGCGCTTCGAGGAGCTTCGCGGAGTTCTTTCTGTACCAAATCAGAAAAACGATGCCGATTACCGTACTTGCCAGCAAAGCGAACCCGACGGCGCGAACACGACTGAAAGACGCTTCCAATGCGAGGTTCGGCGGCTCGAACCAGATCAGATTGATGGCAAACATCAGCGCGACCGCCATGAAGTCGTAAATTCGTTCGATAAGGATCGTCACGATCGCGGCGGTTGGTCTCACGCGCGGATCGCGCATCGGAAGAACAACAGGTCTGACCACTTCTCCGGCGCGGCCGATGAGAAAAACTGCGCTGAATCCGATCGTTGTCGCCGCAAACAGGTCTGGAAAACGTGCGGCGCCGAGCGGCTTTAGCAGAGCTCCCCAGCGGAACGCCCTGCCGACGTACGCCAGGCAGATAATCACTACGGCAATCGTTAGCAGGAGCGGATCGGCCGTACTCAACGCGTGACGAACTTCGCGCCAATCGAGATTACGTCCGAACCACCAAAGCAGCGCCGCTGCCAGGAGGCAGAGGAAAGCGAACTCGATGTATTTGCGATAGGTTCTCGTTTTCAACTCGGTCGAGTAAGACCACAATATGTTGGGTCGGTGCGAGAGCCTACTACACCGCACGACTGTGAGCAAGAATCAGCTCGGCTCATCCGTGAAAATCCGTGTTTCGAAGACTGTTCGCAAGAGGATTTTTCGATTACAGTGAGAGCGGGAACTTTACTTTGGCGCCTGTCGTAAACGGCTGATGTCAATGGTTCGCGGCCTTTGACGGAGTTCCCAAACGCACAGGTACCTGGAGAAGATACGGTGGGGGCTGTTAAAGCTTTGGCAGTCAGTGAAGGAGCCGAGCTGGTTCGCAGGTGTCGCGCGGGCGACGGCGCGGCGTGGGAAGAAATTGTCCAAACCTACTCGCGTCGCATCTATAACCTCGCCTACCGCTTTACCTCCCGTGCTGACACCGCAGAAGACCTGACCCAGGAAGTGTTCGTCAGGGTCTATCGCTCTTTAGATCAGTACGACCCGAAGCAGGGCGACTTGCAAAACTGGTTGATGCGACTCGCGCGGAATCTGATTATTGATGACTACCGCAAACGCCAGCGGACGCCGCACGATAACCAGGCCGACGATCTCGCCGACCATAGTTATCACCTGCACACGCGGACGAATTCGGTGCAGACCGAAATGGAACGCCGCGAGCTTGGCGCGCAAGTGCAGGCCGGCATCGACAAGCTATCGCCCGATCTCCGGACCTGCGTGATCTTGAGAGACATTGAAGAATTGAGTTACCAGGAGATCGTGGATCTTCTGAGAATCCCGGAAGGGACAGTCAAGTCTCGCATAAACCGGGGCCGGATCGAGTTAGCGAAGATTCTCCGGCGCATGAAAGTGGTTGCGATGAGTGAAGTATAGAGGGGACGGACGCTTCCTTCCGATACGTGGGCAGGCGAGAGGAAGGAAGTAAACAGAAGCGGCAGGAAAGTGAAACACGATGCTTTGTGTGGATTTTGAAACTCTATTAACCGATTACATTGAGGGCGTAGTCGGTTCTGAAACTAATCGGCAAATGGCAGAGCACGCCATGCGGTGTCCGCTCTGTCACGAGACTCTTTCAGCCGTCAAAAGCACTGTTGCCGCATGTCGTGTAGCAAACGTGCCGCCGCCGGCTCGAGATCTCGACGCTCGGATTCTTCAGAAAATAGTGCCCCAAACAGCAATGACGTGCGATGAGTTTGAGGAGTTCCTGACGGACTACCTCGACGGATTCCTGCCG
>Ga0070698_100006601_pt1 | contig 12579 bp, 9 predicted proteins | sample KBSK1502metaG_FD_65477 | JGI IMG/M metagenome (GOLD analysis project Ga0070698, IMG submission 65477) | Corn, switchgrass and miscanthus rhizosphere microbial communities from Kellogg Biological Station, Michigan, USA - KBS K1-50-2 metaG | ecosystem: Host-associated > Plants > Roots >...
CCGGCGTGGAGTATTGCCCCGATCTCTGGTCGGCGATGGAAGCGGCCGACGCCATCGTGATTGCCACGGAGTGGAACGAGTTCCGGACCATGAACGTGAACCGGCTCAAGGACCACATGCACGGGAACCTCATCGTGGATCTCAAGAACATCTACGAGCCGGAGGACATGCGGGAGCTGGGATTCGTTCACGTGGGAGTGGGACGCGGCACCCCTCCACAGGTCCAGGCCTGAATTAATGGCCGATCGCCTGCTCGAGAACGCGACCGTCCTCGTGACCGGCGGAGCCGGGTTCATTGGTAGTAATTTCGTTCATCGATTACTCGCCCCCGGACGCTCCGTCCGGGTGATCGTTCTGGATGCGCTCACCTATGCCGGGAATCTTGAGAATCATGAATCTCTAAAGAACGATCAGCGGTTCACGTTCGTGAAAGGGGATATCGCCGATCCGGCCGCGGTTCTCCCGCTCGTGAAAAAAACCGACTACGTGGTCAACTTCGCCGCCGAGACCCACGTCGATCGCGCCATTGCCGACCAATCGCCGTTGATTCGTTCCAATGTCGAAGGTCCCCTAACCCTCCTCAATGCCGCCCGTCAGCATCCCGTAAAACGGTTCATCCACGTCGGCACGGACGAAGTGTACGGAGAGGTGTTGGGCGATCCGGTGGATGAAGAAGCTCCCATCAAACCGCGAAATCCCTACAGCGCCACCAAGGCGGGCGGGGACGCGATGGCCTATGCGTTCTGGGCCACCTTCGGCGTGCCGGTGGTCATTACCCGGTGCAGCAACAACTATGGTCCCTATCAGTACCCGGAAAAAATGATCCCGCTCTTCACCACCAACGCCATGGAGATGAAGCCTCTTCCCGTATACGGGACCGGCCGCAACCGCCGGGACTGGATTCACGTGGAGGATCATGGGCGGGCACTGGAAGACCTGCTCCTCGCCGATGCGAAAGCCGTCGAGGGCGAGATCTTCAATATTGCCGCGGGCAACGAATACGACATCCTCGAGATCGCGGAGCGCATCCTGAGCGCGCTCGGAAAGCCCAAGGATTTGATCCAGCTCGTAACCGATCGCCCCGGTCACGATCGCCGCTACTCGATGCGCTCGACCAAGATCGAGGGACGCGTGGGGTTTCGCCCGCGCATTGCCTTCGAGGCGGGTCTCCGCGATACGGTAGCCTGGTACGTGGAACATCGCACCTGGTGGGAGCGGATCAAAAGCGGCGCCTTCCGCGATTACTACGATCGGATGTACGCCAAGCGATGAGTTTCCGAAATCTGGATTCGGCCAGACGATGAAGATCGCCTGCATTGCCGGCGCGCGTCCCAACTTCATGAAGGTGGGGCCGATCATCGAGGCGCTCCGAAAATATCCCGCCGTCCTGCCCGTGCTGGTTCACACCGGGCAGCACTACGATGACGCGATGTCGAAAGTGTTCTTCGAGGATCTGGAGCTTCCCGACCCGGATGTGTATCTGGGGGTAGGCTCGGACACGCAAGCCCGGCAAACCGCCAAGATCATGATCGAGCTCGAAACCTGGGCGTTAGAGGCCAAGCCCCAGTACGTGCTCGTGGTCGGGGATGTGAACTCCACGCTCGCGGCCTCCCTGGTCGCCTCCAAGCTTCGCATCCGGCTCGGTCATGTGGAAGCGGGGTTGCGCTCCTTCGACCGCGACATGCCGGAGGAAATCAACCGCCTCGTCACCGATGCCTTGTCGGATGATTTGTTTACCTCCTGTGCCGATGCCGAGCCGAACCTCCTCAAAGAAGGGGTTGAGCAATCACGCATTCATTTTGTCGGGAACGTGATGATCGACTCCCTGGTCAAGCATCGGGCCAAGGCGGCGGAGTCTCAAGTCGTGGCGCGTTTGGGTTTGTCCTCGCGCGGATATACCTTGGTCACGCTGCATCGCCCCAGCAACGTCGATCAGCCGCAGGTGTTCCGAGGCATTCTGGAAGCACTCGGAAAGCTCTCGGAGGAAAAGCCCGTGCTGTTTCCGGTCCATCCCCGAACCAAAAAGCGGATCGGCGAGTTCGGGCTGGAGGGTATCCTGGCCTCCCATCCCCAGCTGCGACTCATCGACCCTCTACGCTATCTCGAGTTTTTGAGGCTCATGGATCAAGCCGCCCTTCTCGTGACCGACTCCGGCGGGATTCAGGAAGAAACCACCTTTCTGGGTGTTCCCTGCATCACTGTGCGCCATAACACGGAGCGGCCCATCACCGTCACCGAGGGCACGAACGAGCTCGTGGGGACGGATCCGGCCCGTCTGGTCGAGGCGGGGGGGAGGGCCTTGAGAGGAAGCTGGAAAAAGGGAAAGATCCCCGCCCTATGGGATGGAAGAAGCGGGGAACGCATCGCGACGATTTTGGGCGGGCTGGTGCATTCCCGGCCATGATGAGACATGTGCTCGCCGGGCTAGCGATGGTCCTGGTGGCCGGCCTCCATGCCCAGGCCGCGGCGCAAACTACCCCCGGTACGATCCCCACCATGGCCGACCCGTTTGCTGCCACTCGGTCGACCGATCAGGCGCGCCTCCTTTCCGAACGCAACGCCGCGCTCCTCATCAGCGGCCCCGTCGATCCCGAGACCTACGTGCTCGGCCCGGGCGATCTCGTGGGACTCGAACTCACCGGTGTCTACTCGCTCACCGGCGAAGATGTCGTGGGCGCGGACGGCAGCGTCACCTTTCCGCAGCTCGGCACCTTCTGGTTCGGCGATCGCACCCTGGCCGAAGCCCGAAAGATGGTCCGGGATCGCGGACGCTCCCTCCTTCGCAAGGCCGAACCGGAGCTCGTGCTCAAGTCCACCCGTACCTTCAAGGTCCACGTGACGGGGACCGTCGCCCATCCCGGATCGGAAGCCGCCACCCCGCTCACACGAGTGAGCGAGGTGATTCAGGAATCGGGCGGTTTTCTGCCCGCGTCCAACCTTCGTGAGGTGAGGATTACCCATCGGGACAGCACGACAACTTCGGCGGATTTGCTGGAGTTCCTCTATACGGGGGGCGTGAGCAAGAACCCCCTCATGCGAGATGGGGACGTGATCAACGTGCGTCCCCGCACGGATGAGATTTACGTGGCCGGAGCGGTGCTTCACGCGGGACGATTCGATTACGTGGCCGGGGATGAGCTGGGCGCGCTCCTCAAGCTCATCGAGCTCCATCCACGGGCCGACACAAGCCGCGCCATCGTGCAACGCTTCAGAAACAACGTGAAATGGGACACGCTCACCGTGGAGTTGGAACCCATCCTGAGCGGGGTGACGCAGATGCCGCTTAAGGCCGGAGATCGGGTGCTCATTCGGAGTGTCGGAGAATGGAGGATGGGGTCGATGGCGGACGTGCGCGGGGCGGTGGCCTTCCCCGGCCCCATCCCGGTGGAGCGGGGATCGATCAACGTCGCGCAGGCCATCCAGCTCGCCGGAGGCATGCTTCCCGACGCGCTCCCCGAACGCATTGTGCTGGGAAAGCCTTTCATTCCGGATTCCACGCGAATCACGGATCCGTTGGGCAACAAGAATTACATGAACGCTCTGTCCACGCAGGGAATGCATGAGCGCATCGTCGATCTGACGAAGGGATCCGGGCCATTGGTGGAGCCCGACGACATCATTACCGTTCCGCAGAAAGAGGCCTGGGTGCAGGTGCTGGGGCAAGTCGTGAATCCAGGCTTCTATCCGTATTACCCCAAGTGGACGCCTCGGAACTACATCACCGCCGCGGGCGGCTACTCTCACAACGCCCACAAGTCCATGACCCAGCTTTCCCGCGGCCGGTTCGGCGACGTCGGCTACGCCAAGGATTACGACACGGTCGCTCCCGGCGACGTGCTGTACGTGCCCGAGAAAAACGTGCAGGGCTTCTGGAGCACCGTCCGGGACATCATCGTCGTCTCCGGCCAGGCGGCCGCTCTCATCCTCGTGGTGCGGGACATCACGAGGTGAGGATCGCCGGAACCAACGTTTCCGGGCGCTCATGACAATCAGGGTTCTTCAGGCCATCACCCGGATGATCGTGGGCGGAGCGCAACTTCACGCGCTCTACCTATGCCAGCGTCTGGACAAATCCCGCTTCGACACCCAGCTTCTCACCGGACCGGAGCTGGGGCCGGAAGGAGACCTCCTCTCCGCCGCGCGAGCGACCGTACCCACGCAGGTCATCGGAGCACTCGGCCGGGAAGTGCACCCCCTCCGCGATGTGGAGGCCTACTTCGCCATCGAACGCTTTCTCAAAAAAGAGCGGTTTCACATCGTCCACACGAACACATCGAAGGCCGGCATCCTGGTGCGCCGGGCCGCGCGTGCGTGTGGGGTGCCCATCGTCGTGCACACCGTTCACGGCTGGCAATGGACGGAGGCGAGGACGGGCACGATGAATCGATTCATCATCGCGAGCGAGCGCTGGGCGGCCGGTTTGTCCGATCGTCTGATCGTGGTCACCGAGAAGGACCGCGAAAAGGGCTTGAAGGCGGGGGTCGGACGCCCGGAGCAATACGTGCTCATTGAAAGCTCTATCGCCCTCGATCGTTTCACCCCCGATCCGGAAAAAAGAAAACAATTCCGACGCGCGTTCGGCATTCCCGAGGACGCGCCGGTCGCGGGAACGGTGGGACGTTTCGCCTACCAGAAGGCACCCGAAGTCATGCTCGCGGCGGCGAAACGCATTCTCGCCGAAAACAGCGCGGCGCATTTCCTGTACGTGGGCGACGGCCCGTTGCGTGACGACGTTCTCGGCCGGATGGGGGACTTCGCCCGTCATCCGCGACTACATTTGTCCGGAATTCTCGAAGACGTCGTTCCGAGCCTCGCCGCCATGGATGTGTTCCTCCTCTCCTCACGTTACGAGGGACTTCCCCGGGTCGTGGTGGAAGCCATGGCCATGGAGCTTCCGGTTGTGAGCACCCCGGCCGATGGCGTGCTCGAAATCGTGATCCCGGAGGCGACGGGCCTGTTGGTGCCTCACGAGGACGAGGAAGCCTTGGCGAAAAAAGCGATCATGCTGCTTGCCGATCCCGAACAGGCTCGGCGTCTGGGAACGCGCGGCCGGGCCCTGGTGATCCAACGATTCGATCTGGACGGAATGGTCCGGCGCACGGCATCCTTGTATGAGGGCTTGCTCCAGGAGAAGCGCCTCGCCTGAATTGGCCGGCCAAAAGTCGCCGTGCACGTCTTACAAATCCTGAAGTTTTCGCCTGAGTTCGGCGGGGGCATCGTGGCCCATCTCGCCGCAATTGGAGAACGCCTCCAGGCCGAAGGAGCGCGGGTTACCTACGCGTTCCCCAAGCACCGTTCATGGTTCGAGCGGTTGGCTCCCTATGGAGACATTCTGGAGGTTCCCGAGATTCTCACCCCTTGGCGCCCCGCCTTCCACCGCGTTCTCCAACCTCACCGATTCGACGTTGCCCATCTTCACTTCTCGTTCGCCTTACCGCTGGCGTTCTCACTTCCGGGTCGCGCACGACCGCGCCGTATTGTGTACCACTGGCACAACATGCCCCGGTCCTTGCTGGGCTCCGCCGCTTCTCCCCGAATCCGAATGAAGCGCACGGCGGCCGGATGGCTCGCCCGATGTGGAGATCGGGCGATCGATCGTCATTTGACGGTAAGCGGCGAGATCGCTCAGGCCCTCCTCTCCTAACGGTTGGACACGGCCCGAACGCGTCCTGCATGTGCCGAACGCGGTCGGTACCCCGGCGCTGGAGGAAACACGCCACCACCGAAACGACTGCGTCACTCTCGGCGCGGTGGCTAATTTCCGCCCCGAAAAGGACCACGACACGCTTCTTCGCGCGTTTGCTCGCGTGGCCCGGCGCTATCCGGAGGCCCGGCTCGAGTTGGTGGGGGACGGACCGACTCGCCCGGCCATGGAACATCTCGTTGAGGTCATGGGCCTCAAGGAACGCGTGACCTTTCGTGGCATCGTGCTCGACTTGAACGACGCCTATCGTCGATTCGACGCGTTCGTTCTCTCCACGCACACCGAAGGACATCCCTTGTCGCTCGTGGAAGCGATGAGCTACGGCCTTACCTTTCTAGCCACAGATCTGGTGCCCATTCGGGAAATCGTGCCTCGGGAACTTTCGGATGGTTTGGTTCCGGCACGCAACCCCATCGCGCTCGGAGCCGCGATGTCTCGGATGCTCGAGATGGAAGACGTCGCCTGGCAAAAACGTGGAGCACTCGCCAGAGACGTCGTGGAGAAGCGCTATCGCATGGAGATGTGGACCGAGCGTGTGCTCTCGATTTATCGAGCCGTGATCTCCAGATAAAGCTCGTGAAGTCGCTCCGCCGATGCCGCGACACTCAAATGATTTCGCACCCACGCGCCGCCTTCCTGAGCCGCCCTTCTGGCGGCCGGTACATTCTCCAGCGTGGCGATGATCGCCTCCCGCAAGGCCGCCGGATCTTCCGCCGGCACGAGCCGGGCATAGCGTCCGTCTCCCGTAATCTCCGGCACGCCTCCGGTTCGCGTTGCCACGACCGGCACTCCGGCCAAGAACGCTTCGGCGACGGCGATGCTCATGGACTCGGAGACCGACGAAAGGATGAAGAGATCGAGCGCGGCCAGGACGTCGGCGACGTCGTGACGCGTGCCCAGTAATCGTATGCGATCGCCCCAGCCCCGCTCTGCGATCAGCGCCTCGAGCTCCCCTCGGGCCGGGCCTTCCCCGGCCACCACGACCTTGACCGGTAAGGTCGTGGCCGCCTCGAACAAGACCGGCAACGCTTTCACGGCATGGAGGCGGCACACGGTTCCGAGAAGCATTTCGTTTTCGGCGATGCCGAGGCTCGCCCGCACTCGCGCCCGCGCGTCCGGTTTGGGAGCATCGAGCGACACGCCATTGGGAACCACCCGCAAACGATGCCGCGGAAGACCGCGGGCGATGAAGCTTTCCGCCGCCGCCTGCGTCGGCACCGCGAACGCGGAGGCGCCTTGTCCCATCAGGTTCATCATGAGCTGCGGCAGGGCGCTCCAGTAATCCGCCATCGCGTGTTCCGAAATGATCCAAGGGGGCGGCTTCAGGTATGCGGTCATGAGCGTTAGCCCGGTGAGCACTCCGGCTTCGTAGAGATGACTGTGAATGACATCCCAGGCTTCGCTTCGCATGAGCCGGCGAAGCGACGACACGAAGCTCATGTCGCGGCGATGGGCCATGAACGGGCCGACGACGCGGGCGCCCTCCGCCTCCATCGCTTCGGCGAGATCCCCCCGGCGCATGAGACAACATACCGTCATCGGATATCCATGCTCTCGATGCAAGTAGCGGAGCTTTCCGACCAGGTCGACTTCCGCGCCCCCCACCCGCAAGCCATGAATTATGTGAAGCACGTTGGGCGTTTGTTGCATCACGTTCACGAGGAGGCGGAGAGAGCCGCGATTTCCTTTCGAAGCACCGCGTCGTAGGCGGAGAGAGTGTCCGCCCAATCGGGAAAACTCTGCGCTCGGGCGAGCCCCAACCGCGACAACCGTTCACGAAGCGCGTGATCCCGCAGGGCAACCATGCCCAAAGCCAGCGCGTCCGTATCGGCCCGAGGTACGTACACGGCATGATCGGCGGGAAGGCGTTCCAGGAACACGGGGAGATCGCTCAGCAAGGCCGGCATGCCTCGGGCCAGCGCCTCATCGAGTGCCAGCCCATGACCTTCGTGTAAGGACGGGAGTACGTAGGCGTCGTGTTCCTGCCAGAGGTGCTCGAAATGATCCGGAGGTATGAATCCCAGAAAACGAATCGATGGATCGACCCCTCTCTCTTTTGCTTCAGCGCGCGCAGCGATCAGGTCCGACTCTTCGAGAGGTTGCCCAACCACGGTCACCACCGGTCGCGGCTCGGGGACTTTTTCCAGCGCTTTCAAGAATGGGAAGAATCCCTTCCGCGCGAAGTCTCCGCCCACCCAGAGAAGGCGAAGTGGTTCCTCTGCATCGAGACGGCGCACCTGGATGGCGGATCCGTTGCGACGCGTTCCCAAGGGAATGACCGTGATGCGGCTTTCCGGCACGCCCCGCTCGGCCACCTCGCGGGCCGTATCGCGCGTGTGAACCACGACGCGATGGGCCAGACGCAGCACGGCCGTTTCGTTCCAGGTCGCCATTCGAACGTAGAGTGGATTTCGGTAGCGGAACCCTTCCCGCAAATGATGTACGACCACGATCAGTCGATTGGAAGGCCGGCGCCGCACGCCGCGAAGGAGTGCGAACAGTCGAAGCGCTTCGCCTTGATCGACCACGAACACGGTGTTCTCCAAGGAGCCGTAGGTGCGCAAGAACCACCAGGCATGAGCCAGCGGCCGGTCCCGAAGCGAGGCCGGAGCGGGATGTTCGTCCTCGCTTTCCACCTTGTATCCGCGCCGCTTCCAGTCATCGACCAAGGCTCTCCACACCCACTGCCCGCCGGTGCGTTGCGATCTAAATCCACTCGCGGTTACGGCAATCGTGACTCCAGAGATCGGGGTCGTACGGTCGGGAGGGCGATGGACGAGCGCATCCAAGGAACGCCGGCATTCCCCGAGAAGATGACGCGTGGGCCGCGTGTCCTGACCGCTTAGGCGCAGCATCAACATCCGAACGGAGAGCGTGCCCATGTAGGTCGACAAAAGCCAGAGCCGCAGTCCTCGCTGGAGTGCTCGCGGGTAACGCATGCCCGTCTTTCGAATGAAATACTCGGAAGCTTGGCCTCCTTCGATGACCACCCGGCCGTCGGATCGAGGACTCCGGCCGCGTTCGTGGTGGGCCATCGCGGAGGGCACGTAGAGATTGGTTCGGCCCTCTTGCCGTAACCGGTAACAAAGATCCATGTCCTCCACGTACATGAAATAGGCTTCGTCGAAACCATGCATGGCCTCGAAAACGTCCCGGCGGATGAGAAAACACGCCCCGGTGATCCAGTCGACCTCCGACGTCGTTCCGGGGAGCCGGCGCAGGTGAACGTCGTCGAAGAGCCTCCACCGCGGAAACAACCGATAAAGCCGGAAGGCGCGGACGAAATCGCGCCAGGGACCATAGAAGCGGCCCACCGAGGATTCCGTTCCAGTCGGACCGACGAGGCGTGGACCGATGGCTCCCGGACGCTCGAGACGTCCGGCCGCCTCGAGCAGGGTGGAAAGCGTTCCGGGGACGAGACGCGCATCGGAGTTCAGGAACAGTAACCACGTGCCGCGAGCGATCCGCGCGCCTGCGTTGGCGCCATGGGCAAAGCCGCCGTTTATGGGAGAGCGAAGGAGGGTGGCCCACGGGGCGTGGCGTTCGATCGCCTCGGCGCTGTCGTCCGGAGACGCGTTGTCGACCACGATGGCTTCCAGGGATGTTTCCGCTTGCCGCGACTTTACCGACTCGAGCGCGGCCAGAGTGAGATCCCGCGTGCCATAGCTCACGATGATGACGCTGACCAGGGGTTCGCTCATGTTGCTTCGTCGCCGCGTCGCGCCGGGATCAACGTCCCCACTATCAACCAGTAAAGAAAGCCGTACTGAGGCGCTTCGAGCGTGGGCTCATAGCTCGCATTTACCAGAGCGGTAAAGAACACCAGAAACAAGATGGAAAATTGAAACCGCGCATCGGGGTCCGTATGTCCGGCGTGGTACAGACGCACGAGATGCCGGCCCACTGTTCCCAAAAGGAGCAGATAAAGTCCGAGCCCGACCAGCCCCAGGTCGGCGGCTTGCTTCAGAAAGATGTTGTGCGGGTTCGCGTCCATATAGAAATACGTATGGAACGGGATCTGATCGGGACCTACCCCCGCCCAAGGGTGGGAGAGCGCGATGCGGATAGCTTCCCGGAAAAAAAGCAATCGCGCGCCGATCGAGGGCAGCCCCTTGGGGCCGAGGAAATGCTCCTGACCGAAGGGCGACACAAAGAGGAGAAATACGCCGCCTCCGAGAAGGAGAAATGTCACCACGACGTTCAGGCGACCGAGGGTGAGCCCCAGGATGACGCTGAAGAGGAGCGCGACGATGCCTCCGCGGGACGCGCTCGCGACGGTCACGAAGACCGCCGACACCAACGCGGCTAAAGCCAGCTTGCGATGCGGGTTTCCTTTCTGGAACGCGCTGGGTAGTACCGCGGCCGTGGCCAGGGCCGCTACTGCGGCCACGTAGTTCGAGCGCCCCCAGCCCAGATCGGTAAACTTCCCCATCTCGGTGGCGATAAGGCGGAGGGGAATATGATTGGCCATCGCAACGCCGAGCATCTCGAGCCCGATCCCGATGACCACCCAAGCGTAGATACGAGTGAGGGTGGAGAGACGCGCGGGGCCCATGATCCGAGACCCCACCCAGAAAGCCAGAAAGAACAAGATCGGCGTTTCGATCCCGAAGAGGGCTACCCGAAGATTCTCGGCCTGAGATACCGAGAAGAGTCCCCAGCCCAGATAGAGAAGAAAAATAAGATCGATGCCGCGCAAGTGGGCATCGAACGGATGTTCGGCGAGATATCGAACCCCGTAGGCGAGAAGCGCGGCCAAGAAAACCCACTGAAAGGCGTGCAGGTAAAGCGCCTGAACGGGGACGAGGATAAATAGAGGCGCGGCGAAGAGGGCCGGCTCCGGAAACAAAAGAAGCGCCAGGACGGCGAGGGGACCACCGGTGGCGAGCACGACGACGATGGAAAACGAATTGCCGTGAGCCAGAGCGCCGGCGGCGCGAAAGAACCACACTTCGAAGAGCACCGCCAGCGTGAAGAACAACGCGGGCCGCAACTTCCAAGAGGCATCCCCGGTGCGCTGCATCACGAGCGGACTCCCAGCGCCCGCTCCAATCGTTCGATCGCGACGGGCCAGGTGAACCTGCTCACGAAGGCCGCGCCTTCGCGGGCCAGGCGCGCGCGTTCTTCAGGATTTAGAAAAAGCCGGCGGACGCTCGCGGCGAGATGTTCCGGGTTTTCGGGAGGGCTTAGAAGCGCCGTGTGTTCGTGCATGGCGTAATCGGCGTGTCCTCCGATGTCGGTGGCCACGAGGGCGGCCCCGGAGCTCATCGCCTCGGCAGGGGGGAGCGCCCACCCTTCGGAAAGGCTTGGCGAGAGAAACACCGCGCATTCATTGTACAGGGCGCGAAGTGCGGGGCGGCTCGGCCGCTCGTGGTACACCACCCATTCCGGCAACTCCGAAGGCCGAGCCGGCACTCCGAACACATGAAAGGCCAGATCGGGAAACTCCTCGCGCAATCGCGCCGCGGCCCGAAGGCCGAACACCGATCCCTTCCACGGTGCATGGTGGTACAGCATGAGCAGCGAGCGAGGATTTCGGTTCTCGGGCGGTGTGTCGATGCCGAACTCGGCGAAGTCCAGTCCATTGGGTATGTAGACCGACTCCTGGCCCAGTCGCGTGGCCACGTCCTTGAGCCAGGACGCAATGACGATCTTCCGCATGGGGAAAGACCATGTATGAAGCACGCGAGACTCCGGCCCCGACCAGGTTTCGAGCCCCTGAATCAGATAGAACTTACGTCCCTTGTCGTCGGGGTACCCGGCCACCCATTCCGCGGTTTGCCAGGCCGTGGCGATGGCGACGTCGGCACGGGGAACGTAACGCGGATGGAGCGAGGGAACCCAGGCGAGCCGCACCTGGGGATACATGGAGAACCAGTGGCCGGGATGGTGGGTTCCCAATGCCTTGATTCGCAAATAGCGCGCCATGCCCCGGGCGCGTTCTGGTTTCGATGCGTTCTTGAGGAGTCTGGCCGGATGCAGCACGGTCACGTCGTGACCGCGCTCGGCAAGCCCGTTCGCGTAGTGATACACGACTTTGAATCCGCCCACTGGAGCGTCACCGCTCCCGGGCAGCGCGAACACGATTCTCATGCACCATGGTTTCCGCGTCGCGGCGGAGACTCCGCAGGGCTTCCAGAAGCCGGCGAAAGTCGGAGGGGAACATGCCGCGAAACGCAAAGAGAAGGAGCGCGTACAAGAGACTGACCGCCGCCAAGCTCAAGAGGAGCGGCACGATGCCCAAACCGGGAAAGGGAGTGTGGGCCAATAGCACGCCCGCCCCTCCGGTGAGCAGGGCCGCCACCAAAGAACCGCGAATCGCCCCGAACGTTTGCCCCAACGGAGGCATTTCCGGCAGTCGAATGTGAATCACCGCGGCCCCGGCAAGAAGGATCAAGGTGCCGGCCAATAATCCCAGCGCCGCGCCCGGAATGCCCCAGAGATGAATGCCGATGAGCACCAACGGTACGTGGGCGAGACTGGCCACCGCGAGAATGCCGGCGGGAATGCCGGGTCGTCCCGCCGCGTCCGCCACCACCGAGGGCAAGGTGAAGAACGCGGCCGCGGTGTAAGCCATGAGAAGAAAGCGCAAGGCCCACGTCCCCATGTTCGCAAAATCATCGCCCAGCCATACGCCCAAGAGGGGACGTGCCAGTGCTCCGAGTACTGCCAGAGCCCCCAGGCATACCGCGCCGATCAAACGAACGCCGTTCGAGTAGTGCGCGCGCAACGCTTCGGTCTGGCGGGAGGTGATCTGCCGGGTCACCGACGGATAAAACGGCGACGCGATTTGTTCCACGATCACGTTCGTGCGCTGAGCGAGCCGAAGAGGAACGGCATAGAAAGACACCTGGCTCACCGGGAGCACGAGACCG
>Ga0070698_100006602_pt1 | contig 12579 bp, 14 predicted proteins | sample KBSK1502metaG_FD_65477 | JGI IMG/M metagenome (GOLD analysis project Ga0070698, IMG submission 65477) | Corn, switchgrass and miscanthus rhizosphere microbial communities from Kellogg Biological Station, Michigan, USA - KBS K1-50-2 metaG | ecosystem: Host-associated > Plants > Roots >...
GGCTTCGGGCTGTAGCGCAGCTTGGTAGCGCACTTGACTGGGGGTCAAGGGGTCGCAGGTTCAAATCCTGTCAGCCCGACCGTGTGATGTCTCAGGACATCCCGGACACCCGAACCTGCGGAATGCAGGTTCGGGTGTTTCATTTCGGGGTTGGGCCTGGTCGTCGAGCCAGGTCAGGATCTCGCAGTCTGCGCCGGGTCGCGCATCGGGGCGACGAAGCCATTGGGTGAAGTCGGACTGCCAGGTCTCGTTCGGCGTGGCTGCCTGGAAGCGGATGTAGGACGACTTCGGCTTCTTCTTGGGTTCCGGGACGACGAGCCCGGCCTTGGCCAGGTAGCGGGCGATGGTGGCCCGGGACACGGTGATGCCGTGGTGGTGGGCCAGGTGCCACCCGATGGTCTCGGGGCCGGCGTCCAGGCCGGTCGCGGTCAGCTTCTCCCGAAGCTCGTCGATCAGGTCGATCGTGTCGGGCGGCGTGGAGGTCGGGACGGTCTTGGGACGTCTCGAGCGGGGCTCGAACGCAGCCTCGCCTTCAAGGTGGTAGCGGTCCAGGAGCAGGTAGATCCAGGACTTGGAGACGCCGCAGGTGGCGGCGACTTCTCGCACGGGTCTGTTCTCGGTGACCATGGCGGTGATCACCAGTCGGTTGATAGTCATCGCCGCAGCCTCGAAGAGGGGTCAGCGGGAGTCCGGGATGACTCGCGACATCAGTCCACGATGACTGGAGACAGGCGTCCACGATGTCCTGAACCAGAACACTGCCCCCGCTACAAAGTAAAATCGCAGGTCACAGGCCCTTCGCCGGCAACGGTGAGGGGCTGTTGCATCGGCGGTTACCTGGTTGTTACCGGGATCGCAGACGTGAGTGGACGAACCTGGACGGAAGCGGTCGAACATTTGGCCCGTGACCCAGAGGTCGCCGAAGTCCTACGCCTGGCCTCCGCACGTGCCCGCGCATCGACGCGGGCCTGAGACCGACACGGCGCTTTGCGAGTAGCACCTCGAGAGTTCTTGGAAGGATGGCAGATCCGACGAACCCTCAGCTCAACTCACTCGTCGAGGGTGACGTACGTGATGGAGTAGCCGTCGGGGCAGGGGCGGCTGCTCGTGATGGTCCCGCCGCTGTTGCGGATGGTGCCGAGCACGACCTGTAGGTGGTTGGCGTCGACGACTTCGAAGTGCCAGGTCATGATCGGGCTCCGGACAGGATCTGGACGAGTTCGCCGTTCATGACCTTGCCGCGCAGTGGGTCTCCGTTGCGGGTAGGGGTGACGTTGAACCAACCGTCCCAGTAGGCGGAGGCTGGTCCTGAGCAGTGGGGGCCGAGGTCGAGCCGGACGTAGCCGACCTGCTGGTCGTAGTCCATGACGCAGGAGCCCTCGGTGATCGGCGAGCCGAACGCGTCGTGCAGGTACTTCCGGTTCTGGGGAAGGACGTCGAACATCTTTTCACCTCTACTCGGGTGCCCCATCAGGGGACGGAGATCGCAAGACGTGGCTTGTCAGCGAGGGGCCAATGGCCTGGTGCCTTCGCGGTCAACACAGGATCACGCGACTTGTCGTAGCAGGCGGTCGGCGTCCTCCCGCAGCACTCGAGCGGCCTCTCGGCGCCCGACCACTGACGTCGGGCAAGGGCTCCAGTAGGGAACCTGCGCCGCTTCCGTGGATGCGAAGTGGTCCTGTTGGTCCGCGAGCTTGAGCAGCTCCCGACGTACGGCAGCCAGGAGACCGGGCGCAACTTCGTTCAGCGACCCATCCGCTGTGAACATCCGACCCACCCGCGACCCTGCTGCTGTTGGCTCGTACTCACTCACTTCGTCCACCTACTTCGTGAAGTTCCTGATGAGTCGATCGTGCGCTTCGATGCGAGCTCTCGACACGGGCCCGGTGGAGTCAACATGCGGCAGCTATTTGGCCCGGGAGGACAACTTCGCGAGGCCCGGAGCGGTGACCACGGACGCCCTCGCTTGGCGGCACGCCAGGTCGAAGACGGGTTCGTCCTTGGCCCCGCCAGGACCGTGAAACAGAAGGGAACCTCCGCCTAACGTCTGCGGCCATGGCGGTGTCGCTGCCAACGCTGAGAGTGAGGGATCAATGTCGGATGGCATGAGGGCAGTTCGCAAGATGCGGTTCCCCAAATGGCTCGTCACGTCACGCAACGGCTGGTTTGAGCGCGTAGGACCGGGCGAGGTCCGGTGGGCCCCCTTCGGGGTTCGTCATGCCCGCCAGGTCGGTTCCGGCTGGACTGCCTGTGGCCAGCCGGCGATCGAATGGAAGCTCTTCTGGGACATGCCGTTCACGCGCTCGGCGAACGACAACTGCGAGGACTGCTGTCTTGCGGTGGCGGGCAATGACTCGCAAGCCTCACGAGGAGACGCGCCCTCGTCCCCGGATCATGCCGTCGTCGCAGAGTGCACAACGTCAGGGCTGTCCCTCGGATCCCGAATGAGCCGGACCGAGGGACAGCCCTCTCGTTCGGTCAGGCGTCGGCCATCTCAAGACGTGGCTTCGTCCCGATGAGCGCTAGCGCGGTGGAGACCTTCACTGACGCGAGGCCCAGGAAGCTGCCACAGATGAGCGATGCGAGCGACGAGATGTAGACCCACCCGGCAGGAGTGGAGATCACGCCTCCGAACGCGCCGGCGCCAGCTGTCTCGGGCTGACCGAGCGCGGCGACGGAGTTGCCGACACCGCCGCCGTTCACGGCCCAGCCGTCCAAGCCTGTGGCGAACCACCAGAAGACAACCGCGGCGAATGCGACGAACACCCCCGGCACGTAGTACCAGTCGCCGGCCAGGGTGAGCACGACAGCAACGAAGACGAGTACGGCGAGGACGAGGGCGATGCCCCAGAAGTCGGGCAGATCCGCCACCCGGGGCGCTGCCAGCATGAGCACAAGTGCTGCCGAGGCACCGACGACCGAGCTGGCCGCGGTCTTCCTGAGTGCAGCCGCGTCCGCGCCCGCGGCGAAGAACACAGCCCAGGAGATGAACGCGGCGGGAGTGATCAGCTGGAAGTTGCTGGGCAGGGAGAGCCCGTTGCCGAGGTCTCCGCTGGTCACCCAGTGAAACGTGAAGTTCAGTGAGACTTCCACCCAGGCGAAGGCCAGGAGGGCGATGGCGACACTGAGAGGCAGTACGCCTTTGACGCGTTGGAGCATGACAAGTCCTTTGGGTCGATGGGGGCCAGGCTGGCCCGAGGCGAGTGAGGAAGCTGGTGCGGCGGGAGACGGTTGCGCCTTGAGGGGTCGGTGCTCGCCGATCCAGCGACACCGACCCCTCAAGACGACGTTCAGGCGGCCTGCTTCTTGTCCTGCAGCTCCTGGCGCACGATGGCAGCGCCATCCGCCAGGGCGCGCAGCTTGCCCGCGGAGATCATGCGGGGCAGGTTGATGAGCCCGCAGTCCGTGCTGAGCCCGAGGCGGTCAGCGGGGACGAACTCGAGAACCGCCCGGATCCGGTCCGCGACCTCGTCGGCCGTCTCTGTGACCGTGCTCTTGACATCGATGATGCCTGCGACGAAGTCCTTCTCCCAGTTGTTGTCGAGGAGCGGCTTCAGGTCGTCTGGGCCGGTGCGGCCGACTTCGTAGTTGAGGGCGTTGATGTTGGCGCCGAGCACCTCGGGGAAGATCGGCACTGCCTTCTGGGGAGCTGGGGCATCGCTCGGGCGGTGATCGAGCACCCAGGCGCCGAACTCGGTCTGCTCATCGTCTGGGAAGTAGCCGGGCGTGCCCGAGTAGTTGCCCCAGCAGGTGTGCACCCAGAACTGTGCGTCCACTCCTTCGACGGCGGCGTTGAGGACATCGATCTCCCAGTCGCCCATGCCGTAGGGCCACACGAACTCGTCGATCTGGATGATGTCGCAGCCGTTGTCTGCCAGCTCCTTGAAGTCCTCGTTGAAGGCCTTGGCGATGGCCATGGCCAGCTCGCGGGTCTCCTTGTAGTACTGGTTGTTGGTGGCGGCTGCGAGCACCTGGATGCCGACGTAGGAGATCTTCACGGGCTTCTTGGTCGCCTTCCTCGTGGCACGTAGGTTCGCGAGGTGGAAGGGCGCCTCGCGGCGCACCTCGCCGACGCAGCTGGGCGCGAACAGCGTGGAGTAGATCGGCAGACCGATCGGGGGGCCGGACTGCTTGTAGCCGGTCATCCGCTCGGTGTAGTGGTAGAGGATCTGGCCGTACGGCGAGTCGCCGCCGTACACCTTGCCGTCGCTGATGATGTCCATGCCGGCAGTCTCTTGGTCGTGCACGATCGCGCCGACGGCGTCCTCGAAGGCCTCCCGGCTGATGGCGTCGTAGACGAACTCGCCCTTGGGGAAAGTGGCGAAGGCGCTGCCGTCGTACCAGCGAGGGTTGGGGTAGTTGCCGACCATGGTGGTCGGGAGGAGCACGTCCTGGGAGCCGATTCGCATCGGGGACCCCTTTCCGAAAGTGGCTTTGGCCACAGGTTGTTGGTGCGCTGACCGTGGGGACGCTATGTGCGGCAGGGGTTCGGATGCCCCGTGGTGGCGGGGCGAAACACTCGTCTCCGGACTGACCCATCGGGTCGGGTGCTCGTCCTGTCAGGACGAAGAACGCACCCGAACTCGCCAGTCGACGACAGTGCACCCGTCGGGGCATGCGAGAACGGGGTTGAGATCGACCTCCTCGATGCCCGGGTTCTCGGCCATGAGCTCGCCGAGCCGGCACACGACATCAGCCAGCGAGGTCAGGTCGACTGCTTGCCCTCTAGCCCCGAGGAGGGCCGCCGCACCCCTGAGCCGCCGCAGCATCGCCTCGGCTTCCTGGAGCCGAAGGGGGGCCAGAGCGAGGACGACGTCGTCCTGGGCCTCAACGTCGACACCGCCCATTCCGACGAGCACGACCGGGCCGAACTCCGGGTCGCGCACTCCACCCACGATGACCTCGACGCCGCCGAGTTGTTGCTGCACCAGCAGTTCTGCCCCCTGACGGACCTTCAGCAGCAGCTCGCCAGCGGAGGCGACCTCGTCGGGTCCGCTGAGTCCGAGGCGGACTCCTCCTTCATCTGACTTGTGCAGCAGGTCTTCGTGCATTGCCTTGAGGACCACTGGATAGCCGAACGACTCCGCCGCTCGCACGGCGTCGGTGACGGTCCCGCACAGGGACCACGGGACGAGTGGAAGTCCGTGCCCGGACAACACGGCCGCAGATTCGCCGGCGGGGAGCCACCCGCGGCCCTGTTCTTCGCCCACGCCGAGCCGGTCGCCGAATGCGCGGTCGACCGTCAGCCACGCCCCCGACCGCTGCCTGGCTCCGTAGCGAGCCGCGTGCCCGACCGCACGCGCGGTGCGTTCGGGCCACTCGAAGACAGGGACGTCGGCACGGTGCAGCGGCGCGGCGTCCCCGCGCACGTCGCGGGCGGCGACCCAGCAGACGTAAACAGGCACGGGGACGCCCTCGGCGCGCAACTGCTGCACTTTGTCGGCGACTGCGGTCGCGACGGCCTCACTCGCCGAGCGCTGCAGCAGTACGACGACCACGGCGTCGACCTCGCCGCTTCGCGCCAGCCTTTCGATGGCGAACGGGTAGAGCTCGGCGAAGCGTTGCCAGGCAGTGGTCAGGTCGACGGGGTTGTTGGGGCTGGCGAGGTCGGGAAGTGTCTCGGCGAGCCTGGTTTGCAGCCGTGCGCTGAGCAGCGGAACGTCGAGTCCTTCGTCCGCGAGCAGGTCGGTCAGTTCGACCCCGGTGCCGCCGGAGTTCGTCACGATCCCGACCCGGAGCCCGGCCGGATGACGGCCACCGTCGAGTGCACGGGCCGCATCGAGCATCTCCAGCCCCGACTTGGTCACGATCACGCCGGCCTGCGCGAACGCCGCGGACCAGACGCGGTGCTGGCCTGCGAGGCTGGCAGTGTGTGACTGGGCGGCGCGGCTACCGGCACCGGACCTCCCGGTCCGACAGACGATCACAGGCCTGGTGCGAGTGACTCGACGCGCCGCTTCGATGAAGGTCCGACCGTCCGGCATGGACTCCAGGAAGAAGCAGATCGGCCCGCAGCCGCCCTCGGAGTCCAGGTAGTCGAGGAGCTCTGTGTCGGTGAGGTCGGCCTTGTTACCGGACGCGAACACCTTGTTGAAGCGCAGGTTCTCGTCCTTGGCCAAGGAATGCAGCGCCATGCCGTAGGCGCCTGACTGGGTGACCAGGCTCAGCGAGCCGGCGCCCGCCGCCAGACGCGGTGACAGGGAGGCATTGAGGCCGACCTCGGCGTTCTGGACGCCAAAGCAGTTCGGTCCGACGATGCGGACACCTCCGGCACGGGCGATGGCCATGACCTCGGCCTGCAGGCCCGCACCCTCAGGCCCGGCCTCGGCGAAGCCCGAGCTGATCACCACACAAGCCGGGATCCGCTTGGCGACGGCGTCGCGCACGACCCCGGGGACGGCAGCCGCGGGCACGACCAGCACGGCGAGGTCGATAGGCCCCGGAATCTCGGTGAGCCTTCGATACGCGCGGATCCCTGCCACTGGACGTCCGGAACCGTTCACCGGGAGAACCTCTCCGGTGAAAATGGAGAGGTTCTCCCAGAAGAGCGCCCCCGCGCTCCCAGGCCGGTCGGAGGCGCCGACGAGGGCGACCCTGCGCGGTCGGAAGACCGCGCTGAGGGGGTGGTTCAGCAGGCGCATCCAGTCCCCGGTCCGTGCTCGAAGACGCGCTGGAGCTCCGCGGCGGAGAACTCCTGACCGCGTACGCCGAGGGGGTCGATGGAACGGATCACTGCCAGCTCGGCACGACTGGGCGGCGACACCTGCTTCAGGCCGACGGCGACGTCGAATGCGAAGCCGGTGGCGTCCCGGACCTGGTCGAGCGTCACGTCGGGGAAGATCTGAAGCAGCCGTGCCCGCCCGTCCGGGAAGTCGAACACTCCCAGTTCGGTGACCAGCCACTCCGGGCCTCCTCCGGTGAAGCCCAGCTCCTTTCGCGTGCCGTCCTTCATGCGGTGGCCCATGTCGGTGACGAAGTCACACTCCTCGACCAGCGTCCGCCCGGACCGATGCCTGGTCGTCCACAGGGTCAGGTGCCTGATCGTCGCGGCCAGATTGCAACCGCCACCGCCGCCGCCGAGCTTGACCTTGGGGCGATCGATCGGGCCGACGGCGGTGACGTTGGTGTTGCCCCAGGCGTCGATCTGACCTCCCGACAGGAACATCCGGTCGATGTCCCCTCGGATCGCGGCGTCGAAGAACTCCTCGAACCGGAGCTGGTAGGCAGCCCGGTGCTGCAGCGCGAGGTCGTTGCCGGTGGGCGGGATGAATATGGGCTCCGGGTTGACGGCGTAAGTAGCCCCTTCGACGAGCAGCATGTCGCGGGCGTGGGTGTGCCGGGCCACGTGCATGGCCACCTGCGCGCAGGGGCTGCCGAAGCCGTGGAAGACCGCCTCCGTGTCCTTGATGGTGCGCGCAAGCGTCACCACGAACCATTCGTCGATCGTGAAGGTGAAGGTGCCGTCTCCGGCTCCTGTGGCGAGGGTCATGCGAAGAGCTCCTTCCAGGCCTGCGTGGACGTCTTCCAGCCGCGCAGCCGGTCGAGGCTCTCCTCGCCCAGGAGCTTGCGGTAGCCCTCCTCGGTCTGCGCTCCGATGACGAATCGCTCGAGGTACTCCGTGGCCCCTTTCCCAGTTGCGGCGGCTGCGACGTACTCACGCAGGTGGTTCCGGTCGTAGGCGTAGTCCGGGTAGCACGAGGTCGGGTGAGCGCCGAAGGGCGCCTCGGCGACAGCGGCGACCAGGTGGGCGGGGACGGTGATGCCGGCGTCGCTCACCTCCTCGGTCGAGGCCAACCGCTCGACGGTGGCGACGACAAGCTTGGAGGCTGAGGCGAACCTCTCGTCCAGGACGTAGGGCTTGTCGAAGTGGAGGTTGCCGCGCCGGTCGCCCAAGCTGGCATGTATCAACGCGACGTCGGGGCTCAGCGCGGGGACCGCAATGAGCAGCTCGCCGGTGAACGGGCACGTGATCTCGGCGTACTCCGGATGCAGACTGCGAATGTCGGAGCCCTTCACTCCGCGGACCGGGAGGAACGGCACGCCGGCTTCGGCTGCTCGGAGCTGGGTCAGGATCGTGATGCAGCAGCTTTCGGCGATCCGGAAGTCCCCGCCCTCGGCGGCGCGGCGGTACGACGGGGCCAGGCCGAGGTCTTGCTCGAAGCCGACGTAGCTCTCCTCGCAGATCGACACCGCCCCGGCCGCGACCAGCAGGTCGACGTCGATCCCGTGTGCGGAGCCGACCAGATGCAGGTCGCGACGCCCCTGCCGGATGAGCTCGCGCACCAGGGCCATCGGCAGCCTGGCGGACAGTCCTCCTCCGAGGGCAACGACATCGCCGTCACTCACTCTCGTTGCCGCCTGCTCCAGCGTCACCAGCTTGTCGGGGTCCATGAAGAACGGCATCAGATCTCCTTCACTGGGCCGTCATGCCGCCGTCAGCGGCGATCACGGCCCCGGTCAGGAACGACGCGTCGTCAGAGGCGAGGAAGGTGGCCACGCGGGCGATCTCCTCGGGTGTGCCGAGCCGTCCGATCGGGTACTTCACCAGGGTCTTGGCCAGACCGGCCTCAAGGTCTCCGTCGCCGCGCGCCCGCAGCATCGGCTCCATCAAGGGGGTGAACACGGTGCCGGGGCAGATCACGTTCACCCGGATCTTGTGGGGCGCAAGGTCGATCGCCATTGACCGGGTGAGTGCGACCACGGCACCTTTCGCGGCGCAGTAGGCGGCGAAGTTGGGCACTCCGACCAGCGCAGCAACCGATCCCTGGTTGACGATGGCTCCTCCACCGGCTGCGGTCAGATGGGGGACGGCCGCACGGGAGCAGACAAAAGTGCCCTTGGCGTTGACCGAGAAGGCTCGTTCCCAGTCCTCGTCGGTGGCCTCAGCCACCGACCCACGAGAGTCGCAGCCGGCGTTGTTGTAGAGCACGTGCAGGCCGCCGTACTCCGCCACGACCTTTGCGAACGCCGTCTCGACCTCGGCCGAGTCCGCGACGTTGGCCGCCAGGGCGATTGCTCGTCCGCCGGAGTCTACGATGGTCGCGACGGTCTCGTCTGCCGCGTCCTTGCGGAGGTCGAGTACGCCGACCGCCGCCCCTTCAGCGGCGAGGAGCTGGGCCGCTGCGCGGCCTATGCCGGATCCCGCTCCAGTGACGATTGCCACCTTGCTGTCGAACCTCGTGCTCATCGTGGTGTTCCCTTCGTGTGTGTTATCGGCTCGGGCCATCACGGCACCGGGCTCGGATGGGGCTTCATCGCGGCAACAGCGGCGTTGGCCGCAAGCAGGACAGGCTCGTAGACCGGTGCGAAGGGCGGGGCGTACGACAGGTCGAGGTCTGCGATGTCCTCGACCCCGAGCTCGGCGTGGAGCGCGACGGCGGTGACGTCGACTCGCTTGGCGACGTCGTCACCCTCGCCGACGAACTGCGCGCCGAGCAGCCGTCCGTCGCGAGTGTGGACGAGCCGGACGTCGACCTGGGCCGAGCCGGGGAAGTACTTGGCCCTGGATCTCCCCACGGCATCTGTAGCCTCGGCATCGAAGCCTTCCGACAGCGCTTCCACCAAGGTCAGGCCGGTTCGCCCGACACCGACACCGAACACCTTGACGATCGCGGTCCCCGCGATCCCGGGAAAGCAGGCGCTGCCGCCTGCGGCCACTGTGCCGGCCACCCTCCCTGTCTTGTTCGCCGTCGGGCCAAGGGGGATGAAGGCGGGTCGCCCGGTGACGATGTGGTTGGGCGCGATGCAGTCGCCTGCAGCGTAGACATTGGCCACCGACGTGCGCATGTGCTCGTCGACCAAGAGGGCGCCATGGGGTCCAGTGTTGGCACCGATGCTCGAGCCGAGGGTGCTCGCCGGTCGTACCCCGGTGGCGACGATGACGACGTCGGTCTCGAACAGGCTGCCGTCGGTGAGCCGGAGGATCAGCGCCTGGTCGGTGCGCGCCAGGGAGGCCAGGCCTGAGTTGAGGCGGACCTCGACGTGTCGCTGGACCTCATCCTCGACGCGCTGGGAGAACTCCGGGTCGAGGTTGGCCATCAGCCGGGGGAGCGCCTCGACCAGGGTCACCGAGATGCCCCGTTCGGAGAGCGACTCGGCCACTTCGAGGCCGATGTAGCCGCCACCCACCACGGTGGCGCGCCCGACGTGACCTGCGTCGAGGAGGCCGCGGAGGCGGACCGACTCTGCGACGTCGCGCACGGTGAACACGTGGTCGTCGTTGAGGCCTGGGACCGGTGGGAGGGAAGGGGTGGCGCCTGCGGTCAGGATGAGCTCGTCGTAGGGCAGGAGCCCGCTGCGACCGGCCGCGCGGTGGTGGACGACCTGTCGCTCGGCGTCAATCCGGACCACCTCCGCGCCGAAGCGCAGGTCGATGTCGCGCTGGTCCCGGAAGTACGTGGGCGGGTAGGCGCGCAGGGAGTCCACCTCAGCGACGACATGGGAGAGGAAGTACGGCAGGCCGCACAGGCCGTAGGCGGCATGGTTGCCCGCCTCGAGCACGACCACCTCGAGCTCAGGGTCTACTCGCCTCGCTGCAGATGCTGCAGACATTCCTGCTGCACCAGCACCGACCACCACCAGTCGTCGCATCGTCCACTCCTCTCGGTTCCGGCGAACGCTAGGGATGCAGGCGTCACGGGAGCCATGACTTGCGAGGACTAAGGCGGGAGCGCTATTCGCCCCGCTCGGTCAGGGACGGGCACGCGGGTGTGTACCTAGCCTCAGGGGCTCTACCAGGAATGGAGGGTGCCACCGATGCACGACTTGCCCGACTTTCTCGACCTACCCCGACGCACGTCGAAGCCACGCACCAGTGGACTGACCCATGTGCTCGACAAGGGGCTGACCCTGGGCGCCCTGGACGCACTGCTGGAGCAGGCTGCCGACTACATCGACGTCCTCAAGGTCGGGTGGGGGATCGCGTACGTCGACCCTCACATCAGGGAGCGCGCCGTCCTCTGTCGGCAGGTCGGGGTGACCCTCTGTCTGGGCGGCACCCTGCTCGAGGTGTGCGCCGCTCAGGGACGGGTGCCTGAACTGGCCCGCTGGGCACACCGGATCGGCATCGAGGCCGTGGAGGTCTCCAACGGTCTGGCAGCACTGTCTTCGGACGACAAGCGGGCCCTGGTCCGGGACCTTTCCGGTGAGTTCGTCGTCCTGGCCGAGACCGGGGCGAAGGACGGCCACGCGCCAGTCACCGCCCACCTGTGGGTCGACGAGATGGAAGCCGACCTCGACGCCGGCGCACGTCACGTCATCGCCGAGGGGCGGGAGAGCGGAACGGTCGGGCTCTACCACGCAGACGGGAGACCACGGGTGGACCTCGCCGAGGCGATCGCTGCACGGATTCCGCTGGAGAAGGTCATCTTCGAGGCGCCGACGAAGTCGCACCAGACCTGGTTCGTGCGCAAGCTCGGCTCCGACGTCGGGCTGGGCAACGTCGGGACCGACGAGGTGCTCGCCCTCGAAACCCTTCGGCTGGGACTCCGGGCAGACACAGCTCTCGTCGCAGCGCCGGCGTGGGCCGGGGGGCTGTCGTGATCGGCGATCCAGCCCCGAACCTGATCACGCGGCCCTACCGTGGGCTGTCGGTCCAGGAGGTCGACGTCGACCTCACCGAGGCTGCCCTGGGCGACCTCCTGCTGGGCCGCGACGTCTACCGGCGCACCGAGTTCCTGCTGCTGCACCGCGATGACGATTGGGCGCTGGTCGCAGTCGAAAAGGCCTCGACGGTCCCGCTCTTCTCGCCGGTCGTGGACGTGCGATTGCTGGCAGGTCCCGAGCACCTGCTGATGATCGACTCTCCCGGAACCGATGTTGGTAACGCCTCCGCGCTCGCCGCGGTGGCAGCCGAACATGAGCGTGCCGGGGTGCTGGCCTACGCGGTCCGGGGTCGCTTCGAGCACATCAACTTCATCTGGCAGCCAGAGCCCGTGGTCATCCGGGTGACCGAGGTCGTTCCTCCCTGGCCGGCGAAGCTGCTGACCATGGCGCAGCAGGTCCTCGACTTCGACGAGGACCTGCCCCCGATCCTGCTCGAGCTCGACGCGGTGGACATCGGGTCACTGGCCGAGGCGAACCCAGCCGAGATCTACCTTCTGCCGTGTCGAGGCTCCGGCGTGGACCTCCCAGGCGAGGTCGACTTCCTCGACACTCGGCCACCAGCACGCCGGGACTGGCTGATGGTCGGCTGTGAGCGGTCCCTCCAGTTCCACCGCCACTTCTACGGCGACGAGCCGGCCCGGGTGGACCTGTGTCCTCGTCGTCGCGTTGGCACCGACGGAGCAGGGACTCTCACACTGTCGAAGTGCTGCCTTCTGGAGCGTGGCCTCGAGGTCGAACCCGGCGCGGCGATCGTCCCCTGGGGATCGAACCTCGACGAGGTGCGGCTGGCGCTGCGCCGGCTTGTCGGTCTCCCCGCGCCGGGCGCACCCCTGGTCGCAGAGTCGATGAGGCAGTCGACCGATGAGGCCACTGCGGTTGGAGTGGAGATGTCGGCATGACAGCCCACCCGATCGACTCGGGACTCTACGGACATCTCTGGGGGACCGACGAGCTACGTCGTCTGTTCACCGACGA
>Ga0070698_100006603_pt1 | contig 12578 bp, 10 predicted proteins | sample KBSK1502metaG_FD_65477 | JGI IMG/M metagenome (GOLD analysis project Ga0070698, IMG submission 65477) | Corn, switchgrass and miscanthus rhizosphere microbial communities from Kellogg Biological Station, Michigan, USA - KBS K1-50-2 metaG | ecosystem: Host-associated > Plants > Roots >...
GGAGTTCTACGGCGAGTTCCTGCAGAACGCGCAGGGCGAAGACGTGGTGGCGGGCATCCGCACGCCGCATCCCATCGCCGACCTCGAGAAGGTCATGCCGCAGGCCTACAAGCAGCTCCGCGACATCACCACCCGGCTGGAGCGCCACTACAAGGACGTGCAGGATTTCGAGTTCACCATCCAGGACAACACGCTCTACATGCTCCAGACGCGCAACGGCAAGCGCACGGGCGTGGCTGCGGTGCACATCGCGGTGGACCTGGTGGAAGAGGGCATCCTCACGAAGAAGGAGGCGGTGGCCAAGGTGGAGCCGCAATCGCTCGATCAGCTCCTGCACCCGATCTTCGACCTCAAGGCGCGCGCGAAGGCCGAGGTGGCGGCCAAGGGACTGCCCGCCTCGCCGGGCGCGGCCACGGGCGCCGTCGTGTTCACCGCCGATGATGCGGTCGCGCAAGCGGCCAAGGGCAAGCGCGTGGTGCTGGTGCGCATGGAGACCGTCCCCGACGACATCCACGGCATGAGCGTGGCCCAGGGCATCCTCACCGCCACCGGCGGCATGACCTCGCACGCCGCGGTCGTGGGCCGCCAGATGGGCAAGCCGTCCGTGGTGGGCGCGGGCTCGCTGCACATCGACGCCAAGGGCAAGAAGCTCAAGGTCGGCGGCCGCACGCTCAAGGAAGGCGATCCGCTCTCCATCGACGGATCCACGGGCGAGGTGATCCTGAGCGAGCTGCCCACCAGCCCTTCCGAGGTCCTGCAGGTCGTGAACGGCACCAAGAAGGCGAGCCAGTCGCCGCTCTACCAGAAGTTCGAGAAGCTGCTGGGCTGGGCGGACGAGGTGCGGCGGCTGGGCATCCGCGCCAACGCCGACGTCCCGCGCGACGCCAAGGTGGCCTTCGCCTTCGGTGCGCGCGGCATCGGCCTGTGCCGCACCGAGCACATGTTCTTCGCGGACGAGCGGCTGCCGCACGTGGTGAAGATGATCATGTCCGCCGCGCGCGGGCAGAAGGGGCTCGACCTCACCGCGCGCCTCAAGGAACGCCTGGCCGAGGCCAAGGGGTCGCAAGCGACGGAGATCCGCAAGGAGCTGGCGAAGGTCCAGAAGGAGTACGGCCGCTACATCAAGGACTACACGGGAGCGCTGAAGAAGCTACTGCCCATGCAGCGCGCCGACTTCGCGGGCCTCTTCAAGGAGATGAGGGGCACGCCCGTCACCATCCGCACCCTCGACCCGCCGCTGCACGAGTTCCTGCCCAAGCGCGAGGACCTGATGGTGCAGATCGCGATCCTGCGCACGCAGGGCGAGACGAAGAATCGCGCGAAGATCGCGAAGCTGTCGGAGACCCTTCGCGCGGTGGAGGAGCTGCACGAGTTCAACCCGATGCTGGGCCACCGCGGCTGCCGGCTGGGCATCACGTATCCGGAGATCACGCGCATGCAGGCGCGCGCGATCTTCGAGGCCGCCGCGCAGGTGGCCAAGAAGGGCACGCCGGTCAAGCCCGAGGTGATGATCCCGCTCGTCGGCCACGTCGAGGAGCTGCGGCGGCAGAAGAAGATCGTGCTCGACACGGCCAAGGAAGTGCTGGGCAAGGACGGCTCGGGCGTCGAGTTCCTCGTGGGCACCATGATCGAGGTGCCGCGCGGCGCGCTGACCGCGGACGAGATCGCGACAGAGGCGGACTTCTTCTCCTTCGGGACCAACGACCTCACCCAGATGGGCTTCGGGCTCAGCCGCGACGACGCGGGCAAGTTCCTGGGCTACTACCAGGAGCACGGGATCCTGGAGAAGGACCCGTTCGTGTCCATCGACGCGGGCGGCGTGGGCCAGCTCGTGCACACGGGCGTCAAGAAGGGCCGCGGGGTGAAGTCGTCGCTGAAGATCGGCGTGTGCGGCGAGCACGGTGGCGACCCGGCGTCGATCCGCTTCTTCCACGGCGCCGGCCTCGACTACGTGTCCTGCTCGCCCTACCGCGTGCCCATCGCACGCCTGGCCGCGGCGCAGGCGCAGCTGGAACGACCCGTCGGGGACTGAGGCCGTGATCGCGGCCGAGGTCGAACAGCCAACCAGCCCGCTGGTGGCCGCGGTGCAGGAACTGGCGGAGCTCGTCGGGCTCCCAGGCGACCTCGCTCATCATCCGCGCCCTGGCCTTCAAGGAGCTCCGCCTCCACGACTGGTGGAAGGTGATGGGCCGCGAGGTGGGGGCGGGCCTGACCCTGGGCGTCTTCCTGGGCGCGATCGGCTTCCTGCGCATCCTGGTGTGGCAGTGCCTCCACTGGAAGGACTATGGCCCGCACAACCTCCTGGTCGCGCTCACCGTGTGGTCCAGCCTGGTGGGAGTGGTGACCTTCGGCACCGTGGCCGGCAGCATGCTGCCCTTCGTGCTGCGGCGGATCGGCTTCGACCCCGCCACCAGCTCCGCGCCCTTCGTGGCCACGCTGGTGGACGTGACCGGCCTCGTCATCTACTTCACGGTCGGATCCGTCATCCTGCGGGGCACCCTGCTGTGAAGCGGTGGACATAGGCGGCGCCGCGCGTATCCGTCGGCTGCCCGACGACCTCGTCAACAAGATCGCGGCCGGCGAGGTGGTCGAGCGGCCGGCCTCGGTGGTGAAGGAGCTGGTCGAGAACGCGCTCGACGCGGGAGCCTCCACGGTGAAGGTCGAGGTGGAGGCGGGCGGCAAGACGCTGGTGCGCGTGCGCGACGACGGCCACGGCATGGGCCGCGCGGATGCGGAGCTGGCCCTGGAGCGCCACGCGACCTCGAAGCTGCACGAGCTGGGCGACCTGGAGCGCGTGGCCACGCACGGCTTCCGGGGTGAGGCACTGCCGTCCATCGCCAGCGTGTCGCACCTGACGCTGCGGACGTGCGAGGCGGAGGCGGCCGCGGGGACGGAGGTCGAGGTCCGGCACGGCCGCCTCGTGCACGTGTGCGACGCGGGCCATCCCCGCGGCACGACGGTCGAGGTGCGCGACCTGTTCGGCGCCGTGCCCGCGCGGCGGAAGTTCCTGCGCGCGGAGGGCACGGAGACCTCACACGTCGCGGAAGCGCTGAGCTTGCTGACGCTGGCCCGTCCCGACGTCGGTTTCGTCCTCGCCTCCGGGGCGCGCGTGATGATCCAGGCCCCGCCCGTGGACGGGCTGTTCGCGCGCGTGCACCAGCTCTTCGGTGCCACGTACGCCGACTCGCTCGTGCCCGTGGCGGGTGGCCAGGCGTGGGCGACCGTGCGCGGCTTCGCGCGCCCGGCCGCCTCGTCCTCGGGGCGCACGTCGCTGCGGCTGTTCGTGAACGGCCGGGCCGTGCGCGACCGGGCGGTGGCGCGCGCGGTGATGGAGGCCTACCGCGCGACGGGCGTGCGCGACCCGCGGCCGGACGTCCTGCTGATGCTCGACGTGCCGCTGCACATGGTGGACGTCAACGTGCATCCGGCCAAGACGGAGGTCCGCTTCGCGGAGGCGCGCACGGTGTGGGCGGCGGTGGAGGGCGCGCTGCGCGACGCGCTCTCCGCGGGCGCCCGCCGGGGCGCGCCGCGCGTGGCGCTCTCGGCGGAGGCGGGCGCGCGGGCGACCGCGGACGAAATGGGCGCGTGGCGCGAAGCCATCGGCGGTGCCTCGCTCGCCGCCGAGCCGTCCTCGTCCGCGGTCGCCGCCGCCGCGCCCGCGCCGCTGCTCGACGTGGCGCCGCCGACCGTGCTCGGCCAGCACCGCAACACGTACATCGTGGCCACGGACGGGGAGGACCTCGTTCTCGTCGACCAGCACACCGCGCACGAGCGCGTGCGCTTCGAGGCGATCGTGGACCGGCTCGCGCGCCACGCCGCTGAATCGCAGATCCTGCTCGTCCCGCTGGTGGTTACGCTCCCGCCGCGCCTGCGTCCGGGCCTGGAGGCACACCAGGAGACGCTCCGCGATCTGGGCTTCGACGCCGAGCCCTTCGGCGGTGACGCCGTGCGCGTAGCCGCGGTGCCGGGCGTGCTGGGCGGCCGCGACCCCGGCGCGGCGCTGGAAGCGCTGCTGGCGGAGCTGCTCGACCGCGACTCCACGGAGTGGACGGTCGCCTCCGCCCGCGAGCGGCTGGCGGCCACGCTGGCCTGCCACTCGGCCGCTCGCGCGGGGCAGCCGCTGGGCGCGGAGGCGATGCGCGCGATCGTGAGCGGCCTGTGGTCCGCGCGTCAGCCCGCGCTGTGCCCGCACGGCCGGCCGACGCGCGTGCGTGTCCCGCGCGACGACGTCAGCCGCTGGTTCCGCCGCACGGGCTGGCGCCGCGAGTGAGACCGCGGTCCGCCGGCCATGCGCGCGCCTGGCCCTGGGTCCGCTACGGCTTGGGCCGGCTGCTGCAGATCACGGGGCTGCTGGTCACGCTGGTGGCCGCCACCGCGTTCTTCGGGACGCAATCCACGATCGCCATGCTCCGCATGATGCTCGCGGGCGTGATCCTGTTCCTGCCCGGCTGGCTGCTCGCCCGCAAGGATCCCCGGCAGGGGTGAAGCGCCGCTCAGCGCGCGTGGCGCGGCGCGTACTCGCGCAAGGCTTGCAGCAGCCGCAGCGTCACGGGCCCCGGCCGCCGCGTCCCCACGGCGGCGGCGTCGATGGTGGCGACGGGCAGGACCTCCCGCACGGTGCTGCTGAGGAACACCTCGTCCGCGGCCAGCAGGTCCTTCACCGCGACCGGCTCCTCGCGCGCCGGGATGGGCATGGCGGCGGCCAGCTCCAGGACGATCTGGCGCGTCACCCCCGGCAGGATGCCGGCGTCGAGCGGCGGCGTCAGCAGCGTGCCCTCCTTGACCAGGAACACGTTCGAGCTGGCGCCCTCCGCGATCTCGCCGATGTCGTTGAGGAGGATCGGCTCCACCGCGCCCTTCGCCTGCGCCTCCTGCACGGCCAGGATGTTGTTGAGGAGGTTGCACGACTTGATGGCGGGGTCGAGCGCGCGCGGGTGGTTGCGGCGAACCGAGGAGAGGATCACCGGCACGCCCTCCACGTAATGGCGCTCGGGGAAGGGCTCGAACGGCTTCACCAGCATCACCACCGTCGGGCCCTTCACGCGGTCGAAGCGATAAGACGCGTCGCCCGCGCCCCTGGTGACGATGATCCGGAGGTACGATTCGGAGTTGGCGGCCCGGCGCAGCAGCGCGTCGGCGTCCCGGGTCAGCCCGCCGTCGCCCTCGGGCAGCGGGATGGCCAGCCGCCGCGCGGAGCGTCGCAGCCGCTCCAGGTGGCGGTCGAGGTGGAACACCCGGCCGCCGTACGTCCGCAGCGTCTCGTACACCGCATCGCCGAAGAGGAAGCCGTTGTCGAGCACGGAGACGCGGGCCCGCTCGGCGGGCGTGATCTCACCGTTGACGGACGCGAAGAAGCCCATCGCCTGCACATTATCGTCGAAGAGGACGCGCACGGCAGGAGCGAGGTGACAGCGTGACGAGCGTGCAGGCGGTGGTCCTGGGCGTCGTGCAGGGGCTGGGCGAGTTCCTGCCCATCAGCAGCTCCGCGCACCTGATCGTGGTGCCCTGGCTCCTGGGCTGGCCCGACCACGGGCTCGCCTTCGACGTCGCCCTCCACGTCGGCACCCTCGCCGCCGTGGTCTACGCCTTCCGCGGCGACTGGTGGCGCATCGTCACCTCCGCGCTGCGCGGGGTCGCCCACGGGCGTCCCGGCGAGGGCGAGGCCCGGCTGCTCTGGCTGATCGTGCTGGCCTCGGTGCCGGGCGCGGTGGCGGGGCTCGCGCTGGGCGAGGCGGCGGAGACGAACTTCCGCTCGCCGCTCCTCATCGCCGCCACCATGACCGTGGTGGGCACCATCCTCCTCGTCGCCGACCGGCAGGCCGGCTCGGGAGAGGAGCGCCGGCAGGTGTCGGTGATGGACGCGCTGCTGATCGGCGCCGCGCAGGCCCTGGCCATCGTGCCCGGCGTCTCGCGCTCGGGCGCCACCATCTCCATGGCGCTCTTCCTCGGGTACCGCCGCGAGGAGGCGGCCCGCTTCAGCTTCCTGCTCGCCACGCCGATCATCTTCGGCGCCGCCCTCACCAAGGTCCCGGCGCTCCTGCGCGCGCCGGACCGCGGACCCGTGCTGCTGGGGATCGCCGTGTCCGCCCTGGTCGGCCTGGCCGCCATCCGCGTGCTGCTCGCCTACGTGCGCACGCGGGACTACCGCGTGTTCGTGTACTACCGCTGGGCGTTCGCGCTGGTGATCCTGATCGTCTATCTGCGCCGCGCGCACCTGGGATAGAGTCATCGCATGCGGCCGGTCCTGACCGCGGCGCAGATGAAGGACGCCGACCGCCGCACCATCGAGGAGATCGGCCTTCCGGGGGCCGTCCTCATGGAGAACGCGGGCGCGGCCGTCGCGCGCGCCCTCCGCGCGCGCCACCCCGCCGCGCGCCGGCCGCTGGTCCTGTGCGGCAAGGGCAACAACGGCGGCGACGGCTTCGTGGTCGCCCGCCACCTGCGCGAGAGCGCGCCGTCCGTGTTCCTGTTCGGCTCGCGCCAGGACGTGCGCGGCGAGGCGCGCCTGCACATGGGAGCGCTGGAGCGCTCGGGCGGCACGCTGGTCGAGGTCGCGGACGAGGACGGATGGCGCGCCGTCCGCGCCGCCGCCGCCGTGGCCGACGTCGCCGTCGACGCCCTGCTGGGCACCGGCCTGCACCAGGCGCCCACGGGCGCGGTGGCGGACGCGATCGCGCTGCTGCGGAAGCTGCGGAGGGAGCGCGGCGTGCCCGTGGTGGCGGTGGACATCCCGTCCGGCGTGCCCTCCGACGGCGGCGAGCTGGCCTGGGACGCGGTCGAGGCGGACCTCACCGTCACCTTCGCCGCGCTCAAGTACGGGCACGTCCTGCCGCCCGCCAGCGACCACGCGGGCACGCTCATCGTGGCCGACATCGGGATCCCCGACTCCGCCCTCGCGCAGACCGCACCCTCGCTCTGGCTCGCCGAGGAGGGCGACGTGAGACGCGCCTACCCGCCGCGGGAGCCGGGCGCGCACAAGGGCACGTTCGGTCACGTGCTGGTGGCCGCGGGCAGCGTGGGCAAGACCGGCGCCGCCATCCTGGCCTCCACGGCCGCGCTCGTGTCCGGGGCGGGCCTGGTGACCGCGGCCACGCCCGCACCCGCGCAGCCGCTGGTGGCGCACGGCCGTCCGGAGCTGATGACGGAGCCGCTGCCCGTCACCGCTGCGGGCGCCCTGGACCCGGAGGCCTCGGAGCGCATGGCCGCGCTGGCGCGCACCCGCGACGCGCTGGTCCTCGGGCCCGGTCTGGGCCAGGAGGCGGCCGCGCGCGACTTCGTGCGCGAGACGCTGCGCAAGTGCCCGGGGCCGGTGGTGGTGGACGCGGACGGCCTCAACGCCCTGGCCGCTTCCGACCGCGCGCCGCGCGCCATCGACGTGCTGCGGCGCGAGGCGGCGGCGGTGGTCACCCCGCACCCGGGCGAGATGGCGCGGCTGGTGGGCGTTTCGACGAAGGAGGTCCAGCGGCGGCGGCTGGAGACGGCGCGCGCCTTCGCGGTCGAATCGGGCGCGGTGGTGGTGCTCAAGGGGCAGCGCACCGTCATCGCGCGGCCGGACGGCGCGGCCTGCGTCAACCCCACGGGCAACCCCGGCATGGCCACCGGCGGCACGGGCGACGTGCTGTCCGGCATCATCGGCGCGCTGCTCGCGCGCGGCCTGGACGGATGGACGGCGGCGGTGGCGGCGGTGTACCTGCACGGCGCGGCCGGGGACGACGCGGCCGCGCGTCGCGGCGAGGAGTCGCTGGTGGCGGGCGACCTCGTGGATTCGATCCCGGCCGTGCTGCGGGCGCTGGCGCCGGCCCCGCCCCGGCCCGCTCTCCCGCGCGGGGGCGCCGATTCGTAGCGTCGTCACCCACTCTGCGGCCGAGACCGAACAGGTGGCCGCGGAGATGGCCTCGCAGTTTCGCGGCGGCGAGGTCGTCCTCCTGACCGGCGAGCTGGGCGCGGGCAAGACGGCGTTCGTGCGCGGACTCGCGCGCGGCCTGGGCTCCGATCCCGACGAGGTCGCCAGCCCCACCTTCGTCCTGCTGACCGCGTATCCGGGCAAGGTCACGCTCCACCACGCCGACCTGTATCGTCTCGGCCGGCCCGGCGAAGATGCGGACCTCGGCCTCGAGGAGCTGCCGGGGCCGCGGGGCGTGCTGGCCGTCGAATGGGCCGAGCGGCTGGGCGAGTGCCCGTGGCCGCGCGTCGTCCGCGTGCGGCTGGAGCACGCGGGAGAGGACACGCGCCGGATCGAGATCGAGGAGCCCGGCGCGTGAAGCGGACCCTGGCCGTGCTCCTCGTCGCGGCGGGGCTGGCCACCGCCTGCCGCCGCGGATCGGCACGGCCGTCGCCGCATCCGGCCACGCCCACCCCGCGAGCGGGCAACGGGCTGAGCGTCCTGCTCATCACCATCGACACGCTGCGCGCGGACCACCTCGGGGCGTACGGCTACCGGCGCGCGACCAGCCCCCACATCGACGCCCTGGCCGGCCGCGGCACGCTGTTCGAGCGCGCGTTCACGTTCTGGCCCAAGACCCGCGGCAGCTTCGTGATGATGATGACGGGGCGGCGCGACTCGCAGAACGGCTACGGCAAGACGCACCCGATGCTGCTGCCCTTCAACGCCACGCTGGCCTCCGTCCTCCAGCAGGCGGGCTACCGCACGGCGGCGGTGCTCGACAACCCGAACCTGGCCGCCGCGCTGGGCTACGCGCAGGGGTTCGAGAGCTACCGCGAGACCTGGGAGGAGAAGGCGCTGGACACGGAGGCGGCGCGCGCCCGGGCCATCACGGACGGAGGGGTCGCGTTCTTGCGCGATGCGCGGCCGGAACGGCCGTTCTTCCTGTGGCTTCACTACGTCAACCCGCACGCGCCCTACACGCCGCCCCCGCCCTACGACCGCATGTTCCTGGAGGGGGCGGAGACGGGGCCGCGGCTGCCCGCCGTGAGCGGGTTCCACGGCGGGGTCAAGAAGGAATGGGCGGTGCCGGGTCACGACCGCCTCGGCTACTACGTCGCGCAGTACGACGGCGAGATCGCGGCCGTGGACGCCGAGGTCGGCCGCGTGCTGGACGCGCTGGCCGCCGCGCCCGCCGCCTCGCGCACGGCGGTGGTGCTCACGTCCGACCACGGCGAGAGCCTCGGCGAGCACGACTATTACTTCGACCACGGCGAGGACCTGTTCGATCCGTGCCTGAGGATCCCGCTCGTGGTCGCGCTGCCGGGCGCGCCCGCCAGCCGGCGCGTGCGCGACTTCGCGTCGACGCTCGACCTGCTGCCGACGATCCTGGACGCGGTCAAGGTGTCCTATCCGCCGGACCTCGCGGGCACCAGCGTGCTGGGCGCCGTGAGCGGGGCTCCGGGACCGGCGCGCGACCGCCTGTTCGCGCGGAACGACCGCAACCTCAGCGCGACCTTCGACGCGCGCTTCAAGGTCGTGGGCGCTCCCCTGGACTCGGGCCAGACGCGCCTCGCGCTCTACGATCGCGCGGCGGATCCGGGCGAGACGCGCGACGTCTCGGCGCGCGAGCCGGAACCGTTCCGGATCGGACGGCGCGAGCTGGAGCTGTTCCTCGACCTGTGGCGGCGCGAGTCAGAGCATACGAACAGGCTGCTGCAGGGTGTTCCCGCGGGCGAGCAGAAGCCCACGGAAAAGGCGTGCGAGAACCTGATCGGCCTGGGCTATCTCGACAAGTGTCAGTGAGCCTCCGGCGGCGTCGAGCAGTGTCAGAATGGGACAACGACGGAGGACATGATGGCGCGCTCGTTCGCGGGGGCCGGCACCGCGCTGGTCACGCCGTTCACCAAGTCGGGGGCCCTGGACGAGGCCGCCCTGCGGCGCCTGGTGCGCCGGCAGGTGGAGGCCCGCATCGACGTGCTCGTCCCCTGCGGCACCACGGGCGAGAGCGTCACCATGAGCGCGGAGGAGCAGAGCCGCGTGGTCGCGGTCACGCTCGAGGAAGCGGGCGACGTCCCCGTCCTCGCCGGCGCGGGCAGCAACGACACGCGCACCGCGGTCGCGCGCGCGCGCGCCATGGAAGGGCTCGGCGCCCACGGCATCCTGTCCGTCGGCCCGTATTACAACAAGCCCACCTCCGAGGGCTTCTATCGGCACTTCGCCACCATCGCGGACGGGGTCACGGTGCCCGTCGTCGTCTACAACGTGCCCGGGCGCACGGGCAGCAACATCGACGTCAAGACGCAGCTCCGCCTGGCCAGCCACGGCAACATCACGGCGGTGAAGGAGGCCTCGGGGAACCTGGGCCAGGTGATGGAGATCCTGCGCGACCGGCCCGAAGGGTTCGAGGTCCTCTCCGGCGACGACGCCTTCACCGTCGCCTTCATGGCGCTCGGCGGCGAGGGCGTCATCTCCGTGGCCGCCAACCAGGTACCCGGAGAGATGCGCGACCTGGCCGCCGCCTGCGCGCGCGGGGACTTCGCGGAGGGGTGCCGCCTCCACTACCGCCTGCTGCGGCTCATGAACGTCAACTTCCTGGAGTCGAACCCGATCCCGGTCAAGGCCTCGCTGGCCATGATGGGACTGTGCGAGGAGAGCTACCGCCTGCCCATGTGCCCGCCCACGGAAGGGACGCGCGAGGCCCTCCGCGGCGCGCTCAAGGAGCTCGGGCTCCTTCGTTGACCGTGCGGTTGAAGGTGCGAGACGACCTGCCCGCGCGCATCGAGGCGCATCACGCGCTGCCCCCGGAGTCGCTGGGTGACGAAGCGCGCGCCACGTTCGACGAGCTGCTGGACGCGCTGGAGGCGGGCGAGGCGCGCGCGGCGGAGCCGGGCCCGGACGGCTGGCGCGTCAACGGCTGGGTGAAGAAGGGCATCCTGCTCGGCTTCCGCCTGGGCCGGGTCGTGGAGCTGCCGCCGGCGGGCCCGCTGACCTTCCTGGACAAGGACACCTTCCCGCCGCGGCGGTTCTCGGCCGCGGACGGCGTGCGCGTGGTGCCGGGCGGGTCGTCCGTGCGCCGCGGCGCTCACGTGGCCCCGGGGGTGGTGATCATGCCGCCCGCCTACGTCAACGTCGGCGCGTACGTGGGGGAGGGCAGCCTGATCGACTCGCACGCGCTGGTGGGCTCGTGCGCGCAGGTCGGCCGCCGCGTCCACCTCTCCGCCGCCGCCCAGCTGGGCGGCGTCCTGGAGCCGGTGGGCGCCCTGCCCGTGATCGTGGAGGACGACGTGCTGGTGGGCGGCAACTGCGGCGTGTACGAGGGCACGATCGTGGGACGGCGGGCGGTGCTGGGCTCGGGCGTGGTCCTGACCGGCTCCGTGACCGTGTACGACGTCCCGCGCAAGACGACGTATCGGCGCCAGGGCGACCAGCCGCTTCGGATTCCCGAGGGCGCGGTGGTGGTGCCCGGCTCGCGCGGCGTGAGCGACCCGTTCGCCGAGCGCCACCGCCTCGCGCTCTACACGCCCGTGATCGTCAAGTACCGCGACGAGAAGACCGATGCCGCGGCTGCCCTCGAGGACGCCCTGCGCTAGACTGCGCCCCGCATGATTCCCGCGGCGCTCAGCCTGTTCCTCCTCGCCCGTCCCGATCCTTCCGCGCTCGACCTCGCCGCGCGCGAGATCTACAAGGAGCTGATCGAGATCAACACCACCGATCCCCTCGGCGACAACACGCGGGCCGCGGAGGCCATGGCCGCCCGCCTGCGCGCAGCCGGGTTCGCCGAGTCGGACGTCCAGGTGCTGGCACCCATGCCGCGCAAGGGCAACCTGGTGGCGCGTCTGCGCGGGACGGGCCAGAGGCGTCCGCTCCTGCTGCTCGCGCACCTCGACGTGGTGGAGGCGCGGCGCGAGGACTGGTCCGTCGATCCCTTCGTGCTGCTGGAGAAGGACGGCTTCTTCTACGGGCGTGGCACCGGGGACGACAAGGCCATGGCCGCCATCTGGGTGGCCACGCTCATTCGCCTGAAGCAGGAGGGCTATCGTCCCGACCGCGACCTCATCGTCGCCCTCACCGCCGACGAGGAGAGCGGGCCCGCCAACGGTGTGGACTGGCTGCTGCGCACGCACCGCGAGCTCGTCGACGCCGAGCTGGCCCTCAACGAGGGCGGCGGGGGCGAGATCAAGGACGGCCGCTACCGCGCGAACCGCATCCAGGCCGCGGAGAAGGTCTACCAGAGCTTCCGCCTCGAGGTCACGAGTCCCGGCGGTCACAGCTCGCTGCCGCGCAAGGACAACGCGATCTACCGACTGGCCGCGGGGCTGGGTCGGCTGGCCGCTTTCGACTTCCCCCTCCAGCTCGGCGAGGTGACGCGGGCGTACTTCGCGCGCATGGCCGCGCTGCAGGGCGGGCAGGAAGGCGAAGACATCGAGGCGGTGCTGCGCACGCCCCCGGACGCGGAGGCGGCGGTGCGCCTGAGCGGCGTGCCCTTCTACAATGCGCAGATGCGCACGACCTGCGTGCCCACCCGACTGGAGGGCGGCCACGCCGAGAACGCGCTGCCGCAGATGGCGCGCGCGACGATCAACTGCCGCGTGCTGCCCGACGAATCCGCGGACGCCGTCCAGAAGACGCTCGTGAAGGTGCTCGCGGACGACAAGGTTACGGTCACGCCGATCAACCCGCCGAAGCCCAGCCC
>Ga0070698_100006605_pt1 | contig 12578 bp, 9 predicted proteins | sample KBSK1502metaG_FD_65477 | JGI IMG/M metagenome (GOLD analysis project Ga0070698, IMG submission 65477) | Corn, switchgrass and miscanthus rhizosphere microbial communities from Kellogg Biological Station, Michigan, USA - KBS K1-50-2 metaG | ecosystem: Host-associated > Plants > Roots >...
TTCCAGAAATCGCGGGAAGTCTATACGAGAAGCTTAGTAGCACTCAAGCTTAGTCGCGCATCGGTACTCGGTCATTTCGGATCTCATTAGCACCTCACTTCAGTGAGGTGACCACGTGAGCCTTAGCTGAACCATTAGCCGTTTCAACGGCTTCCCGACAAAACCGTTGAAATGGTCAGAGGGCGAAACGATTCGCGGGTAACCACCTCACTGAAGTGAGGTGCTAATAGGAATCTAATTTCAGTCTGAACAGTAGGCACGCACCTTCGTGTCATCGCGAGGCCGAACCCGTAATCACATTTGAGAACGGTTGTCACCGCCGGGCACGCGCAAGGATGCGCGTGCCACCCTACAGTGTCCGTCCGCAACGGCCACAGAATCTGGTTCCTGAAGGGTAGCTGGTGCGGCATTGCGGACAGATGACTTCGACCGGTCGCGGCGAGGTCCAGGCGATGGCCGCGCCGCCCAACGAAGCACCGCAGCGACCGCAGAACTTTGTGCCCGACGGTTGATCCATTCCGCAGCGCGTGCAACGGATTCGGCCCGGCGCGCCACCGAGGCTGGGCTGGTTCAAGCTGGGCGAGCCCTTGGCCGAAGGTGTTGGCGTCTGATGGATTTCTCCTTCATGCATGATGGCCGCGAAAGTAGTATTGCCACAGCGCCCGCAAAACCTGGCGCCGGCGGCAAAGCGCGAGCCACATTTAGTGCAGGCAACGATGCCCGGCGTGCTTGCCGGTTGTCCGGAGGCAGGGCCAAGGCTTCCACCCTGTGACGGTGACAGGCCGCTCGAGGCCGCCGATCTGAATTGAGCTTGAATAATTTGCTCTTCAGCATCGGGGCGTATTTCGATTACGCGTTCGTCGTCTTCATCACCCCCGTGGGCCACGCGCAGCACATGCTTTCCCGGCGGAATCGATTTCAGGATGACCCGGCCAGAACGCCCGATACTGCCATGACGCTCGTCATCAACGTAAACCTCTGCGCCGGTGGGCGCCATGACTACCAGACGCGATTCGCCTTCCTCTTCTTCAACGGCCGAAGCGCCGCTCGCCGCCGTATCGAATTCCTTGAACCAGTCGACCACGGTCGTGGGCCGCGCGTCAGCTTCTTTCTTCAGCGCATGCATTACTGCCTGCTCAACCGGCGCCGGAATCTCTGAACGCAACGTACTGAGCGGCGGAGTTTCCTGGGTTAGCTTCTGCGCGAAGATCTGCATGATGTCGCCGGTAAATGGCGGGCGCCCGCCGAGCATGTGATAAGCCATCGCCCCCAGGGCGTAAACATCCGCGCGCGCGTCCAAAGCCGAACCCGACTGCATCTGTTCCGGCGCCATGTACTCAGGGGTGCCGAGGATGCCGCGCGAGGCCGGGCCACTGCCAGAGGTCAAACCGGACTGGTTTTGACTAATGATTTTGGCCAGACCAAAGTCGCCGACCTTCACCAGATCATCGCCGGCGATAGTGCCGTCCTTCTTCTTTTTCTGCACGATGAAAACATTGGCCGGCTTCAAGTCCCGATGCAGGATGCCTTCATCGTGCGCCGCCTCGACGCCGGCGCTAATCTGTCGCAGTAGAGTGAGAGCTCGTTGCACCGTTACGGTGCCCTCGCGCCGCAGGAGTTGCCAGAGCGATTCGCCTTCGACGTATTCCATCACCAGAAAGAACACGCCTTCCTCGCTCTTGCCAAAATCGGTGACGGCGATAACGTTTGGATGTTGAATCGAAGCGGCGGTGCGGGCCTCGCGCTCGAAGCGCGCAATGGCTTCGCCTTCCTGCAGGTCTTCGTCTGAGAGCACGTCGGGCCGAATCGTTTTCACGGCCACGCGTCGCACCAGTAAATTTTCGTCGCGCGCCAGATACACCTGACCCATCGCCCCGCGACCCAGACGTTTCTCGAGCCGGTAGCGCCCATGCAAGAGCGACGTGCCCGGCAGCGTATGCTTTGTCTTGGACTGATCGTCAGGACAGACGAGGGTCTCGTCTTCATAGCAGCGTTCACATCGTGGGCATTCGCGCATTTGCCTTAACTCTTAACCCTCGGCTCTGTGCTCTTAAGAATCGCAAGGATAAGGTGTAGTCGCGACGCGGTCAATTGAATTAGTGTCGGAAGCCCGGCGTAAGGGAGTACTGGTTTGAGATGTAAGCCCCTGGCTCGATAGGCGGCTTCTTATACTTTGGAGCAGGAGATTGTGTCAGAAGCCCGACCGTGAGGGAGGGCGATTTGCGGAGGCGAGCCCTTGCTTACGCGCGGGCTTCTGACACTTTGCGGGCGGCAAATAAATGCTTTGACTTGATGGGCCAAGTGGCCCATAATTCCCTTCCCTTTGGCCCATGGGCCGGGGCCGAGTCAATCAGGACTCGGAAAAATGCGGGCGCGGAGGCCCGCGTTTGTGTCTGTGGCGCAAGCTAACTTGCGCGGCTACCGGCGAACACGCTCACTCCGGAGCGAATGCAAGTTAATAACTTGCGCTACATGGAGGAACCCGATGCGATCGATTTGGAAAGGCCACATACGTTTCCTGATGGTTGCGATTCCGGTGCGCGTCTATAACGCCATCGAAGCTTCCGAGAAAATTCAGTTCAATCAATTGCACCGCGAAGACTTTGGTCCCATCGGTTACGACAAGAAGTGCAAAAAGTGCGGCCAGATCGTCGCCAACGACGAGATCACCAAGGGCTATCAGTACGAACCGGATCGCTATGCTTTGGTCGAACCGGAAGAAATCGCGAAAGTCAAAATCAAAACTACCAAGGCCGTGGACATCATGGGCTTTGTCGACGCCTCAGAAATTCCCACCACGTTTCTTGACGCTCCTTATTATCTGGGACCCGATGGCCCGGTGGCTGAGAAGCCATACGCGCTGCTGCGCCAGGTCCTGAAAGACACCGGCAAGGTCGGTCTGGCGAAAGTTGTGCTCCGCGATCGCGAAGACCTGGTGGCGGTCTTCCCCCTGGAAAACGGAATCGTACTCCAGAAGCTGCGCTACCCAGCAGAGGTCCGTAAGGTCCAGGATGTGCCGGAAATCGACAGCACACAAAAGGTCGATAAAAAGGAACTGACGCTGGCGACCAGTTTGGTCGAGCAAATGATCACTTCTTTTGCCGACATCGACACCGTCGATCATTATCATGAAGCTTTGCGCAAATTGATCGATTCAAAGATTAAAGGCAAGAAAGTGACCGAGTTCGAAAAAATAGAAGAGGTCCCGCGACTGGACATCATGACGGCGCTGAAAAAGAGTCTGCAGGCGTCCACTCGCAAACCTATGGTCAAGGCCGCGACCGCAACCAAGAAAAAGGCCGCACTCACTTTGGTCAAGGCGAAACCCGCAGCGCGGAAGCGGAAGGTTGGATAACGGATCTCCCTCTCCCTCTGGGCCTACACCTACCTAACGTACAGCGATTAAAGATCCCCAATGAGTTTTTCCCCCTTCTCCCTTTTGGGAGAAGGGTCGGGGATGAGGGCCTGTGAAGCAAACGTCTCTTAATTGTTTCTTCTGTGCTTGGGAGAGGCCTGTGTATTCGAAGACAGAACGGTCAAGTCAGAAGGGCTCCGTACCACCCTCACCCCAACCCTCTCCCAATGGGAGAGGCAGAGAGAAATAGCTTAAAGCGCGAGCGTACTCACCCTAACCCTCTCCAAGGGGGAGAGGGAAAGAACAACTCACCCGGGCCGCACGGCTTTCTGAAAGGCCTTCACTCCTAAAGTATTCAGTACTTCGCCGCGCTGCAACCATCCACGTCGCGCAATTCCAACTCCATACTTCACGTTATCCAGCGCGCCGGTGGAATGCGCGTCCGTTGAGATTACGAATTTGATTTTTCGCTCGTGGGCTTTGCGCAGCCAGTGCGGCTCCATATCCAAACGGTAAGGATCGCCGTTGATCTCAATCGCCGCGCGTGACTCGGCGATCACATCCAGAATCTCTTCGACGCGGCAGTCGAAGGGCGGCCGCTTTTCAATCAGACGTCCCAGGGCATGGCCCCAAATTTTAAATACCGGTTGCCGCATCGCCGTGACGAGGCGCCGGGTCATCTGGTCCTCATTCATCTGGTAACGGGAATGGATGCTGGCGACGATGACGTCGAACTGCTCCAGGATCCAATCCGGATAGTCCAGCGAACCGTCCTTGAGAATGTCAGATTCGGTGCCCTTCAGTATTTTGATTTTAGTTTGTTCCTGGACCTGTTCGATCTCTTCCCACTGTCTTTGCAGGCGATCGATTTTGACACCCCCGGCATAGAAGGCCGTCGGTGAATGGTCTGTAATCGTGATGTACTTCATCCCCATCGCCTCCGCCGCGTAAACCATCTGGGCGACGCTGTGCTTGCCGTCTGAATAAGTCGTGTGGCAATGCACCATCCCACGAATGTCATCCGTAGTAACCAGATCTTCGGGTAGCATACCTTTCGACGCGGCTTCGATCTCGCCTTCGTCTTCGCGCAACTCCGGTGGCACATACTGCATTCCGAGGCGGTCGTAGATTTCCGATTCAGACTTTGTGCGAATGACCTGCGCCCGGGCTTTGTTTCCGGCGCGCCCTCGCGTGAGGTTCTCAACACCGCGCGTGGTCAACCTGAGTTTTTGCTTAGCTGCGACTTGCTCGAGTTTTTTCAAATGCGCTTCTGAGCCCGTGGCTTGCATCAGCACGGCGGGAAACTCTTCCGGCTTGACTGCAAACAGAGTCGCTTTGAAGCCCTCGCTGAGAATGGCCGAGCAGTATTGCGGCGTTTGTTCTACAACTCGCGTGACCAGCGGAAACCCGACGAATCGATCGATGAGTCTCTTTGGCGTTTTTGCGCTGGCGACCACGATTACCTCTGAGACCGTCTCTTTACTGCGCCGCAATGAACCGGCGAGTTCTCCTTCCACAAATCCCGGTGCGGTTCCCAGATATTCCAGAATGCGCTCACCGGCTCGCCGGGCATGGTGCACGTGAATGCGCCGTTCCTGGTTCTGGTGTCCGGCGAGCGCCGCCAGGAGTTTTTGCTCAGTCTTCGCGCCAAAGCCTTTTACATCGCGCACCTTTCCGGCTGCGGCTGCAGCCTTCAACTGTTCGAGAGTAGTAATGCCGAGCACATCGTGAAGCCGGGCGACCTTCTTCACCGTCAGTCCGGGGACGTTGGCCAGCTCGATTATTCCGGGCGGCAACTCTGCCCGCAGATTAGTCAGGAACGATGATTCGCCGTTGTTGTAAAGTTCCTCGATCTGTTTGGCCAGCGCATAGCCAATCCCCTTAACAAACGTCAGACGGTTTTCCTTAATCAGCTTGCCAACGTCTTCGCTCAACTCGGCAACTGCGCGCGCGCCGTTACGGTAGGCGCGCGCCTTAAAGTACTCGCTGCCTTTCAACTCCAGCAGTGTTCCAATCTCTTGCAGCGCCGCGGCGATTGCGAACTTGTCCATGACTGATCTTCTCTTCACCCTTCTCCCAAAGGAGTGGGAGTTCACCTTTCGACCATTACCTGCTTGCTTCGTAAGTCATTTATGGCATGCAGAGTGCCTTATTACAAATGTAAGCACCGGCGGTCAATCCAGCGAAGGAAATCCAGCTTTCCGTGAGGATTCTGTAAGAATGGCGAACGAACTGCGCACCGAAGTCGAACAGGTCAAACAGCAAGAGGACGTCCAGCGCGCGCTGAAGCAGACCAGCACGGTCAAGCCTGAAGAGACGCCGAAGGCGGAGACGAAAGACAAGTTACTGCTTGGCACCCACGTCATTTTGCTTTTGGCACTCGCCGTTGTGCACCTGGTTTTGCAATTCAAGTTCTTCGGCTTTGCCGCCAGGTTCATTCCGCTAATTCAAAAGCTCAATCTCAGTGTGATGGCGGTGGTTTTGCTTCTGGCTGTCGCCAAGGTCGTTGGCGTCTATGTGATTGGACGCATCGACAGTGCTGTTTCGCGATACAACCTCCGACGGGTCGCAAAGCTGGCGCTGGCTTTGGCGCTCGCCTTAATTGTGATTTCAATTCTTTTTCAGAATTGGTATACGACCGTGCTGTCCGTAGGACTGATTTCGCTGGTCGTCGGATTGGCCGTGCAAACGCCGATGACCAGCTTCCTTGGTTGGATCTATATTCTGGCGCGCGCGCCGTATCGCGTGGGCGATCGAATCAAGATTGGCGAAGCCACCGGTGACGTAATCGACGTCAGCTATCTCGACACCACGCTGTGGGAATTTGGCGGCGACTTTCTTTCCACCGATCATCCGACGGGCCGGGTAATTAAGTTCCCCAACTCAAAAATTCTTAATTCAACCGTCTACAACTATACCTGGCCGTTGTTTCCCTATATCTGGAACGAGATCAAATTCAACGTCTCTTACGAGAGCGATTTGGAATTTGTCGCCGAGACGATGCAACGCATCGCAGAAGAGGAAGTAGGGGAACGGATGATGAAACAAGTTACTATCTTTCGCGAACTGCTGGCCCAAACGCCGGTCGACGAACTACAGGTGCGCGCACATCCGGCCGTCATTTTTCGCGTCAATGTAAACTCCTGGCTGGACGCGATCGTGCGCTATCTGGTTCATCCAAAGGAAGCCGGCCGGGTAAAGACGCGCTTGATCAAGAAGCTGCTCGCGGAGCTGAATGCAGCTCCTGATCGGGTTCTCTTCCCGAAAGGAAACGCGAGATAGCATCGAGTTCTTATCTCGCTCCCTTCTTCCCTCTGGGAGAAGGAGAAAGAAAAATCTTACACAGCCATATTAGTCGAGGAAAACTAGATGAAGAATCTGTTTCGCAAATTTGCTCAGGCGGCATCACAAGCGGTTGGTTCCTCCTGGGCATTCATCCTGGCAGTGGTGATCATTTTCGTATGGGCCATCAGCGGACCCATGTTTCATTACTCTGACACCTGGCAACTGGTCATCAATACCGGCACGACGATTATTACCTTCCTGATGGTCTTTCTGATTCAGAACACACAGAACCGCGACGCTAAGGCCATTCACCTGAAACTCGATGAATTGATCAGAGCAGTAGAAGGCGCGCGGACCCATCTGGTAGAACTGGAAGAGCTGTCCGACCAAGAACTCGAGCGCTTGCAGAAGCAGTTCACGCGTCTGCGAAAGAGCAAACCCAAAGACCGGCGCGTGACCGATGAACTCTCTACTTCTGCCGAGTAACTAATATGACCCGAATCGAGAGGCTCTGCGCGAAAGGTATCCGTCGAATTGGAAAGCCAAAACGGGGCTTTCGTTATCAAAAAGCCGACGGGCGAAAACCCAGCCGCGAGGACCTGTCAAGGATCGAGGCGCTAAAAATCCCGCCAGCCTGGGAAGACGTCTGCATCAACTCAAGCGCGGCCGGCGCCGTACAGGCCGTCGGCAGGGACGTTGCCGGTCGTTGGCAATACCTGTATCACGACAGTCACGTCCGGCATCAGGAAAAGAAGAAGTTCCAGCGGTTGATCGAGTTCGCCGAAAGCTTGCCCCGCATGCGCAAGACGGTCGCCGCACACCTCCGCCTGAAAGGACTTTCCAGAGAGCGTGTCATGGCTGCCATCCTAAGGATTCTATCGCAGAGTTTTATCCGCCCCGGCAGTGAAATCTACGCCACGGAAAACGGCAGTTACGGAATTGCCACGTTGCGGCCAAAACACGTCAAGGTGAAAGGTGATCTGGTAATCTTTGATTTTCCCGGAAAGTCCGGCGTCCTTCATCACAGCGAGTTGCGCGACCGAACCGTGGCCCGGGTCGTCAGAGAGCTTTTGAAACAACCCGCCCGCGATGTGTTCAAGTACGCAAACGGCGACGGTGTATTCGTCGATGTTAAGCGCCGGCACATCAATGCCTATATCAGAGAGGTTCTGGGACGGAGTTTTAGTGCTAAGGACTTTCGCACTTGGGCCGGGACGCTGATTTGTGCGTGTGCGTTGGCGCGAGCGCAGGCGGATGTCGACGGAAAAAAGCCGCGGCGGAAACGGCAATTAGTGGAGGCGGTCAACGAAACCGCGGCGGCGCTCGGGAACACGCCGGCCGTTTGTCGCAGCGCGTATATCTGCCCGCTAATCACGAGCAGTTTTGAAAAGGGCCAGGTAATTGATCGGCATTTCGTCAGTGTCAAGGAACTAATGAGCTATCGGGGAGTCAGTCTGCATCCGGCAGAAAGGTCGCTTTTACGCTTTATGAAACGGCAAGACCGTACGTAAGACGGGTCCGACGAGGATCGATCTAGTGTCCTGTCTCTAGAGTTCGCCAACAAGTTCGGCGTCTGCCATCGGGGCACTAGCCCGACCGTAAGGGAGGGCTCATGTGTTAGGGACATGTAAAAACTGAGCCCTCCCTTACGGTCGGGCTAGTGCCCCGGTAATTGATCAATTAAGCGAATTTCTGAGACACCACACTGGCTTTGACGAGCAGTGGTCATCGTGCTAGCTTCTAAGAGTTTTACGATCGCATGTCAGGAAGGATTATCGTTAAGCAATGAAGCAAATGTTTTTGAGAACAAGAGTCGCTCTCGCGCTCGGCGTGATTGCGATCTTTCTAACTGCTACTGCGTTTGCCCGCAGCGGTAAACAGGACTTTATCCTGCACAACCAAACGGGCGTTGAGATCGATTCGCTTTACGTCTCACCCCATAGCGTAAACGATTGGGAAGAAGACATTCTCGGCCAGGACACTCTAGCCAGTGGCGAGAGCCTCAAGATTACCTTTGACGATCGTGACAAGCATGTCCATTGGGATCTGAAGGTCACGGACAAAGAAGGCAACAGCCTGGAATGGGACGACCTGAACCTGATCGAGATTTCTGAAGTTACGCTGCACTGGGACCCAAAGAAGGGCAAAGGCTGGGCCGACATTAAATAATTGGAGCGCGGACGTCCTGGTCCGTACTAAGCGCCCTGCGGCATAGCCGTGGCTTGCTCCTTTTCAATCTTTCTCCCCGAAAACAATTTGCACAACTGCCTGTGGCTTTCCTGGCTGCGGGCAGTTGTGTGTTCAGGCTGGGAGCGCGGACATCTCTGGCGGCCATGAGCGCGCAGCGCGAATAATGTGTTTCGTCGGTGCCCTCCCCGAACATATATCTTTCATTAGCACCTGGCTTTAGCCAGGTGATCATTGCAAAGAATGAAAACCGAAACCGTTTCAACGGTTTCAATCCTATGCAAGAAGCCGCACTGGCGACGCATCATAGAGTTCCTTTCGATTTTTCGAGTTATCGAAAGGGCGCTCCCGATTTGTCACTACATTCTGCGGGAATTGGAAGAACTGCCGGTAGCGGCGCAGTAGCGCCGGTTCAGCGCCAAAGCGCGTAATGTAAAAGCCTGGGCCAACGGCCCAGGTAGAGTTAACATCTCGAAGAAGATAAGCGCTGAAAGCGCGAAATAATCTGAAAGTGAGGAGACTCCCATGCCCCAATTCCTATCATCGATCCTGATCCACATGATCTTCAGCACTAAGAACCGTGAGCCCTTCATCACGCCAGCGATCGAAACAGAGCTGCATCCTGTCTCATCCGTCACCCCAATGATAAACTGCCCCCCATTATCGGAGGCCGTCACATGAATCTATCTCTAAAATCGAATTTTCTCCTCGCCATTTTTTCTATCGTACTTCTGACAACCACCGCATCCGCTCAATACAATCCGGAATCATTCTCTGCCATGAAGTGGCGCCTGGTTGGTCCGCATCGCGCGGGACGAGTCACCGCCGTCGCAGGAATTCCGGGCAAGCCGGCGATCTATTACTTTGGCACGCCGGGCGGCGGCGTGTGGAAGACGACGGACGGCGGGCGCGTCTGGAAACCAATTTTCGACGACACTCATGTCGCGTCAATTGGCGCGTTGGCACTGGCACCTTCGAACCCCGAGATCATTTATGTTGGCACGGGCGAAGAGACTGAAGGCAACGGCGTCTACAAATCGACCGACGGCGGCAAGACCTGGATGAATGTTGGTCTGCGGAATACGCATCACATCTCTTCGTTAATCGTTGACCCGCGAAACCCGAACATCGTGCTGGCCGGCAGTCTTGATTTTTTTAATCCCAGCCCGGAGAAAGGAATCTTCAAGACTACGGATGGCGGGAAGACCTGGAAGAACGTTCTCTTTAAGGATGATAAGACGAGCATCATGGATATGTGCGCCGCGCCCGACGACCCACGGATAATTTACGCGGCGACCTACACCTTTCAATACGATCCCAATAACCGGCGCAACATCTCCGGTGACGCACAAATCTACAAATCGACCGACGAAGGCGCGACCTGGCAACCGCTGAGTGGCACGGGCTTGCCTGAGGCAGGTCGCGGTCGTATCGGTCTGGCCGTGGCGCCGGGCACCGGCGGAAAGCGCGTCTATGCGATTATGAACCCGGGATTTTTTCGCTCGGACGACGGCGGCCTGACGTGGCGACGCAGCACCACCGATCCGCGAATTCTGGGCAATGCCTTTTTCAGCCGCACCTTTGTCGATCCAAAAAATGCCGACGTGGTTTATGTAATGCAGACATCGATGTATCGCTCAACCGACGGCGGCAAAACCTTCGAGTCTTTCAAGGGCGGACCCAGCGGCGAGGACCAGCACGTGCTCTGGATTGCTCCGGACGATCCGCAGCGAATGTTTCTTGGCTCGGATCAGGGCGCGATCATCAGCGTGGACGGCGGCCATACCTGGACCGAGTGGTTCAATCAACCGACGGGACAGATGTATCACGTCGTCACCGACAACGAATTTCCCTATCGCCTGTATGCGTCGCAGCAGGACAGCGGATCGGTCGCCGTGCTCTCGCGTAGCGACTTTGGCATGATCACCTATCGCGATTGGTTTTCGACCGGTTCGTTCGAAAGCGGTTACATCGCCCCCGATCCGGCTAACCCGAATCTGGTTTACTCCGTCGGTTGGTACGGTTCGGTGCTAAGGATGGACCGAACCACGGGACAGATTGCGACGGTGTTCGCACCCGGCTCGAACTATCGCTACACCTGGGAGACGCCTCTGGTATTTTCGCCGCGCGATCCAAAGGCCCTCTACGTCGGAATGCAAAGCGTGCTGAGGACGACGGACGAAGGAAAAACCTGGCAGGAGATTAGTCCTGATTTGACCGAGAAAATACCGTCACCAAACAATCCGGGCGTAATTCAAACAATCACGCCGTCAGCGGCGCAGCCGGGAGAGATTTGGGTGGGCACGAACAGTGGTTTCGTGCAACTCACCCGCGACAACGGCGCCACCTGGAATGATGTCACGCCGCCGCCGCCGGAGTTGCCCTCACGCAGCAATATCACTTTGATCGAGGCTTCGTCTGTCGATGCTGAGACTGCTTATGTGATCGCGTCGGCTGGACGGGGCAGCTCTACTCCTTATATCTATCGCACACGTGACGCTGGTAAGACCTGGCAGAAGATCGTGACCGGCCTCCCGCAAAATGTGATCGCTCGCGTCGTCCGCGAAGATCCCGCTCGGAAGGGATTGCTCTATGCCGGGACTGAGACGGGCATCCATGTTTCTTTCGACGGCGGAGATCGCTGGCAGCCAATGCAATTCAATCTACCCACGACCTCAGTGCGGGATCTAAACGTGCATGGAGACGACCTGGTCGCGGCGACGTACGGGCGCGGGCTTTGGATCCTGGATGACTTGTCGCCGTTGCGACAGGTGAACATTGAAGTTGGATCGGCGGGCGCCCATCTGTTCAAGCCGGCGACGGCTATGCACGTGCGCTGGGACAATCATCCGGACACGCCACTTTCTGCCGACGTGCCCGCCGGCGAGAACCCGCCGGACGGCGCCATCATCTATTACTATTTGAAGTCAGCTCCGGCCAGAGAAATCGCACTCGAGATTCGCGACGAACACGGCCGGACCGTGCGGCAGTTTACGAGTAAGGCTCCCGCGCCCGACAACACGCCAAAGAACGTTCCCGATTATTGGTTTGCGCCGCCCGATGTCTTGTCAAAGAACCGGGGACTGAATCGCTTTGTTTGGGACCTGCATTGGCCGCACCCGGCGACTCTGGCTTACAGCTTTCGCGGCGTGCACCTGGATTACATCGAATACACGCTGCCGGATCATGCTATTGCCGGAAAGACGCCGCGCGATCAGCCTCCCGGGCCGCTGGTGGCTCCGGGTAAATATGAAATTGTACTGACGGTTGACGGCAGGACTTATCGCCAGCCTCTGGTCGTAAACCTCGACCCGCGCGTGCGAGTCTCATCCGCTGATCTGGAAGCGCAGGTCGATCTCGCCCGGAGGATCGACGCATGGATGAATACCAGTTTTCGCTCTTATAACGACGTCAGCGCGTTGGGTGCAGTTTTGGCCGGCGCGCAAAAGACTCTGGCCGCAAATCCGCAATTAAAGGAAGCGGGAGACGCTGCGCTGGCATTAGACAAGGAACTCCTTGAAATTCAGGACGGCACGAACGCGGCCCCGGGATTCGGTTCGGTAAATCGCGATCTGGCTAGATACGTGACCATGATTCAAAGCGGCGACATGCGTCCGGCAAAGTCAGCCGCCGACAGCGCCGGACTCGCCTGCACTGCTCTCAAGAATGATCTGCTGCGATGGCGAGTGATGAACGCCGAGCGGCTGCCGGCTTTCAATCAAATTTTGAAACAAGCGAAACTCCCGCCGCT
>Ga0070698_100006606_pt1 | contig 12575 bp, 11 predicted proteins | sample KBSK1502metaG_FD_65477 | JGI IMG/M metagenome (GOLD analysis project Ga0070698, IMG submission 65477) | Corn, switchgrass and miscanthus rhizosphere microbial communities from Kellogg Biological Station, Michigan, USA - KBS K1-50-2 metaG | ecosystem: Host-associated > Plants > Roots >...
CACCGCCCTGAAACAGGCCACACAGCGACCAGGGCCACTGTCAGACCCCGGCACCAGACTCAAAAACAGGCCACCGCCACAGTTCTGTCGATATGACACCGGCAGTTCTGTCGGTAACCCACTGGGGTGAGCGAGGGGATTCGAACCCCCGACATCCAGGACCACAACCTGGCGCTCTAACCAACTGAGCTACGCCCACCATGGCCGCCGGCGGTTTCCCGCCCCGGCGGCTTCAGGCAGCATACCGGCAGCAGGTCACTGGGCAGAACCGGATTCGCTCCCTGGTGCCTGCCCGGCTGCGCCCGCCTGCCCGGCGGCGCCCGCATCGGCCGCGTCTGCCGCGCCCGCCTGCCCGGCTGCGCCCGCCTGCCCGGCGGCGCCCGCATCGGCCGCGTCTGCCGCGCCCGCCTGCCCGGGCGCGCCTGCCCCGGCCGACGGGCCGGGTGCGGGCTCGCCGTGCCGTCCCGCGATCTCCCGCGCCGTTGCCGAGTCCGGGCCCGGCGGCCGGACGAAGATGGCCTCACGGTAGTACCGCAGCTCCTTGATGCTCTCCCGGATGTCCGCCAGGGCACGGTGGCCGCCGTGCTTCTGCGGGCTGGCAAAATAAGCCCTGGGGTACCAGCGCCGCGCCAGCTCCTTGATGCTCGACACGTCCACCATCCGGTAGTGCAGGAAGGCGTCAAGCTCTGGCATGTCCCTGGCCAGGAACGCCCGGTCGGTGGCGATCGAGTTGCCGCAGAGCGGCACCTTCCGCAGTTCGGGTACGTGTGAGCGCGCGTACGCCAGAACCTGCTCCTGGGCCTCTGCCAGGGTGATCCCCGCATGCAGTTCGGTTAGCAGGCCGGAGTGGGTATGCATCTCGCGGACCACGTCCTGCATCTGATCGAGTGCCTCGGCGGGCGGCTTGATGACGAGGTTAATGCCGTCGTCCAGCATGGCGAGCTCGCCGTCAGTCACCAGGCAGGCGATCTCGACCAGGGCATCGCGCCTCAGGTCAAGCCCGGTCATTTCACAGTCGATCCAGACGAGCCGGTCAGTCATATGCCCAGCCTAGGCCCCCGGTAGCCCGGCATGATGTATCAGCTACAGAACGCGCTGGCCACCGCGGATATGCTGCGCTGGCCTGCCGCCCTGGCCTTGGCTGCCGTTGGCTTGCCGCCCTAGCCGCTGGCCTGCCGCCTGGCTGCCGCCGGTCGGGCGCCTTAGCTGCCCCGCGACGCGAGAGCGCTGATGTGGTCTGGGACGTCCAGCCCCGGCCGGACCGCGGCGTCGGCCTCGGGCAGCCCGAAGCTCATGGCAACAGGGATCACGCCGGCCCAGAAGTCCAGCTGGTAATCCTCCGGCTCGTCCTTGGCCGGGCCGGTGCGGACCTTGACCGACGCCTCGTCCAGCGGCAGCGCGAGCACGGCGGTGGCCGCAAGCTCCTTGCGGCTCGGCGGCCGCGAATGCTCCCACCGGCCGGGCACAAGCTGCTCGGTCACGGCGCGGAGGGCTGTCAGCCTCTCCTCATCGTCGGCAACTAGCCGCGCCGTCCCGAACACGACGGCGCTGCGGTAGTTCATCGAGTGATGGAAGATCGCCCGGGCGCACACCATGCCATCCAGGTGGGTGACGGTGACGCAGACGTCGCGGGAGTCGGCGGCGAGCAGCGAGCGGTTCGCCGATGAGCCGTGCAGGTAGAGGGTGTCACCGGATCTGCCGTAGCCGGTCGGCAGTACTACCGGCGAGCCATCGATGAGCACGCCAAGGTGGCAGATCAGGCCGGCATCCAGCACCGCGTAGAGTTCTGCCCGGTCGCTCCTGCCGCGTTCCCGGAGGCGGTGCAGCCGGGTGCGGTCGGTCTGGGACAGGGATGTGTCAGCGCTCATGATGCTCTACCGTACAAGCTAAGTGGACTGGCCAGAATAGCCACTTAGTGCATAAAGGAGACGACCACTTGTCCCGTGCCGCTATCGAGTTCCCGATTACCGCTGATCGCGGCGGCGGCCGGCTTTCCGGGCAGATCGCCGGGCAGCTCAGGTCGGGGATCTCCGACGGCCGGCTGGGCGCTGGCGAGCGGCTGCCGGCCAGCCGCGTGCTTGCCGCGTCGCTTGGCGTCAGCCGCACCGTGGTGACCGCCGCGTATGGCCAGCTGTACGCGGAGGGCTGGCTGGAAGGACGGCACGGCTCCGGCACCTTCGTCGCCTTCGGAGCGCCCGGACAGGCCAGCCCGCCATGGCACAGCGCAGGCCCCGCCGCGGCACCCAGGCGCGCCGCGGCACCCGGGCCCGTCCCAAGGCACGATCCGGCCGGGCAGGACGATCTCGCCGGGCAGCACGACCCCGCCGGGCAGCACGACCCCGCCGGGCAGGACGATCTCGCCGGGCAGCACGATCCCGTCGCGCCGGTCATCGAGCTACGGCCAGGGATCCCGTGGGCGTCCGGTATCGATCGCGCGGCCTGGCGCCGGGCCTGGCGGCAGGCGGGTATCGTCCCGCCGTCGGCCTGGCCGGATCCGTTCGGCCTGCCTGCGCTCCGCGACGCCCTCGCCGGGCACCTGCGGCGCAGCCGCGCCCTGCACTGCGCACCGGGCCAGATCCTGGTAACCCGCGGCGTCACCAGCGGCCTCGGCCTGCTCGCAGCCGCGCTGCTCCGGCCGGGCGACAGGGTCGGGATCGAGGAGCCCGGGTACCCGTCCGCCAGGGCGGTGTTCGCCGCGCACGGCGCCGAGGTCGTGCCCTGCACGGCGGATGAGCACGGCCTGGTCACCGGCGACCTGCCAGGCGACCTGCGCATGGTCTACACCACCCCCGCGCACCAGTACCCGCTCGGCGGGCGCCTGCCGGTGCCCCGCAGGCAGTCGCTGATCGGCTGGGCAAGGGCGACCGGAGCGCTCATCGTCGAGGATGACTACGACAGCGAGTTCCGGTACGACGTCGCGCCGTTGCCGGCCTTGTTCGGCCTGGATCCTGGTGTCGTGGTCCACCTCGGGACCACGGCAAAGACGCTGACCCCGGCCATGGGGGTGGGCTGGCTGGTGGCACGAGACGACCTGGCCGCACTGGTGGCCGGCGCCAGGCGGGACATCAGCGACCGGACGTCTGAGGCGGCCCAGCACGCCATGCTGACGCTGCTGCGCAGCGGCGACCTCGACCGGCATGTCCGCCGGATGCGCCGCGAGTACGCGCGGCGCCGGGCGGAGATCGTGGCAGCGCTGGGTGACCTGCCGGGGCCGGTCCGCCTGCTCGGCGATACCGCGGGCCTGCACGTGGTCCTCGAGCTGCCGGCCGGCACGGCCGGCCAGGTGGCGGCCAGGGCTGGCCGGCGCGGGGTCGCCGTGACGACGATGGCGCGCTACTTTGCCGGGCAGCCGTCAGCGGACGGCCTGGTGCTCGGCTACGGTGGAGCGTCGCTGAGCCAGGTCAGCCGCGCCTGCCAGGTGCTCAGGCAGATCGTGGCCGAGCTGTCCCCGGCGTCGCGGCGGCCGGCGGCGCCGCGGCCGGCGGTCAGCCTACCCGGGTGAGCGAGCCAGCGGCGGGACGGCGCTCGAAGATGTCGTCAAATTCCGCCAGCTCGGTGCGCCCGCCATGCTGCCCGTGCCGCTGGTCCTGCTCCCGCCGCTGGTCCTGCTCCGGCTGGTCACGGTCCCGCCCGCTGCGCGCTCGCCCGGGCGGCGCATGGCCGGTGCCTGCCGCTGGCAGCTGGGTAGCCGCATGCGCAGCCCAGCCGGTCAGCCGCTCGATGTCGATCTCGCCTGGTCCTGCGGCCGCCCAGCCGGGGACCTGCGATGCGCCGAAATGACCTCCGCATGCCCAGAGCCGGCGGCTCGCGCTGCCCGCCTGCCCGCACGGGTAGGCGGCGGGCTGGCCGGCCGGCCAGCGCCGCGAGACGCCCCATGAGTCGAGCCAGTCCAGGATGCGCCGCAGGCCGGTCATCGGCCCGGCGGTAAACGGCTGCCAGGCGAACGCGACAACGCAGACCTGGACGCAGAGCCGCCCTTCGGAGTTCACTGCGGCAGGCCCGTCGGCCTGCGCGGGCTCCGCGGAGCCTGGCTGCGCGCCGGAATCCGCCGCGCAACCGGGTGCTGGCTGCGCCAGGCCCTCCGGCCCGCCGAGCGAGCGCCCGGCCCGCAGCACGGACACCAGCTGGACGATCTCCCCGGTCAGCGGATTCCAGATCAGATGGCCAGCCCGGCCGAGTTCGCTCAGGCGCTGCGCCGCGGACCCGGCCGAGACCACGGCCGGGTCGGCGCCAAGCGCCTGCCAGACGGCGCGGGGAGCGCCGCCCCTGAGATGCCCGCCGTCGGCTGCCGTCCGCAGGTGCCCGGCTCCCGGCATCCATGCATCACTCACTGCACTCCCTCCTCCGCAAGGGTCTAGACCACCCGCCTGGGCTATTCCCCCTACCTGCCTACGTCAGGCTGGCGCATTAGTCCAGACCTGGGCGAGATGCATGCATTTCCGTTGCCGCCGTGTGCCCGGCCGCGCGGTAGCGGATCATTAACCCAGGCGAACGCGCAGGAAGCAGGCGAGGTGGGAATGGCGAAGGATTTCAGCGTCCCTGGCATCGGGGATGGCTCGCGGCTAGCCAGGTGGATCAGCGACGGAGGATCCGTTTCAAATGGTGGTGATCTTGCTGGCATCGAGCTGATCGCGGGCGGGCGCTCGAACCTGACCTACCGGCTCGATTTCGGCCCGTCCGCCCGGCTGGTGCTGCGCCGGCCGCCGCTCGGTCATGTGCTGCCGACCGCGCATGACATGGCCAGGGAGTACCGCGTCCTGACGGCGCTGCATGGCACCGCGATTCCGGTTCCCGCTCCGGTGGCGTTCTGCCCGGATCCGGAGGTCATCGGCGCGCCGTTCTATCTGATGGAGTACGTGGACGGGCTGGTGCTGCGGACCAGCGAGGACGGCGAGCAGGTGAGCCAGGACCAGGCGCGGCAGCTGTCGGAGCGGCTCGCCGCGATGCTCGCCGCGATCCACGGGGTGGACACCCGCGCCGTTGGCCTCGCCGACTTCGGCAGGCCGGAGGGCTACCTGGCCCGCCAGCTTGCGCGCTGGCAGCGGCAGTGGGAGCTGTCGGCAACTCGGCAGATGCCTGGCTATGACCGGCTGGTCGAGCGGCTGACCGCGGGGCTGCCAGAGTCCGGTGACGCGGCGCTCGTCCATGGCGATTTCCGGCTGGACAACATGCTGGTCGTGCTTGGTGAGCGGCCGGATATCGCGGCCGTGGTCGACTGGGAGATGTCCACCCTCGGCGACCCGCTTGCCGACCTCGGGCTGACGCTCATGTACTGGGCGGATTCGGCCGACGAGAACTGGCGGACGATCGGGGTGGGCGCCGCTGTGACGTCCCGGCCCGGGTTCTTCAGCCGCGCCCAGCTTGCAGCCAGGTATGCGGAGCTGACCGGCCGGGATGTTTCCGGCATCGGCTACTACATGGCGTTCGGCTGCTTCAAGCTGGCGGTCGTGCTGGAGGGAATCCACGCCAGGTACCTGCAGCGCAAGACCGTCGGCGAGGGATTCGAGCGGGAGGGACAGGTGGTCCCGCTGCTGATCGACCGGGCGCACCAGATGCTGGACTCCGACCCGCTGGCCGGCCCGTCCGCCGCGGGTTAGCAGCGGCCGATCAGGTGGCCTTGGCCTGCAGGAAGGAAAGTGGATTGTGAGGCCCGGCGCCCCGCTCTCGCCGGGCCTCACAAGCTTCGGATATGTGAGGCCCGGCGCCCCGCGCCGGCGCCCCGCTCTCGCCGGGCCCCACAAGCTTGGATGAGGCCCGGCGCCCCGCTCTCGCCGGGCCTCACAAAGATGACGCGCTCCGCCGCCGGCAGGTTCACATAAACCTGCAAGGAACATTTGCGGGCCGCCAAGATCTGTCTCCGGCCAAGCCCGGCGACGCTTATTTGTAACGGATTCGTCGCGCTCAGTCATGCAGACTTGCGGATTCCGGCTGCCCGGTCAGCCGGCCAGATCGCGGCCGACGGCGGCGAAGAACACCTTGTTGATCTCGGCCGGGTCAGTGATCTGGAACGCAGCACCGCCGGTGGCACTAGCGAGCCGCTTGATGGCGGCGAAGTGCCTGGACTGCCCGAAGACGTTGAATATGAGCGCGACCCGTCGGTTCGGGCCGCTGAGCGCCCGTATCTTCTTGAGCAGCTTGCCCGCAGATATGTCCCCGCGCGCGTCGTCCGCGCCGCCGGTCATGATCAGCACCGAGTTGGCCCTGTTGGGCTCATAGGTAGCCAGCATGTACTTGTAGGCAGCGAGGATGGTGTCGTTCATGCTGGCGGCCGTGCCCGGCTTGGGCTGCAGGGTCTGGTTGATCTGCTGGATCTGCTGGCGGCGGCTGATCAGCCCGATCTCGGCGAACAGCGGGCCGATGGGCACCAGCGGCTTGTACGGGCTGGTGCCGTCAAGATTGCTGGCGAACTCCCACAGGCCCATCCGGGTGTTGTCAGGGAACAGTCTCAGCCCTTCGCCAGCGGCCGCTGACATCTCCTGTTCCCTGGTCGGGCCGGCCGGCACCGCTGGCTGGGCCATCGACCCGGAGATGTCGAGCAGCGCGAGCAGGCGGAAGCCGATCCGGACCCTGTCCCACGCCTGCAGCGTCGTCTGGGCTAGGCCCGGGTTCGCTAGCTCCGTCAGCCGCAGCTGCTGGCTGGCCAGCCCGAACGAGCTGGGCGTGTCATCAGGGACGCCCCGGGCCGACCGGAAGCCGGCGAACCGGACCGTATCGGCCGTGTACGGCTGGGTGAGTATCTTCCCGAACTCCTTTGCCGCCTTGAGCCGCAGCGGATCGGTCGTGGTCAGCACGTAGGGGTAGTCAAGCTCCGGGCTTCCGTCCGAGGGGTAGCGAGCAGCCAGCGGCTGGCCCAGGTGGGCGAGGTCGTACTGCACGACGGACTGCTCGGAGGCTACGGTCACCGGGCGCGCGCCGATCGGCGGCCGGGCAACGGAAACGAGCGAGCTGAGCGATGCCGGGTTATCAGACTGGGCGGTCAGCCGGGCGCCGAAGACGAACCTGGTGAAGTTCTCCCGCGCAGACACCCCGGTGCCAAGTACCCGTGCCTCCTCGATGACCGCGGCCAGTCCCGCGGCGGTCTGCGTGGGGTCCGGCAGCAGGACCTGCACGCCGTCGGCGGCCGGCGGGCCGCCGGCGGACTCCGGCAGCAGGAAATTCCAGCCGATCGAGTTGCCGAAGGCGGGCAGCCTGGCCGCCACCAATTGCGGCATCGCGATCATCAGCGGCGATCGGGCCACGTTGATGCCGGTGGGCTGGATGTCCCGGGCGCCGATCGGCATGCTGCGGGCTAGCTCGATCCACAGGCTCGAATCGGGGATCCACGCGTCGATGGCGGGCAGCCCGTGCAGCGGCTCCTTGCCGTCGACCATCGCCGCGGCGGCGGCGGGCTGGTCCTGGGTGACCTGAACCTCTGCGCAGCGCCCGCCGACCAGGCGATGCTGCCGGTTGAAGTACTTGGCGACCCGCTGGATGGCCGGACCGATGTCGTCGGAGGCGGCGACATTGACCAGGACCGGGTGCCGCCCGCATGCGGTGCTGGCCAGGATCGCCTGCGAGCTGAGCGTGGTCATCACGGCCGCTGCGAGCACGATCGCCGCAGTCACCAGGAGGCCGGTCCGCAAGCCGCGCCGGCGACCGCGCCGTGCCCCCGCGTGTCCAGCGCTCACCGCAGACCTCTCTGCCAGGCACAAGTCCCGCCCGCCGGGCACCGGCACCGGCTGTCGGCTCCGGCCGCCAGCACCGGCCGGACCGGCTCTGGCCGTCGGCAACGGCACCGGCCGGACTCCCGCCGGATCGGCTCTGGCCGCCGGCTGCAGGCTCCGGCTGGCGGCTATCGGCGGCCGACGGCTCCAACCGGATCGACTATATCCAAGCGGAGGCTCGCGGATCAGCCGACTTGCCCCTTTTGGGCTAGGCACTACCGTGCCGGTGCATTCGGCCTGCGGCCGCGTGAGCTGGCTGGGCGAGCGTGCCCGGATGAGCGTTCCCGCCCTCAGGGCCCGCCCAACGGCGCGCCGCTGCGACCGCGTCCGCAGCGAGCGTCAGCAACGCCGGGGACGACCCACGGCAAAGCCGCATGACCAACCCGGTGAACGTTCGTGGTCACCGCACTACGCGGCTCTGCGTCCGATTTATCCCTTTCTGCGAGTCGGCCGCCGCAACGCAGTCATAGTCGCTCCGCGGTTCATGCGCCAATCCATTGGATCTTGACGACGAGCACTAAGTCGCCGGGAGCGTAGACCAGGAAGGTCACCAGGCCCTCGTGATGCGGGCCGAAATGCAGGGTGCGAACCGTTTTCTGAGGACTGGAGGGCTCGTCGTGGCGGCGCTGGTATTCCGCCGGGTCCACAATGACGACGGCATCCATGAATGCGGCCAGCGCCTGTCGCGCGTGCGGCGGCAGGCTGCCGAATTCCTGCGAGGCCGGGCCGTCCAGTTCCCACTGGTACACCTCAGACGCCGTATCGCGCCCGGATTTCCTCGCGGCTCGTGCGCTCCTGCGGAGGAGGCGGGCCCTCAGCTAGGTACCTGTCCACACGCCCCTGGAACTGCCGGCGGGCTTCGGGGTCGCGCCAGGCATCGGCCTCAAACCACCAGCGCCGGACCGTCTGGACCAGGGGCGTCAGGTCCCCGTCTTCCCTGGCCTGTTCGAACGCCGCATCAAGCTCCTGGTCGTAGCTTTGCAGGACGGCGGCGCCAGCGTTAGCTGCCAGCACGGCGCGGATCGCCGCCGGGGTGCACGCAGGAGGGTCTACGACAGCGGGGTGCCTGGCATGCGGTGTGGTCACGGGAACTCCCGGCGGTCGGCGACAGGACCTAGCGTAGGCGTAGTGCCGTCACCTCCGCTGCCAGCGGCACGGCAGCGGTCGCGACTACCCGCCCGGCCAGCCCGCCCGCCCGGCCGTGCCGCAGCCTGGCCCATGCCCGCCGCCACGCCGGGTCCAGCGGCTCCGCCGCCGGGCGCGCGCGCCCGGCTTTCGCGCGTTCGCGCTGCGGGCCCGCCACCGCTTGTGCTCCCGCCGCCACTACGACGGCTGCGCCGACGGCGCCGGCGGCAAGCTCCCGGCTTCGCGCCACGGTCACGCCGCGCCCGCCGACCTGGGATGGTTCCCGGCACCCTCACCGCGGCCAAGCATCACCACCAGCAGGTCCGCGATCTTCGCCAGCGTCGCCTCATCCGTCACGGATGGCGGCAATCCCTGCTCAGCACGCGACGCCGCGACCTTCGCCCGAAGCTCCGCGCGCCGCGCCTCATCCGGCACCCGCTAATTTTCGCTTAGGCTCAAACAGCCCCTAGGCTAATCCCTAGGGGCTGTTTCTGGCTGCCTGGGCATCGTCTCCTTACAAACTGCTGAATCCTGCCTCTCGCATAACGTTGCTAAGGGCAGGACGCCGGCACGGCTGTTTCAAGATCGTTAATGATCTGTCGTCTGCCTGCCTTGTAACGGGATGTCGCGATCTGGTCGCGGCGCGGCGTGTCGGGAAGCGGGACAAAACGAAGCTCCGGTAGGACGAGGGGTCTTCTCACAGATTCCTTACCACCGGAGCTTCGCCGTGGTCAGTCTGCCGTTGCGCACCGGTCCCGGGTGCCTGCTGTGACCTGCTGGCGGCAGGGCCGGACGGGCGGCCCGGTCAGGGGCGGGATCGCCCGGTGGCGGCCGCGCTGGTGCTGGCTGCCGCGCCGGTCGTGGCCAGGATGCGGTCGTTCACCGCGATCGCCGGCCGGGCCGCCGACGTGCCCGCTGCCGTGCTGACCGAGTTGTATGAGCGCGGCGGGCAGTACAAGCGCCGGCCGGGCCGGCGCCGGAGGCCACGATCTGGCGCGCCGTGTCCAGAGTCGCCAGTTCTGCGTGGCCCGCGAAGCCCCGTGAACTATCCGGCGGCCACCCCGGCTGTCACCGTGGCGGTACATGCCGCGGGTTCTGCGTCGCGCCTTCGTTGGCCGGGAGCCATGGGTGCTCCACACCACGGCTTGCGGCAGGTTGGGCTCAGAACACGACGCGGGCCGCGGCGACCGCCGCCGCCGCGGTCTGGTCGCCGTCAACGTCCAAGCTGGGATGGTCGTTTCGGCCGGAGAGGGCACGCAGGTAGGCCACGGTGTCGGCGCGGACGGTGGCGACCGGGGCGCCCTGGCTGAGCGCCCAGCGGCCGCCGGCCGGTCCGGTCAGCTCGAGCAGCACGGGCGGGCCCTGCCAGGCCCCGCCGAGATCGGCGATGACCTGGGTGACGATCACGCGGTCGTGGTCGCCGAGCACCAGCGGCCGGCCGGTGGCGCGGGTGAGGTCGACCCGGTGCATCCAGGGGTCGCGCAGCCCGAGCACGTCCAGCATGTAGCTGAGCCGGTCGTCAGCCAGCGGCTCCTCGGGGTACATCCGGCCGACCCGCTGGCGGCGCACCAGGGCCGGCACCCGGCGGCGGGCGCGGATCGCCTTGGGCCCGATCGTGGCCAGCATCGCGACGAGTTCGGGCCCCGGCCGGCCGCCGAGGTCGTCGATCTGCTGGCGGTTGTCGGCGTCAAGGCGCGACAGGGCCGGATAGTGCCGGTGCGCCCGGCGGTGGCGGCGCAGGTACACGCCGAGGCTGGCCAGCCCTTGGTATTGGCCGGCCAGGTGGGCGGTCAGGTCATGGACGGTCCAGCCGGCACAATCGGTCGGCCGCGCCCAGTCGCCGTCGTCCAGGTCCTCGAGCAGCGCGATGGATGCCTCTAGCTCGGCGGTGGCCGCCGCGGCGACCTGCTCGGGTGTGATCGGCGGGATCTCCCCCGCGTTGATGGTCGCGGTCTGCATCACCGCTCATCCCTCTCTGGTGGGTAGGCGCATCGGAACAGCTCGAGCACCCCGGGTGTCAGGCGGGTGAAGCGCCCTTGCTCCCAGGAGGCCCGGGGCTGGTTAGCGAGCTGCTGGGACATGACCCCGGCGACCAGGACCGACAGCAGCGCCGTGCCCTCCTCGGAGGCGGCACCGGGGTGCAGCTCGCCGCGGCCGGCGGCGGCCTGGAGCATCCGGCGGACTTCCTCGACGAACTCCGTGCTGGGGGCGAACGCCTTCGCGGAGGGCTCGAAGCCGGGCACCGGCCGCCAGTTGAGGAGCTGCGCGATCACCTGGTGGTCAAGACCCAGGCGCATGACCGCCTCGATCCCGGCGGCCAGCGCCGCCCAGCCTGGCTCAGCCTGGGCCACGGCCCCCCGGAACACGGCCAGGACCTCGCGGCCCCCTTGCTGGAAGAGAGCGTCATAGAGCGCGAGCTTGGACGGGAAATACTTGTACAGCGAGGGCGGCTGGATGCCGATGCGCCGGGCCACCTCGGACAGGCTCAACCCGGCGACGCCCTCCTCGGCCATCACCTGGACGGCGACGTCGAGGATCTCGTCGATCGTCTGCTCGCGGCGGCGCTGCCGGCGGTTCAGTGCGGTAGACGTGCCAGCCAGTGGTGCTGCCTGATCCGCACGTCCCTGGCCCGGCTCCATCAGTCCTCCAGATTGGCTACCTTACATAGCTAATGCTAAGGCTAATAGCCATAGCAGTTCAAGGGCAGCGCGCTATCAGCGTGTATCCATGTGATGCAGGCACCACGGCCGTTTCATAACCCGAGTCCGAGGATGATGAAGGGCCGGTCCATGTTCCGGCTGGCCCACCGGGTGGCCTCGGTCGTATCGCTGCGTCCGGCCAGGTGAAGGGCCCCGATGCCGAGGTTCCGGAGGCCGGCCATGGCCCTGGGACCCGATCCGGTCCGGGCCGTGGAGTCATCCTCGCGGTAGAGGGTGTCGCGCAGCCAGTGCAGGGCCTCAATGGCCCACTGGCCGCGGGCCAGGGCGGCCAGGCGGGCGGGACCGGCGCGGTCCGCGGTCAGGCTGGTGACGCCGAGCGCGGCGACGTCGGACCTTGGCGTGCCGTCCAGGGCGGTGACGTGCCGCTCGATCAGGTAGACCTGGCTGACGTGGGGGAACGGCAGGCCGGCGGGGGCGTCCATGACCTGGATGGTGCGGGTTTCGATCCGGCCGTGGCCGCAGCCGGTGGTGGCGTGAGAGACCGGTGACCCGGGCCAGGGCAGCGCGTCGAGGGCGTCGAACAGGCGCGGCTGGTTGTCCTTGACCGGGAGGATGAAGTCGGCGCTGCGCTCATGGATGTAATCAGCGGTCGCGCGCTGGCAGTGGAGGGCGTCGGCGGTGATGACGGCATCGGTCAGGTCCAGGCCGTCCAGCAGCGGGATGATCATCGGGATCTCGTTCGTCTTCGCGCCGACCTCTTCTTGGGCGGCGACCACGCCGTGCTCCCCGGCGAGGGCGGCCAGCAGGTGCACCTGACTGCCGTCTGCGCCTTTCGCGCCGCGGACGGTCTTGCCGTCCACGCGGATGGGCACCAGCGGCGCCTCGCGGTCGTCCCCGTCGGCGGCCGGAGCGCCGGACGGCTCCGCCGCGGCGGCCCGGCTCGTCAGCCAGATGCCGATGACGGCGTCTAACGCTGATTTCCGCACAGGGGGTTCGGGGCAACGTTCAGGTGATTTCGTAGCGGATGGTGCGTCCGTCCCACCAGGGGACGGGGGTGGCGGCGGGGAGGTCTGCCTTGCGGAGGACG
>Ga0070698_100006608_pt1 | contig 12574 bp, 10 predicted proteins | sample KBSK1502metaG_FD_65477 | JGI IMG/M metagenome (GOLD analysis project Ga0070698, IMG submission 65477) | Corn, switchgrass and miscanthus rhizosphere microbial communities from Kellogg Biological Station, Michigan, USA - KBS K1-50-2 metaG | ecosystem: Host-associated > Plants > Roots >...
GCGAGAAGGCTCGTGACCGGGAGGCCGGCGTCGGCGGCGTGGAAGAACGGCCGGTCACTGCTGTCGGCGCGCCAGTACGCTTTCGGCGCGGGGGAGAGGCGCGCGATGAGACGGCGCGCCCGCTCGTCGGCCGCGGCCTTGTACTCCGGCTGGCCCGTCGCGCCGAACAGCTCGGTGGCGGCGAGCAGCGCGCAGTAGTCGTCGAGGATGTTCTCCTGGCCGTCGCTCGTGAGCTGCGCGTTGTGCGCGGCCAGGAACGCCCACGCGTCTTCGGCAGCGCGGAGGTAGTCGGCGCTGCGCTCGCCGGGCGCGCCCATCGCGGCCGCGCGCGCGAGGGCCGCGATCGCCACGCCGCCCCCCGCGCGGAAGCTACTCTGGTACGCCGCGTCGTCCAGGCGCCGGTCCTGCGGCCGCTTCCCGGGGCCGGGCGCCGAGACGGACCGGTAGAACGAGCCGCTCGGCACCTTCACCCTCACCAGATAGTCGGCGCCCCAGGCACCCTCGTCCAGCAGCCGGCGCAGGTGCTGCCGTATGGCGGGCGTGCCGCGGCGCTGCAGCAGCTCGTGGGCCTTCAGCAGCCCCCACGCCGTCAGGGGCAGCTGTTGCGGGTTGAAGTACGTCGAGAAGGAGAGATGAGACAGATGCTTGCCGTAGTCTCCGGTCGCGTCGTACCAGCCGCCGTGGGCGTCGACGCGCAGGTCCGGCCGGCCTTCGAGAGGCAGCGCGCGGTCCGCCTGGTCGAGCGGGCCCGACGCACGCTGGCCCTTGAAGTAGTAGATGACGTCGGAGAGGGTGTGGCGCTCCAGCACGTGGTCCTCGACGCGGAAGGGGAACGAGCGCACCGTCCCGTTCGCGGTCGCGCACGCCAGCCGGAACGTCCCTTCGCGCCGGAGGGCGGAGAAGTCGACCGTCCAGTATGCCCAGTCGCGCCAGCCCGCGACCGGCCCCACGGCACGCGGCGCACGGGTGGGCACGGGCGCGCCGCCCGCGAGCTCGTCGACGGCGCACGAGCGCACCACGTCGCCCCGGTGACCCTGCACCACCGCGTGCTTGGGCGCGTCCGGATCGTAGCCGAGATGGTTGACGAGGATGACCGGGGGAGCGGCGGCGGCGGACGCGGCCAGCAATGCGGACGCGGCGGCGAAGACCAGAGGCGTTGTGATCAGCGGTCGTCGCTCCGCGCTTGCCATGGTGCCGACGCGCCTAGGCGACCTTGCGGTCCAGGGCCGCCGAATCGGGGCCCGCCCCCGGGCGGGCCAGGAGGAGCACCGTCACCGCGAGCACCGCGTAGGCGGCGGCCCACTGATACGGAGTGCCCGAGCCGAGCAACCCCGGCCGCCAAGGCAGGTAGATGCCGCCGGTCGGGAGCACTGAATGGATGAAGCCGAAGAACGCGAGGCCGGCCGCGATCGCCAGCACGGTGGCGGCTTGAAAGATCCGCCGGTCGATGAGGAAGGCGAGGAAGGCGCCCCACAGCATCGCGGTGAGGATGAAGCCGTGGGCGAGCAGCACGAACACCCCGAAGTTCACGGCGAAGGCGGCCGGGATGTGGGTGGCGCCGGCCACGCGCTCCGGTTCCAGCGCCGCGGCGGGGAAGAGCGGGTTGGCCTTGTCGAGAACGATGAGGAGGAGCTGGGCGACCGAGGGCAGCATCGCGAAGCAGACCGCGGGGGCATGGTTGCGCGGCGTCTCGTGGAAGGCCTGGGAGACGATGTCGAACCCGACGAAGACGAGGATGGGGGCGAGGCAGGCCAGGGGCAGCACCCGGACGAGGAGCGGGATGTACCCGAGCATCCCGCCCAGGCCGACGAAGAGCCCGCACGCCAGCGTGTACGCGGCGCGCCCTCCCATCGCCTTGTAGGCGGGATGGCCGATGTACGGTGTGGTCTGCGACACGCCACCGCACAGCCCGGCCACCAGCGTGGCCACCGCCTCGGTGAGGAGGATCGAGCGCGTCTTGTAGTCGTCCCCGGCCAGGCGCGCGCTCTCGGTGACGTTGATGCCGCCGACCACGGTGAGGATCGCGAACGGCACGGCCATGGGCAGGTACTGGCTGAGGGCGAGCGGCATGCCCTGGAGGAAGCCGAGCGTGGGCAGCGGGAGGCCGACCGGAAACTCGATGACGGGCGGGGCCAGCGGCCGGCTGAGCAGCCCGAGCGCGCCGAGGCCATAGTACGCGGCGGCGCCCACCGCCACCGACGCGAGCACGCCCGGCACCCGGAAAGGCAGGCGCAGGCGCGCGATCAGCGCCCAGAAGATGAGGCCGAGCGACAGCATCCCCACGATCGGCTCCGCGAGGATGTCGCCGAGCTGGAGACATCCCATGAGCGCGAGCCCGACCCCCGCTATCGAGCCGAGCAGCCCCGCCTGCGGCACGACCCTCTGGATGGCGCCGCCGAGGAACGACATCGCGAGCTTGAAGAGCCCGATGAGGATCATGCAGGCCATCCCGACCTGCCACGCGACCACGGCGGCGTCCGCCACCGGCATTCGCGACTTGGCCGCCACGAAGGCGGGGCCGAGTACGGTGAAGGCCATGCCGATGGTGCTGGGGGCGTCGAGGCCGAGCGGCATCGCCGTCACGTCGCTGCGGTCTTCCCGGCGTGCGAGACGGAACGCGAGCCAGGTGTAGACGAGGTCGCCGAACAACACCCCGAGCGCGGTGCCGGGGAACATGCGGGTGTAGACGAGCGGCTCGGGGAACCCGTAGACGTAGACGAGGATCCCGGCCAGGATCACGAGGTTCATCACGTTGTCGAGCATGAGCCCGAAGAAGGCGTTGACGTCGCCCGGCGCGGCCCAGCGGTAGCGTGGCGAGCTCATGGCGGCTCCCGGTCCCGGGATGTGAGGAGACACGGGATCCTACGCGAGGGCCTCCCGGCCCTCAAGTACGCTACGGGTGGGAGGCGCTCAGCGGCGCAGGCGATAGCTGAAGGACACCCGCTCCCCGGCTTCGCCTCTCAGGCGGAAGACCACCGCGGTCGGGGTCAGCAGGGCCACGTCGCCCTGCAGCACGCGAAGGCTGCCCGGCTCGATCGACTCGCCTTGCTGCGCCTCGAAGCGCCATGTTCCGGGCTTGCCGTCGGCCCTGACGAGATGCCCGGTGACGACGACCTCGCCTTCGCGGCTCCGCCCGGCCTGCTGCGCGCGCCGGCCGCTTTCGGCGACCACGACCTGCCCGTCCACGATCGACTGGCCAACGGCGCCGGGCGCATCGAGCTCGATGCTCCAGGTCAGGCTGACAGGCGGCTCGGCGCTCAAGGCGCAGGAGCCGAACACGAATGTGGCGCTCGCGATCCTGTCGGCATTCATCGTGAGCGTGCACACGGATCCGGGCGTGGACGACGTGCTGACGCATCCAGCCCAGCAGACCTGGTCATAACAGCCCGGAAGGGGGATCGCCGTGATCGTCACTGCCGTCCCCACCGGGTACGTCTGCGAGCACGTTGTTCCCGGAGGGAACGAGGACAGGCAGTCCCTGGGCGGGATGGGCGGCGTGATCTGAACCTTGGGGCCGGGAGTACACTCGCCAGTCTGGTCGACGGACTTGAACGTCAGCGTCGTCGTCGGCGTCGGCGTGGGAGCCGGGGTGGGTGTGGGTGTAGGCGTAGGCGTGGGTGTGGGTGTAGGCGTGGGCGTGGGCGTGGGCGTGGGCGTAGGCGTGGGCTTTGGGGCGGGCGCGCTGACCGTGATGACCCGTTCGCACCGGCGGACGAGGCCGCCGCTGGTCACGATCAGGGCCACATCGAAGGTTCCCGTCGACGTGTAGGTGTGGACCGGGTGCCGGCCGACGCCCGTGCCGCCGTCGCCGAACTGCCAATTGTAGTCGTAGCTCCCGGTACCCCCCGAAGCGAAGGCCGTGAACGTCACCGTCAGCGGCACCAGGCCCGACTTGGGCTCGGCCTGGCACGAGAGGTCCAGGGCCGGCGTCGGGGGCGGAGGGGGCGGCGGAACGGGTGCCGGCGGGGCTGGCGCGGCAGGCCCGGGAGCCGGCCCGCCCGGCGTCGACGCCAGCGTCGTCTGATCCTTCTTGGTGGCGAAGTACACGCCCGTGGCGGCGGCGGCCGCGGTCGTCACGCCCACGGCGGCGGTCGGAAAGGCGCTGATGGAGAACCCGGCCGGCACGGCGGGGAAGACCGCGACGGGCCCGTTCGGCGAGACGGGCGCCACCGGCGCGTCCTTCTTGCACTCCCGCGCCTGGCGGACGACGAGCGGGTCGTACTCCGGCGTCCGCTGGCCCTGGCCCACGTCCTCGAGGTAGTACTCGATGTGCTTGTGGATCAGCCTCCGCGTCGGCTTGGGCAGGATGCCGGTGTAGCAGAAAGGCTCGGGCGCGTCCTTGGCGTCCGTCGCCATCTTCACCCAGAACCAGTCGTGGACGCCTTCCGCATGGAAGTAGGCACGGGGCTCGACCACCTGGCCGCCGAAGCAGGCCTTCAGCTTCGGGTACTTCGCGACGACGATGCAGGCCACCGCCTTGTGGTCGATTCCCGTGGGCTGGGCCTGGACGGACGCTGCCGCCGCCGCCATGGCGGCGAAAAAAAAGACCGGTGTTCGACACTGCATGAGCGCTCTCCTCCCCGCTCCGATCGGTCGATCGGTCGGGCTTGCGGGCACCGTAGACGGAATCAGCAGACAGGAGGGTTGGCCGGAGGGAAGCGGCGACTAACTGCGATTGGAAGTTACGCCCCTCACGAGGGCGTGTCAACCGGCCGTCTTCAGCGCCGCGGGCGATAGCTGAAGGCGACTTCCTCGCCGCGCTGGCCCGTGAGGCGGAAGACCACGGCGGTCGGTGTCACGAGCGCGACCGCGCCCCGCAGGACGCGAAGGCTTCCCGGTTCGATGGCCTCGGCCTTCTGGGCCTCGAACCGCCACGTGCCTGCCTTGTCCCGGCTCTCCAGGAGCTGCGCCTCGACCAGGTTGTCCCCGTCGCGGGCCGTGGCCGCCGCCTGCGACGGGCCTTGCGTGACCTGGACCGCCTGTCCGTTGAACACGACCTGCCCCACGCCGTCGGGCACGTCGAGCTGCATCGCCCAGTCGAGCGAATGGCCTGCCGCCGGCGGCTCCGACTTCGAGGTCGCGAGGAGGCCGAAGTTGACCGTGACGTTCTTGTTCGCGTTCATGAGGAGCGTGCACGTCGGGCTCCCCCCGGAGCACTGACCGCCCCAGCCCTGGAACTGCGACAGGGGGTCCGGCCTTGCCGTCAGCACCACGGTCGTTCCCGACGGATACGTGGCGGTGGCGCTGACACAGAGGGTTCCGCAGTTGAGCTGTCCCTGGTCGTCCGTCACGGTACCGCTGCCGACGGGGAGAACGCCCCTTCTCAGGTCCAGGTTGAACGAGACCGCGGGTTTCGGCGTCGGGGTCGGGGTGGGCGTGGGCGTCGGGGCCGGCGTTGGAGTCGCGGTCGGTGTGGGCGTGGGGGTCGGCGTGGGAGTCGGTGTCGGAATGGGGGTCGGGGTCGGATCCGTTGCCGGAGTGGGTGTCGGTGCAGGCGTCGGCGCTGGTGCTGGTGTCGGCGTCGGCGCGGGCGTGGGGGTGACCGTCGGAACAGGGGTAGAGGCCGGGCTCGGGGTTGGCGACGAGGCGGGGGGCGACGACGCCCCTGGCGCGTTCGGCGGCGGTCCGGGCGGCGCGGTCGTGGTGGGCGTCGCCCCGTTGCCGTTGCCCCCCAACAGCGCTCCCATCCCACCCGCCAGCGCGACGCCGGCTCCCACGAGGGCGGCGGTCGAGATCCCGCCGGCGACGAAGCCCGCCGGCACCGACGGGAACACCGCCGTGGGCGCGGCCGAGGCGAACGGTGCCGCCGCGGCGTCCTTCCGGCACTCGCCGGCACTCAAAACGATCATCGGGTCGAACTGCGGGGTTCGGCCCACCTCCATCATCCGGCTCGTGACCTCGACGTAGTATTCGAGCCTCTTCTTCTGCTCGGCCAGCTTCTTCGAGGGCCGCAACAGCGCCGCCGCGTAGCAGGTGGCGTCTGACTTCATCTCGACGTAGTACCAGTCGCGTACCCCTTCGGCGTGGAAGTACACGCGGGCCCGCGCTACCTGGGAGGCGGGCGTGAAGCAAGCGGTCAGCTGCGGGTACTTGCCGGCGACGACGCAGTCGACCGGCTTGTGGTCTATCTCCGGGGCCTGGGCGCGAAGGAGCCCCGGAGCGAGGGCGAGGACGGCCACGAGCGTCGACGCAGACACCCGGTTCGCCAAGTTCGTACTCCCGTGCGGGGATCGAATGCTGGAGCCGCGGGCGCGCGCCGCATTGCGAGGAGGGAGATCGCGTCCCGAGGGGCGGCCTCGCACTCTTGCCAGCAAGGCTTCGTTCGACCCTCGACCGAGCGACGGTACGCGGGTCAGCGCGGGGTGTCAATCCGTTAGACTGGTGTCATGGGTCGCTGGGTGATGACGATCACACTGACGGTCGCGGGCCTGGTTCCTCCCGCCACGAACGCCGACTACCGCGGCGAGATCGAGAAATGGAGGCAGCAGCGGGAAGCGCGCCTCAAGGCGGAGGACGGCTGGCTCGCGGTGGCCGGCCTCTTCTGGCTCGACGAAGGGGTGAACCGCTTCGGCAGCGATCCCGGCAATTCCATCGCGCTGCCGGCCGGCGCGGCGCCGCCGGTGGCCGGCGCTTTCGAATTGCGGCAGGACAAGGTCAGCGTGCGTGTCGATCCCGGGGTGACCGTGACGGTCGCGGGGAAGCCGGTTGCGGTCATGGAGCTGCGCAGCGACGATCCCGGCCCGCCCGACGTCCTGAAGATCGGCCGGCTCTCCCTCCACCTGATCGCGCGCGGGGGGCGATACGGGATCCGGATGAAGGATCCCGAGAGCGAGACCCGCCGAAGCTTCGCGGGCCTTCGCTGGTTTCCCGTGCGCGACGACATGCGCGTCGACGCCCGGTTCGTGCCGTGGCCGTCGCCACGGACGATCCCCATCCCCAACGTCCTCGGCCAGGTCAACGATCTCCCGAGTCCCGGCTACGCGGAGTTCACCGTGGCGGGCCGGACGCTGCGGCTGGAGCCGGTGATCGAGGAGCCCGGAGCCCAGGAGCTCTTCTTCATCTTCCGCGACGAGACGGCGGGGAAGGAGACCTACCCCGCGGGACGCTTCCTGTACGCGCCGATGCCGAAGGACGGGACGGTGGTCCTCGATTTCAACAAGGCCTACAGCCCCCCCTGCGCCTTCACCGCCTACGCGACCTGCCCGCTGCCACCACCCCAGAACCGCTTGCCCCTTCGCATCGAAGCCGGCGAGAAGGACCCGCACCGGCGGCCGGACAGACCGCCGGGCGCGTGAGACGATCGAAGGAGATGATCCTGGAGCGGCGGCACCGGCCCCAGGCGCCCGGAGAGCCGCGGGAGCGCCGCCGTCCTCGATGGGGCGAATTTCGTGAGGCCTACCCCCGCATCGTCGCCGCCATGGCGGTGGGCCTGGTCGCCCTCGTCGCCATGGACGGATTCCTCGCCTTCAAGCGCTGGCAATATGGCCGGGAGACCGCTCGCCTCCGGGGACAGATGACCGAGGTCGAGCGCCGCCGCGCCGACGCCATCGTCGAGTCCAGGGAGAACCGGATGCAGCTCATGGTCGCGCTGGCCCGGCGCGACGCGGTGGGGGAGAAGGGCCTGAACCTCGCGGTCTCCGCCGACAAGGGGACCATGTACCTCCAGCGCGAGGGCGCGCAACTGCGGGAGATGCCGGTGAAGATCGGTCCCGAGGCGACGGTGGGCTCGCCCCCCGACGAGGTGCGGCTCGCGCCGCCCCTCGGCAAGCGCGTCGTCGTGAGGTTGGTGGACTCGTCGTACGCGTGGGAGGTCCCGGCCTGGGTCTGGAAGCAGAGAGGGCAGACGACTCCCGCCGACCGTCGGATCGAGGGAGCGCTGGGGCCGATCGCGATCCTGCTCGATGGGGGAGCGGTGATCTACTCGCGGCCCGACACGGGACCCCTCGCCGACACCGCCTACGTGCTCCCCGGAGCCGTCCGCGCCGAGGCCGCCGACCTGCTGGCCATCCGCGAGAACCTGGCCGCGGGCATGCCGGCGTACTTCTATTGAGCATGCGGGACCGGATCGTCAGGTTCTTTGGCCATGGCGGTGGGGTGGCGTTCTACCTCATCGGGGCGATGCTCCTCGTGACCGCGGCCAGCTCGGCGCTGTTCGCGAGCACCGCCTACCGCAAGCTCCAGCGGGACGTGGCCCGCATGGTCTACGAGGACAACATGGGCCTGCTGGAGAGCGTGCAGTGGAGCGCGCGGTCGCTCGACGAGAGCATCCACCAGGCGGAAACGGCGGCGGAGCCGCCGAAGGACCGGCCGTACCTGGTCGTCAGCATCGACGACAAGCGGCTCTGGTACAAGCAGGGCGGGGAGGTGCTCTTCACGACGCAGGTCGCGACCGGCAGCGGGAAGACGCTCGTCGGCGAGGGCAGCGCGAGCCAGTGGAAGTTCGACACCCCTCGCGGCCGGCTGGTGGTCCAGAGCAAGGAGGAGTCTCCGGACTGGGTCCCGCCCGACTGGCACTTCGTGGAGGAGGCGAACAAGCGTCACCTGGGGCTGGCGAGGGTCGCCGCCGGGGAGCCCCTCCAGACCTCCGACGGGTCGGTGATCACGGTGCGCGGGGAGGACGTGGTGAGGCGCGGCCCCGACGGCAGCGAAACCGTGCTCGCGGCCGACGAAGGCCGGGAGATCGTGGCCGACGGGAAGATCGTCGTCCCGCCCGTGGGCACGAACCAGCGGCGCTACGCGGGCGTGCTCGGCACCCACCGCCTGAACCTCGGCAACGGCTACGCCATCCACGGCACCAACCAGCCGCGGAGCATCGGCCATGCCGTCAGCCACGGCTGCGTGCGCGTGCTCAACGAGGACATCGATAAGCTCTACGGGATGGTGCCGGTGGGGACGCCCGTCTACCTCTACTGATCTCGGGTCCGCCGCTTTCCTCTTATCCTGGCGCGATGGTCCTCGCCCTCGCCCTCCTGGCCTTCGCCGCCGCCACCGCCGGCCTCGTCCTTCTCCTGGAGCCGATCCCGACCTGGTACTACCATCTCGCCTGGTGGTCGTACATCGTCGCCGCCGACGACCTCAACCGTCGCCTCTCCGGCCGCTCCTTGTTGCGCGATCGCCCTCGCCGCTTCCTGTGGCTGACGGGAGCGTCGGTCCTCTGGTGGACGCTGTTCGAAGCGATCAACCTGCGCCTCGGCAACTGGTACTACGTGATGGATCCCTGGTCGCGGGCGACGCGGTGGTCGGGGGGCGTCCTCGCCTTCGCCACCGTGCTCCCCGGCATCGTGGAGACGCTCGAGCTCGTGGAGAACCTCGGCGTGCTGCGCAGCGTCGGGGTCGCGCGCGTGCCCTGGACGCGCCTCAAGGAGAGCGCCTGCCTCGCGCTCGGAGGAGCCTCCTTCGCCCTGCCCTTGCTGTGGCCCGACGTGTTCTTTCCCCTCACATGGGGGAGCTTCGCGTTCCTGCTCGAGCCCTGGAACCGCCGCCACGCGCGGCGCAGCTTCCTGCGCGACCTGGAGGCGGGGGAGGCGGGTCCATTCTGCCGGACGCTGGCGGCCGGGCTGGTCTGCGGCGTGCTCTGGGAGACGTGGAACTTCTGGGCGCGCTCGAAGTGGATCTACACCGTGCCCGTCTTCGAGGAGATGAAGCTCTTCGAGATGCCGCTGCTCGGCTTCCTGGGGTTCCCTCCCTTCGCCGTGGAATGCGTCGTCCTCCTCCGGTTCCTGCGCGCATGGAGCGAGGCGCGCGCGTGGACGGCGCGGCCGGTCGTTCGTCTCGCCGTGCTGGTGGCGGGATCCGCCGCTACGGTCGGTGTGTTCCGGCTCGTCGACCCGGTGACGGTGGACTCGTTCTACGTCCCGGTGGCGAAGCTGCAGGTGCTGCCGGAGCCGATGCGGAGCCGGCTGGCCGGCCTCGGCCTCGGGAGCCCCGAGAGAATCCGCCGGGCCCTCGACGACCCGGAGGCGCGGGCGCGGGTGGCGGCGGCCGTCGGCCTCGGCCCGGACGAGCTGGAGCGCGCGCGGGAAAGCGTGCGGCTCGTGCTGCACCAGGGACTGGGCGAGGACCGCGCCCTCCAGCTCGAGCGCCTCGGCATCCGGCGCGTGGACGACCTCGCGCGCTGGCGGCCGGCCGACCTCGCGGCCGCCCTGCGCGCGCAGGGCGCGCAGCCGAGGGACCGCTTCCTCGAGCGGAGGGCGGAAGTGTGGATCCGGGAGGCCCGGCGGGCCCGCCCTCTCAGCGCGCGGTGAAGGGCGCGGAGAGGGCCGTCGTCCCCCACTTCAGCGCCAGCTCGCCCTTGCTCTTGTCCTTGTCCGGCGTCAGCTCGATCGTGAAGGTCTCGACGCTCGCGGGCAGGGTCTTCGAGGCGAGCGGCACCTCGATGGGATCGCCGGACTCCCTCTTGACGTCGATCTGCCACTTGTCGGGAGCGGTCTTCGTGGCGGTGAGGACGTATTCGCCGGGGGGCACCACGACGCCCGGAGCGAAGGTCAGCTCGCCCGCGGTCTTGAGCCGCGTCGGAGAGTCGGCGCCCATCCGCCACGGCGTACCGACCTCCGCGCGGCCGAGCATGTCGCGGCCCTGGAGGCTCGGGCGTCCGTAGTCAATGGACACCGCCTTGCCGGCAAAGGTGCCCTTCGCCTCGCCTCTCTCGGCGGGGAAGGCGGCGGCGGCGGCGAGCGACAGCGCGACGGTGATGGCGGCAGGACGCAGACTCATTCGTTTACCTCCAGGCGGGGCCGTCCCCCGTCGAGCCCGCGCTCGTTCGATTCTGGCACGTCCGTCCTCCGATTCACAAAGAGGAAGCCGTAGGCGAAGCCGGCGAGGCCGGCGGCGCGGTGCAGGAGCTGCATTGCCGAGGCCGCGACGGCGAATGCCGGAGAGCCGCGGCTCGCGGCGAAGGCCAGGAAGGAGCGGTCGAGAAAGGCGGCGATGGCCAGGCACGCGACCGCGGCGAGGAGCAGCCCCGCCCGCCACGCCGAAGCCGCCGCGAGAAGAAGGGCGAGGCCCACCAGGCCCGACGCGGCACGGTCGCCGGTGGTGAAGTTCAGATCGGCGGGAAGACCGCGGCCCCCGCGCACCAACCGTGCCCAGGGCACCGCCCGATCGCGGAAGTCGGAAGCGAGCCAGGCGGCGAGCGTCCACCTCTTCAGGTGCGTGACCTGGGCCTCGGGAACGAGGCGTATGCGGTGGCCGGCGGCTCGCAGGCGGTAGCCCAGCTCCACGTCCTCCACCGAGGGCCGGCCGTAGGCGGGATCGAAGCCGCCGGCGGCGAGGAAGGCATCGCGCCGGACGGCGCCGCCGCCGGCCCAGAACGTCGACGCTTCCCGGCGCGAGCGCTGGTGCACGAAGTGATGGGCGAGGTTCTTGTAGAGGCTCGGCCAGGAGCGCGCGGAGGGAGCGTCGTCGTAGGAGCCGAAGGCGGCCACGACCTCGGGGTCCTCCAGCTCGCGCCGCAGGAGCGGGATCGTGTCCGCGTGCACGCGGACGTCGGCGTCCACGAACACGAGGATCCTTCCCCGCGCCACGCGCGCGCCGCGATTGCGGGCGGCGGCGGGGCCGGTGGGAACCTCGTGGGGAAGGACGCGCGCGCCGTGCGCGGCGGCGACCCGCGCCGAGCCGTCGCGCGAGCCGTCGTCGCACACGATCACCTCGGCGTCTTCACCGGCGGAAGCGAGGAGAGGCGGAAGGCTCTCGGCGAGGAAGGCGGCCCCGTCCCGCACGGGGACGATGATCGAGCACGCGGGTTCCTTCACATCCCGAGCCCGGAGCCGGTGACCACGAGGAGCAGGCGGGCCATGCCGCCGGCCTACTCGTTGTCGAATGGGTTCGGCGGACGGCCGGTCGGATCGGCGGCGGCCCGCTTGCGCGCCTCCTCGAACTTCTTGTCGAGGATGTCCTTCTGGTTGCGGGTCTGCTGCACCGAACGGGCGAACTTCTCGTCGAGGATGCTCTTCTGGGAATGCACCCGGTTCACGAGATCGTCGAAGTCCTGGGCGGGCGCCTTCTTCTTGTCGAGCCAGACGACGGAGCCGGTCTCAGGGTCGACCTTCAGCAGCGATCCGCAGCACGGGCAGGTGACGTCGAGGGCCTCCGGCATGCCCTGATTGTCCGTCCAGCCCGGCGCCGCCGCAAGCGGCGTCCGCGCCCCAGGCCTGGCCGCCCCGGAGCAGCCTGTCGATCTTGGGCTTGATGAAGAGGTCGAAGGCCTTGCCGGTGAGGCCAGAGATGCCGAGCATCGTCTTGACGCGGTCCCCGATGCGGTCGCGAAACGCCTTCCGGCGGCCCTCGTCGATGTCGTCGAACGTCACGAGCGGGAAGCGGGGGCTCTGGAGCCGCGCCCGCCACAGGTCGCGGTCCGCGTTGTACTCATCCGGCTCGCCGGGCGCCGGCTTCGATGGCTGCTGAGGCGCGGGCTCCGGCGGGTAGTCTCCGAGCAGCGCGCGCAAGGGCTGGGCGCCCCCGGTGAACGCGGCCCGCGCGTCGACCCGGCCGCGGCGATAGTCGTAGGCGCGCCACTGCTCGTTGAAGAAGCCGGCGAAGCCGCTCACCTGGGAGCCGGCCAGAGGCAGCTCGGGAT
>Ga0070698_100006609_pt1 | contig 12574 bp, 10 predicted proteins | sample KBSK1502metaG_FD_65477 | JGI IMG/M metagenome (GOLD analysis project Ga0070698, IMG submission 65477) | Corn, switchgrass and miscanthus rhizosphere microbial communities from Kellogg Biological Station, Michigan, USA - KBS K1-50-2 metaG | ecosystem: Host-associated > Plants > Roots >...
CGAGTAAGGCAAAAATATCTCCTCTACTGATTAATCGCTTATGCTTACCTGCGGTGCCCTTTCGACTTTGGCGATGGAAAAGCCCCTAGATGCTCGCAGAAATGACGTAACTTCTTGGAAAGGACACTTCTGGTTGGTTTACGAGCTATCCGGAAGTTAACTGTTTAATCTTGCGTCTCACGAGTGCTGGTACGGCAGTTGTCCGGTTACGCGACAAATGGGGACTTAAGACAAGGACGTTGTCTCGGCCAAGGCCGTTTGAGCCGCCACTGTATACTTGTCTAAATCGGTGACGCCGCGCCCCAGAATAATCAAACGATGGAATAAGAACCCCATTGCGATCTTGTTCAGTTCCGGCCTTCGAACATTGTGAAAAACAATTGTCGCGATTTCGGAGGGGTGCACCAGCCCAAAGTACAAACAGTCCCCTCCGTAATATTCTCCGTGGTCCCCCATAAATAAGTAGGAAACCCGCGCAATCCGTCCACTTGCCGAGTTAGAAAAGGAGAAGGACCTTGCACTGCGCGCCTCAGCATCCCTCATCACTCTCCTCTCGCCAATCCAGACCGAGAGCAAGACAAGAACGAGTAGGGGTGGATACTGCAAAAACATAATCGGGACGTATACATATGGTGACGAAAAGATCCAATTCAAAAAACTGAACTTCATGGGACCACCGGCTGCGAAAAACACGAGAAAAGCCACAGCCAGAACGTAGGCACAAACAATAGCCATAGCCTCGCAAGTTCAACCTTTACCGCCAGGAAGTCCTGTTCTAAAGCTTGGTTTCGATCTGCGTCAATCAATTGCACGCTAGTTCGCACGTAGAACACCTCCCTGCGGGGATGCATCAAGAAACCAGCCACGGCGGCCGCAATGATGACGAGCGCTATGACGCCTTCGAGGAAAGGCTCATACGGAGTGAATAGTAATACCCCAGCAAGGACTAAGACACCGACGAATACAACCCTTGAGATCAGTTCCAATGCTGTTCCGCCAGGTCGAAAATCATAACAACAAGTATGCGCCTTTGCAGAAACGCCCCGTTGTAATTGCCGCTCTATTGTCAATGCCTGATTAACGCTAACCGGGCACTGACGAATGTCTTGAGTTCTTCTATGACTGAATCAATAGATGTGCAGGCCCTCAGGAAAGAGAGTCTCCGACGAAAGCTTCTCCACGTCGGCTGCAGTTTCTGCGGCAACTAGCTGCAGCAACAGCTGCACTACTTCTTTTTCAGACGACATGCCGTGCCTCGCCGCTACCTTTTCATAGTTACGCGCCAGAGCGAGTTTCGTGAGGTCGCCAAACGTCTCACAGCTTCGAGGGAATTCTCGCCCCAATGGACTCAGAACTACAGCCACGAGAACCAAAACGGAAATGACGCCGATGACGCCAACCAACACAGAAGAAGCGCCCAGCGGCGCCCTCAGCGCCTTCAATCCAAAAAGGAAGTAGAGCGTCGAGGCCGTTAGCAACAACCAGAGTGCCACCAACCATGAGGGCCATCCCAATCGTGGCAGAGCGTAGTTCAGACGGTCTTGGACTTTGCGCCAGTACTCTCTCCGGCTTTTCCACGGCATCAAGCCGTACAGTGAGGTTCCGGGGACAACTTTTGCACGCGGCACGTCAAACGATTCCATAAAAACACGGCGGAGTTTGTAGAACATGACTGAGCTGAGGCACTGCGGAGTGACAGGATGTTGCAACTTTGCAAATACTGTGTGTGCAAGTGGTCTCGGATTGGGCGAGGTCGTCCTCGCTGAGCTTGATTCCAAAAGACTGCTCAATTGTGCTGACCAGTTCGCAGCTATCTTCGCCAAACAGCCGGAGCCGTCGAACATTGTCGCCTTCCTAGGAGCATCTCCCGAATTATAGGCTGGAACAGGTCGATTTCTCACTTGCCTGATTAACGCTGCCGAAATCAAGTGGACTGGCCCGCTCTAAGCAGGCATTGTGAAGTGAACCTGAGTCAATTCCAGCCTATACGGTATGTGGCACAGGCTTAATTCCCCATAGCGATTTGCCTGCCTCCAGACCTGTTAGAATCGCGTAGCTGTGCTCCACCGGGACAGGGGGTGCTCTACGGGAGACCCTCATGAGCTTCTTGAAAAAATGGCAACCGTTCACGCTACTCCTATTGCGATGCGCCTTGGCCATGGTTTTTATTTATCACGGCTATCCGAAGCTCTTCAGGGACACGGCAAGGTTTGTCGAGTCCTTCCAGGCCATCGGCCTGCCGGCATATTTTGTGTACGTCGCAGGTGCGGTTGAATTCTTCGGCGGCGTGGCTCTCGCACTGGGACTCTTTACGCCAGTTGCAGGACTACTCTTGCTGCTCGATATGGCAGCAGCGATGTGGAAGTACAACTTCAACGAAGGCATTTATGCTGTGCGCGAGTACGAACTCCCCTTGATCTTGGGGTTGGCCTCACTCGCAGTCGCCGCGACGGACGGAGGCCCGTTCTCCCTCGACCGCCTCATCTTCCTCAGGAAGGATGAGCGCGTAAACCGCCCCAAACCGCCCAGCTAGCACATGTCCGGTTATCTGACATAACCAGGAGTCGGCGGTGGGACGCTCTCACCAACGATTGAAGGTCGCTTCTCCATCAGGAAACAGGTGAGCAATTTTGGGTCGGGAAGCTTTACCTTGGCACCGAAAGCCGTGGGACGAAATGACCCCTCGCGGGCTATCCAACTGAGACAGGCTCTGGTCTCTTCTGGTGATGCTTGGTGTATCTCGAAGTTCCAACGCGTCTTGTCGAACTCGTCGTACCGGGATGAGGTCAGCGTGGTGGATGTATTCGACAAGGATGTACTTCTCCTTACGAGGCTGCGACCAACGGTCTACGCGAACCATGTATATTTCAGCCAGGTCCGCAAAGGAGGGCGGTTCGACTAGCCTTGTGTCTGTTTTGCCTCCTTGAATTGCAACTACCACACCCTCAGCCGAGACGAACTCATTCTTTGGGGAAGAGGACGTCGCGCACACCAGCCAGAGGAAAACAGTCACGCCAAGAGCTAAGAGCTCCTTTGCACTTGAGAAAAATGGCCACATTCGTTGTCTCTCAAGCAAAGCCGTCATCGTCGTAAGTATATCGGATGGACTCAGTGCCTGGCAGCGCTAATCGGAAACTACGCGGACAATCGAAACGGGGCGTATTAAAAGAAATCCTTTGGTGCGCCTCAGGAAGCGGGGAAGTTGGCTTTGCGATTCAAGTGGATCCTAAAGGCTATATCGGAGCCTTTTCGTACAGTCGATGAAGCTGCCCACACGCGGGGGCATAGATCGCCCACTCTCACCATTTTGTCCCGTTCTGCAGTCCAAGTTTCGAGCATACGAATAGCGTCACGCATGTGTTACGCGCCCACAACACATGCATAACGCAGGTCTAATGCGCCCTCGTAGCGCCAAGCGTACTGCTGCTTGGAGTTGAGCGTCTGCCGTTGACAAAGCAGATAGATTGACACCGTACCGGATCTTCCGCCGCAAACTCGGGCTGCAGGAGCTACCCGCGACCGCGGTATCTGGTTTACCGTCTCGCGAGGTGTAAGCCCAGGAGCTCCCTCACGTCGCGCTCTTCCCTGCTCTGACCTCAGCCGAACTCGAGGATACCTGCCAAAAGCGGCGCCAGGCCGCCCTGGGCAGATGTTCGGTTTACGCGACTCCTCAGAAACTCCTGCTCTTTAAGCAGCGGGGGCTTGGACGATTCGGAATCCCAGGTTGACGGCTTTCCACTTGAGCTGCTTGATCTGTAACTGTCGGTGTTGAGCTTCGTAGAACACTGCTCCTTGGTCGACGTATTTCATTCCGTAGCGCAGCATGCGGTAGACCAAGCGGGCCAGCTTGGCCGCCATCGCCTTGATCGCGATGGGAGCCCCTAGCCTGGTTCGGAATCGACGGAATTGTGCTCCCAGATAGGTTTTGCTTAGCCGCAAGGTGCTGGCCGCTATTTTCAAGGCGATACTGATGGGATTATTGGTTGGCAGACGACCTTTCCCAATAACCTTGGCCCCACTGATTCGATTCTCCGGACATAGCCGCAGCCAGGAAACGAAATGGTGCTCGGTTTCCCATTTGCTCATATCCCATCCTGCTTCGCTAATGACCGTCATCGCGGTCATGACATCGATGCTGTCGATCCGGGTCAGGTCCGTGCCGGTGATACGAAATAACTCCGCGTGCAAGTCGAACTGCGGCTTATTCGCCCTCTTTTTCTTGAGACGTCCCTTGCGCTTCTCTTCCGGCAAAGTGGCACCTTGGCTCCGGTCCTCTCGCTGCTGGAGATACTGCGCGAGCTGGCGATCGCACTCCGCCATCTGCTTTTGGCAGAACTCATAACCATCCTGTTCCTGCTTCAGCACAAAAAGCAGGTCTTCTTGCCAGTTGCCTTCCAGACTCCGCGCAATCTGATCCTCGCTCGCCTTCACCCGACAATCCCGAAACGCGGCCAGCTTAAAGTGGCGAGCTCTCGGAAGGAGTTTCAGGCTCATACAACCACCGCAAAGCGGTGGCCGGTGCTCTCCAGAAACTTGTTGATAAGTTGTCTGGAATCAACAAAACGGCTTGGACAAGTTTCTGGCACCAGTGTGACGCGTCGAAGACGCAGTCGGAGCTTATCAGGAGCTGGCAATTAACCGCGGGCAATCGGTGCGGCTTCCACCCGAGTTGCGCGGGTTCCCTCTAGCCGTGGAAATCGACTATTGAGTTTTCTTTGAGGGTGACAGTGATACACCATCGTTCTGACTCGTCTTCTTTGGAATGGCGAGCGACAAAGCCCACCTAGCCATCTCGTCTGATGGCGCAAACGTTGCAGCCTTCTCATAGGCGGTATCGGCTACTTCCGTCAAACCGTACTGCCCGTAAATCTTGCTGGCCAGCGCCCAGGCTTTCGCATCCGACGCACCTTCATCATCTTCGCCAAGCGCCTTCGTCAGTGACCTCTGAGCTTCCTCCGGCTTGCCCAAAAACGCCTGCAGCATCCCGACGGTATACCAATAGTCCGCGGAAATCAGCCCCGGGACCCCTGAGAATTTCTCGAGTTTCGCGAGAAGGTCGTTGTCTGCATTCCCGCTCAGCAGCGAATTCCATGCCTCGAACTGCACCTCCTCCGGGCCCGCATAAGGCGAATCCGTCAGCTTCTTCAAATATGGTGCAGCTCCTTTCCGATCCCCGTTGTGAATCATGCTTTTTGCCATGGCATGTAGCGCTTCGCGATCTTCAGAAGCAGTTTTCAGTCTCCGCTCCGCCTCCGACTGCAGTTCTCTCCACTTCTCCTGCTCGCCTGCCGCCTTCACCACAAATCTAAACCCGTCACGTTCGAAAGGGTGCGTAGCCTCCAGTCGTTTTGCCACGATCATGAGCTCATTCCAGTTCTTCCCCCGCTCCAGGCTCGCACATAATGCGAGATCGATCTGTCCTTTATCGATCTGCGCAGCCGCTCGCATACGAGCATCCTTCAGCAACTGGATAGCCTTGCTCGAACCGTTGTAGGGCCCGATCAAGCTCGCAGCCGCAGCCGAAATTGCTGCGGGTCCGCGCGTCGCTTCCACGACTCCAGACCACAAAAAGCGCGCCGCCGGCCCCCCCGTTCCATCCGAAGAATCTGGCTGCAGATCCGGAACTACCCTGTCCAACCACCATTGTGCGGCCTTGATCTTGTTCTGCACTAGCAGTTCCAAAACTATTTCGCCAATCTTCTCCGGGCTGTCTGTCGTACCGAGTATTCTGTACTTTCCGTCTTCCTTCACCACATACATGACCGGCAGCGTGCCCAGAGCCGATATGCCGCTGATCCTGTAGCCAAAAGCATCGTCATCCGGTCTTTTTATCTCCAGCATACTGATAACGAAGTCCAGAATGTTCTCTTGTCCGAATCCAGAGGACGCCAGTCGGCTCCGCTCCGCCATTGAGTTACGCCAGCGACGCGAGAAGCCCTCGCGCAAAGCAGTCCAATCTTCCCGCTTTGTGAAAAACGGTTTAAGCAGTTGGAAATCAGGCTGCGCAGAGAACACCTCGAGAAACACCTGCTGCACGGGGTACCGCGGATCGGTTTCTGGATAGAGAGCTGTCTCATATCGTTTCATCTTCCCCAATAATTCCGCTCGAGCCTGAAGCTCATGTACACTCGCCAAACGAATCGCTGCTTTCATCAGATCGAGCGCGCGATCGTAGCGCCTCAGTTCAGTCAGCACCTGGCTCGAATTCACAAGATTCATAACCCGTGCTCGTTCATCCGGCACTCTGGCCTGAGAATCAATAATCGCTCGCGCGGAGCTGTCTGTAATTGCCGTCAAAACAGTCGAAAGCGCCGTCTGGAGTTGTGTCCCCTGCAGTTTTTTCAGTTCTTCCTTGGCTTCTGCGTAGCGCCCCGCGTAAAGCAGCGTTACGGCTAGATTTTGCTCCACACCCGAATCGGGCGTCGTCTTCAGCACTTCACGATAAAGACTGACCGCGTCGTTCAGCCTCGCACCCTTCCCGTACCTCTGTCCGCGGGCGTTGGTCTCCAGCAAAATCGCCAGGTCAACCTTCGGCACGGAATCATCAGCATCCAGCTTGAGCGCTCCCCTGTAACATTTCTCGGCCTCTTCCGGATTCCAGTTTCCCTGGAACCTTCTGCCGAAGCTGTCGTGTTGATATGCCCAGCCCAAGGCCTGCCACCCTTGGCTTGACGCTGGATCCCGTTGAACGACTTGCCTAGCTACCGCGATTGCTTTTTCCACTGCTCCAGCCGTCACTAGCATCCGCGACAATCGCACTTGTCCTCCCAGCTCACTCTCGTGCTTTGCCGCAGTCTCCTGAACCAGTTTCAGCGCTTTTCCGGTTTCGCCGAGCGCCACATACTCACTCGCCTCCGAGATGAACCTCAGCACCTCTGGTGTTTCCGAGTCCGCATAATATTTGCGCAACCCCTCCCGAAATTGGTCAAACTCCACGGCGCTTAGGCGCCTTTTCCCCGTATTGAAGCGAAACACTGCATCGACCGTTCCGTCTGGATTCGTCTGGAAATTTCGCCGATACTCCGCCGTTCCAATCTTCACGTCTACCGAACTCGAGAGATCCTTCGGTTTGAAGAACGCGGGTGGGTAGATCTTGTAGTGGTATTCGATGTCATGCGGCTCGTTGAAAACGAAGTCGCCTTTTCTAGGCTCGACCTTCTCTTCTTCCCTTTCTCCTTTCAGCCCCCGCGTCAACGAGTACGGCAACTCGCGTAACACAAGGGATGGGAACAGCACCGCGACAGCATCATCCTGCTCAGTGATTGTGCGCTTTGCACTATTTGCCTCCACCTGCAGGCGGAATCCTTGGTTGAAGTCGTCTCGCTTCGTCACCGCAAAGTGCCCAACTGACTTCGCCGAGAAATCCCTTTTCACGTATCGTTCGAGCGCTTCCTTGACTTTCTTCTCGTCACCTCCGTCATAGAGCTGCCTCATTCTCGCTTCCATGTATCCACTAGCTTCCAAGGTTTCCCGAATCTCACCCGCACCGAAGTCGCTCATATGAATCTCGATGGTATGCACTTGCTTATTGTCATCTGCCGCCGATTCCGGAGCCCGCGCCAGTGCCGTGGTGCCGCGACTAGCGATCAGCGCCAGTCTCCCTTGGTCCGGTGTCGGAAGGTTTCCAATACGAGTCTCTGCGGATGTTGCATCAATCCAGAGAGGGTGCTCTCCTGCCACGTACACAATGGCGTGATTGAACATGCCCAGTCCCGGAAGTTCCTCATCCACGTCGGTGCCGAATCCCGCGTCCAGCAGCGCCACATACGCCTTGAGCCCCTCGGCTCGCAAAGCGGCGACCAACAATGATGCTTTATCTTTGCAGTCCCCGTATTTCCTCTTCAGCGTCTCCTCAGGTGTGCGTGGCACGATCTCCGCCTCGCCAAATTCAACGCCGGTGTAGCGAATCTCCCTGTGCAACCTCGCAGCTATTTGCATTGCGACCGTTAGCGCATCCTGTGTCCGAGCAATCCCTTCCACTAATGGCTTCAGATCTCCGGTCTTGATCTGCTGATCGACAATTCCCTCATACCTCGTCGCGATTTCCTGCCACGACCTCCCCGTCGAAAACGCGACGTAAGGATAGTTCGGCACATCGGATGGCAAGTCTCCTCCGACCTCTTTTCGAGGTTCGAGGGGACCTAAATTACATTCGAACCTGGTTCTTCCACCAGCCGCGCCGCGCCGAATCGCCGATTCAGGAATGAGTTTAGTGACGATCTTCAGTGGCACGCTCTTTCCCGCTTCAATCGAGAGCTGGAATCTCTCGATGGGCACGCCGTCGAAAATCGTAGTTCGTCGCGCTTCGCCCGCGTCGAGCAATGGCGCGGTCTCGCAGAGTACAATCTCGTATTCGATTACGGCGCCCACAGCTACCGCCGGAAGCGGCGCTCGTACGACACGTCGGTCGGAGAAGACGCTTTGGTCATATTCGCTGGCGGGGGAATCTGCAATTGTCTGCGTCTCTAACCAGTGAACGGCGCCATCTATGCCTATTACGCGTGCCCGCATCTCCGGTTTGTTTTCATGCCAGGGTTGGTACTCTTGTTCGATCGACGACCATTCCTCTACGCCATCTCCGGTGACAATCCGAAAAACCTTTCGCAATTTCGAAGTTGTCCGGCCACTATCGTCAATCGTGTATTGATACTGCTCGAGTAAAACAATTACAGGCTGCGCATCCCGCACGCGGATACTCTTCGCTGCTTCGACCATCGCCTTCGGATCGCCTGCAAACGGAATATCCCAGGGCTCAGCGGCGTGCGTCGCCATGCCTGACAACAGGACTGCCATCATTGCTAGGAGTCGATGCGCGGTTGTAATCATAAGGGTACGTGGAGCCTATCATAGCCGGCTGCTCCCCAGCCCCTGCTCGTGCCCGTCCAGGAGCAAATTGTCACGTGCCCAATACGTGCCCACTTTCAGGTTTTGGAGGATTTTGAGGCTTTTCGTGGCTTCGTGGAATCAGTAACTTACGAGGGGCACAACATGCGGCAGGCTTTCGACTCCCGCCGCCTCCACAAAGCCTTCCACGGCCGAATACGGCAAGCAGGCGGAGGCTATGTTCGGTGTCCCCTTTCGCAAAGCTCTTGTGTAAAGCGCACCGTGGGAGGACGCGTAGGAATGTCAGGGAACGGTTTCGTTGCGTAGGGACATTCCGCGCGCCTTGAGGAAGTCGGACAGCTCAACAAAGATTTTGGCGCCTTCAGGAGAGGGCGTGGCGGAAGCCTCGGACCAAACGAAGCAGGAGCCCGAAGGGAACTGGGACAGCTTGTTCTGGAGGGAATCCAGCGATTTGAGGTGGTACTGCAAGACATCGAATTGCGGTCCGCCCAAAAAATGAAGGAACTGAATGCGCCACGGTTTGCGGCCCCACTGCGCCAGAATCCCGTCAATCGGCTGCTTCATGGATGTGCCGACACTCAGCTGCTGAAGCTTCCGGAGCTTAGCCTCGTCGGCCAGCCAAGCTTCGCCCGAGGATATGGCTTGCTGCAGGCTGGCACCCAGAGTGCCCTGGTATACGTTGGGGTTGGTTTCGCCGGCGATATAGATTAGCTCGGATTCCCGTCCATGCCACCGCGCGCTCCACTGGGCCAGTCGTTCCCACAATCCTTCCTCCGCAGCCGCGGAACCAAAACGGCCGAGAAAACCGGCGGCATTGGCGGCCACCTCTGGGTCGTCGTCGTTCAGGCTGCGTAGGGCGATCTCCTCAAGGAGGGGATCTACGTGCAGCGTTCCTACCTGCGCGAGGAGGGAATGGTTGCAAGCGCTGTAGCCTTCTCCGCGGGCAGCCATGGCGGCTTCAATGCGGGAGCGCGCTGCGACAGGATCGACGCGCAACAGATAGGCGAGCGCGGGCTCCTGGATGGCGCAGGCCCACTTCCCGACGTTCTCGTCGACAATCGCGAGCATCCGCGGAAGAATGGCAGCGGTAGCGTAGCGCTGGATCAAGGAAGCGAGATTGGCTGAAATCCAATAGTCTTCATCATTCGCGGAAAAATGCTCGATGAGCGATTGTTCGACCTCGGGCAGTGTCTTGTCGGGAAGAATCCCGAGAGTCTGCGCGTTGAAGCGGGGCTTGGGCCGCAATATTTCCTGGATGATCGCCGCGCGAGCTTCTTCCGGAGCCAATTCATACCAATGAAGCAGGGCCGTGCCGCTGAGGTTATTCGCGTTGTACGCGTGGATCTCATTGGGAATGGGGAAATCCTGATACGTTCGGGCGTATTTTCTGAGCAGGGGAAGCAATGCCGGGCTGCGCAGCGAGCCCCAGCGATATGCGAGGAGCTCGTATTGTTTTTCCACCGGCAAGCGATCGAAGACTGCAGGCAACTGCGCGGCGAGTTGCTCGCTTTTTTCCCGCGGAATGACTTGTTGAGGGCCGACTTGGTTGAGCGCGGTGTATAGGCTGACGGCCAGCGCATTGCCGCGTTTGTGCGGCAGATCATCGAGGAATTCCGCTTGAATCGCTTGGTACCGTTGTTGGCGCTGCGGGCGCAAGACTTCCGGCGATTCATCCGGATTCAGCGATAGGACCGACATGGTAATGAGGAAAAGATCCGTGACCGGCTGGTCGGGGTCGGCAAGCAAATGCCGCATTTCGCTGAGCGCTGCCTCGCGCTGCGGAGAACCGACCAGCCCGAACATGCACTCAAAGTCGAAGTTGGTGTCTTCGCCGCGAAGGTGACGAGCCAATTCTTTTGCCGCGGAGGCAGTTCCCAAGTAGCGTAAAGTCTTAAGAGCTTGGTGGCGCGGCGGAGGCTCGGTCGGACTCGCAGCAGCTTTGGCCGGATCTTGACCCGGCGCATTGAACGCGGCAAGCGCCTGCCCCAGGGTTTGCGCCTGCCAACTCGCGGTGGGTGACACAATTGCGATCTCCAACTCGTTAGAGATCAGCGATGTGGGTTTGTGGAAGGGCGTTGACGCTTCGCCGGATATTTCGCCGACGCGGGAAGTCTGGACCCTAACCCGATATTTTCCGGGACGATTGAACTGCACCCATTCGTTCAGCTCCAGCAGAATCTTTGTTGGAGTCTCGGAAAGAAACTCGAAACCCGTGAGGCCTCCACCCATCCAGGCCATACTGGAATTGAAATAGGCTCGCAGCGGATCGCTCCAACCGCCGTCCGGGTTCACCAAAAATCGTTCGTAGGACATGCGCCCGCTGCGGTCGTACCGGGCCCTGTTGATCTGGTAGCGTTTCGGCGTTTTGCTCGTGAAGATCAGCTCCAACGGAATTACTTCTCCCAGAAAGAACTGGCTCTTACCGTCCCCGATGCCCACGTGAAGTGTGACCTCGGAAGAATTCCGGGTCGAGGATTGAGTTTGCGCCGGAGCCTGCGCGTGGGTCGCCAAGGAGAGCCAAGCGGTCAGCACGGGAACAACCAGCCATCGAGGTCTCGGAGGTTTCAGCCCGCGAGTCGCCGGCATCAAATGACCTCCCTGCATCTGGTTTGTAATAGACACCGTTAACAAACCGAAAGTTGCCCGCTCCAGGCAGGAAGGATGCGCGGTTGTGGTTGGCAGCGGCCTGACGGATTCTGCGACGTAGGTTTCAAAGAGCTGGCAAAGCCTTCCCAAGCTTCAGACGTGGGTTCGATTCCGATCGCCCGCTCCATAAGGCTCGGGTCACCCGTGTGTCAGGCCGCTCATCGTTGATTCAGTTGCCCTTACACCTGAGCCTCCTGAATACTGCAGTCTGGATAGGAGATTTGTTCCAGCGATGTTCTAAGGCTACCGCAATTGTTCCAAGGCGCGAGTTCCCGTCCTGAGCAAGCAGGGGCAGGGACTCCTGCGTAGGGCTGGAATTGGTTCAACAGCCGTTAAAGCCAGCAGCTCGCGGGGCTGTCAGGATTTGAAGGACGGCTGGCCCTCGGCGCCGGTTTGTTAGTACCCTGCAGAGAGTTGACCTAAATTACGGGCGGCAATGATGCTGATAAGGGTGAAGGAGGCGGGGAAAAAGGTGTTCGCGGCTTTCGGGTTGGAGATCCGGACGTCTCTGCGAAGAATTTGCGAGAGGTACAAAGCGCAGTATGTGCTTGCGGCAGCGAGCGAAGCAGTGGGCACGGCGACGTTGAACGTGCATGCGGACCGGTACGGCTCGAGCTTTCTGAAAGAGTTGAGGTCGAAGGGGCCCTGGTGGATGGCGTGCCGCGCGAGGTGCCGGTAGTGACGATCAACGGAGTTGCGTGGAAAAGGGGGCTCGCGGGGCCGTACTTATTAAGGTAGACGTGCAGGGAGCCGAGTTGCAGGTCCTGGCGGGGCGCAGCGGCACGCTTGGGGAGACTGAGCCGGTGATCCTGGAGGTGACACTGTTTGGGACGATGATTGGGGGGCCGTTGAGGCGGGAGCTAGCTAGCTAGGGCGTGGCTAACCGCCGGCAAATCTAACTCCGGAGCCCAGCCTTCACATTATTGGCTGTTTGTCGAAGCTGAAAATCGAGCTGCTCTTCAGAAACTAGTGTGCCTCAGTCCCGGAACTTGGGTTCGACAGAGATATCGCCTGGTCGGCAGAGGATCGGGCAACTATAGGTTTCGCGGGAAGCAGTGTGGAGATGAAACTAAGGGCGTAGAGT
>Ga0070698_100006610_pt1 | contig 12574 bp, 12 predicted proteins | sample KBSK1502metaG_FD_65477 | JGI IMG/M metagenome (GOLD analysis project Ga0070698, IMG submission 65477) | Corn, switchgrass and miscanthus rhizosphere microbial communities from Kellogg Biological Station, Michigan, USA - KBS K1-50-2 metaG | ecosystem: Host-associated > Plants > Roots >...
CTGGTCCCAGGCGTTGAGCACGACGTAGGCGTAGGCCTCCGGGTGGCTGAGGTTGGCGGCCACGCCGGTGCCGATGGCGATGACGCCACTCGGCCCAGGGGTCGCGCCGACCACCTGCTCACCGGCGGCGGTGGAGGACGCCGGCGACGTGCAGCCGACCAGGCCGGCGCCGAGCAGGACCGACGCAAGCAGGACCCTGGCGGGGACGCAAGGCGTCACGGCTGCGGCGCCCGCTTCTCGCGACGGTACCCTCGCTGGGCCCGTTGCCGGGGCCCCATGGTCAGGATGAGGCCGAAGATGGGGACACCGGTGGCGTGCAGGGGCTCCAGGGCGGTTCGGAGCCGCTCGGCGGAGGTCGACCCGGATCGGACGAGCAGCACGACCCCATCGGTCATCGCCGCCAGCAGGCCCACGTCGGCGTCCGCGGAGAGTGCCGCGCAGTCGATGAGCACGAAGTCGTCCAACTCCCCGACCTTGGGGATGACCTGCACATAGAGCTCGGCCATGTCGCTGCGCTTGTGCAGCGGCGGCCCGGCGGTGAGTACGCCGACCTTCGGATAGCCGGTCGGCTGCGTCGCCGTGGCAACCTCGGCGTCGCCGAGCACAAGCGAGCTGACGCCCTGGTCGTTCGATAGGTTGAAGATCTGGTGCTGCCGTGGCCGGTGCACGTTCGCGTCCACCACCAGCACCCGGCGCCCGACCTCGGCGATCACGACTGCGAGATTGGCGGTCACGATCGACTTGCCTTCCTCCGGCCCGAGGCTGGTCACGATCAAACGACGGAAGGTGGGCATGGCTCGGCCCGGGCCGACCAGGACAGTTCGGACGGCGCGCAGGCTCTCCTCGATCGAGTGCGCCGCCGGATCCCCAATGAACAGCGGCCGGGCGGCGTCGTGGAGCGACCGATCGTAAGGGAACTCACCGAGGACACGCTGGCCCGGGATCGCCTGGAGCTGGCTGAGGTCGTGGATCCGACCGAACGACCGCTCCCAGACGACGGCGACGGCGATCCCGAGCACGAGGGCCAGCAGCAGCGACGCTCCGAGCACCAGCTTCGGACGGGGGGTCACCGGCGCTTCGGAGGCGTGGCCTTGGTCGATGATGCGAATGGTGACGACCCCGTTGTCGGCCGCCTCGCTCTGCAACTCCTCGATGGCGGCCTGAGCGGCCTGGGCGGCGAAGGCGCGATCGGGGGCCCGCACCACGATGTCGAGGACGGCGGCTCCCGAGGCGGGGGCCGCAAAGACGCGATTATGTAGGTCGGCACCTGTGAGCTGGCCGGGTAGCTTGCTGGCCACCTGGTCCAGAAAGGTGCGGCTGCGCACGACGGTCGCATACAGCGGCAGGAGTCGGGCGACGACGGTGTCGTAGGCGCCGATGGTTTCCGGCCTAGCGCCGTTGGGGAACAGCGCCACGGACCCTCTGGCTTCATAAACCGGACGTTGGCGGGCTAGGAACAGCAGACCCGCGCTGAGGACGACGATAGCAACGGCGAGCGCGATCATTCTGCGCCGCCACACGATGCGAAGAAACTCCGAAGTGTTCACTTGAGGATGGTGCCGATCGCGCTCCAGGCTGCGGCTAGAATATCGCGTACGGCCGAACTACGACGAGGGAGCCGCCTCGGAGGCACGATGCGAACGGTCTCATCGGTCGCTCGACGGACGTTTGCTTCCGGGAGGGCCGACCTCGCCCGCCTCGCCGCGGCCGCCGTGGTTCTGGCCGTCTCGGTCGGCACCGCCTATGCGGTGGCCCGGCGGCCGATCACGACGGTCGCCGTCGTGCTTGCCATCCTGGCGGTGTGGCTGGCCGCCTTCCGGCTCTCGGTGGCCGTTGCCGCGCTGGTGGCGTCCTTCTACGTCGAGGCCTATCTGACCGAGGGCGGCGCCTTCCTCACGCCGGCCAAGCTCATCGGTGTCCTCGCCGTGGGCGCCTGGTTCCTGGCCTGGGGGGTGGGACGCCAGAAGCTGGTGGTCGATCGGCTGTTCTGGCCGCTCACCGGGCTCGGGCTGTGGATCGTCCTGTCGACGGCGACCTCCTACGACCTGTCCAGCGCGACCGTCGTCGCCAGCCGCTACCTGATGTTCTTCGTGCTCGCCTTCCTGGTGATCCAAGCCGTTGGCGGGAGCCTGCGCCGTGCGGTCGCGCTGGTGGACGTCGCCGTGGCGGCCGGTAGTGTGGCGGCTGTGCTCGGGCTGGCCAACTTCCTCGCGGGCGCCGGGGTGCAGCGGGCCAGTGGCCCGATCCTCGACCCCAACGACTTCGCGTTCCTGCTCGCCGTCACGGTGCCGCTGGCCATCTACCGCATCCAGTCGGCGACCGAGCGCTGGCGCCGGGTGCTCGCCGTCGTCGGGCTGTTGGCGATGCTGGCGGCCATGCTGGCGACGCTGTCGCGAGGTGGGCTCCTGGGTCTGCTGGTGCCGGCGGTGTGGGCGCTGGCAACCGGGCGCCTGACGGTGCGCTGGGTAGCTGTGGCCATCGTGGCAGCCGCCGTCATCGTGCTCGTGGCGTTCCAGCTCATGCCGGCCAAGCTCGACACGGCGCTGCACCAGAAGCAGCACGTCGCCGAGTCGAACGTCGAATCGCGACTGGTCGCCTGGAAGGTCGCGCTGGCCGAGTTCGAAAGCGCCCCGCTGCTCGGCGTCGGGCCGGGCAACTATGAGGGCCGCTTCCTTGAGTTCGGTCTGCCCGTCGGGTCCACGACTGAGGGGATCATCACCACCCACAACGCCTTCCTCAACGTCCTTGCCGAGCTCGGCGGCCCCGGCCTCGCCCTCTTCCTTGTCTACCTGTTGATGGCGTGGCGGCGGCTGCGGCGCCGCTCGCCGGATGATCCCGCCGTCGATGCGCTGCGGTCGGCGCTCGCGGCCGGTTTCCTGGCTGCCCTCGTCGGCTCGATGTTCCTCACCGAGCAATTCTATGCGCCGCTCTGGCTGCTACCAGCCCTTGGCGCCACCGTCGAGCGGAGCGACCGATGAGGGCGTCGTTGCAGCGCATCAGCCGGGTGTGTGCCCACTGGCCGCTCCCGGCGGAAGCGGCCGTCGCCGTGATCGGCTACCACCGGGTGGACGACGTCAGCGACCCCCTGGCCGTCCGAACGGGCACGTTCGCCGCGCACATGGCCGTCCTGGCGGGGCAGCGCCGGCAGCGTCCCGTGCTCAGCCTGGACGCGGCGCTGGACCGGCTGGCCAGCGGGACGGCGCCGCGTCGCTCCGTTGCGGTCACCTTCGACGACGCCTGGGCCGACAACCACAGCAACGCCCTCGGCCCGCTCGTCCAGCGTGCCATCCCGGCCACCCTGTACGTCCCCAGCCGGCTGCTTGGCCGGCCCGGCTACCTGACACGCTCCCAGCTCCTGGAGATGGCGGCGGCCGGCGTCACGGTCGGCGCCCACTCCCGCACCCACGCCGACCTGCGGGCGTGCGGGAGTGCCGAGCTGGAGCGCGAGGTGCGGGGGAGCCGTGACGACCTCGAGGACCTCCTAGGGACGCCGGTGACCAGCTTCGCGTATCCGACCGGGCTGGAGGACGATCGGGTGCGGGCCTCTGTCGCCAGGGCCGGCTTCCGCTCGGCGGTCACCACGATCCGGGGCTGGACCCGGGCAGGTGTCGACCCCTACCGCGTGCCCCGCAGCTTCATGGAGGAATTCGGGCCCTCGACCTTCTCGGCTGCGGTCCGCGGCGGGTTCAACTGGCTCCGCGCCATCGAGGCGGCCAGGCACCGCCTGCGACGCTGATGCGGGTGGCGTTCGTCTGCACGCAGGACCGCGGCGGGCCCGTCGACCTCACCGTCGCGCTGGCCCGGGAGCTGGCCGGCCGGCCAGGGGGCCCGGAGGTCGCCGTCGCGGGGCCGCGGCCCGTGACCAGCGCCGGCAAGGTGGATGGGCTGCTCCGGCCCGTGGAGGTGCGCTCCAAGACCGACCTGGCGGGCGCCCGCGAGCTGCGGCGCATCCTCGAGGCGATCGGGCCTGACCTGGTGCACGCCCAGGATCGGCGGGCGGCGCTGGTCGGCGCCACCCTGGCGCGCCGCCGTGCGGCGGTCGTGGTCGCCACCTACCACGGCGTCCCGGACGGCGCAGCCGGTTGCTGGGTGCGCGAGGGGCCGCTCGCCGGGCGGCCGCCGGCGCCGGGGGCCGCCGCCGTGCTCGCTGCCGACGCGCTGGTCGCACGGTTGACAACGGCCACGGTCACCCCCTCCCGGGCGATGGCCGACTTCCTGCGCCAGCGTCTGCATGTACCGTCGGCCAAGCTGTACGTCATCGCAAACGGTGTGGCGCTGCCGCCACCGAGGCCGCCGGAGGGGCCGGTGCGCACCTTCGTGTCGGTGGGGACGTTCGCCCCTGCCAAGGCGGTCGGCACCCTGGTGGACGCGTTCGCCGCCGTCGCAAGGGATCGGCCCGGGCTGCGGCTGCTGCTTGTCGGTGACGGCGAGGAGCGCCACAGCTGTGCCCGCCGGGCGGTCGCCCTCGGCATCGACCACCTGGTGGAGTTCACCGGCTACCGCGCCGATGTGTCCGACCAGCTGGCCCGCGCCGACGCCTTCGTGCTCCCCTCGGTCAACGAGAACCTGCCTCTGGCCCTCATCGAGGCGATGGGGGCCGGACTGGCCTGCGTGGCATCTCGCGTCGGCGGCGTCGCCGAGCTGCTCGGCGGCACCGGCGTGCTCGTCCGGCCAGGCGACCCGGCCGCCCTGGCCGCCGCGATGGCGGCGCTCGCCGATGAGCCGGCCCTGGCGCCCGCGCTCGGCCGGGCGGCGGCGGGCGCCGCCCGGCGGCGCTTCTCGATCGGCGCCTGCGCCGACGCGCACCTCGCCTTGTGGTCCCGCCTCGTCGGAGGCCGGCGGTCGTGAGGCTGCTGCTGGTCATCGCCGAGCTGGGGTACGGGGGTGCCGAGCGTATCGTCGGTCAGTTGGCGACGGATGCCGCCAGGCGGGGTGACGAGGTGGCGGTGGCATCGGCGGGCGGGCCGTTGACGCGTCAGCTCGATCGGGCCGGGATCCACCACCGCCAGGTTGCGCTCCGCTCGCGGTCGGTCCTGGCCACGCTCGCCGGGGCGGGTCAGCTTGCCGGTGTCCTGCGCAGCTTCCGTCCCCACGTCGTCCACGCCCACAACGTGCGGGCGACCGCGGCGGCCTCGCTGGCCCGCCATGCCCTGCGTCGCCGTCCTGCACTGCTCACGACCTTGCACGGCGTCGCACCAGGCGACTACCGGGCCGCCGCCCGCACGCTGCGGCTGGCCGGCGGAACGGTCGTCGCGTGCGCACCCGCCGTCGGCCGCTCGCTGCTGGCGGCCGGCTTCCCTGCCCGCCGGCTCAGCGTGGTCAACAACGGCGCCGCCCTCGAGCCGGCCCCCGCCCACGAGCAGGCCGCGTTGCGCGCCCAGCTGGGAATCACCGACCGGCCATTGGTGGTCGGGTTCGGCCGGCTGGTGGCTCAGAAGTCATGGGCGACCCTCGTGGAAGCCGCCCGGGAGATTCAGCGCGCCGACATCGTGGTCGCCGGCGAGGGCCCGCTGCGGGCGGAGCTGGAGGCCGCCGGCGAGGGGCGGGTGCGCTTCGTGGGGGTGGTGGAGAACCCGGCCGCGCTGCTCGGGTTGGCCAGCTGTGTCGTGTCCACGTCGGTCTGGGAGGGGCTCCCGCTCGGTCTTCTCGAGGCGCTGTCCCTTGGCCTCCCCGTGGTCGCCACCGCGGTTGACGGGGTCCGGGATGTGGTCCCGCCGGAGAGCGCCATCCTGGTCCCCGCCGGCGACCCGGCCGCGGTCGCGGCCGCTGTGAACCGGGTGATCGAGGAGCCGAGACTGGCCGAGCAACTGTCGCGCGCCGCGCGGCAGGCGACCGCAGCCTTCCAGCCGGCGGCCATGCTGGCCAGCTACCGCGTCCACTACGCCGCTGCGCAGCCGAGCTGGTCGCGCTGACGCGCGGGATCAACGGGCGTGCGGGGCAATCCCGTACACCCGTTCAAGTGCGGCCTGCTGCGCCTCCGGCCGGTGCTGCTCGAGCAGGTGGCGCGAGCGGCTGCGGAGGTCCGCGCGTCGCTGCTCATCAAGAAGCGACCAGGCCAGCTCGACGAGTTCCTGCGGCGTGTCGAACAGCAGCGCCGGGTCAAGCATCCGCAGCGCAGGGCTGCGCCGAGCGACGAACGGCAGCCCGAGAGCGGCCGCCTCCAGGATGCTCACCGGCCAGCCCTCCCAGGCTGCCGTGTGGACGTACACGTCCGCGCTGGCCAGCCATCCGAGCGCCTGCGGTCGGGCCACCCACCCGGTCACCTGGACGCCCACCTCACGCAGGGCCCGCTCCGCGGAGGGATCGCCGCCTCCGATCCAGATCCACTTGACGGGCAGAGCCGAGGCTCGGCTGGCGAGGACGGCGCGCCGGAAGAAGGAAGGATCCTTCTGCGGCGTGATGCGCCCGAGGGCGGCCAGGCGGAGCCGCGGAGGCGTGTCATCCTCGTTGGGCGACGGTGGCGGGGCTACCGGCTGCGCGACGCCGACCGCGTGGGGGAGGTAGGTGATCGGCTGCCTTCCCGGAAGGCGGGCGGCGAGCTGGGCCTCGCGAGGAGCAACCGCGGCCACGGTGGCGCCCCGGAAGCTCAGGAACGCCTCGACGAGCCAGAAGAGCCCGCGGAGCGAGATGTGGATGTCCCGGCGCTCGAACGAGAATCCGTGCGGGGTGTAGACGAGCGACCGTGACGGCTGGGTCGTAAATGCCCGAACGTACAAGCCCGCATAGGACGAGTGCGCATGCACGACGTCCGGGTGGAGCCGCTTGACGTGGCGGCGGACGAACCGTGCCTGGGCCAGTCGCCCCGGCGGCATGAGGAGCACCTCGCTGGCCAGCTCGTCCAGCCGGTCGCCGGTCTGCGCCTCGGAGCGCCGCCAGGCCAGCACGGTATGGGTGCAGCCTGGGGTACGGCGCACGTAGTCCTCGAGGGCGGTCGCCACCCCGCTGCTGAGCGACTCGACGACATGCACGACGTGCGGCCGGCGTCCGGCGTCACCGCTGGCCTGCACCGGCTCCCTGGCCGGTCGGGTAAGGGATGTCAGGGGCCGATGCCTCCTCGACCCGAGCGGACCAGACGGTAGTGTCCGGAAGCGGCCAAACATGTCCGTTCACGTGAGCGTCATTAACACGTCTCTTGCCAGAACCATAGAATTCACGTCGATGCAGAGGAATACGCTCATGTGCGTAACGTGCCGCCGATCTCGCCGAGCTTCGCTGACCAGGCCACGTCCGGTATCGCGGTGCACCCTTGCTTCTCACGCTGGTTCCAACGGACCGCGCCGGATGCCTCCGGCTGCCCTTGGATCCGAGGCTGGCGCATCCGGGCTACCCGCCGACGACCCGGTCGAGGTGCGCGCCGGCCTTGGCGAGGCCCTCGGCCATCGGGTGGACGTAGACCTTGAGTGCCAGCAGCCATGTCCTTCTTGGGGACCGGAGCCTGAGACCTGCATCGCGTCAAGGCCAGGCTCCCGCGCAGCACGTCGGGGTGCTCGTCTTGGAGGAGCTTGTCGGCAGTTGGGCAGAAGGGAAACCGTCAACGTCTTCTCGCGCGGACCTGCTCAGTGAGCGGTTACGCGCAGCGCCACCACCGCCTCGACCTCGATCGGGATGTTGGCGGGCAGTTCGCTGGTTCCGATCGCCGAGCGGGCGCAGCGACCCCGCTCCTCGCCGTAGACCTCGATCACCAGGTCGGAGAAGCCGTTGAGCACCTGCGGCTGCTGGCCGAAGCCCGGCGCGGAGCGCACGAAGCCGAGCACTTTCACCCAGCGGTCGACCGCGTCGAGGGTCCCGAACGCGTCGACGATGCGCCGTAGGGCGAGCAGCGCGGTCTCGCGGGCGGCGGCGTAGCCTTCCTCGACCGACAGATCGTCGCCGACGCGGCCGGTGATGCCGACCGGGCCGACGCCCGACAGGTAGGCGATGCCGCCATGCGCCAGCACCGACTCGAGTCGCGGTTGGCGACCCCCGGGCAGCGGTGCGATGGTCGGCAGCTCCAGGCCGAGTGCGGCGAGGCGGTCGTCGGGGCTCATGCGCGCAGGATCTGGAGTGGCCGGCGTGCACGCAAGCCTCGCGATCCGCTGAATGGGACGTTCACGGGCCGTTCCACTCAACGGCCACTTCCCCGAGTTTGCCAGGCCTCGAGCCCCTCGATGAGGACGTCGAGGCCGAACTCGAACTGGGCCTCGGAGGGGAGTGTGGTGACCGTCTCCGCCAGGGTGACGACGTTGGGGAAGTCCGTCAGCGGGAAGGACTCGAGCCGGCGGCGGCGCTGGCGGATCAGCTCGGGGTCGGCGGACGCCGCGCCCCACGAGCGTGGCGCCTGGTAGGCGCTGAAGCCCAGCGAGTACATGATGACCAGGCCGTAGACGCGGACGGCCAGCTCGCCGGTGACGGCGGCCTTGGCCAGGGCGGCCAGGATCTGCTCCATGCCGCCCTTGACCGCGGTCGGGGTGCTGGTGTCGCGCATGACCAGCAGGCGGATCACGGTCGGGTGCTCCTGCATGAGCCGGCGGTAGGCGTGGGCGAGGGCGCGGACGGCGCTGCCGAGGTCTTTTCCGGTCAGGTCGGGGATGGTGAAGGCGCCGAGGATGCGGTCGGCCATCGCGTTGAGGATGTCGTCCTTGCTGCGGAAGTAGGTGTAGAGGGTCATCGTGCCGACGCCGAGCTGGCTGGCCAGGCGCCGGACGGTGATGGCCTCGAGGTCGCCGGCGTCGCCGAGGTCGATGGCTGCGTCGATGATCTGCTCGCGGGTGACGAGGCGCTGCCGCGACTGCGGGCCGGCTGCGCCGTTCGCCGGGCTGGTTCGACGTGTCATGTGGCTCCCTCGATCGCCTAGGTCGATCACCTTGCCCCTGTTGATCTTGCCATCCCATTGCGCCGGTCTTGTCATCCCATTGCGGTCTTGGATTGCCCTTGCACCGCTCTTTGGGTTGATCTTCGTACAAAGTACGGTACAGTGTTCTCGCAATCGCGCTCCACTCAAGGTCATCGAGGCCGATGGGTATGGCAGCCCCCCCGGATCCCGACAGGAGACTCGCCGTGCAGCAGCCGGTCCGCTTCGGCATCCGGATCCCTCCCTGTCACCGGGTGGACCGGATCGCCGAGACGGCCGCCCGAGCCGAGCGGCTCGGCTTCGACGCGGTCTGGCTGCCCGACTCCCAGCTCCTGTGGCGTGACGTCTTCGCCAGCCTCGCGGTCGTCGCCATGCGCACCGAGCGGGTGCACCTGGGCACGGCCGTGACGAACCTGGCCACCCGCCACCCCGCCGTCGTCGCCTCGGCCGCCCGCACCATTGCCGAGCTGGCCCCCGGCCGGTTCCGGCTCGGGATCGGCGTCGGCGACAGCTCGGTCGAGCCGGTCGGCCTCGTCAAGACCACCCGGGCGGAGCTGCGCGCCGGGCTCAAGGTCATTCGGACCCTCCTGGCCGGCCAGGAGGTCGATTTCGGCACCGCGCGGTCGCGCCTGCGCGACCCAGGCCCGTCGTTCCCGATGTACCTGGCCGCCAGCGGCCCGCGGAACCTGTCGCTGGCCGGGGAGCTCGCCGACGGGGTCATCCTGCTAAGCGGCGTCTCGCCGGCCACTCTCGCAAGCAGCCTCGAGCAGGTCAGGGCGGGCGCCGAGGCGGCGGGGCGGCGACTGCAGGACCTGGACGTGGTCGTCTCGACCTACGCCCACGTGACCGATGACGTCGAGCGGGACGCCCGGTTGCTCAAGCCGATCTGCGCCACCATCGCCCACAACGGCGGGATTCCGTTCCTGGCCGCCGCCGGCGTCCACGTCGACACGCCGGTCCGGGTCGACGGGGTCTATCCCGACCTGATCCACGCCGAGGACTGGGACCTGGCCGTCGAGTGCAGCTCAGCCTGGGTCTCTGACGAGGCGGCCGTCCGCTTCGCCGAGGGGTTCTGCCTGTTCGGCGATGCCGGGCAGATCCGCGACCGCCTGGCGGCAGCGGCCGCCGCCGGCGCCGCCAGCTTCCTGGTCCAGCATGTCGGCTCCTACACGCTCCCAACCGAGCTGATGGAGGCGTTCGCGGACGTGGCCATCAGCGCCCGGGCGCCTTCATGAGCACGATGGAGTGCGGGTGATGGGGACCCGGCTGCGCATCCACCCGGGGCGGCAGGACTGGAAGACCTGGCCCCACTATGACGCCGCCGTCACCGGCTTCCGCGGCTGGTGGTACCCGGTGGCCTGGTCGAGCCAGGTCAACGGCAGGCCGAAGGCGGTCACCGTCTGCGACGAGCGGGTCATGCTCATCCGCGACGGCGGCACCGCCTACGCCCTGAACGACCGCTGCCCACACCGGGGCGTACCCCTGTCCCTCGGCGACCAGCAGTTCCCCGGCACGATCTCCTGTCCCTACCACGGCTGGACCTACGGCCTGGCCGACGGTGTCCTCGCGGCCGTGATCACCGACGGCCCGGACTCGCCCATCTGCGGCAAGGTCCGGGTCAAGACCTACCCAGTGGCCGAGCGGCTCGGGATGGTCTGGCTCTACGTCGGCGACGGCGAGGCGCCGTCCGAAATCGACGAGCAGCTGCCCGAGGAGCTGGCCGGCAGCCGCTTCGTTCTCGGCGGGCGCATCCAGCCACGCACGGGCAACTGGCGCTTCGCCTGCGAGAACGGCTTCGACGAGGGGCACGCGAAGTACCTGCACCGCACTTCGCTGTGGCGCATGTTCAAGCCCATGCCGGTCTGGAATGAGACCGGGCTCGTGCGCCGGGGCCGGTGGGTCTACCGGGTCCAGAAGACCCAGCACTGGGACGCCGACTTCCCCGGGCTCGGCCGCTGGACGAACCTGCGCTGGTGGCGGATGCGGCCGCCGCGCACAACCAGCAACATCGGCAACACCGGCGCCCACCGCCAGGTCGACCCCGTCATCGCCGCGCAGAAGTTCCCCGGATTCGCGTCGGTGACGATGCCGGGCATCCTGCGCATCGTCTACCCGAACTTCATCCACTACGAGTTCTACGCGCCCGTCGACGCCGACCGGCACCTGTACGTCGGTGTGATGGTCAGCTTCACCGGGGGCGTCGGCGGCGACCTGGCCTTCGCGGTCAAATACCTGGCCGCGACCCGCTGGCTGTTCCACGGCTCCTTCTCGCACCAGGACGCCTGGATGGTGGAGGCCACCGATGCCCCACCCGAGCGGCTGTACCGGCCCGACAGCTCCCTGATCGCCTGGCGGCACCTGGCCGAGGAGCTGGCCCGCGAGCGGGCCGGCGACAAGGACGGCGGGGTCGACCGGGACGGCGGCGACGGGGGTGGTCGATGACCGGGGCGTCCACCACCTCCGTTCCCGTGCAGCCCGCCGGCCGCCGCGTTCCCACCCGGGAGCACACCTGGTACGTCACCGAGGCGGGAAGCGGCGCGCCCACCATGTTCCTGCACGGCGGCGGGCCCGGCTCCACCGGCTGGACCGACTTCGGTCCGGTCCTGCCCTGGTTCGAGACCGATCGTCGCTGTTACCTGGTCGACCTGCTCCAGTACGGCCAGAGCGACAAGCCGGCCATCGTCGGCCCGAGATGGGAGGGGTACGCCCGCCACCTGCTCGCCCTGCTCGACGCCCTCGACGTCGATCGGGTCGACCTGGTCTGCAACTCGTGGGGCGGCTCGATCGCGCTCGCCCTGGCCGCCAGCTACCCGGAGCGGGTCGGCAAGCTGGTGGTGACCGGCAGCATGCCTGTCGTGCGCGGCCCGCACGCCCCGTCGTCCGAGCGCATCCGCATGGGCAGGACCGTCCGCGACCGCTATTATGCCGGTCCGGACGGTCCGACCCTGGCGAAGATGCGCGAGCTGCTCGCCACCGTCGAGTGGTACGACCCGGCCGCGATCCCCGACGCCACCGTGGAGCTGCGCTGGCGCCACAGCCTGGACCCGGACGAGATCGCCTGCGGACAGCAGCCCCACCGCCGGGGCACACCCCAGGACCTCGCCGCCGAGCTGGGCCGCATCTCAGCCCCTGTGCTGTTCCTCTGGGGCATGCAGGACGCCTTTCTCGACCCCGGCTACGCCCTCATGCTGGCCCGCCAGGTCGAGCGGGGGAACCTGCGCGTGCTCGACCGCGCCGGTCACCACCCCCAGGAGGAGCGGCCCGCCCACTACGCCGCCGCCGTTCGGGCCTTCCTCGACTGCTGCGTGCCCTGCGCCGGGGAGAGGGGGTGACAAGCATGACCATGCCACGCCCCCTCCGGATCGCGCTGGTCGCCGCCGCAGCAGCGCTGCTGGCCGGGCTGCGCGCCCGTGTGGCCCGTTCCAGCACCCAGGTTCACCGGGTCGGCCAAGGCCGTCCCCCGCACCCCGAGGCTGAAGACACATGAGCTCGATCGTTCTCGGCGTCGGTGCCTCGCACTCGACGCTCATGAACACCCACTGGGACCGGGTTGTCCACCGCGAGCGGGCCGAGCGCTTCCGCGCCGCGCTCGGCGCCGCGCGGGATGCGCTCGCCGCCGCCGAGCCCGACGTGGTGATCATCGTCGGCTCCAACCACTTCCGAGGCCTCTGGCTGGACCTGGTCCCGGCGTTCACGATCGGCGTCGGCGAGGTTATCGCGAGTGGGGAGTCGGGCACGCCCAAG
>Ga0070698_100006611_pt1 | contig 12573 bp, 9 predicted proteins | sample KBSK1502metaG_FD_65477 | JGI IMG/M metagenome (GOLD analysis project Ga0070698, IMG submission 65477) | Corn, switchgrass and miscanthus rhizosphere microbial communities from Kellogg Biological Station, Michigan, USA - KBS K1-50-2 metaG | ecosystem: Host-associated > Plants > Roots >...
GTCCGCGACGCGACCCCGGCCAGGGAAAGAATGTCAGAATACTGCCGGGTGTTCCTGCTGCATCCGCGAAGTAGAAATGGTACGTCGTCGGATCGTCAAAGTTCACCGTGCGCTTGACGAGCCGCATTCCGAGAACTCCAGCGTAGAAATCCAGGTTCTTCTGCGGATCGCTGGCAATCGCGGTCACGTGGTGTATGCCGGGTGATACAAGCATCAGGGTTAAAACCTAATCCAACCAACAAGGTGAGAGTGCCTGCTCCTCTCCGAGGCCCTGTCTCTTGTCCATCTGTTCCTTACTATCTCCGTGCGCCATACATTATGCCTCCGTAGCGGTTGTATTGGGCAATCGACATGCTGCCTTCCGAGGACCGTCGCTTGAAACGACCTGCTCGTTCGCGGTTCAGAAGCCTCAGCGATCCGGAAACACTTGCGAGATTTGCGCAAAACCTCGGTGAAGGGATCTACATCACCAACGAGAGCGGTGAAATCCTGGATGCGAATCCAGCCTTCCTGAAAATCTTCGGTGTGGGAAGTGTCGAGGAGCTCAGGAACTACAAGGTGAGCGACTTCGTCGACGCGGAGATTCGGAAGAAAGAGATAGCGCTGGTAGAGCGCGAAGGCTCAATCCGCGATCGAGAGCTCCAGATCACCCGGCCCGACGGCGGTATACGTACCGTGCTTGACACATGGTATCTGAATACGGATCCGGAAACAGGTGAGCCGATCTTTCACGGCATTCTGTTCGACATTACCGCCCGCAAGACTCTGGAAACGCAGCTCGTCGAGCAGAGCATTCGCGATCCGCTTACCGGTTGCTACAACCGACGCCATCTGGCGACACTGTATTCCAGGATCCGGACTTCAACCGAAGACTGGGGCTGCATCTACGTAGACATCGATCACTTCAAGCAGTACAACGATGTCCATGGCCACGCAGCGGGTGATTCAATACTCGTGAAGATGAGCCGGTTTCTGATGAGGAACGTCAGGGCCGAGGAGCCTGTAGTTCGAATGGGTGGAGATGAGTTCCTCGTCGCATTATTCGATACCGGCCTCTCGGAGACCGAGGCCATTGCACGGCGTCTCGAAAAGGCGGCGCATGAGCGTGGTCCGGTGTCGTTTTCGCTCGGATGGGCTGCGAGACAAAAAGACGAATCGCTCGAGGAAACGGTCAACCGGGCTGATCGAGAGTTGATCCAGGTACGGGTCGAAAGCCGGCCCGGAGCATACACCAGGCGTACTCCCACGGATAAAGACTAAGGGCAGGTGTGCAAGCCGGACCGCCGGCAGCGTCTCATGGGTATCAGAACCCGAGGCTCTAATGCGCTCCTTAGCAATCTCACTCGTTTCCCTGCTTGCCCTACCATCGATATTCGAGGCGCAGGGCACACTCATTCCGCGGCCATGTGTCATGCGGCCATGCCCGATGGACGCACCCTGTTTCCCGTGTCCTCAGCAGGGCGCATCGATATTCAAGCAATCCAGCCACGTAAAGGCAGATCTCGTGGATCGGGTACTTCGCTACGAGGTCACGGAAACATTCGTCAATCGAGGAGCGAGAGTAGGCGAGGCTGACTACATCTTTCCTCTTCCGAAAGGCGCGGCGTTTCAGGATCTCAAGCTTTCGATCGACGGGCAGCTCGTATCCGGCGAAACGATGAATGCCTCGCAGGCGCGTGCGATCTATGAGGATATCGTGCGCCGTCAGCGTGATCCCGCACTCGTGGAATGGATGGGATACGGCATGCTGCGCGCCAGGATCTTTCCCATTGCACCAGGCGAAGAAAAGAAGGTGGTAGTTCGATTTCAGATGGTTGCAGAGCGCGAGGGCGATGCGCTCAGAGTCGACTACTTCCAGGGCAAGCAGAGTCAGCAGAACTGGCTGGCATTCGCAGGGAATCGCGATGACGACGATCGGCCGCGTGCGTCGTTTACTCTCACCTATCCGTCGAATCAAGCATACGGAAGTCCGTATAGTCCAACTCACTCGCTTTCAACCAGCAATCGCGGTGGCAAACGAGAAGTGAGAGCAGAAGGAAGCGCGAGTGAAGTCACTCTCCTGATTCCGATTCGTAAAAGCAATGAACCGGCAATATCAGTCTTGACCTATGCGCCGAGAAACGAGGATGGCTTTGCGTTGATCACGCTGTCGCCCCCTGCGGTGGCAACACGAGTAACACCTCGCGATGTGACGCTCGTTCTCGATGTTTCGGGGTCGATGTCGGGAGTGAAGATCAGGCAAGCCCGTGATGCAGGTAAGCAAGTGCTCGCCACTCTTGGACCTTCGGACAGGTTCAAGCTCATAGACTTCTCGACGGAAGTGAGAACGTTTCGCGACGAGTTTGTGCGTGCAACAAGAGAGAATGTCCAGGAAGGATCGAGGTACCTCGAATCACTCGATGCATCAGGCTCGACAAATATTTCCGGAGCACTCGATGCCGCGCTTGAGGGAGATGTGCCATCGGGCCGACTTGGTCTTGTGCTCTTTGTCACCGACGGTGAGCCGACCATCGGAGAACGAAACCCGGAAGCAATCGCTGCCAGAGTCAATCGAAACAGGGGAGAACACAGAATATTCTCGTTTGGTGTTGGCGCTGATCTCAACGCTGCCCTCGTCGAGAGACTCGCTGTCGAAGGGAAGGGAACAGCCCAATTCGTGCGGCCGGATGAATCAGTCGAGCGCGCAGTATCGATTGTAGCGAGCAGGCTGACGAATCCTGTAGTGACGAATGTGCGAGTTTCCGCGGATGGTGTGAGACTTCTCAAGCGTCATCCGTCAGAGGCCACCGAAGTATTTGCGGGACAGGATTACGTGCTGCTGGCGCGCTATGATGGAAGCGGATCAGCTCGCCTTCGCTTCGAAGGCCAGAGTGCGGCCGGCCCTGTCTCGTGGACATCCCGAGTGGTATTTCCAGAGTCGTCGCGGGAGAATCCGTACATCGCTCGACTGTGGGCAACGCAGCGGATCGGTTATCTGAGTGCGGAGAAGCGCAAGGGAGGCAGCTCACGTGAGATCGACGACGAGATAAGACAGCTCGGTGAGAAGTACGCGATTCCGACGGAGTTTACATCGTATCTGGTTGTCGAGCCGGGAATGCGAAGGGACTTACAGGCAAGATCACTATCGAACGTAGTCGTCACCGGCGTAGCGACGGCGGCTGCACCTGCGCCTCTCGCGCGAGCAAAAGAGTTCGAGGCAGCGCGCGATGCATCAAAGCAGAGAGCAGCAGTGAACCTTGCTGCGGCTGACGAGGTAGATCAGCTGAAGAAAGAAAGCACGAGACGAATCGGAGCACGAGTATTTGCTCTCCGAGGGGAAACATGGACAGACTTACGCAGGGCCGAATCCACGCGGACGGTAAAAGTGAAGTCCTTCTCGGCGGCTTATTTCAAGATCATCGACGCGATTCCGGAGCTGCGCGAAGTGTTTGCACTCGGCGACAATGTCGTTGTAACCGGCCGTGACGTTGCAATTGAGATCGGGCCAGCCGGCGCTGAAACGATCAGTGACTCAGAGCTGAAGAGAATTCAGTCGGGATGGTAATGCATTGACGGACGTCGAGCGTCTCTTTCGAACCTACAACGCCGCGTTAGTGAGATACCTGACGCGGCGGCTCGGCGACCGCGACTGGGCTGAAGAAGTTGCGCAGGAGACATTCGTGCGCGCGCTGAGGCAGGATGAGATCACCAATGAAAGGGCGTGGCTCTTTGCAGTCGCGACCAACCTGGTGAGAGACGAAGCGAGAAAGGACGCAAGGCGCAGGCAGCATCTCGCGCTTCTTGCAGCCGAAGAGCGGGAGAAGGAACAGGAAGTCGGTCCGACTTCGATAGAGCAAGCGCAGGAAGCGGCTTTTGCACGGAAGGCAGTCGATTCACTCGCGGAGCGAGACCGGCTTGCGCTTCTAATGAAGGAGGAAGGGCTCGACTACAGCGAGATTGCTGAAGCACTCGAGCTTTCTCCAGGATCAGTGGGAACTACACTTTCGCGTGCGCGCAGGCGGCTTGTCGAAACTTACGAGTCATTGCAGCGCGAGCGTGAAATGAGGGAAAAGAATGCAGCATCCTGACGAAGGAACAATTCACGCCTGGATCGACGACGAGCTTCCGCCTGAAGAGGCGACGGCGCTCGAAGCGCATCTAAAAGAGTGCACAGAATGTTCGGCACTTGTTGCGGAAGCGAGAGGTCTCGTTGCGGCATCGTCGCGAATCGTGAGTGCGCTCGACATCGTGCCTGGTGGTGTAATCCCGAAGACAACAGCGCGACGTCGTCCGTGGTATGCAAGCACTCAGCTGCGTGCAGCTGCAGCGGTGGCAATTGTTGCGGGTGCGTCGCTCCTTGTGATGAGAGATCAAGGAAAAGAAAAAATGGAGCGTGCGGTTCAGGTCTCTCCCATGGCCGCTCCTCAAGTCTCACCACTCGAACTCGATAGTGCGGCATCGCGCAACGAGGTGGCAGGTGTCATCGCTGAAGCTCCAGCTCCAGTGGCTCAAACGAAGCCTGTAAAGAAAAAGGCAGAAGTAGAAACGAGACCCAGGCTCGAGAAGTCAGCGGCAAATGACGCTGCAAAGATTACGTCACCACAGGATCTCGCAGCACCTCCCGCGACTGCTTCACGTGCAGCCGCCGACGAGGTGGGCGCCGTGAAGCCGCCTGCCCGGAAGGATTCTGCACAAAGGAGGATTGTCACAGGAGATATGCAGCTGAGCGAAGTCGTCGTGACTGGTGTGGCCGTTGCAGCAGGGCCAGGCGAGTTGAAAAAGGTTCGCACCGACAGCAGCACAAACGCGACAGTATATGAGGCATCACCAGGCGTGGAGGTTACGCTCTTCGATAAGGGACAGAACCGCCCTGTTCTTGCGCTGCGGGCCTCCGGCACTGCGCAGGCCAAGGAGCGGCAGGCAGCGGGACCGACACCCGCAGCGGCACCAGAGCCAGTACCCGCAGCCAAAGTCGATAGCCTGTCACGGTCTGTGGCTGGAGCGAGGCTCAACGCTGTCCCGATCAACGCAATCTCCTGGACCGACAAGCGCGGGCATCTGATGGTGCTGACCGGACGTGTTTCGAAAGAAGTGTTAGAGGGTATCCGGAAGCGTCTGCCAGCGGACCAACGTTGACCGCTGGCGCGGCATTCGCACGCTGGTCAATTTCCGGAGACAGAGTCAAACACTTTCCCCCGCGAATTGCGGAGACCAGCATGAAACGATTGTACCTCATAGCCGCAGCGCTGGTTGCGCCGATCGCACTCGGCGCGCAATCAAGCAACATCGGCGTAGCGAGCAGGAAGCTCGCGAACGGACTCGAAGTCCTCGTCATCGAGAACCACGCAGTTCCGCTAGTTACGGTGGAGCTCAATGTAAAGAACGGTGCCTACACGGAAGGACCGCAGTTTTCCGGACTTTCACACCTGTACGAGCACATGTTCTTCAAAGCGAACCGCACGATTCCCTCACAGGAAGCGTATCTGCGCAGGCTGAACCAGCTGGGAGCACAGTGGAACGGAACGACGAGCGAAGAGCGAGTGAATTACTACATCACGCTCGGCGTCGACAGCCTCGTCTCGGGTCTTCAGTTCATGGAGGATGCGATTCGATATCCACTGTTCAATCAGGACGAGCTCGTGCGCGAGCGCCCGGTTGTGCTTGGAGAATTCGATCGCAACGAAGCGAATCCTTTCTTCCACCTTACAAGAGGTGCCGACACGATTCTGTGGTCTCCCGGATTCTACACGAGAAAGACCGCAATCGGAGTACGAAGCGTGATAACGTCCGCGACGCGCGAAAAGATGAACACCATCAAGGACAAGTTCTACGTTCCCAACAACAGCGCGCTGATACTTTCCGGTGACATCACACCTCAGCGCGGATTTCAGCTTGCCGAACAGGTCTTTGGTGACTGGCCGCGCGGGGGCAATCCGTTCGTGACGCCGGCGCCAAATCCACCACCGCTCACCAAGAGCTCGAGCGTGATAGTCGAGCAACCGGTTAACGGAGCTGCACTTTATATAGTATGGCAGGGTCCGAGTGTCACAGCCGATCCAGCTGCAACATGGGCAGCAGATGTGCTGAGCACCGTTCTCGCAAACCCATCGAGCAAGTTTCAGAAGCGATTAGTAGACAGCGGCCTCACGTTCGGTGTCGGTCTCAGCTACTACACGCAGGCTCACGTCGGGCCCATCAATGTTTTTGCACAGGCGGCGCCCGATAAGGTTCTCGAGGCCAGAAAGGCCATCTTCGAGGAAATCGGAAAACTAGGCGATCCGGATTACATAACAGATAAAGAGCTGAAGGCCGCCCAGACACAGCTTGGCATTCAGGCATTGTACCAGAGAGAGCAGTCATCGGAATACGCGCACACCGTTGGCTTCTGGTGGGCCGTGACCGGTCTCGACTATTACCGCAACTATGTGCCGAACATGCAGAAAGTGACGAGAGCAGATATCGCCAGCTACGCGCGCAAATACATCATTGGGAAGCCACACGTGACCTCCCTGCTTCTCAGCCCCGCAGATCGGAAGAGACTCGGTGTGACACCGGCACAGCTCCTGGATGGAGGCGCACAATGAAAAAGCTTCTGCGAATTGCGCTCTCTCTGGCGCTGATATCAACTGCAACGGCGGCGCATGCACAAGTCACGAAGTTCGAAGTCGCCGGGATTCCAGTAATTCTCAAGCCGCTCACGGCGAATGATGTCATCGCAGTGAGGCTTTATCTCAAGGGTGGAGCAGCGAGCCTTACGCCTGCAAATGCAGGTGTCGAGGCGATGATGCTTTCAGCCTCGACACAGGGCACCGCGAAGTACAACAAGGATGCTTTCACAGCGTTGTCGACTGAGACCGGAACCAACATCGGCTCACAGTCGTCGATGGATTATTCAGTGCTGTCGATGCAGGGAGTGCGACAGAACTGGGACAAGGCGTGGGACCTGTTCACCGAAGCCGCACTGCATCCGACCTTCCCTGCCTCGGAAGTTCAGATCGTTCAAGGACAAATGATCGATGCAGCAAAACGGCGCGCCGATGATCCCGATGAATATCTGACCTATCTGGCAGACAGCCTCTTCTATACTGGCCATCCATACTCGGTAGTACCAGCAGGCACAGAGGCATCGTTGACTGCGATAACGCGCGACGCACTCGCGGCGTGGCACAAGCAGCGAATGACGAAGGAGAATCTGCTCATAGTGGTAGCGGGCAACGTTTCCCGCACTGATCTCACCAACAAGATTCAGACAGCGTTCGGGTCTCTTCCGCCTACAGGAGGAAAAGCCAACCCGGTGAAAGCAGTCGCATCGGTGACACCGGAGCTCTTCGTTGTCGAAAGATCGCTGCCGACGAATTACATCACCGGCTACTACACGGCGCCTTCACTCACCGATCCGGACTACATCGCATTTCGTGCAGCGACCGATCTTCTTCAGGATCGCCTGTTCGAGGAAGTTCGAACCAAGCGCAACATGACTTATGCCGTAGCGGCCGGTCTCGAGACGCGTGCGGCAAACAGAGGCAGAGTGTATGTGACCGCCGTCGATCCCGACACGACGGTGAAGGTCATCTACTCGACAGTGAAGCAGCTGCAGGACGGTCCAGTGAGCGCTGAAACCGTTGCCGAGACTGTCAACGCGTCGCTTACCGCGTATCTGATGGGACAGGAAACGAACATGGGACAAGCTGCCGCACTCGGATTATGGGAAGTCACGGGCGGCGGATGGCAGAACTACGAGAAGTTCATAGCCGGCTACAAGCGAGTGACTCCGGCCGACGTTCAGCGTGTTGCCAAGCAGTATATGCAGCACGGACGGTTCGTCGTGATCGGCGATCCGAAAAAGGTGACCCGGAACGTAATTCTTACGTTCTAGCGATCGGGGTCGAGTATGCGCCTGATCTCCTCGCGTGAGTCGAGGAGATGCAGGCGCATCGTTCGATCGCTCGTTCGGCCAAGTGCCGATTGGATCGATGCGTCGAGTGAGAGAAGCTCACCACGCATCAATGCCCGCACATCACTATTGGGTCCGCTGCTGCTCCGGGCGCGTGTGCGCGGGGGAGCTGACGACACAATCACGACGGGCGTGGGATTCAGCTTTGCATCTGCCTGTGCCAGATAAGAGCGCTGAAGAAAACGACGGAAGGGATCGATGTTGACGCTTCCACTGGCAAGCTCTGCCCAGACAGCACGCCGCACATCGCCGAGCATCTCACCAAGCGGATATACTGCGACGCTCTTCGGGGCGAGAGCCTGATACTCAGCGAGTCTGTCGAGTCTATCCGAATCGAGCAGAGCGCCGAGCAAACGGGACTGCGCGGAGCCAATGCGGCGAAGAGCGCCGTTCGCTTCAATTCGTCGCAGAACGCCGGGGTCCAGTAGATACCGCGGAGTCTGAAACGCACTGCTCGCGAGGAAATCCACCGCCTGACGCTGTCGTCCTGGTGAAACGGGAGTGAATCGAGGTCCCGGCTGGCTTCCGTATTTCTCGCGCGACTCGGAACCTCCGACAAGATTGACGACGTGCTCCATCTCGGTTGCCCATTGATCCACGAGCTTATCGTAGAGCTCTGCCAGGTCAGCGTTATCCTCTCCACGACGGATCGTTGCGGGCATCAGCAGGCTCATGGTTCGACGAATGTTGCGGATGCCAAGTGACGTTGACCGTACCGGATCAGCGTCGCCTACCGCTTCAGTTTCTTCTCCCGGGTCGGAGTCACGTGTGCCGGGGGTCGAGAATCGATACCAGGGAACCGAATCCTGCATCTGTGCCCAGCTGTCCAGCGTGGGCCTTTCATCATCCGGAGTGCGAGCGCCAGGAATCTGTGAGTATCCCCATTTCGTTGCGAAGAGGTCGTAGGGGCCAATGCGTGGGACGAGAAGCTCAGGCGGGATGTGATCTTCAGGCTGCACAACATAATTGAAGCGCGCGTAGTCCATCAGCGTAGGCGTATGACCCATCCGTGTCAGCCAGCTCTGACTGCGTACACTGTCAGCTGGATATGTCGAGCTCGCCTTGAAATTGTGCTGAAACCCGAGCGAATGACCGATCTCGTGAGCCACGATGTATTCCACTAGCCGGCCCATCAGTGAATCGGGGAAAGGGAGATGCTGGGCACGCTGATCGAGCGGCGCAACCTGGGTGAAATACCAGTCGCGTACGAGATTCAGAACGTTGTGATGGATCTTGATCGACCCATTGAGAATCTCGCCGCTGCGCGGATCATGGATGTGCGGGCCAAAGGCATTCTCTATCGTCGAGGGCAACCAGCGAACTACGGTGTGCCGGATATCATCTGGTGACCAATCAGCATCGTCCGCAGCTGATGGTGCTTCGCGCGCAACGATTGCATCGCGAAATCCTGCGGCCTCGAACGCAGGCTGCCAGTCTTCGATTCCCTTCTTGATCCACGGAATCCATTGAGATGGTGTTGCGGGATCGACGTAGTACACAATTGGCTTCACCGGTGGCGAGATCGCGGAATCAGGGAATTGCTTCTCGAGCTTCCACCGCGTGATGTACGTGCGAATTACCGAGCGGTGCTGCTGAGTACCGACATCTGTCTGGCGAACCTCGAAGAAGCCGACTCTCTTGTCCGCCAGCCGTGACATCATCGGCCGGGTCGAGAGGCGAATCATGCTCCAGTGGGCAAGGATGCTTTGCGCGGGGACAGGTCCGAGTCCCCGCTGAGTTTCTGGAGGGTTCTCCGGGGTGAATGTCTGCGTCGCCTCTACTTCGACGTTGTCCGGGAATGAATTGACGCGCTCGATAAATGATCGCTTCTCATCGAATGATCCGCGTGCAGCTGTGAATTCGGGAACGTTGGTGGTGTAAAGCGACGTAGCGTCGATTACCGCGGCACTGTCGGGCCCATATGCTGCGACTTTGAAGACTGCAACGATGGGAGGATAGGTCGCCTGCGACACCGCGTGATAAACAGGGAGTGTCGAATCAGCAGTGAGCTCGTAGGTAACGCTGCGCAGCAGAACACGGTTTCCCTGGCGCTCCCACCGAAGTACGCGCTCGGTGAACTCATCACCGCCAAAGGCATTTCCACCTGAAGCGCGCGCAAATCTTCCCACGAGCAGCATATCGCGATTGAATTCGCGCCGGGGAATCTCGAATAACAGCGTGTCGCCAAGACGATGAGTCGTGAAGAGCCCGACTTTCGTCTGAGCGGTCCTAGTCACGACCTTCGAGTATGGCTTGACCCCGGCTTCGGAATCGGCCTTTGCAATACTGTCCGCGCGAAGCTGCGCCGGGGTTTTAGCCGGGGCGGGTGAGGCAGGACGCCGGATGATAAAGCACGCCTGCGAACCGAGTAGCAGCGCGCAGGCGATGAGAAAACTGCGTGGATTTCTCAGGGGAGCTCTCGAATGTCAGGACGGAGAAGGGTTCTCACTTCCACCAAGCATGCTCACTGCCATGCCCATGGAATGATACCCCTTGTCAACATAAAGAGTCGTCCCCGTGATGCCGCTAGCAAGCGGGCTGCAGAGAAACGCAGCTGCCAGTCCGACCTCTTCAGCGGTGAGAGGATCAGGCAGAGGGGAATTTGTCGCGCAGTACTCGACCATTCTCTCGATGATGCCGATCGCACTTGCCGCACGTGATGCAAACGGGCCAGCAGAAATAGTATTTACTCGTACACCGTATTTCTGTCCCGCTTCATACGCCAGCGTGCGAGTGTCACTCTCGAGCGCGGCCTTCGCGGACGACATGCCGCCGCCGTAACCGGGAATGACCTTTTCGCTCGCCATGTACGTGAGCGACAGGAAGGATCCGCCAGGCCGCATCAGGGGCGCGAGACGACTCACCATCGAGACGAGTGAGTATGCGCTCACGCCAATTGCCGTGAGGTAGCCGTGACGGCTCGTTTCGAGCAGAGGCTTCTTGACCTCCGGTCCATTCGCCAGAGAGTGGATTACGATATCAAGGCCCTTCTCGCCGAAGTCGGATTTGATTCTTGCGACCATTCCATCGATGGAGAAGTCACCGGTGTCCTTGTATCTCTTGCTCGATTTCAGGTCCTCAGGCGCATCCGCGAGCGTATCGAACGCTGCATCGAGCGGGTAGATGTGCTCGAACTGGAGGAGCTCGCCATTGGAAAGCCGACGTGACTCATCCATTTTCCCGCGCTCGAGAAGGTTGTTGAAGATGTTGAGCGCGGGCGGCCATGTTCCAACCGACACTGATGCGCCGGCTTCGGCCAGTGCTTTGGCGATCGCGAATCCGAAGCCGCCGTCATCTGCAACGCCAGCAACAAGCGCGCGGCGACCAGTTAAGTCAATATTGAGCATGAGGGAAAATATAAAGGCAATACTGAATGCTGAATGCTGACGAAAACGAATGCTGAGGCTGAATGCTGACAAGAACAATGGTTGTGCTCCTGCTGTTTATTGGTTCTGCCGCAGGTGCGCAGACTCCAGACACGCTTTTCACCAAGCGGTCGCTCTTCACGTGGGGCGATGCTGCGCTGTTTGCGGGATTCACGGCTGCTACGGCCGCTGCCGCTCCGGCTGACAGGTGGTTCACACGCGAGCTTCAGGACGAAGCGCGACAGGCCAACCGCGCATTGAACCGCGGAGCGAGCGTGTTTCGGGTGGTCGGACATCCGGGAGGATTGATCGCGGGCGGGACACTCTATGCAGTCGGCCTTGCGTCAAGCGACAGACGTATCGAAGACCTGGGGCTTCACACGGTAGAGTCGATAGCGCTTGGCAATCTCATCACCGTTTCAATCAAGATTATGGCTGGCCGCGCACGTCCATATGTGAGCAAGGACAACGCACGAAACTTTCAATTCTTCCGCGGACTGACGAACGACGACTACAGATCGTTTCCATCAGGCCACGCGACAGCAGCTTTCGCGTTTGCGTCAATCATCTCTGCCGAAACGAGTCACTGGTGGCCCGATACACGCTGGATAATCGGGCCAGTCATGTACGGCGCAGCAACTCTCACCGGTGTGTCGCGGATCTACAACAACCAGCATTGGGCAAGCGACGTCATTGCCGGTGCTGCAGTTGGAACGCTTACGGGAATCAAGGTCTTTCGATATCAGCACTCACACCCTGACAACTGGCTCGACAAAAAGCTTCTTCGTGCCGGCGTATCAGTATCGAACAATGGAACATTGATGCCGATGCTTTCAGTGGTGCGCAGATAGTGCAGCAAAACGGGATCTTCATTATCGCCGAGCTCGGTGGAGAGGCAGGGCGACAGATTCGAGAGCTCAATGAACGGTATGATCCCCGTCTCGCGCGATATAAGGGGCCGCATGTGACAATCACTGGATCATCAGGTGTCGGACCAATCCCCGCACATGTGACCAGGAGCGAGCTCTGGGACAAGCTGGCCCCGATAACGTCGAGCACCGAGCGGATGAGCCTCAAGTTCGGCCCACCAATGCGATTCATGCAGAGCCAGATCATCGTGCTGCCCCTCGACCCTTATGGTCCGCTCAGGGTCTTTCATGATCGCGTTGCAACATCCGGCCTGCCATTCCTCGGTGCGCGATTCACTTTCAGTCCCCATTGCACACTGAGCCTGTACCCGACTCTTACGCGGGACACCGAGCGCGAGCTGCTGGC
>Ga0070698_100006612_pt1 | contig 12567 bp, 11 predicted proteins | sample KBSK1502metaG_FD_65477 | JGI IMG/M metagenome (GOLD analysis project Ga0070698, IMG submission 65477) | Corn, switchgrass and miscanthus rhizosphere microbial communities from Kellogg Biological Station, Michigan, USA - KBS K1-50-2 metaG | ecosystem: Host-associated > Plants > Roots >...
TAACGCGAGCGTGAAGAACACGGCCTTGCCTGTCTGGGTGGGGTAGCAGCCCCACTCGTCGGACAGGGTCTCGACCAGGAGCAGGCCACGGCCGGTCTCAGCGTCGGCGGGGACGTCCGCCACGGCCGGCAGGAAGGGCGACGTGTCGTGGACGTCGACGCGTAGCCGGCCGCGGGAACAGGTGATGACGAGCATGACGGCCTGGCCCGCCTCGTGCCTGATGGCGTTAGTCACCAGCTCGCTGGTGAGCAGGACCGCGGACTCCGGGTCGACCGGGACCTGCCAGGACGCGATGGCGGCCCGGACCCGGCGGCGGGCTTCGGCCGCTGCGGCCGGTCCCGTGGTCAGCTGGACCCGGCATCCGTGCCGTTGGGCCGGGCGGGTCGGGCGGGTCAGCGCCATCGTGGTCATCGGCGTTCCTTCGTCCGCTGAAACGAGATGCCTGCTGAGCGAAATGCCTGGTAAGCGTGGTCGCTGCTGAGCGAGAGGCCTACTAGACGCAAGTATTGCTGCAACTTGCAGTGCAAACATCGGTCAGCTGACGGATATTGAGCGAGGCCCGCGAAAGCGGACGAGAACTCGTTACCATCGGATCGTGTCTGTCACCGGCCCGCTACAGCTGATCCAGGTATTCGCCAGCACGCCGGGCGCCTCCCCCGACGCGGACCAGCTAGGCACCCGCGAGGAGGCAGCTGGCTGGCTCCGCACGGCAGGCCTGCTGCCCGCCGAGGCCGGCCTGAGCAACTCCGAGCACGCCGCGCTGCTGCGCCTGCGCGAGTCGATCAGGATGTCCTGACCGCGCACACCGGCGGCCGCGAGGACGCCGATGCCGCCGCCCGCCTGACCAGGGCGCTCGCCGACGGCCGTCTCGTCCTCACCGTCGATCCCGCGAGCGCGGTCCGGCTGGCCAGCGCCGCCCGCGCCAGCTACCCAAACCTGGTGGCCGCCGTCGCCATCGCCATCGCCGGATCCACCGTCTCCGGCGGGTGGCCCCGTCTCAAGTCCTGCTCCTACCCGCAGTGCGGCCAGGCCTTCTTCGACGAGACTGACCCGCCCAGCGCCACCCGGTGCGCCGCGCACAGCGCGGAGGGCTAGGGCCGCTGTAGCCTCCTGCCGGGGGAGCCATCGCAGCTGGTCCGGCGCGATGGCGAGGACCTTGTCCGCCGCGGCCCGGTCCACCGCGTAGTGGTCCTTGCCGCCCATCGAGCGTGCCCTGCCGTTGAGCGTCCCTTGACATCGAACTAGAACACGTTACATTTTTGCCGTGACCGACGCGATCATCTGGGAAGCCCCGGACGGCGATCACCCCGCACGGCACGCTTCGCGCCGCTCCATGGCCGCCGTCGCCGCGGGGCGCAAGGACGAGTGGCTCGCCCTGTTCACCCTGGACGCGGTGGTGCAGGATCCCGTCGGTCCCTCGCGGCTGGATCCCGGCGGCCATGGGCACCACGGGCACGACGGGATCGGGAGGTTCTGGGACCGGAACTTCGGCTCGGTGAGCCGGTTCCGTTTCCGCATCACCGATTCCTTCGCCCACGGACCGTGCTGCGCCAACATCGCCAGCATCACGATGTGGCTCGGCGACAGCGGCGCGACGATCACGGTCGACTGCGTGGTCATTTACACCGTCGACGAGGACGGGCTGATCACTTCGATCCGAGCGCACTGGGAACCCGAACGGGCGATGTCCACGCTCACCCGCCCCTGACTCGCCCATCCGACTCGCGGCAGGCGCCTGGGAACGATGACGGGCCCGGCTGAGACAGCCCGGTCTGCCGGGGAGCCCGGCGGCTTCCCTGGCAATTTCCAGATGCCTGGAAGCTGTCGCTGATTCGTTGACTCACGGGCGCGCGGGCCCGCATCCTTCGTGACGAGGGGCTGATGATCACTACGGATCACTTCGGGTCAGGACAGGGGCAAGGACGGTATCGATGAGTGGAGGCGAGGAAGCGGCGCCCCGGCAGGCGCGTGCTCCGCTGCGACAGCGCAGTCGCAGGCGCTGGGCGATCGCGGGCGGCGTCGCGGCGGGCTGGGTGGTTCTGGAGGTCATGACGGGTTCGGCCGTCTCGGCCACCGTGGTGCTGGTGGCGATCGCGGGACTCGGCGGTGCGAGCCTGGCCGGCCTGCGTGCCCTTGGCATTACGAGGGACCATCCGTGGATACAGCGGATGGCCTCGCGGCCGTGGCGCGACGGGCAGGACGTGCTCAGGGTGGCCATGCGGCACCTGCCGGACGTGTTCGTGGTCACGCCCAGCGGGTCGCTGCTCGCGCCGGGCGTGGTCGAACTGCAGCTGAACCCGGCTGACCTCGACTCCCTGCGCGAGCGGATGGAACTCAGCGTGATCAGCTCGAGCCTGACCGAGGTCTACGAGGAGCAGGTGGCCGCGTATCAGGCCCGCCTGGCCGCACCGGGCCGGGCGCAGGTGTACGTCATCGCCAGCGGTTTGGTCCCGCCGGGCCGCTACCGTCTGCGGCAGGGGGATCCGGTCCGCGCCGGCACCCGGCCTGACCTGCCCGATGTCCAGTACGCGCAGGCCGCGCCCAAGCTCGCGCACGCTGCCGCGCAGCGTGCCTACGCCTGGCCCGTCAGCCCCGTCTGGCAGGACCCGGGCCCGACAATGGCGGCCGGCGGGACCACGGTTCTGGAGCAGAGCCTGCCCTCTGTCCCGGCGCTGCGACTGGTCACCGGCTCCTCGGTGGCGGAAACCCGGATGTCGGGTGCCCGGGCCGGGCGCGGGCCCGTGGAGCTAATGCTCCCCGACGTGCCCACGGTATCCAGGGAGCACGCACGATTCACGTTCGCCGACGGCCGCTGGTGGATCACCAACCAGGGCCGGAACGGGCTCACCCTCAACGGTGCCAAGGTAACGGGCGACCAGCCGCTCAGCGACGGCGACGCGATCCGCTGGGGGAGCAATCCCGACGCCCCGCTGTCCCGGGTTGAGATCAGCTGACGCCCGGAAGTGCGAGAATTGTCATTCCAGACATGGCGAGACGGGATGGCCGCGCCGGCGGCGCGCGTCGTTCGGGAGTGGCGATCCAGTGGCGACGGGCCGGCTTTTCCTGTGGTCAGCGGCGCGCGGTGAGTGGGTGAGCTGCGCGCCCGACGAGATCACCTGGCTGGACCGGCGCACGCTCAGCGGCGACGAGGACGTCACGCTGCACCGGGCGCCGCGGTGCGCCGGCCTCCGCTACGTCCACCACCGCTGGGAACTGTTCAGCCGCGACACCACGTACCGGATCTACCTGGCGCCGGACGCTGCCGGGACACCGCTGAGCGCTGAGGCCGTGGAGCGGACAGCGCGGCATGTGCTGCCGGTCGCCCCGGCTCGCTACGAGGCGCTGCCGGTCCCACTCGCGGAGGGCTCGTGGCTGGTCAGCGTGGGTCCCTGGGTGGTGCGGCTGCGGCTCGAGGTGGCCGCCCGCCCGCCCGCCGGGCCGCCGGTGCCGGACGACGGCAAGCAGGTGACCACCCGGGCCGGGACCATCGTGCGGCGGGGCAGCGGGCCCGGCGAAGACGCGGTGGCCCGGGTGCGCGGTTACTTCGAGCGGAACGTGACGGCGCGGCTGACGATGGCCTACTACTACCAGGAGTTCATCCTCGGCGTGGCCGCCCCGCAGACCATGCCGATGATCAACGTGGTGATCGCCCTGGACCTGAGCGGAGAGGGCGCGGTATCGGACTACAAGAAGCTGCTACAGGGCTTCATCTGGAAAGAGCGCGGTCACGCCCGTGACCTCGCCGACTTCCTGCTCGCCAACGGCCTGCTGACGCCGGCCGACCTTGATGAGGCAAGGCAGGTGGCGGCAGAAAACGAACGCAAGGGCGTCTGCGAGATAGCGCGGCAGCGGCTCCAGTACCGCCCGAAGGACAGGTGAGCAGGCGACAGCAAGAAGCGGAGGGCCCATGCGAATTCCGGCTGAGCCCTCCGCTTCTGTCGCTTTCGCCCTGATCGGCAGCTACCCGGGACGGGCGCTACAGCACCGAGCCGTCGCGTCCGCTATCGACCGAAACGGTCGAATTCTCCGTTTTGCACGCCACCGATAAATGCGTGCCATTCGTTCGGCGTGAACGCCAGGACCGCGCCTTCGGGATGCCTGCTGTTGCGCACGGCGACCCCGCCATCGGCTAGGCTTGCCACCTCGACGCAGTTGCCGTTGGAGAAACTCAGTGAGCTCTTGACCCAGTTAAGTCCAGAATTTGGTCTTTCGGAGCGATTTTCGTGCACAGGTATACCCATGTCATTTACCTCGCTGATTGTTGTAAATTACCCCAACGCGCGACTACGAAATGTGGCGTTATCATCACCAACCGCAATCGCCAACTCTAAGGCTAACAGACATCACCAGTACCTAGGATCCCACTTGCCACAATTAGCACTGAGGTCCGGTGAATGTCACTTGTACAGCCGGCGTACCGCTGCTGTCAACCCCGCGCCGACCAGGCAGTATCCGGCCAAGCGTGGTACGCGGCCGGTCCGGCGCCAAGAAGCCAGGCGTCCCGGCCGCCGGACAGCCCGCGAGTCATCACGAAATATGACATTTATCGCAGCAAAAGGGAATTAACGACCGCTGCTATTCAGGCGTGAGCGTGCCGCTGGGCACCGGACCAATACGACTCCGCGGTCTTGAGAATTAGCGCCCGGGACGCCGCCGGGTCGAGCGACGCTTCAGAAAGCATCTGAAATGCGATCCGGTGCAGGTATGTATCGCGCTCCCCCTCCAGGGTGAAACCGCTCCGCAGGTGCTCGGTACTTACCACATCTTGCAGCATCGCATCGGCGTCCTGCCCGAAACCGAAGATGACAAAGGACTCCCCGAACACCGAGTGCTGTGCGTCGAGCGGGAGGACCCGCAACGTCACATTCGGCCGTTCGGCCTCCTCCGCAAGCCGCTGAAGCTGTTCGTACATTACCGCGTCGTTGCCGATCCGCCGCTTCAGGACCGATTCGTCCAGCACGACCGACAGCTCCAGTCCTTCGCGATCCAGCACCTGCTGGCGGCGCATCCGGACCCGGACCAGCCGCCCGATCATGCCGGGCGCGACCGGCTCGACCCGGCTGTAACTGCCGATGATGTGGCGCGCGTACTCCTCCGTCTGGAGCAGGCCAGTGACCACGTCGACATGCCAGATGGCCATCGAAGTCGCCTCGTGTTCCAGGCCGATGAACTGCTTATAGTCCTCGGACAAGCTGTCGCCGTGTTCTTCCCACCAGCCTTTCTGCGCCGCGTCCTCGGCCAGCCCGAGCAACAGCGCTCGGCGGGGCCCGGTGATCTCGTAGTAGTCGAGCAGCCGCTCGACCTCCCGGGGCCGCAGGCCGGTCCTGGCCCGCTCATACCTGCTGATCTTCGAGGGCGACCACTTCAGCGCCGCGGCGACCGTGTCCCCGCTTTTGCCCTTGGTCTCCCTGATCCCGCGCAGTTCAGCGGCCAGCCGACGGCGCCGCACCGTGGGACTTCCTGGCGCGATCATCGGGCGTTCCTCCTCCTCGGCGCCGCGCGGGCGGACGAGCGACGGTCATGCAGATTTCACCAATTGTTGCGGTGAAACCTTTAGCACACCGTACACAGGACATCGTAACGAAGGCCCTGACAATTAACAGTCTGCAAGAACCGGCAAATTCCGGCGACAGGGGTATGCGGCGCAGGGACACGCCGACGACCCGGCGGGCTTACGTTGATCACCTGCGGGCCGGCGTTGCCACGTGGCCCTTGTTTCTGGTGCTCGTGCGGCCCGGGCGCGCTCCCGTGACCGGTGATTTGCCGCGGCCGCCTCGGATTTCCTCGTGAATGCGACCATCCTCCCGGGCGGCCAGGCTCACTGCATAGTCATCCGCGTTCGTGTCACTGGCCTCAATCGTTCAGCGTTTCCGAGGTCCGGTTACTGGTTGTGCTGGTGCCCGGTTTCGGGTGTGGTGTCTGCTTGGCTGGCGGAGGCGGTCGCGCGGTGCTGCCCGGGTGCCCGGGTGCGCACCGGCTCCGGCCGCGCCGGGCTGGGCCTCCTTTCGTGCCGCGGGGATGGCCTGTGCTGGTCAGGCGGGTGCTGGCAGGGCGCATAGCCGCTGCCAGCAGGTGAGGAACGCGTCCTTCCATGGCCAGTCCGGGGCGATCTTCAGGAGCCGCTGCCGGGCGTGGCGGGCGAGCCGGGCGGGGATGTGCCAGATCCGGCGGAGCGTGTCCGGGCCGGCGTCCCGCAGATCCGCGTCGTCCCGGCAGCCGAGGAGGCGGGTCCAGGCGGCCAGGTCGGCGGCGATGTTCGCGGCGATGACCCAGCCGCGGTTGACCTGCCAGGACTTCGACGGCAGGTTCCGCAGGCCCGTGGCCTTGGCGGTGCGGACCCCGCCGGTCTCGACGGCGGCGTGCTCGCGGTGCACGGTGCCGGTGTACTGCGGGTGGTGGCTGCCCGGCACGTCCGGTATCCCGGCGTCCGGGATGTTCGTGCAGGTGATCGAGTACTTCCAGCCGGTCTTCTGCCATATGGCAAGGGGGACGACGATAAAGAAGAGCGCCTGGAGTTACGCACGCGGTCGGCGGCCGCGATCGGGCCAGGCCGGTATCCGGGCCGGTCGCGGCTATTCTTCCCGGACTGGGGTAATCATGCGAACGGCCTGTTGCGGATTCGGCGAATCGGCAACAGGCCGTCAGACGTACGGTGCGTTAGTTCACGTGTGATAGAGAGTGTAAGGAGTCGACAGGGCAATGACGTGTGCGTGTGTACCGGACGCTTGCACAGCGGCCGCGGGTACCGCGACGCTAGCCAGGATTGACCCGCTCGCGCCGAGTGCTAGGATAGCGGAGATGATGATGTTTCGCCCTTTGCGCATGACTCCTCCATGGTTTCTACCGAGGTCAGCAGCCCGCTGCATGGCTCCAGTGGCACGCACGGCACATCTGAACAATCTGGGCTTATTGCCGATCTTCGGCAATTCCATACACCTACGGTAATTCGACGTATACGCATATGGCAAATATCAATTGTTTAGTTGGTAATTGATTTGAAATAGTCATTACACCGGGACCGGAAAATGTCGGCAGCTGGTGCGGTGAAAGGTTCCGTGAAATTTTCACCGCAAGGACGCCGACGGCATGTAGGACATTCTTGGCGAAGGGTATTATCGGATACCGAATTAGTGTCCGAATGATACAGCTTGTTCGGTAAATGTTCTGGTAGTAAAGTTCGCTGCATGCAGCGGGTGACACCGGCCGGGGCGCTGGTCGGCCGCGATAGCGAGATTGCGCTGCTGACCGGGCTGATAAACGAGGTGGCACGGGGACGCGGCAGTTCGGTGCTGATCGAGGGCGAGCCGGGCATCGGCAAGTCCGCGCTGGTGCGGACGGCGGTGGCGCAAGCGCCGGAGGCCGGCTGCCAGGTGTTCTGGGGCGCCGGCGACGAGCTGGGCCAGCAGCTGTCGCTGCTGCCGTTTCTGGACGCGCTGCGGGTGCGCGAGTCATCGCCCAATCCGCGCCGGGACACGATCGTCCGGCTCTTGCGCGGCGAGGTCGGCGCCGACCGCGGCACCGACGTGCCGGCCATGCTGGCGGAGCAGCTGCTGGCGCTCGTCACCGAGCAGTGCGCGGTACAGCCGACCATCCTGGTCATTGACGACCTGCAATGGGCCGACCAGGCCAGCGTCATCTTGTGGAGGCGGCTGGCCAGGTCGGCGCGGCAGGCGCCGCTGCTGCTGATCGGCACGCTGCGCCCGGTGCCGCAGCGGGAGGATCTGCTGGCGCTGCGGCGGGTGGTGGACGATGCCGCCCGGCTCCAGCTCACCGGGCTCACCGGCGCGGCAGTAGCCGACCTGGTAGCAGCCGTGGCCGGCGGCAGGCCCGGCGGCAGCCTGCTACGGCTCGCCGAAGGGGCGGCGGGCAACCCGCTCTACCTCACCGAGCTTGTCGCCGCGCTGACCCGCGGCTCCAGCCTGACCATCACGGAGGCGGGAACCGCCGAGCTGGCGGGCGGTTCCGCGCCAGGCTCGCTGTCCGCGGCCATAGCGGACCGGCTTGGCTTCGTCGCCGGGCCGGTGCGCGAGGTACTGCGGGCGGCGGCGTTGCTCGGCGTGGATTTCGCGGTCCCCGACCTGGCCATCGTGCTGGGCCGCGGCGTGCCGGACCTGATCCCGGCGGTCGACGAGGCGTGTGCCGCCGGTGTGCTGGCTGAGTCGGGCCACGGCCTCGGGTTCCGGCATCCGCTGATCCGCGCGGCGCTGTACGACGAGATGCCGGCGCCGGTGCGCACCGCCTGGCACCGCGACGCAGGCCGCGCGCTCGCGGAGGCGGGCGCGCCGCCCGACCGGGTGGCACGGCAGATGCTGCGGGCGGTCGGCGGACTCGGCGGCGCGACCGAGCCGATGGACGAGTGGATGCTGGACTGGCTGGCCCGCACCGCGGACCAGCTGATCGGCCAGGCACCGGGGGTGGCGGCCGAGCTCCTCGCCCGGGCCGTCGCCCGTTCCCCGGCCGGCTCGGGCCGGCACGATTGGCTGGCCAGCCGACTCGCCGACGCCCACTACCGCATCGGTGACCTGATGGAGGCCGAACGGGTGGCGAACCGCGCGCTGGAACACGCCGCCGAGCCCGATCTCCTCGTGGACCTGCACTGGACGCTGGCGCAGTGCCGGATGAAGGCGGGCTCATCCGCAGAGTCACTGGCCACGCTGGACCGGGCCCTGGCTTCGCCCGGAATCTCGGCGCGGCACCGCGCCAGGCTGCTCGTGCTCGCCGCGCGGACGCACAGCACCCTGGGCGAGGCCGAGAAGGCGGACCAGGTCGCCGCCGACGCGCTCGCCGCGGCGGCGGAGGCGGGCGACAACTGGGCCATGGGCTGGGCGTTGCACGTGCTGATGCTGGTAACCGCAGCGCAGGGGCGGATGACCGACACGCTGCCACTGCTCGACAGGGCGCTGGCCGTCACCGAGTCCGATCCGAGCCTGACCGACCTGCGGCTGCTGCTGCAGATCAACAAGGCCGTCATACTGGGCTACCTCGACCAGTACGAGCAAGCCTTCACCGCGGCCGGGGAGGCACGGCACCTCGCCGACCAGGCCGGCACGGCGATGCGGGCTCATGCGCACGGCGCCCTGGGCCAGCTGCTGTTCCAGACGGGGCGATGGGACGAAGCCCTGGCCGAGGTGCAGATCCTGCCGGAGAACATGAAGGAACCCAGTGCGGCCTGCTGCGATCTCGGTATCGCCGCCGTGATCTGCTTCCATCGCGGCGAGATCGGCGCGGCGCGCGATCATCTGGCCGCGGCCGTTCCGCACGCCAAGCGGCTCGGGCACCGGCTCATCAGCTCGATGGCACTCGCCCGCAGCCTGGACCACGAGCATGACGGCGCACTATCCGAGGCGCTCGCGGCGCTGACCGAGGCGTTCGACGGCGACACGGGAGACGATGAGATCGAGGACCTGCTGACCGACGCCGTCCGCCTCGCCGCCGAGACCGGCGACCTGAGCACCGCGCAAGCGCTCGCGGATCGCGCCGAAACCCTGGCCGCTAAGTCGGAGATCCCGCACCGGCAGGCGAACGCGCTCTACTGCCGCGGCCTGCTCGACCACGATGGTGCCCGGCTGCTCACCGCGGCGGAGCGCTATGAGGAGGCCGGCCGACCGCTGCCGCGGGCGAAGGCACTGGAGGCGGCGGCCGGGTACTTCGTCGACGCCGATGACCGCGGCCAGGCGCGGGCCGCCTTCACCACCGCCGTGGAGGTCTACACCACGCTGGCCGCGGCCGTGGACGCGGCCCGGCTGCAGGCCGCGTTCCGGGCCCACGGCATCAGGCGCGGGCCGCACGCCAAGCACCGGCGGGCGCAGAGCGGCTGGGACAGCCTCACCGCGACCGAGATCAAGATCGCCGCGTTCGTGGAGGAGGGGTTGTCCAACCCGGAGATCGCGGCCCGGCTGCTGCTATCCCGCCGGACCGTCGCCACGCACGTCTCCCACATCCTGAAGAAGCTCAACGTCAACTCGCGGATCGACATAGCCAGGGAGTCGGCCCTGCGTACGATCACGCCGAGGTGACGGGCCGGCCCGGGAGGACGCCCTCCGGATGACGCAGCCGGACGGGGAGTTCCCCTGGAACCCCGCGGCCGGGGAGCGGGGTTCCAGGGGAGTTCAGTGGGAACTGTGAGGCGCCGGGGTAAATGACTCACAGTCCCCACGTCTGAACGCGTCCGTCGTCCCGGGCGAGACCGGGCTCGAACGCGAGCGTGAAGTACACGGCTTTGCCTGCCGGGGTGCGGTAGACGCCCCACGTGGCCGACAAGGTGGCGACCAGCATCAGACCCCGTCCGGCCTCCGCGTCGGCTGGGGCGTCCACCAGCACCGGAAAGGTGCGCGACGTGTCATGGACATCCACCCGCAGCTGGCCGAATGAGCAGGTGACGGCCAGCGTGATGGTCGTGCCCGCCTCGTGGCTGAGGGCATTGGTCACCAGCTCGCTGGTGAGCAGGACCGCGATGTCCTCGTCGACCGGGATATCCCAGGCGCGGATGGCCGCACGGACCTGACCGCGGGCTTCGGCCGCCGCGGCCGGGCTGGCGGTCAGCCGGATGCGGCAGACCTGCAGCTCGGTGGGGCGGGTAGGCGCCATTGCGTTCATCGGGATCCTTATCGGTCGCGAGCCGAGCGTTGTGCTGAAATGCTCGGTACCAGTTGCAAGAAAATAGTGCTGCAACTTGCACTGCAAGACATCGGTCAGCTGACGGATTTTGGAAGCACGGGCGCGCGCGTCCGCCACCGCGGTTTCCGCTGCGCCCGGCGCCGATACGAGGGCCCGGCCGACCGAGGATGGCCAGTCAGTCGCGGATGGCCGGTCAGTCGCGGATGATGGTGATCACGGTCCACGCGCCCAGGTGGATGCGGTCGCCGTGGCGCAGCGGCACGGCTTCGCCGGGCGGGACGTCCTTGCCGTTGACCACGATGCCGTTGGGCGAGCCGGCGTCCACGACCGACCAGCTCCGGTCCGGGCCGGCGAGCAGCACGGCGTGCAGGCGGGAGACCCCGGGATCGGTGGGCGGGCCGGTCAGGTCGATCTCCGGCTCGATGTGGCGGGATACGCTGCGCCGTCCGATGCGGACTTCGGCCCCGGAGAGCTGGAACCGCCGTTCGGGAACGAAGGCGGGGAACACGATCGACGCGGCGTCCTGGTCGCTGACTGCCTGCACGCTGTCGTAGTAGGCGCGGTCCGCGGCCACCACCGCCGTCCAGGTTCCCGCCGCGGCCGGCCGGGACGGCGAGCCTGACGGCGGCGACGGCAGGCTCGTCATCGACGGGAGCGAGGGCGATCCGGGCAGCAGCTTGGTCGGGGGCGAGTCCGGCGGGATGGTCAGCGGCGCCGTCGCCGCATTCCGGGAGGGCGGCATGGCGGGCGAGCCGACGGGCCGGGAGGGATCATAGGGCTCCAGGCCGAGCGCCTCCCGCAGCGCGTCGGCGAAGGTGCCGCAGCTGTCGTACCGGTCGTCCGGCTCCTTGGCCAGGGCCCGGGCCAGCACCTGGTTCACGGCATCCGGCAGCTCCGGCCGCGCCGCGGTCAGACGCGGCGGCGGCACGGACAGGTGGGCGTAGAGCACCGCCATCGGTACCTCGCGCCTGAACGGCACCGAACCGCTCAGCAGTGTGTACGCCACGCAGGCCAGGGCGTACTGATCGGCGCGGCCGTCCACGTCCCGGCCGCTGATCTGCTCGGGCGCCGCGTAGTCGGGCGTACCGAGGAACTGCCCGGCCGCGGTCAGCCCGCTCGACGACATCACGCCCCTGGCCACCCCGAAATCCGACAGGTACACGTGCTCTGGCCGGTGGGGCCCCACGTCCACCAGCATGTTCGCGGGCTTGACGTCGCGGTGCACCAGCCCGGCGTCGTGCGCGGCATCCAGCGCCGAAGCCACCGGGGAGATGAACGCCGCCGCACGCCGCGGCGACAGGGCGCCCTCCCGGCCCACTATCACGCGCAGGTCATCGCCGGCCACGAAGCGCATCGCGATGAACAGCACACCCTCCGCCTCGCCGGCCTCGTAGACAGGGATGATGTGCGGATGGTCCACCGCCGCGACCGCCCGCGCCTCACGCACGAACCGCTTGCGGACCACTTCGTCCCCGGCCAGCAGCTTCAGCGCGACGACGCGGCCCAGCCGCTCGTCGCGCGCGCGGAACACCGCCGCCATCCCGCCCACGCCGACCAGCTTCTCCAGCAGGTACCCGGCCACCCGGGAACCAGCTGTGAGCCCAGCCAGCGGACCACCCAGCTGCACGGGGGAATCTCCGGCCACCACCCCTCCTCCCGGGCAGCCATCACGGTCTTCCCAGTTTGACAGCAAACCTACCCCGGCCGCTGCTGGCCCAGACTGGGCGGCAGGCGGCCGGAGCGCCCTCAGGGCTACCATTACTAGAACACGTTTCAGTTCGTGTCATCAGCAGAGGGAGCCTGAATGGCCGCGAGCGTTCCCGCCGCGCTCCCGGTCGCGGGGGATCAGGTCATGGCGTGCATCGTGGTGCGCGGCGGAGCGTCCCTGACGCCCGCGGAACTCGGCGCCTTCCTGGCCGCGCAGGGTGACCTCGGCGGCAGGCAGCATCC
>Ga0070698_100006613_pt1 | contig 12566 bp, 13 predicted proteins | sample KBSK1502metaG_FD_65477 | JGI IMG/M metagenome (GOLD analysis project Ga0070698, IMG submission 65477) | Corn, switchgrass and miscanthus rhizosphere microbial communities from Kellogg Biological Station, Michigan, USA - KBS K1-50-2 metaG | ecosystem: Host-associated > Plants > Roots >...
CCAGGAGTTCGCTGGGCCGCGTAAGCCGGCGGCCTCTCACATGCACATGTTCGGTATGTCGGCTTCGATCGACATCCCGGATTGAACAGTGAGCGACCGGAACGGAGCGACATTCGATGGCGGTGGGAATTGGGCGATCAAGACGTATGGCCCAGGCTTGAGCACGAATCGATAGAGCTGGTTCGCCTGCACCGATTCCTGGGCGACGAACGTGCTCGGAAATATCGGCTCGCCCTGGCTCGGCTGGTACAAGCGACCGGCCAACACAGTCACCATGCCGGCGGCATACGTCGGCAGGTTGGGTGTCAACGACGGTGGGAGAGCGGCGCACGGCTCGATGCCGCCGAACACGACACCATTGACTAAGGCCGCGCCGACCGGCGACCGACTCGTCGCCATTTCCGGATGAGACGAGCTGCAGGCCGAAAGAACGACCAGCGCCGCGGCGACGGCAAGCGATGACCGGCTCATCACGTCCAGCTAACGCGCCTCGAGAGCCAGGGTAACGCGACGTCGCCGCCAATCGAGAGAGGGCGGGCTCTGGCGCCCGCCCCCGGATTGCTTACGGCGTCAGCGTTGACACGAAGACGTCGGTTGGGTTCGTGTTCGAGGTTGGTGCAACGTTGCTGCTCGCAGGCGCGCAGAGCCCGCCACTTGGGAAGGTCTGCCCACTCGCGTCGAGCGCATCGCAGTTCGTCTTCACGAACACCGCCTCGAAGCCGCTGCCGCTCGGCTGCAGCCCCTCGTAGTCGCCCAGGAAGAAGCCTCGGGCGAACGGTGCGGTCAGGGCGTCGAACGAGCCGGCGATATGCTGCTCGTCGCCCCACGTCGCTCCGCCGTCGGTCGAGTACTTGACCCAGTAGTCCGTCGGCAGGTTGGCTGTCTGGCCAGATGCCAGGTGACGATTGTCGTAATAAGTGACCGCCACCGTGCCTCCATTCACCGCCACGGTCGGGGTGAACGTGGGCAGCCCGGAGGCCAGCTTCTCGACCACGGTCGGGGCGGTCCAGGTCTGGCCGCCATCACTCGACGTGGTGAGAAGGATTTCGTCGTCCCACGCCCCGCTGCTCTGCTTCAGCTGCTTCTGGTACTTGGTCGAGCTCTCCCACACTGCGTAGAGCTTCCCGTTGGAGTCGACCGTGACCTCCTCGAGGCCGTCGCCGACGCGCAGGTGCTTACCCGTGTTCGGGTCGATAACCCCAAGAGAGTTGAAGGGGGCGATGACCTGCGGCATGGTCCAGTGGTCGCCGCCGTCGGTCGACTTGACGAAGGCCAGCAGGTCGTTGCTGCGCGTGCCCTGGATCGGGGTGTTCGGGGAGACGATCAGGTCCGTGAAGTCGTACAGGTCGCCGTTGCGCGGATCGACCACGACGATGTTGCCGATCGTCTGCTGTCGATTGTTCGTGTCGATGATGACCTTGGCGGGGCTCCACGTCTGTCCGCCATCCGTGGTCTTGGAGAAGAAAGCGGGACCCGTGTAGGCCGCGGTGTGCGGGTTGTCGTCGGGGTTGTCCGTGGGTTCGATCAGCGTGTCCCACACCGTGTAGGCGGTCCCATTCTTCGTCGGATCCGCGGTGGTGGCGTTCTTGTCTGTGCTCATGCTGAACGTTGTGAAAGCGGAACCGGGGATCGGCTGCGCGTGATCCCACGTGGCTCCGCCGTCGGTGGAGCGCGCCACCGCCACGGTGTTGGCCCAGTTGGGGACCAAGATGTTGAAAGCGAGACCGGATGCATAGGCGGTCCCGTCGGGACCGATCGAAACCCACGGATCCGAGTTCCGGAAGTAGCCCGTAAGCGAGGACGACGTGCCGGGCGCGCACACGTCCCACGGCATCGTCGACTCCGTCCACGTTGCTCCACCATCGTTGGACACGCCGACGCCGATTCCATGCGCGCCTCCGTTCGACCACCGGTCCTGGTGCCACATCGTGATCATGTTGCTGCCATGCACCGCGATCTGCGGCTCGACCTCGGCGTTCAGGTAGTTCCACCGTGGTTGACTGGCGTCGCGCGACGTACAAGCCGCCAATGGCGACGGCCCTGAAACCAAGACCGGCGCTGACGCGCCCGCGATGCCCACTACGGAAGTGACCAGAGCAAGAGCACTCGCCAGCGCTGAGATCCAGACGGTTTTCTTCCCCAATTCACCAAACCCCCTTGGATGCGAACGCATCCCCAGCCAGCCGTGACTTCGATCTCACGTTAACCCCATCCGGTGCGTTCGCGCAACCACCGCACTGCCACCGCACCCTGCGCCGCCTGGAACGCGCGGACCGTCGGGATTCCCGGCGGCGGCGGGTCCAATGCTCGCACGACGAGATACCCCGCCATGCTGCAGAGCGCGGCGTTCATCGCGTGGGCCGGCGCGCCGCGCAGATCGAACATCGCCATGAACTCCTCCGCCTCCGGTCCGCCCTGCATCGTGACGCTCGGCGCCATCGCGAGCCAGTCGACCCACGCCGCGCCTGTGCGCGCCCACGGCCAGTCGACCACGTAGACACGATCGCCCGCGATGAGCAGGTTGTCCGCCCGAGTGTCGAAGTGGAGCAGCGTTTCCCCACCGACCAGATCCGGCGCCTCCGCCTCGAGCCCCGCCAGCCTCTCGAGGTTGCGGCGACACCAATCGTCCAGGCGGTCTTCACCCCGCGCGAATGCCTTGCCCCATCCGTTGATCTCACCTCTGAACGCATCCGCCGCGGTCGCGTCGACCTCGATCGGCGACGGCGTGAGAGCGGCGCTCAACGCCCTGAGCGCGCGCACGACCAGCTGAAGATCCGATTCCGTCCACGGCTGATGCGGATGGCGACCGTCGATGTCCTCGAAGCACAGCGCGACCCAACCGCCCTGGTCGAAGGTCCAGAGCAGTCGCGGGACGGGCGCCGAGGTAGGCAAGGCGGCGACGATCCGCGCCTCGCGACGATGCATGTCCGGGGTGTCCGGATTTGCTTCCTCGCTCACGGCCTTGAGGAACGCCCGCCGGCCGTCCGCCAGCAAGAGCCGCGCCGCCAATCCCGGTGAGAATCCCGCGGGCTGCGTCGCCGCCTCGACCACCCGCGCGCCGAGGCGCTGCTCCAGAGCCGCGCGAACGTCCGCTGGAAGGTCTTCCCAATCAACGCGTACTCCCTCGGCAGGCGGCGGGCTAGACGAAGACACCTCGCCGCAGCTTGAGGTTGTCGTACAGGCCCTGCTGGATCGTGTCCCGCACCTGGTCCGAAAGGGCCATCACCAGGTTCTGGTCGTCGGCCGACTCCGGTGGGTTCTCCTCGACGTGGATCGCTGGGTGAAACTGGATCCGCCACTTGCTCGGCAGCGGCACCAGGCCCAGCGGCCCCAGCCACGGCCAGAATGGCGTGAGCGGAAAGTAGGGCAGGCCGAACATCTTGGCCAGTGCACTAACCTCGCCGAGCATCGGATAGATCTCCTCCGAGCCCACCACCGACACGGGGATGATCGGCGCGCTCGCCCGAATCGCGGTGGAGACAAACCCGCCCCGACCGAACCGGCGCAGCTTGTACCGGTCCTCGTAAAGCTTGCCGGTGCCGCGCACGCCCTCTGGGAAGACCAGGACCAGCTGGTCGCGCTCCAGCAGGCGCCGGGTGTCGTCCGGATGCCCGACCGTCTGGCCGGTTCGGCGCAGGAACCAGGACAGCACCGGCATGCCCATGAACAGGCTCGCCACCAGCGCGCGCACGTGCCGCGGCTGCGGGTGGGCAACGAAGACGGCGGTCTTGATCATCGTCCCGTCCCAGGGCAGCACGCCCGCGTGGTTGGCGACCAGCATCGCGCGGCCGCTCGGCGGCACGTTCTCGATGCCAGTCGTCTCGATGCGCCAGTAGTCGTGATACAGCACGCTGAAGAGAGGCAGCAACGCCTCCGTCCACTCCGCGTCGAAGCCGAACTCGTCGACCGTGTAGTTGGGTCCACGCTTGGCCAGCTGCTGCTGCCGGTACGCGAACTGCACCAGGCCCAACACGCGGTTCATGTCGATGACCTCGCGTCCGGTCAGGTCGCGCAGGCGGGTCGACAGCTCGTTCAGCCCCTGGAGCGCGTACATCGGCGCCTGCCGCTGAAGCCGCCGCACACGTCGCGGCAGCCGCAAACCCGCAGCGCCCGGGTTCACCACCTTCGCCTCCTGGCTCCGCCGCCGGCGCTCGCGTGGAGGCGCCTCGTAGATGCTCACCTGGTCAACGCCAGGGCGGCGCCCGTTCCGTGGCCGTTGCGCTCGCCGCGCCGCCTTCTCTGCAGGTAGACCTGCAGCTCGTATTCCTGCGGGGGCGAAGGCGACTCGATCGGCTCCTCCGTCAGGCCGAGCGCGAAGGCGTCCATGACCGCGCGGGAGCTGTGCGCGGGCTGCCAGCCGAACTCGTCGCGCAGCCGCGAGCAGTCGACCACCGAGCCGTGCCACAGCAGCTCGACCAGGTGGCCGGGCAGGTTGACGCCCGTGGTCGAGCGGATTGCCATCCGCGACAGCCAGCGGCCCGCGGGCGGCACCAGCGGCAGCGGCTGCCCGCCCATGATCGCGATCGCCTGGCTGAGCAGAACGACCCCGTCGCCCGCGACGTTGAACGGCCCCTCCTGCGTGCCGAGCGCAGCCGCCGCGATCGCCTCGGCGGCGTCCTCCTCGTGCAGCAGCTGAAGCCGCGGGTCGAACCCCGCGAACGTGGGCACCAGTGGCAGCGAGAGGTAGCGGCCCAGCATGGTCTCTCGGCTGATCCGATAGCCGAGCCGCATCCGAGCCACGCGGCAAGCCGGGTTGCGCAGCGCGAAATCGTGGGCGAGCTGCTCGAGCTCGATCAGGTCGCGGCTGATCAGCGATGCCGCCGGGCTCAGGCCTGCAACCTCCTCGGAGAGCAGCGACGGATAGTCCGGGCGCGCGCCGTACACGGCCTGGCTCGACTTCACGACGAGCCTTCGCACCGGGCTCGACGGGCCCGCGCAGCCGGCCATCACGTTCATCGTCCCGATCACGTTCGTCTCGTGCGTGGCCCGCTCGCCCCGCGGCGAGTCGACCATCACCGCCAGGTGGACGACCGTGTCGATCTTCAGCTGGCGGACGAGCTTGCCGATCACCGACTGACGCGTGTCCGCGTGGACGAAATCCATCTCCTCGAGGGCGGACACCGGATCGTCGACGTCGCAGCCAAAGAGCAACGGCACTCGAGTCGCCAGGCGGCGCGCGACTTCCGCGCCGAGAGGATTGGACACGCCCGTGATCAGGAGCCGCTGCGGAGGCATCAGCCTCCGATTATGGGTATATCCCTCTGACCACCGTCGCGTTGGCGACCCGCTGCACCGCCAGCGCGTACGCCGCGAGCCGCATGTCGATGTGCTTGTTCACCGACGTGTGGAGGATCTCGTAGAAGGCGCGCGTGATCACATGGTGCAGCTTGGTGTTGATCTCCTCCTCCTCCCAGAAGAAGGCCTGGAGGTCTTGGACCCACTCGAAGTACGACACAATCACGCCGCCGGCGTTGGCGATGATGTCCGGGACGATGAAGAGCCCGCGCTCGTGCAGGATCGGGTCGGCCTCGGGGTCGACTGCGGCGTTTGCGCCTTCGGTGATCAGTCGGGCGCGGATCCGAGCTGCATTGTCCACCGTGATCTGGTGCTCGATGGCCGCCGGCACGAGCACCGTCACCGGCAGCTCGAGCAGGTCCTCGTTGGAGATGCTCTCCGCCTTCTTGAACCCGCTGACGCCGGCCCGAACCTTGCGGTGCTCCTCGAGCGCGGCGAGGTCGAGGCCCTTTGGGTTGTGCACGGCGCCCTTGGAGTCGCTCACCGCGACGACGGAGAGGCCCGCCTCCGAGAGCAGGTGTGCGGCGGAACGGCCTACCTGCCCGTAGCCCTGGATGGCCACGGTCGGCGTCTGGTCCTCGACGTGCAGGTACTTGAGCGCCTCCAAGGTCAGGTAGGTCGCGCCCCGCCCCGGCGCGTCGGTGCGACCCTCTGAGCCCCCGACGTCCACCGGCTTGCCCGTGACCGAGGCGGTCACCGAGTGGCCCGAGTGCATCGAGATGGTGTCCATGATCCAGGCCATGACCTGCGGGTTAGTGCCCATGTCGGGCGCCGGGATGTCCTTCTCCGGCCCGATGAGGATCGCGATCTCGGTCGCGTAGCGTCGCGTCAGGTGCTCGAGCTCGTTCATCGACAGCTTGCTGGGGTCCACGGCCACCGCGCCCTTCGAACCGCCATATGGGATGCCGACCGCCGCGCACTTCCAGGTCATCAGCATCGCCAGCGCCTTGACCAGCTCGAGGTTGACGTCGGGGTGGTAGCGAATGCCGCCCTTGGCCGGCCCCCGGCTGATGTTGTGCTGCACCCGCCACCCGGTGAAGACATGGACGGAGCCGTCGTCCATCCGCACAGGGAAGTGCACGGTCAGCTCTCGCTTGACCTCGCGCAGCATCCTGCGGGTGTCGTCGGAAAGACCGATCACGTCAGCGGCGGCGTCGAATCGCCGCTGGGCGGTCTGGTAGGCGGAGGCGCGGGTTTCGACCGCCATGCTCGGGACACCCACTCTACTCCAGAGGCGCGGCCCGAAATCAAGGCTTGGACAACCCTCTTCAATCCAGAATTGACGCAATGGCGCGCAACCAGTACGTCAGCTCCGCCCTGGTCGCCGTGGTGGCCCTGGCGGTCGGTTTCCTGCTCGCCGGCCAGGTCAAGGCCCAGCTCCTGACGCCCTCCAACCAGGTCGCCAGGAACCAGGCGCTGGTGCACAACGTGCAGGACCTGGAGCGCACGAATGACTCCGACCGCAAGCAGATCGCCTCCCTTCGTGCCCAGATCGACGCCCTCGAAGCGGAGGCCGCCGGACGCTCGGACACGACGCGCGCGCTGCAGAACCAGGTCGCGGACCTCCGGGCGCACGCGGGCCTCACGGCCATGCACGGTCCCGGCGTCAAGGTGGGCCTGACCAATGGCTCGGCGGACGCCGACCCGACCGGCCAGGCCCGCTACCTGGTGACCTTTCAGGACGTCCAGGACCTGGTGAACCTCCTGTTCGCGGCCGGCGCCGAGGGCGTGGCGGTCAGCGGCCGGCGCATCACCCCGCTGAGCTCGTTCTCCGGCTCGGAAGGCGAAGTGGTGATCGACCAGGGTCCGCCGCTTTTCTCACCGATCCAGGTGCTCGCGGTCGGTGACCGCAACCGCATGGAGACAGCCCTGGACGACCCGAACCTGCTGCCCAGCCTGCGCGTTAGGCAGCTGCAGTTCGGCCTCGGCGTGAAGGTCACCGGCGCGCCGGACGTATCCCTTCCCGCCTACGACGCAAGCCTGGAGATCCCGCATGTCGGCCCGGCCTAAGACCACCGCCTCGCGAGCTCACACGCGGTCCCGCTCCGCGAGCGGCGCCATCGCCGTCTGGGTGATCGCTCTATTGATCGCGGTGGTGGCGACCATCCAGCTGCGCAGCCAGGCGGAGGTCGAGCGCAGTCTGCAGTCGGCAGACCCGGCGACGCTGGCGTTTTCGATCGACCAGCTGCATCGATCGAACGACGCTCTCGAGGCACAGATCGCGTCGCTCAAGCAGCAGCAGGCCACGCTCCAGGCCGGCGGCGGCGACGCCGTCGACCAGCAGCTGGCGAACGAGGCCAATCAGCTGCGGATGCTGGAGGGCCTGGTGCCTGTGCGCGGATCCGGCATCGTCTTCACGCTCGACGCCTCCGGCCTATCCGCCCTCGACCTGCAGGACGCCCTCAACAACCTGGCCGCCGGCGGTGGGGAGGCGATGGCCGTCAACGAGCACCGCATCGTGGTCGGCGTGGACGTCGAGCAGTCGGAGAGCGGCGTGACCGTCGACGGCACGCTGGTCTCGCCACCATGGAGGTTTGAGGTCATCGGAGACTCCAACCGGCTCGTCGAGACCGCGGACCTGATGACGCAGCAGCTGCGCAGCGACCGCCGCGTGCACGAGGCGGTCTACGTCGTGGAGCAGGACCTCGTGGTGCGGGCGATCGTCACCGAGCGGCCTTTCGTGTACGCGATCTCTTCGTAGCGGAGCCGGGCGCCCGGCCGTTCGAGCGCTTGAGCTCGGCGGACAGGCGGTCCAGGCGATCGTTGATGCGGTCGATGTCGTGCCGGCTCGGCAGGCGCAGCTGCCTTAGCGTGCGCTCGATGGCCTCGTCGACCATCGTGTCCAGGTTGCCGCGCCTGCGCTCGACCTCGCTCACCAGCTCACCCGGCACGAGCGTACGCCGCACGTAGTCGAGCAGCGCCTGGCCGCGGTCGTGCAGCGCGTCCGCACCGGCGTCGACCAGCTTCTTCGGCCCACGCTTTTCCTCGGTGAGCACGATCTGCGACAGGATGACCTGGGTCAGGTCGTTGCCGCTGTCGCGGTCGACGACCCTGATGTCGTGTCCTTCGCGCACGAGCTGCGCGATGCCGTCGAGCGTCACGTAGCGGCTGGTCCGCGTGTCATACAGCTTGCGGTTCGCGTACTTCTTGATAAGGTGTCGTTCGGGGCCCGCCGTCAATTCAATGCCATTCTAACGCGGTGCGTTATGGCATCCGGCATCAGGAGGTGACCATGGCTACGAGAAAGCGTTCGTCTCCCCGTTCGCAGCTGAATCGAGCGGTCAAGGCAGGCAGATCGGCGCTGCGATCGGCGGAGAAGAGGGTGCCGCCGGACGTGCGCCGCCAGATCGATCGGTCGATCAAGGACGGCCAGAAGCGTTTCGACGCCGCCGTCAAGGACATCCGCACGCGAATGAGCCAGGCGGCGCGGCAGGCCGACCTGGAACGCGCGATGAAGCGCCTCGACGGCTTGAGCAAGCAGGTCACGCAGCTGGCGCGCCAGGTGACGTCGCGCGGGACCTCGGCGGCGACCACCCGGAGACCTGCCACCAGGCGGGCGGCCACCCGCAAGCCCGCGGCCCGCAAGCCCGCGGCACGCAAGCCGGCGGCCCGGAAGCTCGCGGCCCGGAAGGCCGCGGCGCCGGCCGCGGCCCGCAAGCCGGCCGCCCGGCGCACCACCGCGAGGCGCACCGTCTCGCCGGCGCCTTCGATGGAGCCGATGATCCGCTACGTCCCGCCGTCAGTCCCCGAGGCGCCCGGGCCGATCCCCGATCGCGTCGAGATGCCGGGGGAGAGCTAGAGCTCCGGACCGAACACTCGGACTCCGCCCAGCAGGACCGCCCGCGGGCGGAGTCCGTCCCATCGTTCGTGCGGCTCCTCCAGCAGGTCGCTCTCGTAGACCTGCAGGTCGGCGAGCATGCCCGGGTCGAGCGTGCCCTTGTCCCGCTCCTCGAAGCTCGCGTACGCGCCGCCTGACGTGTAGGCGCGCAGCGCAGCGAGGACACTGACGCCGTTCACCGGATCCTCGATCGCCGCCCGGATGCCCGCCCAGGGATTCGGGTCAGGGGTCACCGGCAGGTCGGAGCTGAACGCGACGTGCACGCCAGCACGGAGCAATGGCCCATGAGCAGCCAGGTCTCCCGGGTCGCGCGCGGGAAAGAGGCCCCGAAAATCGCGGGCAGCCCGAGCCGCAAGTGGCTGCATGACCGCGACCATCTCCAGGCGAGCCAGCCGCGCCCGCAGGTCGGGTGGGCAGATGGTGCAGTGCTCGACGCGATGCCGCAGCGACTGGCCGCCTGCGGCGTCGACCGCGTCGCACATCGCCTCGATCGCCGCATCGCCGATGGCGTGAGCCGCCACCTGCAGGCCGGCCGACGTGGCACGGCCGACGAGGTCGCGAAGCTCGTCAGGGGTGGTCCGCCAGGCCCCTGGGGCGCCTCGCATCGACACCCGCTCCGCGCCGCCGTCGACGAAGACCTTGATCGGCCCGGCTCGCACCATTCGGCCGCCGAACCCGGCGCGCAGGCCGAGGCTGCTTGCCGCCTCCAGCAGCTCCCACGAAAGGAACTCGTTGACGCGCATCTTCAGGCGGCCCGAATCGGCGAGCCGCTGGTAGCTGATCAGGTCGTCAGCAAAGCCGCGATTGACCGCGGCTCCGACCGACGTCACGCCGCGCGCGCTCAGCAGCCGTTGGGCGAGAAGGATGGCCTCGGCCCGTCGGGCGCGGGGCGGGCGTGGCTGCACGTCGGCCACGATCCTCATCGCCGACTCGAGCAGCAGCCCGTTCGGCGTTCCATCGGGGTCCCGGCCGATGCGCCCTCCGTGCGGGTCGGGAGTGGCGGCCGTTACGCCCGCCGCCAGCAGGGCCGCGCTGTTGGCGATACGCGAGTGGCCGCCGCGCTCGTCGATGTAGGCCGGGCGCGCGCCGGTCGCCGCGTCGAGCTCGAGGCGGTGCGGCGGACGCTTCTCGGCCAGGTCCATCGACCGGAAGCCCATCCCCTGCTGCCACTCGCCCGGCCTCAAGCGCCGCCCATGGCCGCGCAGGCGATCGACGATGTCGCGCACGCTGCGAGCGCCGCCCAGCTCGGCGCCGAAACGGGTCAGGCCGTAGTAGACGACGTGCGCGTGCGCGTCATTGAAACCGGGCAGGACCGCCGCGCCGCGCAGGCGGACGACCTTCGTCCGTGGGCCGCGCAGCCCCAGGACCTCGGAGCCGCCCACCGCCAGCACGCGGCCACCAGCGACGGCCAGGTGCGAGTGCGGGTGAAGTCCGGTCCGGCCGAGCGTCCGGATGCGTCCCTCCGAGAGGATCAGGTCGGCCCTCATCTGCCCGATACAGTAAGGACGTGGGCGTGATCGACCTTCGATCGGACACGGTGACGATGCCCACAGCTGCCATGCGTCAGGCGATGGTGACCGCGCCGCTGGGCGACGACGTGTTCGGCGACGACCCGATGGTGATCAAGCTCGAGGAGATGGCCGCCGACAGGCTCGGCAAGGAGGCGGCGGTTTTCGTGCCCAGCGGGACGATGGGCAATGTGGCCGGAGTCGTCGTCAACGCCCGGCTTGGCCAGGAGCTCATCGCGGACGCCGAGTCACACGTCTTCCTCTTCGAAGGCGCTGGCGCGGCCGCCATCGCGGGCGTGCAAATCCGGCCCGTGACCACGGCGGCGGGCGTGATGTCGCCTCAGCAGATTCGCGACGCGGTGCGTCCGACCGACGACCTCCACCAACCGCTGACGGCGGCCGTGAGCTTCGAGGACACGCACAACCGCCACGGCGGGGTCGTGTGGCCGCTCGAGGACCTTCGGGCAGCGGCGGCATCCGCGCGCGAGCTTGGGTTGCGCGTGCACCTGGACGGCGCGCGCATCTTCAACGCGGCCGTCGCGCGGGGGCTGGACGTCGCCGACATCGCCGCCTGCGGCGACACTGTCACATTCTGCCTCTCGAAGGGCCTCGGCTGTCCCGCGGGCAGCGTGTTCTGCGGCGATCGCGAATCGGTCGACGAGGCGCGGCGCTGGCGCAAGCGCCTGGGCGGCGCGATGCGCCAGACGGGTGTCCTCGCCGCCGCCGGCGTGGTGGCGCTGGACACCATGGTCGATCGCCTGGCCGAGGACCACGCCAACGCGCGCACGCTGGCCGAGGGACTCGCCGAGCTGCCGGGCGTGACGTGCGACCTCTCGCGCGTGCAGACGAACATCGTGTACTTCGACGTGGCCGGCATGACGGGGCTCGCGTTCGAGGACGAGTGCCGCAAGCGCGACCTGCTGGGCGGCGCGACCGCCGAGCATCGCGTTCGCTTCGTCACGCACAACGGGATCACCGCGCAGGACGTTCAGGCCGCCCTCAAGATCTGTGAGGAAGTCCTGAGCGCGTGAGCTCGCTGCGGCTGTCCGCGGATGGGCTCTTCTACTGGGACGGCAAGCAGTGGGTCAGCGCGCTGTCGCCGGACGGCCGCCACCGGTGGGACGGCTCTTCCTGGGTGCCGATCCCGCCGTCGCAGGCTTACATGCCCCAGCCGCTGTACATGCCGGTTCCAGCCGCGCCGCCGGCGCCGAAGACGCCGCGCGCGCCCACCCCATGGACCAGGCCGATGCAGACCGCCGTCGCCGGCTGGTGGGTGATCCAAACCGCATGGTTCCTCGCGTTGCCGTTGTGGTTGACGGGCTCGGTGAACCAGTACATCTCCAGGGCCGCCGAGCAGATGGCGCAGCAGCCCTCCTACGCCAACGGAGCCTCCACGCTTCAATCGACCATGTGGGCGGTGCTCGCCGTCTCCTTCGTAATCGGCGCGGTCGCCGGGGTTGCAATCGCAGTCACGATCGTCATCGGCGCCTTGCGATTGTGGACGTGGGTCTATTACGGCGTGCTGGTGCTGCTCGGATTTCAGATCCTCGGTTTGCCCCTCAACCTGGCTGATGCGCTGGGCCTGATTGGCTCGACCTACATGCCTCCCGCCGCGCTCTACTGGGTGGCATTCGGCGCGGGCATCGTCTCGATCGCTTTATTCGGCTGGATGCTCATCGCCCTGATCCGGCGCGGTCCGTGGGCAACGCGCAAGGCTCTACCCGTTTAGTAGCGACGCCAGCAGTTTGGTGTCGATGTTGCCGCCGCTCACCACGGCGACCGTGACCGGGCCTGGCTCGAGCTGCTCCAGCGCCGCGTAGGCGAGGGCACCGGCGCCCTCGGCGACCACCTTGGCTGCCGAAGCCAGCTCGGGAATCGCGGCGCGGAGGCGCGGCTCGGGGACCGTGATCCAGCGATCCACCCCC
>Ga0070698_100006614_pt1 | contig 12565 bp, 15 predicted proteins | sample KBSK1502metaG_FD_65477 | JGI IMG/M metagenome (GOLD analysis project Ga0070698, IMG submission 65477) | Corn, switchgrass and miscanthus rhizosphere microbial communities from Kellogg Biological Station, Michigan, USA - KBS K1-50-2 metaG | ecosystem: Host-associated > Plants > Roots >...
TGGTGCAGCCTGGTTAGCACACTGGACTGTCAATCCAGAGGTCGCGGGTTCAATTCCCGTCGAGCCCGCCAATTCCAGCACAGAGTTACGAGGGGCGGCCACGTGCCGCCCTTCGTGTTTTTGGCCGATTGTCCGGGTTTTGTCCGGGTTCTCAAGCAGTCACCGCTTCCGCCACCTTCAGCGGCACCCGTTCCATGCGGTGCGGTGGCATGATGATGAACTCCCGTTCGTTGCGGCCGTACTCGCCGGCGTCCAGGTACGCTAGCACCGCCGCGTCGGTGACGGCGGTCGTGTAGATCGCGCGGTCGGCCAGCCCGGGCAGGCGCGCCGCGAACCATGCCGCCTTATTCCGGTCATCGGTCCACGAGAAGCCCCGCACCCGCCGGCGTCGCCCCGTTCCGGCGACGCCGCGGTAGAGCGTGAACGGCCCTGACCCCGGTAGCGGCTCACCGCACGCGCGAAGTCGATCGCGCTCGGCCTGGCCGAACATCCACCTGAGCGTGTCGGTGGGCCAGCCCGAGTAGTTCATGCGGCACCCGGACCAGGCGGCGAGCAAGGCCCGCTCGTACAGGCCCCGCTCCTGCAAGGCGAGCATGTTGTGGAGCACGATCTCCAGATGGTGCTGGTTACCGTGCTCCGCTTTGATGAGAAAGTGTTCCACGTTGCCGGCGTCGAGCGCCGCGACAGCCCGGGCGCGCAGCGCCGGGTGGATCAGCGAGAGGTCTAGTCCCGTCATGACGCCACTCCCTCCGCCCGCTTCAGGGGCACCACGGTGGCGGTAGTCGGCTGCGCAGCTCGGTAGGCGGCGAGCCGATCGGCGACCGCGCGCTGTTCAGCCGGCGTCACGATCTGATACCGCTTGAACACGCTGGCCGTCGCATGGCCGGTGTGCTGCATTGCTTCTTTCTCGGATACTCCGGAGTGGCGCAGGTCCCGCGCCGCGGTGCGCCGGAAGTCGTGCAGCAGCTTCCCCGACAGCCCCGCCTTGTCGCACGCGTTCTTCCAGCTCTTGCGCCAGTCGCCGATCGCACGGCCGCGGTGGTGGAACACGAGCGGCAGATCGAGCCGGCGGGCACTCAGCCTACGCTGGAGCACCGCCAGCAGGTCCGGACCGATCGGGATCACGTGCACCTTCTTCGACTTCATGCGCGCGGCGTCTAGCCGGATCTCGCCGCTGTCTAGGAACACTTCGCCCCAAGTGAGCCCCACGATCGCCCGCTTGCGCTGGCCGGTCATATAGAGGGCGTCCATGATGTCTTGGTAGTCGGGGTCCAGGTAGCCGCGGATCGCCTGGACTTCGGCCGGCTCATAGAACCCCTGGCGCGGCGCGTTCTCCTCGAGCTTCTTCGGGAACACCGGGACCACGGTGAGCACCAGCAGCTCGGCGGCCAGGGTGAACATCCGGCGCAGGCATGCCAGCTCGCGATTTACCGTCCCGGCCTCGGCGCCGGTCGTACGACGATCGGCCTGGTACCGGTGCAACTGGGCGGGCGTGATGTCCACCGCTCGCATCCCGCTGAAGGCGGCGTCCAGGCGCGTGAAGCGCGCACCCAGGGTGTCGATCGAGCGCAGGTCGCGCTTCTTGTAGTCCGCGGTGATGTAGTCCTTCAGCTGCTCGTACGTCACGCGCTCTTGGGCGGTGCCGTGGAACTTGTTGGCCGCGCGCTCGCCCAGGCGCTTCGTCAGGAGCTTGTCCGCCTTCCGCTCATCGGTGCTATTCGTGGACTCGCGGTACTCGGTGCCGCGGTGGTAGTACGCCACCCACCAGATCGGACCCCGCTGGAACTTCCGCCCCAGGCCGCGCATCAGCCACGCTCCCGCGGGGCCGGCACCTTCAGGTGCGCCCGCAGCGCCGCCGTCAGCACCGTACGCAGGTCCGTGCGCTCCTGGACCGCGCGCATCTTCGCCGCCTCCCAAATGTCTGCGTCCAGCTCCACCGTGGTTTTCACTCGCGCTGCCATGCCGGACTCCTTTCGGGCCTTCCGTGGGGTTTTGGCCATGGCAGGAGGGTAGCCGGGTCAACGGGTCCATGTCAATACAGGTACATGGGTCTACGGTCGGCTCTGATTGCGGCGCAGGTAGCGCGCCAGGCCGTGGGCACTAAAGCGTGGACGGGCGCCCGGTATGCGCACGGTGAAGGGCAAGGTGTCGGCATGTCGGTACATCCAGTCCCGGGTGTAGCCGAGTCGGGCGCCCGCTTCCGTGGCCGTTAGGAGCTGATCCGGGATCTCGTCCTTGGGCTCCGCGCTGCTGAACAGCTGGGGCAGGAGCGCGCCCTGCGCGGCCACGGCGAGCTGGTACAGACGGACGAGCTGATCCCGCGGCAAACCGGCCGCCAGCGACGGGTCCGCGGCGATCGCTTCGACCGTGATCACGCGGGACGGTCCTCCTGCGTCTGCGCAAGGCGAGCGGCCCGCTCGTGGGCCGAGATCAAACCCAACGCCGCGTCGATTTCCCCGAGCAGCGTCGTGACGACGGCGGCCGGGTAGTCTTGCCGCAAAACAGCGGCCGCTTCGTGCCGCGTCAGGATATGTCCGGGCCAGCGCCCTTCGACCTCCCGGTACGGCCGAGCGAAGAGCGTCTCGGCGTCCTCGTCCCGGATGAAGACGAGAGGGCGCAGGGCCTTGAGGAGGATCGCGACGGGGGTACCCCACGGGAACTGGCCGGCCTCGACTTGGGGCAAGGCTACAAGGCCGGCAGCTGGTTGATGATGGACGTGGACGAAAAGGCTGTGGGCCCCTGGGCCACGGGGACCGCCTCTGACGTAGCCACCAGCGCCCGGTCCTTGGCGAGCCGATAGAGGCTCGGGCTGGGCATTAGCCAGCTGGACAACGGGTGACGATCGTGACGGGTCCCCATCATCAGGTGGAAGCGGGCAGTGAGACCCGCGCGGGGCCTGGTGATGAGGTTGGCCCCGGCGGCCCGTCGCCGCCGGACGTTGGCTTCCCCGCGATTCAAGTGGACTCCCTCAGAGGATGGGATCGGCGCGTATGCACCGCGCGGGCGGCCTCCGAAGGTTGACGCAGGCGTGTCCACGCACCCGTGAGCTGCCCGCCGTTCGTCACTATGGTTCACAATTGCCGGTTGAAGTGCGCGATGCGTTCGACCAGCTCGCGCGAGTCAGTCTTCGCCTCTTCGAGCGCGACTAGAAAAGGGATCTGACTCATGGCCGCGAGCCGCTCGGCCTTGTCACGCAGCTCGACGCGTGGATCGACATCACCGGCGGGAACGGTGAGCCATTCGTTCAAGAGCACATCCCACGGGCGGCGAGGCTCGGCCTGCCCGGCCTCGTCGTACCGTGACCACCTCGTGCCAGGGTCACGTTGCCTCTTTCGGTGAGCCGCCAGCAGGTCCGAATCGCTCGTGCCCATGACGGCGGCCTCAGCGTCCTGACGCGCGCGGATGACGTCGGGGTGCTTGGTGAGCGCTTGCTCGTAGACCTCGAGGTAGAGCGCGCGCTTAGCTTCGGCCAGTGGGGTCACGCGCGGCCTCCGCGGATCACGCGGCGCTCGGCAATCAGCTTGTCCAGCGCGCTCCGCTCGATGCGCACGCTGCGCTGGCCGAGCCGCACCACAGGGATGGCGCCAGTGTTGATGAGGTGCTCGAGCTTCCAGCGCGTGGCGGCGAGGTAATCCCGGCCCTCAGCCTTGGTGAGGAGCGGCCGGTCCTGCATCTTGCGGCGACCCATCTAGTCCTCCATGGATGGGGCCGCAAACAGAACGGCCCGGGGCGGTTTCACGGCTCCCGGACCGGTATTGTCGTCAACAGGCGCGTATGTCAGTCACGCCGGGGAAGGTCGCGCTAGCGGCTCCCACCGCGACGCTACCTTCATTTATCAGGCTATTCACAGCTGCTGAAACAGTCAACCGAAAAGATCGAGAGTTTCGTTCGTCGGCTCCTACGGGATCACCGAATTCGTCGTCACGCCGCCGCGCGAGCCGATGATCACCTACGTGGTCACCGTGGAGTGAAGCCCCTTCCAAGCCGCTTCGAAGCTCCTCGAAGCCCCTTCGAAGCCCTTTCGAAGCCCTTTGTGGAGCAGTCGCCCGGAACCATTCCGGAAGGGTTGCCGGAACCATTCCAGGAACCATCCCCGAAAGGTCCGCACGCACATCGTGAGCAAAATCGCTGGCGGTCACCCTCACGGTGTAGCCGCGCTGGTGTTCTCCTACAGGTCTGGCAGCACCGCGGGAAGTACGTCGCTCAAGGATCGTCCCTCGTTTACCGCCTTGGCGCACGCCCACACCAGCTGGGCGGGCGTCACCTTCTCGGAGCCGTCGAAGTCGTAAAACACGTAGTCGTCCAGCTCTTCCTTGCCATCGAGAAAGTCGGAGAGCAGGCTGGCCATTTCCCTGGCGCGCTCGCGGTCTGGATTGATGGCCTTCCACTGCTCCCACGCAGAGACGTTCTCCTTGCCGTAGCTCATCCGTTTGGGGATTACGGTCCAGAAACGGGTGAAGTCCTCCGTGGACGGGGCCCGGGAGCGGTGCGGCGTGGTGGTGGTGGTCGTCGTCGTCCGCTTCCGGGTCTTCGAGATCTTAATCGGCTTCGAGGCGAGAGGCCCTGGCTCGCCGATCTCGGCGGGCCGGGGTGCCTTTGCCTCTGTATTCTCTGCCGAAGTCCCTGCCGTAGTCTCTGGAATAGCTGCCCGCCTCACGGTGAACTTGCCCCCCGTGTCCCGGGACACTAGTTTCCCGTGTTGCGGGAAACTGGAGTGAGGGTCGGCAAGCGCATCAGCGAGGCGCTGGAGATTGATCCGATAGAAGAGCCTGGCCGGGACCCCGCGCTTCCTCTCCTGCAGGAATCCGAGCTTGACGAGGCGCTTTCGGATCGTCTGCTGCTCCACGGGCGTCAGCCCGGTCTCGGCTTCCCACTCCACCTGCGTTTTGTAGATCCAGCCGGTGATGTCCTTGCCGCGGGGGGTCCAGTACATGAGCTGGCTGAGGAAGAGCGCGGACCCCACCCCGCCGGTGACGGGCACGAGCGGCCGGTGGAAGGCGATGGGGCGAGCCAGGAGTGCATTGAGTAGCTCGAGACCCGGGTCCTGACGCACGCCGGAGCCTTGGGGTTTTGCCGGTGCGTTGCTACTAACCGGGCGCGCAGCCTGCACGAGCACGGTGCGCATCGCTTACTTGACCCCGGCGCGCACGAGCGCGAGCAGATCGCCGGCACGGACGCGGAGCAGGCGGCCGATCCGGGTCACTGGGATGCGACCATTGGCGACGCGCTTTCGGAATGCCCGGTCGCAAATTCGGAGGGTCGTGCAGACGTACGCGGGCAGCACCAGCTGGTCCGGATCGAGGGTAGACAGGTGAGGGCGAGTGCGGCGGTTGGGAGCCATAACACGGCCTCTGACTACGTGTTGGCGACGACTCCCGGCACCGCGAGCACGACGTCCCGGCCTCGACCGTCATCGAGGTTGGTGCCTTAACGTACCGGCGCGTGCCGGGGCAGGTCAAGACTTTCTTCAGTGACAAGTCGGGGTCGTCGTACACCCGACGCGGACTACGGCAGGAGCCGGTGGATCAGCAGCGGCACCCGCGACAGACAAACGCGTACGGCGTTTCGAGCGGCGCCTCGCGCCACGCCGTGAACTCGCCGGCCGGCGAGGATCGCCAGTAGCAGGCGGGATGGAAGCAGGCGCCGCAGCCGCGGTCACACACAAGATCGGGTCGGGCCCCGCGGCAGAATACACACCGCGCCTCAGAGGTGGGCTCAGGAATCGCCGCCCAGAGACTCATGCTGCGTCGAATATCATGGCGACGCGAAGGCGGTCTAGTGTCTCTGAAAAACTACGCCCGTCGTAGAGATGCCGGCCGCTAGGTTTCTTAGGCCGATGAGGCCGGATCGAATGGATCGACCTGCTTTGACGTTCTCCGGGGTCGCCCAGCGTTCAAAGCGACCACCGAGCGCCGGTACTCGAAGTTGGCGCAGCGGATCAGCTGGGCCAGCCGCTCGCATCAGACATGCGCGGGGAGGACCGCTTGCGCAGGGAGCTTAAGCAGGTACCTTGCCAAGAACATCTTGTAGTCCTGAGAACTCACGAACTCTGTCGAGAGGACCCTCGAGGCCGCCGGCATGTCGGAAGACTGGCTCGCCGATACGGGTACACACCAGATCGACCTTGTCGCTCAGTCTCGCGATCCAATCCTCTTGCAGGAGCACTTGTTGTCTGGATGCCATACTGCGGATCTGTGGTTCGAATGCTGACCAAGTCAAGGCGCATGCATAGTGAAGCATCCGTCCGATCGCGCTCAAAGGACCATCGGACAGGGATCCCTTGCGGAAGTCGGTGAGGGTACTGATAGCGGTTCCCTGATACAAGTCGGAGACCTGCGGAAGCTGGAGGATCGCCCGGCATTTTGACTCGGTGAGCTCGCCGAAAGCTCGAACCAGCACGCGCATAGTCTGGTAGGTCAAGACGAGATATGCGCTCTTGGCGATCTGCTCTGTCCAGTAACAACTATCCTGTCGGTTCAGCAGTCGCTCTCGCTCGTCATCGCTGACGTGCCAGCCCGACTCGCTGTACCATTTGCTCCGGAATTCTGGATTCCGAGCCCCCTCTTCCTCATAGGCTCCAAGGAGTTGCCGAGACTCAGGATAGGTAAAATGCTTCCAGAAGAGCCACGAGAAGTAAGCGAGCAGATAAACAGATGCTGACGACTGTCCTGCTTCAAACAATGCTTGAAACGCTTTTCCGCGCCACTCGACTCTTTGCTTCGCCAGCTTCGACCAGGCGTTGTCCATCGCATGGAAGCCAAAAACAGTGTCGAAGTGTCGTTTGGTGAAGACGCGAGACGGTTTCGCTTCGCTTGCGAAGCCCCAGAATGCAAGGACGGCGACTCCGAGATCCGTGTTGTCGACCTTCCGGTAACGGTTGCCTGCGACTAGAAAATCGCGCTGTTGCTTGTTGCCGGTCTTGGACTGAAAGAGGGCCCGGTGCTTGACGAGCGATTCCCATTCTCCATCCTTCGTTATGGCGAACCAGGGCCGGCTGAGTCCGGCTAGGTGGAGGCGAAGATCTCGCGTCACGAGCTGAGTAGAATGCATGGTCCGGTCCGAAAGCTTGTTTTGAGTGTTGCTGGCGATCGCGATTTCGTCGAGTTGTTGAGCCCTGCCGCCCGACACTACGACAAAGCGGGCGCTTAGCCGGAGGTCGGTCTTGATTCCGTCAAGCGCACGCTTATCATCGGGCGTGCGCTGCTCAAGCGGAATGCTCTCCAACTCGCGGAGTACAGCGAGAATACTGTGGACTGTCTGGCCGCCATTGACGATCTGTGGAGCGGCGATGTTTACGGCGTTCTCTCTTACCGTACAGGAGTTGCATGTGATCACGATGCCGTTGTTGCGCTCATGAAACCATTTGATGCTGGCAGGGTGGCGAAGTGCCGCCTCGATGATCTTGTTGACGTCGGTAGCTCCCAGTGAGTATCTGAGATTTGAATCGAGCAGTCCCGCGCCCCACTGCTCGTAGGCCTTTACGAGTTCGTAGGCGGAGACGAAGCACAGAAAGGGTCCTCGATGCGCATGGTCAAACGTTGCTTTGCCGTGGGTGTGGATCGTTAGCTGTTCGGGGCTCTCTTCCTTTGGTCGCTTACGTTGATAATCGCGATAGAGATCGACTAGGTCGCGAACAGGCTGCACCACCCACTTCTCGCGATCGGCAGACCACTCGTCCAGCGCCTCTGTTGCGCTCTCGGTCACTTCGCGGCGCGCGTCTGGGTGCGCTTCTTTTAACGAAAGCGCTTGGATTTCGATGGACACCGAGGCCGTGGGCGTCTCCGCGACGAAATCGCGCGCGTGGTTGATTTTTCGGACGACCTCAAGGGCGGTGGGATTTAGTTCGCGCAGTCTTTTCGCCTGCCCTATGATCACGTTGCGAACGCGGCGAATGTCGTCAACGAACTTTTCACGACCTTTTATTATGCGGCCTTCGCCGATGCTTTCAAGCGCCGGGACGCTAATTTGGTAGATGCGAATCCTGTGATGGTCCTCTGCGGTGGCGATGGACGCGATGTCAATTCCGCCGTCGCCAGGGCCGTCGGGAAATACGAGGGAGTCAGGGTCATCATCGATGTAGTACTTGGAAAGCCAAGCAAGGATGCCTTTGTACCAATCCGCGCAGTGCTCGGCGGGGACATCGCTCGACCGTAGCTCTTCGATCTCCGGAGCGACGTCGCGGATGAGCCACGACTTTATGTCGTCGCGTGCTACGTCGGTCGTTGGCCGAGACATCAGCATTACCCCCTGTTGAGTCGAGAGCGCCTAAGTACTGCGCGCCGGATCTCGTCTGCCGCGTGTTCCATATTCTGGTGCGACCACAGTCGGAATACAAGCCACCCAGCCTGCTCCAACCGCTGGTTCGTATCGATATCCCGCCGGCGGTTGGCAGTAAGTTTGGTTCGCCACCAGTCGGCGTTCGCCTTCGGCCACGTGCCGTGCTTTGGGCATCCGTGCCAGAAACATCCATCTACAAATACCGCGACCTTGCTCCTCCCGAACACGATGTCAGCTCGGCGCCTCACGCTCGGAAGTGGAGACACGTCCACGCGGTACCGAAAGCCGAGGCGATGAAGCGCGGATCGTAGGGCAAGTTCTGCGGGGGTGTCGCGCTGCCGCGTATGTTTCATCCGCAGACGAACGGCATCGGACGTGGCCACGGGCCTGTCGCTGCGAGGTCTCCTATGCGCGATCGCGCGGCCCGCGGGGGCTGTTCCGCTCCTCGTAGGCCTTCGTGATCTCTTGGAGGACCTGGTCGAAACTGAGGGAATCATCGGGTGCGGGTGGATGCTGCTGTGGAGGCGGATCCATCACGTTGAAGAAGCGTATTGCTCCCGTCGTGGCGTCGTACACACCGACAAAGAAGCGCTCGAACAACCCATTGTCGTTCTTCGTGTCGCGCCGGCCTGCCCGTTGACGAAAGTAGGGAAGGACCGCGTGGAATGAGGAATCTGTGGTGGTGCCACGTTTGGTCAGCTTACCATCGTAGTAGCAATCTTCAGGCAGGAACAATACTCCCACCAGCACTGCGTAGGGCTGGCGTTGATGGTAGTCGATCGCCTCCGCCCTCAATTCGTTATCGTTGCGGCTGTAGTTTTTCGTGTAGCGTTGAGTCTTGGGATCTCGGAAGCTTATCGACTTCATTGAGAGGCCAAGCGAGAGTCCGAGCGCTGCCGTACTATAGGCTACGTCGAGCTTCTTGGCTCCCCGCGCGCTTCCGATCTTACGCTCTTGTTGGGTTCCGTCTTCTTCAGGCGTGATGCCCTTATAACGTGGGCGGAGTGCGTTGGCGAACCAGATTGATGCCGCGCGCGACAAGCGTTCACCGTAGTTCTTTTTTTGCTCCCGCGAGGACTCTATCGTGGGACGTGGAAGGGCAGCCTCGAGTACGTCACCCATGCTCGTAATGCGCCTAGGAAGGGGACGGGGCTTGGACGAATCCTTCCTCATGCCATAATCGCGCGCATATGCCGCAAGTGAGTCGCGATGCTCGACTTGAATCCTTTCGGGAAACGCAGTGTTGTGCTGGCCCTGATGCGCTTGAGGAAGCCCGCTGTCGCGCGTTCCGACAGCGGTTTCGGCGCGTACCTCAGAAACTCATCAAGGTGCTGATACTCAAGCCGTACAGGCCACGTTGACTTGTCGGCGCGGTACGCCTTGCCGTCCTTCCCCCACGCCGCCCGTGGCCAGGCCGCCCCTCTCGCGATCGGACGGTCCTTAGAGCCGTCGTAGGGGATGGGAGCCTGCAGGCGCTCACCCAGCCACTTGGCTACAGGCACGCTGACCGCATTGCCGACGAGACGCCAGCGCGGCCCGTTGCGCCGCGTGTCATCGCCGACTGCTGGCAGCGTCCAATCCGAATCGAAGCCCTGGAGCCGTTCGGTGTCGCGGATCTCAGGTGTAACGATGGAGCGATCACCTGGCATGCGAATCGCGGGGGGTGAGGGGATTCCTACCGTTGAGCCGCCCTTGAGCGTTGGTACGGCATCCACCGCCCACCCGAGTCCCTTCAGTCCTTCAGTCCAGTAGAAGCCGCACGCAACTTTGTCCGCGTCGGGCGGTGGCGGCTCCTGTTCATTCCCGTGGAACAGAACGGTACGCGGGTCTTCGGTACGCGAGGCTACGAGCAGAACACGCTGACGCCGTTGCGGGAGGCCAAACGCACGGGCGTCCACGATACGGTATGCCCACGAATAGCCCAGCTCCTCCAAGGCCGCCACCAAGAACCGCATGGCCCTCCCGCGCTCGAGCTGCAGCATGAAGGGCACGTTCTCAAATACCAACCAGCGGGGAGCGGCCCCGGGTCGGGAGAGCAGCTTGAAGACTTCCGACACGACGCCGGAGTGCTGACCGCGGATGCCGGCCGTCTTGCCCGCCTGGCTCAGGTCTTGGCATGGGAAGCCGGCTGCCACTATCTCGGCGGTAGGCAAGGTCTTGATCTTGCGCACGTCGGGTTCGAGCGGTACACGAGGGAAACGGGCCTTGAGGACAGCCTGAGCAGCGGGATCGATCTCGCAGAGTAGTTCAGTCCGGTAGCCAGCCTGGTGTAGACCAAGTTCGATCCCGCCGATCCCAGCGAACAGCCCGACTACCCGTTCATCGCCCATGCTTCGCTCTTCGCCCTTCCTTGCCGGACAGTAGGGCAGACCTCTTCCGGCAACCCAATATGTAGTGGTTCAAAGGCCGATCTGTCAACAAGAAACACCACCCGTTGGGGGGCAAGTACCCGGGGAGGCGTTAGCCTACCTGACGGGCCACGATCCAAGAGGGCGCTGGGATTCAGAACTCCTGCCGTCGAATCGCGTGCCCCGCCAACGAGTGTGGCGTGACAACCTCCACCGTCGGCTTCTCGGTCACTACGACCGGCCGGAGCGGGCTCCGTCTCAGGCCGGCTGCGGCCGTCACGCAAGCGCGCGCGACCGCCGCGGCCAGGTCGTCGTGTTCCCCGCGTCTGTGCTCAACACGTTCGCGTCCACCGCTCCGCGTCGACCGCTGCAGGGCCTCGAGCTGATGGCGTAGTCCCGCGTGATCCACGAGCTCGACCAGGCCGCCATTGAGGCAGGCCGCGAATTCCAAGAAGGATTCCGACGTTGACTGCTCGCTGCGCTCGATCAGGACACCGTGGCGCCGCGCCTCCGATGTGATGGTGTCGAGCGACCACTGATCGGCGAAGACCTTTCGCACCTGGTAGGCGCGGAAGCGCAGACACAGCCGTGCCGTGACCTCAAGCGGGTTGTAGGGAGGCTGCACGAGCTCGACCCAGTCCACTACGACGCGCCCGCCCTGGACGTGGACGCAGCACGCGGCGTAGCCGTCGCGGCTACTGTTGGTCCCCCCGCCGCCGGCCGCGTCAATGGCCCCCATATACCGAGCCGTCGACGATGGCGGCAGCTCGGTCCGACGCTTGGCCGTGCACCGATCGAGCGCCTCGGGCGTGAACAGATTGGAGAGGTCGCCACGGAACTCGCCGAGCCATTCCGCGCGGCTCCCTTCGGGGTCCTCTTCGAGCGCCTGCGTCACCAGCGACTCGGGCAGGCCAGGATGCATGTCGCGCGAGCTGGCCTGCCAAAACAGCGTCGAGGACTCGGTTCTGCCCCAGTACCGCCGCCGCTGGTCCCACAGCACTCCGAACTGGCCGTAGGGCGATGAGAGGGCGATCAGCCGCCCGCCGAGCGTGGCCAGGCCAGGCCGAGCTGCGCGGATGACTTCCCGATCGGGGTTGGCTGACTCCGCGGAGGCCTCCCAGAAGGCCACTTCGTCCGCGAGCACGAGCGCGAAGGAGCGACCTCGAATGCTCTTGTGGTTGCTGGTCATCACCTCGAGCACCGCGCCAGTGTCGAAGGTCAAGATATCGTTTCGCGCCTCGACCACGTGGCCCCGCAGCAGAGGCGAGGACTCAACCAGCCCCTTTGCGTAGTTGAAGATCTGGCGCGCCTGCGGCTTGTCCGCTGCCAGCACCGCGATCACCGCCGCTTCGCCTGGCGCCGTCCTTGTCTTCCAGTTGGTGAACGCGGCGGCGTGGACGGCGAGGAGACTTGCAATCCTCGATTTGCCTGAACGCCTTCCGACCGCAATCCACGCCTCGGCCATCGGCGCCGTCGGAGGCGCCGTCCGCCCCGTGCTGCGCCGGAACAGCTCAAGATCTTCCGGCGCTGGGATGGCTAGCCCTTCGAGGGCGCGGAGAAAGACGGCCCAGCTATGCCAGCTCTCGGTGGGTCTGAACGAGCTGCCGAGCAGGCGCGGGTGCTCAAGCGCATCGACCACAGTGAAGCCGGACCCGGCCAGACTTTTCGGCTTCTTCGACTTCATCACGGCCTTCGGGTTAGGCGGTCCGCGAGCTGCCAGCGGCTCGCCAAGAGGCGGACGGCTTGCTCGCGCCACTCGGCGTCAAGCTGACGAGCGATGCGCTGCGGTCGAGCTCGGCGCCGGGCCGCGCCCTTCCGGCTCTTGCCAGGCGAGAGCACGGCCCGAACTCTAGGCGTCCTCCACGGTGCCGTTGCCCAGTGCCTCGGAGAGCGGAACGCGCAGCTCATGGCTCGGCTTCGGACCGGCCACGTTCGGCAAG